>Ga0272441_10000919_pt1 | contig 64276 bp, 50 predicted proteins | sample SSMProp6N_FD_193582 | JGI IMG/M metagenome (GOLD analysis project Ga0272441, IMG submission 193582) | Marine sediment archaeal communities from Little Sippewissett salt marsh, Falmouth, MA, United States - SSM-Prop-6N | ecosystem: Environmental > Aquatic > Marine > Wetlands > Sediment ... | reverse complement strand
TGTCCAATCGACGCTCCGGGAGGCATCGCCTCTGCCAGCTCCTGCTCTTTATCTCGTCAGAAAAAAGAGCAAAAAGCAACATACAAGGAGGTGTGCAGCGATAGCGGAACACCGACGTGGCAATCCCCTCGGTATCATCAGAGGCCTCGGGTGAACCACTTTTTGGCAGCCAAACCCCGGGTATGTCATTAGCCGCCCCGCTCGCCAACCACCAACCACCAACCACCGGCCACCGGCCACCGGCCACCGGCCACTATCCCCTCCGTCCCCCCGTATACGACTGGCATATGGCTATGCCCAGCGCGTCGGCCGCATCGTCCGGGCGCGGGATCTTGTCCAGGTTAAGCAGAATCTTAACCATCTCTTGCACCTGCTTTTTCGTCGCCTTGCCGTAGCCGACAGTTGCATTCTTCACTTCCAGCGGGCTGAACTCGCCCACCGGCAGATTCTCCAGCGCCGCCGCCAGCGCGATTACCCCCCTGGCCTGCGCGACACCGATCCCCGTGGTCACGTTCTGCGAGAAAAAAAGTTTCTCAATTGCCACGGCGTCCGGCCGGTGCGTTGCGATGAGTTCCCCCGCCTGGCGAAAAATCAGCGCGAGCCGGTCCTGGAAAGGCATGTCGGGCGGTGTGGTTATTGTGCCGTGAGCAACGTGGGTGAGGCGCGAACCTTTCCGATCGACAACCCCGTATCCGGTGGTGGCGGTTCCCGGGTCAAACCCGAGGATTCGCATCACTCTTCCATGGCCGCGGCCATGTCCTCGTCCGAAATATCGAAGTTCGCGTAGACGTTCTGAACGTCTTCGTGGTCTTCAAGCGCTTCGACCGTCCGCAGCACGGTTCCGGCGGCATTCCCTTCAACCCTGACCGTGGTTTTCGGAACCAGCGTCAGGTTGGCCGCTTCGGCTTTCAGCCCGCCGTTTTCCAAGGCTTCGAGCACCACGTGCAGGTCGGCCGGCTTCGTGGTGATTTCATAGTAATCGGCGCCCTCAATGTCGACGTCTTCGGCGCCCGCCTCAATGGCCTTCTCAAACATGTCTTCTTCCGAACAGGCCGATTTTTCTATCGTAATCTGGCCTTTCTGCTCGAAATTCCAAAGCACGGCCCCGTTTTCCGCCATGCTCCCGCCGTTCCGCGTCAGGATATGCCGGATCTCCGCCACGGCCCGGTTCTTGTTATCCGTAAGCAGGTCAATTACCAGCGCCACGCCACCCGTAGCGTAACCTTCGTACCGCGCTTCTTCGTAAGTCACCCCGGGTAATTCGCCGGTGCCCTTCTTGACGGCCCGCTCCACGTTGTCTTTGGGCATGTTCTGCGAACGGGCCGCAAGCAGCACCGTACGCAACCGCGGGTTCGTGTTCGGATCGCCTCCGCCGGTTTTGGCGGCCACGGCGATTTCCTTCGCCAACTGCGAAAAAATCTTACCACGCTTGGCGTCCGCCGCGCCTTTTTTACGCTTGATTGTGCTCCACTTGGAATGGCCCGACATGGATGACGACCTCCTTTTTCAACAAATACCTGGTGTCTCTGAAAGGGCTGAAAACGTGCAACTATTGGCAGTGCCTGACCCGTGAAATATTAACACGGTATCTCAACCCGCCGCAAGCGCATTTGCCGCCCGCTCCTCCCAACCGTCCCAATTGTCCCGTACGTCCCAAGTGTCCCATTTGGCGCAAACCGCCTTAACCGTCTACAATAAAGCGGTACAATTAACGCAAAACCTCCACGAGGTTACACAGTCATGGGTCTAAGTTCAGACGAAATGCGCGAGGTGTTCCGACGCACAAATATCATCCGCCGGCCCACCTACGGAATCATCAGCGGCTATCACGAGCTGCCTTACGTGTGCCTGGGCGCCTCATGCGAGACGGGATGCCAAACCACCGAAGTCAGAGGCAAAGTGCAGGTTTCACCGCAGTTCCTCATCCGGCCCCAGCATTACGCACCAACTTACGAAGAAATCTTCGGCGAGGAAAACGTCGATGTTGCCCTCGCCGGACGCATGTTCGGAGTGCTCGGGTTCCGGTCAAAGCCCGTGGAATGCAAAAGCGAATATCTGGCCGTAAAACACCTGCAGTCCAACGTGGATTCGGCGCTTGCCGCAACGCTCGACGAACTCGAAAGACGAGAGGACATCACCACCGGCGTCATCATCACGCCCGACAGCCGCTACTACCTCATCTCGATCGAGCGTTTCATCGCCAGCATCCTGGAGGACGAGTTCAATTGCTAGGAGTCGCGCTAACCCGGATCTTCAGCAAGCCTGGCGACCGCCGTCAGCTTAATAATGGCAAGCTGGCGGGGGTTCTCAGCTTAGCCCCGCTAAACGACGCAACAAATGCGCCTCTGCGGCCTCATAATGGCAAGCTCGCGAGTGTTCTCAGCTTAGCCCCGCTAAACGCCGCAACAAATGCGCCTCTGCGGCCTCATAATGGCAAGCTGGCGGGGGTTCTCAGCTTAGCCCCGCTAAACGCCGCAACAAATGCGCCTCTGCGGCCTCATAATGGCAAGCTCGCGAGTGTTCTCAGCTTAGCCTGCTTTAGCAGGCTCGCCTTTGCACCCGGCTTTAGCCGGGGTGTTCGGACTGCCTACTACAGAGTCAGGGCGCTTTTAGCGCCCTTTTCATGCGCTTCAGCTTTCTCCTGTAAACATCCAAGGCTAAGACATCAGCAGTTACTGTCCCAATCGTCCCAAACAAAAGCGGCAAGGCCGCGGGAGATGTAAGCTAGATGAAATCCGCATACGAGCTCGCCATGGAACGCCTCGAGAAGGCCGGCGGCCCCACCAAAAAACTCACCGACGAACAAAAAGCACAAATCGCCGAAATCGAGAAGGTATACGAAGCGAAGATTGCCGAAATGAAACTGTCGTTCGAGCCGCGGATGCGGGCGGTACAGTCGCGTGAAGAGCTGGATGCCGTTCAGGCCGATCTCGCCGCAAAACTCGCCGATCTCGAACAACAGCGCGACAACGAAAAAGACAAAATCTGGAACGCCAGTTGACACTTGGCAATCAACCGCGTGAGCAGCGTGAGCAGCGTGAGCAGCAAGTCGAGTAGCCGCTTATGAGGAAAAGAATCCGGGGGGGCCTCATCGCGAGCCTGATCGTGCTGGCCCTGCTGGCCGTCGGGGCCGACATCTGGCTGGCGACGAGCAAGGGCCCCGTGTTCTGCCCGCCGAATGCACGGTGGCTCGTGGCCATCGGCGATTTCCCCGGCGCCTATAAGAAGTTTCTCAGGTCAAACCTTGCCGGAATACTCTACGAAGAACTGCCCCAATACCGTGCCGACTGGCAACTCGCGGTACGGCAAGACACCGGCATCCGGCCCACCCCCGCAAGATGGCGCGTCTGGCTGGGCCGCCGGTTTCTCGGCGCCGTTACCCAGGATGGGCCCGGGGCATGTGTCCGGCCGGGGATTTTGGTGCGGGGGGCGGACGCGGTGCGCGGGCTCGGCAGGGGGCGGCCCTCGATTAGGCGGTTCGGCCCGTATTACTACGGCTGGCGCCAAGGCGCGCTCGTGTTTTCCCGTTCAGAGCAGTACGTCATTGACAGCCTCGCAGCGAAACCGTTCATGCCGATGCCTTCAGAAGACGACAACGAGATTTGGGTGTACGAACAAGAGGCGCGTTCCGCCCTCCGGTTAGTACCCGGTAAAAACAGCTTCGAGGGGTGGTTCGGCGCCTTTTCGCGGCAACCCGATCCGTTGCCGCCGGACTGGAACCTGCCGCCTATGGAACCGGCCATCGCCTGGGTAGCCGGGCCTGATATGCAAGACCTGAGGGTAATCGGCGCCACCGCGTATGGCATGCTCGAGCACCACACAAAACTGACGGACCGCCCCTGGTTCAAACTGGCGGCCGTTTTGCTGGCGAAGGGCCTCAAACCCTGGGCCTTTGACATGCTGCCCGCCAACTGGGACGATCCCGTCGAAGGCATACAGCTTGCCTTGCTGGACTTGGACACGTCCGAGCCACTGCCCGTTCCTGAAGTCGCGGCCGTGTTTAAAGCCAAAGGCGACGCGGCCGGACCGCACCCGCTTCAGCCGATGGCCGCTGCCGGGCCCGCTATGCCCTACGAATGGGACGGCCACCCCGGTACGGTGGCGCCGCGGGCGGGAGAGAAAGCCGCGCTGTGCCTGACACGCGCCGGCGCCTGTTGGCTGGCGGCGTCGCAGGAACCGGCCATGGCGCGCCTGCTGCGCGAAATGGACACCTCGGGTAAACCCTTCGAGGGCGAACCGGGGCGCGTTGCCGTTGTTGCCGTGAATTTTGCAAAGTCCGCGGCAAAAGCCGAATGGCTCGCGCGGCAGGGCGCAAAACTCGAATTGACTCCGGGGGTAAACGCAGCCGACTTGGAGAAAAACGTGATGCCCCTGTTGCGGGCGCTGGGCAGGTTGGGCAGACTGCAACTTGATTTTTACGCGGATGGAGACCGCCTGCGGTTTACGGGCAGCCTGAGGGCCGGCCTATGACGGCGCTGCTGCTAATACTCAGTGCGTCCGCCGCCGCGGCGCAGCAACCCGGCACGTTGATCGGAAACGGCGCGCTGACAGCAGTGGCCGACGAATTCGGCCGTGTGTCGGTTTGCCGGTGGCCGGGACCTGCGATGAACGGCCAACTCGGCGAAGGCGGCTTGAAATGGGGTATAGTCCGCCAAGGCGAGATCGCCTGGTTCGGCCCGGACGTCTGCAGAGCCAAGCTGTCGGAACCGTGGAAGCCCGCGGTGTCGGCGGCCAATTTGGATTTCGGCGATGGTTCCAGCGCAATACAGCATACGTTTACCGCGCTCGACCACGACGTGCTGGTGTCGCGCGTTACGCTCCACGGTTTTGATGCGCCGCCGGAACTGGTTTGGCAGGCCGATTTCTCGCCTTGTCCGCGCCTGGCCCCGGAAATCGCCGGTGTCGGAGGGCTGCCCGGCCGCGATTTTGCCGCATTCGTAGAAGACGGGCGCGTTTTCAGTTTCCGCCCTCTCCAACCCGGCCGCAAAGAATTCACCGCCGCGGCAAATGGCGAGTGGGAGACGTTTAAGGAGGCCAAAGGCGTTTGGGTTGTTTGCGCAAGTGGGCAGCCGGTGATCGCGTCGTGTCTGCCGGGTAACGGCAAAAAAGCCTTCGGCGACTGCCGCTCTCAACTGCGGCGGCTTCCGCCAAACAGCGGTGGCGGCTCTGCCGCAACCGTTTATGCCGCATTCGGCCCGACACGTTCCGAGGCCGAGGAAGCCCTCGATGCCGCAATGGCCGCGGGTGCAGATGTCCTCCTGGCCAGAATTTCCTACCATTGGGGGAAATTCACGGAAACCGCCGTGCCAGGTGACGGCGGGACTAGCGATCGGCTTGCCGATCTCGCAACGGTCGGGCTGGCCATGGATAAACAAACAGGCGCATTCACCCGCAATCCCGCCGGCAACCCCGGCGAGGCGCTCTGCTACACGCGAGACTGCGCTTGGGCGTCTCTCGCGCTCGACCTCGCCGCCCAACAGGATACCGCTTCGGACCTGCTCAAATTTATCGCAGCTCTCGTGCGCACCGAACAGCGCCGAGGAAAACCGCTCGGCAGCCTCCCGCTGGCCGTATACGGCGACGGAACCGAGGCCTTGCCCCATCTGGCGCTCGATGCCGACGCGCCCGCATACGCGCTCGGCGGTATGTGGCGGCATTCGACGGCCATTGAAGACGCCGCCCGGCGGAAAGAATTCATCAAGGCCGTGTGGGATTCAGCCGTGCTCATGGCCAATTTTCTCGCCGGATGGACCGACAGCCGAAACCGCGAACCCTTGTACTCGTTCGACACCGCCATCTGGCGCAACCGTCAGGGTGACGACCGCCTCCTGACAACCTACATGGGCATTGACGCCGCGCTGCGCCTTGCTAATGCCGCCGGCGTGCCCGAACCCCCCGAGTGGGCCCGGCGCAAAGTCGAGCTCGACGCGCTCATCCGGTTCCAACTCGTCGACCGCGAGAGCAAGACCTGGAGGTCGCCCGACATCCTGCCGTACTGGTACGACCTCATGGCCCAGGAGTGGGCCCGCCGCGGGCCGCCGCTGCCATCCTGGGAGCCGGTTGTCGAGCAGTGGATTGCCGACCCCCCGCAAAACCCCGCCCAGGCCGCCGCTGCCAACGCCCTCGTTTTGCCCGACGACCCCGCCCGAATTGCCGCGGCCCTGGAAAAGGCCCGCGCCGGCGCCGACAAGTTCAACGCCCTCCAAGCCGCCCAAAGGTTCATCGCCGCCACGCTCTTAACCCGCCGGTAGATCCCTGATCCACTTTCATACGTCGCGTACGTCCCATCTATCTCGGTATGCAAAGCCTCTCCATTAAATGTAAGCCCCTCTGTTTGACGCTCCGGTTCCCGGAATGGCAAAATGCTGCGATTTGTTAGGGAAACGAAAGCGAGGGAATAGCCATGCCTTGTCCCGACGAAGAAAGAGAAGAACGCGGCGCGGGCGTGATTACCGCAAAGCTGCTGAAATCCCGCACCATTCTGATAAACGGCGCCATTGACGAGGAACTCGGCGAGCGCGTGATAACGCAGACGCTCGTCCTGGACGGCGATTCGCACGAGCCGATCCGCGTGCTCGTGACTACGCCGGGCGGGATGGTCGACGTGGGCTTCGCCATTCACGATATTCTGCGCTACGTCGAGTCGAAGATCATCTGCATCGGCGCGGGGTTTGTGGCGAGCATGGGCGTTCCCATCATGCTGTCCGCGGCAAAAGTGAACCGGTACACCCTGCCCAACACGCGTTTTATGATGCACCAGCCAAGCACGGGCGTGGCCGGCGTCGCCTCGGACATACGAATCACCGCACAGGAAATCCTCAAAATCCGCGAGCGCCTTAATAAGCTTATCTCGGACGAAACCGGCCAGCCGATCGAAAAAGTCGCCATCGACAGTGACCGCGACTTCTGGATCTCCGCCGAAGAAGCCGTCGAATACGGCCTCGTGTCCAAGATCGTCAAAAGCGCCAAAGAAATCGGCTGATCCAACCGCAACCGCCAACTGTGCACTGTCCACTGGCAGTTACGCGGCGTCCTCTTCCTGTACGGGCGCCATCCGGATGCCCATGACCTCGACCGGGGTGTCGTGCAGCAACGCGCGGGCAATGTCGACGGCGTCGTCCGGGCTGTACTGGCCGATATCCACCTTCTGGGCGAGGACCTCGGCCATCAACTTCCGCACCAGCACGGCCTTGGCATAAGCCCACTCCACGCAGTAGGCGTCGCTGAAGAAACCGATTTGCTTGTTGAGCGGGAGCATATCCAGCCGGTCTTCAAACACCTGCCGGATCATGCCGGGGAAGAAGTTGTGCCACCAGTAGCCGGCCAAAAACAGGTTGGGCAGTTCGCGCGCGAGCGTGCACAAAGACTGGCTGGCGTGCCGGCTCGCCAGGAAGCACACAAACCGGATGCTCGGGAACCGGTTGATCAGTTCGGCCAACTGCCGCACGGTGCTCTGCTTGAGGCAGCTCACCGATTCCTGCGGCAGCGGTTCGGCCCCCAGCGAAAACTGGAACACGATTCGGTTGCCGTTCCGGGAAAGTTCTTCGAGCAGCCCATGGGTAATATAGCTGGCGTAGATGTCGCGCTGTTTTTCGCCGGCGACGTGACGGCGGCGCAACGCTTCGGCCATGATGGTGTCGGTCACGGGCGAGTAGTCGATATCGGTGGAAAAATGCGTGGCGGTCGAGAAAACTTTGCCATAGGGGATAAGCCGGACGTAATGGCTGATAGCCTCCCGGGCTTCGCTGATCGCTTTGATGGTCTTGCGCAATGGCGGCGTCGATACGCGGCAAAACGTGTTGGGCAGCGGCTTGCCCGGTTCTTTTTCGTTCCAGGCCCGCTCAAGCTCGTAAAGGGGAATGTCGTACTGGCCCCACTGCGTCCGGGAGAAAAACCCCCACTCGAGGCTGTAGTCGAACAGATCGTCGGCCAACCCGTCGCGGCCCCGCCAGTATTCGGTTGCCGACCGGACAATACCGGCCCGTTCGAGAACGTGCCGCGGCCAATCGGGCGTCCTGCTTCTTTCGGCGATGGTATCGTGCAGGCGCCGCCAGTTCTCCTCGGTGATGGGTTCTTTCCAGCCGTAGAGGTCTTCCAGGATGATGCGCACCCCCCAGGCAGTAAACGTATTTCGGGTTTGCGGCACGCAAGCCATCACCTGCTCGAGCCGGAAAAGCGCTTCCTCTTCGGTTCGGTCCTCTTCGAGCCTGATTCCGCAACCGCAGCCGGCCGCGTAGAGGTCGCTCAGCGACATATGGTAGAGGAGTATGTCGTCCAATCCGCGCGCGGACAGATGGGCCGCGTCGATATGCGTGTGCACATCCACCCAGGGCAACGCGGCCAGCGCTGATTCGAGATCAACCTGGATTGTCTTGACGTTTTGCATCTTAAACTCCTTCTCGGCCTTCCCCGCGCACCCTTGGGTCAGGGGCCGGCGATGCCCGATTTGACTACGGTTGTTTGGCGGCCAAGCACGGCTTGCAGGTCTACCTGCGGCAGCGCCGGCGTTGTGGTCACGATCTCCTTTTGGCCGTCAGGCATTAAGATGAAAGTGTCCTCCGATTTAACTCCCACCGCCGAGGGGTTCCAGGCGAAGGCCTGGCCGAACTCGACGGAAATGCCCGAAATTTCCTCCACCTTCTCGCTCCAGCCCGGTTCGAGGATCGGAAACGGCTCGCCCGGCGTGGCCTTGCACGTCCGGCCTGCATACCCAGCCGTGCCGCCCTGGTGGTGGTTGTGCCACTCGTTCTGCGGGAAACCCATCCGGGCGTACGCGTCCTGGCACGCCGCAAATACGTCGCCGAGCGTCTTGCCCGGCTCCGACGCTTCCTGCACCATGGCGTCGACCCCGGCGATGCGGCCGTACGCGTCGTGGATGTCCGCGGATATCTCGCCCACCTGGCGGAACCGCGTGATGCTGGCCACGAGCCCTTCTTTCCAGAAACAGCCGACGATCATGACGTAGCCGCGAACCGCAAGTTCGGCGGCCTCGGAACGTAAAAACGGCTGCTCGGTCGGGATCGGGTGACGGTACTTGGCGATGCGGCCGTCGGCCGCGACCAGCGCCACGGGCACGAGGCAGCGGCGCTTCTCGCCTTCGGCCACCAGGCGCGCGGCGATATCCCATTCGGCCATGCCGGGCTCGACCGACTGCACCGCAGCCGTGGTGGCTTCCGCGGCCAGCTTGCCCAGCCGGCGGTATTTCTCGAGCTCGTCAGGCGTCAGCAGAGAGCGGACGTACGCAAGCTCGTCGTACACATTCTTGCCCAGCGAGCCGTCGTCGGAAACGAGATTTCCGGAAAACTCCTTCGCGACGACTTCCGCAGGGCTGGATTCAAACCACAGGAACGGCCGCGGCTCGACACCGAAGCCGGCAAGCTCTTCGTCGAAAACGCGCGACTCCTCGATGTTTGTCCCGACGTAGTACGCTTTGCCGTCGGCCGTAACGAACAACGAGCAGACGCCCGCGTCGCCCATGATGTAGACGTAGTTGCGTTTGCCGCCCGTGGCGGTGGCGAAGTTGTCCACGCGCGACAACAGCACGCCGTCGTACTTCTTCTCGCGCAGGAAAGCCTGAATCAAGGCTATCCGCACGCGAAACAGATCTCTCTCGGTCATATGCTCCTCCTGATCGTGACGTCTCCAAGCCCGGAAAGGCGCCTTCTCCCGCTGATTAACATTTTAAAGGTCTGGAACGCGAATGTCTACTGAAAATGTCGATACTGTCAAGGATCAAGGGGTTCTATTTATGAAGATGAAAAACTGAGGTTTTTTTGCGAAACAAGGGGTGATTTGTTGACAGATTGCATGGATATTATGCTTTAAACAAGCATAATACTGCTCGGACCCCAGGTGGGGCCGGGATTCAGAAGCACGGAATTTTTTACCTGTCACTGAAGACGCGGAGCGATAGCGGAAGAATCCTTACTGCAGCGCCGCCATCGTTTCCTCGATGAAAGCGGGCTCGACAGGGCGTTTGTCGACGATGCTGTAGAACATCCCGGCGCTCTTTACGAACTCCTTCAGCGTCGCCAGGCATTCGCGCACCTCGTGCTGAGTCACGTCCGGCACGCGATACCGCAGGCCGAGCCGGTCGAGCAGGCCGCGGGTCCAGTCGGGCCGGTTGTCTTGCAGGCGCGACATGCAGAACAGGCCGAGGGCCACCAGGTCGGCGTGCACGAAATGCCGTTTTGTCATGTGCTCGAGGTTGTACGCCACCAAGTGTTCCGAACCTTCTTCGGGGCGGCTGTTGCCGAGCCGGGCGCACATTTCCACCTCGTGCCGGTACAGATCGACGATCAAGTCGATTCCGCGCGGCGTCACGTTGAAAACTTCCTCCGCGCCCGCGTCGAGTTCGGCCAGGCACTGGGCGGCTTCCGCGGCAATGCCCGCGTCGTACGGTTCGCCGCGGTCGTCCGCGGCGAGTTTCCAATCGTATAAAGCCGTGTGAATGCTGGCGATATCCGCCGCGCCGCCCCGGTTGAGGTGCGCCGGCGCTTTGCGGATCAGGTCGTGGTCGACCAGGAGCTCCTCGGGGTAGATGTCGCCGACGTACTGGACGGTCTTGTCCACCCGGACGCCGACCATGTTGGTGAGCGGCGCGTCAACCGACACGATCGTCGGGACAAGCACCATCCGGGCGCCGCGTTTCCACGCCAGGTACTTCGCCGTGTCGCAGCACGACCCGCCGCCGACGCCCACCACCACGTCAAACTCCGGCGCGGTTTCGGCCAGGCGCTCGACGGTCTCCAGGTCCATATCCGTCACCATGTGGAGATGGTCCGGCGTCCATTGAACCTGTTCTTGCAGCAGGCTCCAGGGGATTTCCATGCTGGCGGCGAAAACGCGCCCCGGCAGGTCTTTCAGCTTCTTGACTACCCCGGCCCCTGACTCGATCCTCGGCGCTTTGTACATGGCTTACCTCCAGTTCGAAGAATTCTATCAGAAGTCAACGAAGCGATGCAGGGTTAGAACTGCTAATGACATGCCGGGGCTCGAGTGCCAAAAAGTGGCTCAGCGCGGGCTTGGGAGGGTATCGACGGGGATTGCGCCGACCGCGGACGGTCGGTCGTCGGCATTCCGCTATCGCTCCATGCCTCCTGCTAATGAAATGCAACTCCCGGCACCCTTAGTGCACATGTTCATAAATACGGCTACGTATGGAAAAGCAATGCCCGCCGCAGTAGGCCGGCTTCGCCGAAGTCGGCCTTTCCGGGCAGAGCGTCTGGACGTTTCCGCACATCGTTCACCAAGGGCGCCTCGCTATCGTGGCCTGGACCGCGCATCGGGCTATATGGTTGACCTGGGTCGCGGACGTTGAGGCCGACTTCGGCGAAGTCGGCCTACCTCGGATGGCTTTTCTTTCTCAATTTATCGCTGTCGGAGGCGGTGGGCGGCTTGCAATGACAGGTGGGGGATCGGGATTGCATTGCGGGAGAAAAAACGTTTTCTTTGTGTTCTATGCGCTCTTTGTGGTTGGTTTTTTGGCGGACGGTGCTTGACATACCTCTTTCGGTGATTCAAGATCTTTGTGGTTGCCGATTGGAGAGAAATCATGTTGCGTTCATGTCTTTTTGTGCTGCTGTTATGCGCCTTTTGCGCAAGCCTTTACGCGGAGGAGAACCCGGTGGATGCCAAACACGTTCGCGTTTACTACGAGCAGGGGCGGTTCGGCGGGTGGCCGGCCAACCACGGGATGTGGAGCTGGGGGAACGAAATCCTCGTCGGGTTCAGCCGGGGCTGGTACAAGTACCTCGGCCCGGAGCGCCATGCCATCGACCGCGATAAACCCGAGGAACACCTATTGGCCCGCAGCCTCGACGGCGGCGAAACCTGGAGCATCGAAAATCCCGCCGAGAAGGGCGACCTCCTGCCCGAGGGCAAGAGCCTGCACGGCGTCGAGTTGCCGGGAATCGAGATAAAAAAGGCAACCGAATGCCCCGGCGGCATCAATTTCATGCACCCCAATTTCGCTATGACGTTGCGCATGAACAGCGTGGACGGCGGCCAATCGCGCTTCTACTACTCGTACGACCGGGGCAAGAATTGGGAAGGCCCGTTCCTGTTTCCCAACCTCGGCACCAAAGGCGTTTCGGCCCGTACCGACTATATCGTCGACGGCCCGTCAACCTGTACGGTGTTCCTAACCGCGGCGAAGTCCAACGGGCAGGAAGGCCGGCCGTTCGCCGCGCGCACGACCGACGGCGGGAAGTCGTGGGAGTTTCTCGGGTGGATTGGGCCCGAGCACGACGGGTTCGCCATCATGCCGGCGACCGTGCGGCTTGGGGAAAACGAGTTGTACACGGTGGTCCGCCGCCGCGAAGGGCCGAAACGGTGGCTGCCGGCCTACGCGTCCGGCGACAACGGGCGCACGTGGCGGCCCATGCCCGACCCGGTTGACACAGTCGGGGAGGGCAACCCGCCAAGCCTGATCAAACTGGCCGACGGCCGGCTGTGCCTGACCTACGGCTACCGGGCAAGGCCGTTCAGCATCTGCGCGCGGATCAGCGAGGACAACGGCAAGTCGTGGAGCGGCGAGATCGTGTTGCGCAACGACGGACTCAACCGCGACATCGGCTACTGCCGCAGCGTCCAGCGGCCCGACGGCAAGGTCGTCACCGCCTACTATTTCTGCGACGCCGAAACCAACCCCGACCGCTACATCGGCGCAACCGTATGGAGCCCCCCGCCCGCAAAATGAACGTGCAATGCGAGCTGTGCCCGAAAGGCTGCGTGATCGCGCCGGGCCAGAGCGGCGAGTGCCGTATTCGGATCAACATCGACGGCAAACTGGCCGCGGTCACCTACGGCCACCCCTGTTCGGTGCACGTCGACCCGGTCGAGAAAAAGCCCATGTACCATTTCCTGCCGGGCACGGGCATTCTGTCGGTGGCGACGGTCGGCTGCAACCTGCACTGCAAGAACTGCCAGAACTGGGAGATCTCGCAGCAAAATCCGGAGGACGTGTCCGCCGCGTTTTTGCCGCCCGAAAATATTCCGCCGCTGGCCGTCAAGCACAACTGTCCGTCGGTGGCGTACACGTACAGCGAGCCGCTGGCCTGGTACGAATACACGCTCGACGGCTGCATCGGCGCGCGGGACGCCGGGTTGCGCAACGTGCTCGTCACCGCCGGTTACGCCAACCGCCCGCCGCTCGAAAAGCTGTTCCGATACGTCGACGGCATGAACATCGATATCAAGGCCATGTCCGACGAGTTTTACCGCGACATCTGCGGGGGCACGCTGCAGCCCGTGTTGAATGCGTGCATGTTGGCCAAATCCTCGGGAGTGTGGGTCGAGCTTACCAATCTCGTGATCCCGACGCTCAACGATTCCGACAAGGATCTCCAAAAACTCTGCCGGTGGGCGGCCGCCGAGATGGGGGAGGACACGCCACTGCATTTTTCCCGGTTTTTCCCTCACTACAAGATGAAGAACCTGCCGCAAACGCCCGCCGAAACGCTCGACCGCGCCGAGCAAATCGCCCGCGCCGAAGGCCTCCGCCACGTCTACATCGGCAACCTCGACCGGCCCAAGGGCAACAACACCTACTGCCACGCGTGCAACCGGCTGCTGGTTGAGCGGCGCGGGTTTGTCGTAGTACGCAACGACATCGCGGGCGGGAAATGCCCGGACTGCAAAACGGAGGTCAGCGGCATATGGAAATAACGAGAAGGATTTTTCTGGGCGCCGCGGCGGTTTTTCTTGCGCCCGCGTTTGCCGCGCGGAGATGCGTCGAGGCGGTACGCGGTTTGGTTTACCCCGGTCCAGTTCGGCCCCTTAACGACGAACAGGTGAAGCGCCCCGGCAAGTGGGCCGGATGAGCCTGAGTGGACTTTCCTATAGGCCAAAGCAGGACCTGAACAGGCTTCAAACGTCCCTACGGGACTTTCCTGTGGGCGAGGCGTGATCCCCGGACTGTCGTCCGGGGCTACCATACCGTCCCTGCCGGGACTACCAGACGCCAAGTTCCATTCAGCATTTGGAAATTGCGGCTATACAAGTGGGACGTATGCTGCGTGAAGAGCGTGAACAGCCGCGAAAAATGTTTGCTGCAGCTATTCTTTGTCGATCAGGCGCTTGAGGTGATACACGAGTTCGAGGGCGTCGCGGGCGGAGAGGCGGTCGGGGTCGACGGTTTGCAGTTCCTTTTCGACGGGGCCGGGTTCGTTGGTGGCTGAGCTGCCGCCGGGGCCGAACAGGTACATCTGCTGCGGCAACCCCACGGCGGCCTGGTTGCCCGTTTCGAGGTGTTCGAGTATCTCGCGGGCGCGTGTGATCACGGAGGCGGGCAATCCGGCGAGTTTGGCCACCTGGATGCCGTAGCTGTGGTCGGCGCCGCCGTCGACTATCCGGTATAAAAATACCACCTTCCCGTTCCACTCGCGCACGGCCACGTTGAGGTTTTTGACGTGTTCGAGCTTGTTGGCGAGTTCGGTAAGTTCGTGGTAGTGCGTGGCGAACAGCGTTTTTGCCCGGATATGGTCGTGCATGTGTTCGGCGACCGACCAGGCGATGCTGATCCCGTCGAACGTGCTTGTGCCGCGGCCGATTTCGTCGAGCACGATCAGGCTGCGTTCGGTGGCGGTGTTGAGAATATTCGCGGTCTCGATCATCTCGACCATGAACGTGCTCTCGCCGCGGGCCAGGTTGTCCGACGCGCCCACGCGGGTGAAGATCCGGTCCACGACGCCGATCCGCGCTTTGGCCGCCGGCACGAAACTGCCGGTCTGGGCCATCAGTGCGATCAGCGCCACCTGCCGCAGGTAGGTCGATTTACCGGCCATGTTGGGGCCGGTAACGATCTGGAGGCGGTCCTCGGTGGTGTCGATGCGGGTGTCGTTCGGCACGAACTGGCCGCGCGCCATCAGGTCCTCGACCACCGGGTGCCGCCCGTCGTGCAACTCGAGCAGCCCGCCGTCGTCCACCAGCGGTTTGACGTAGTTTTTCGCCGCCGCCACTTCGGCCAGCGACAACAGTGCGTCGACGGTCGCAACCGCCGCGGCGGTTTCCTGGATGCGCCTTGCCTCGCCGGCGATCCGGTCGCGCAACTCGACAAACAGGTCGTATTCCAGCTTCTGCATGCGCTCCTGCGCGGTGACAATTTCCTCCTCGCGCGCCTTGAGCGTGGGCGTCACGAACCGCTCGGCGTTCACCAGCGTCTGTTTGCGCTCGTAATCGTCGGGCACGAGGTGCACGTTGCCCCGCGAGACTTCGATGTAGTAGCCGAACACCTTGTTGTACCCGACGCGCAGGTTGCCGATGCCCGTCCGAGCCACTTCATCGCGCTGCAACGCCGCAATCCAGTCGCGCCCGCCGCGCACAAGCCCGCGCAGCCGGTCAAGCTCCTCGTGGCAGCCTTCCTTGAACAGGTTGCCTTCGGTGATTGGCGCGGGCGGCTCGTCGACAATGGCGGCGTCGATCCAGCCGGCGACGTCGTCCAGCTCGTCCATCCCGTCGCGCAGGCCCGCCAGCAGGTCGCCGCCGGCCCGGTGCAATGCCTGCTTGACGCGCGGCGCCTGGGCCAGGCTGTTGCCGAGGGCTTTGACATCGCGGGCGTTGCCCGTTTTCGAGGTGATCCGGCCCAGCAGCCGTTCGAGGTCGCCCACGCCTTTGAAAATGTCGCGCAATTCGAGCCGCAGTTCCGCGTCGTTGTGCAACACCTCGACCGCGTCCAGCCGGGCGCGGATCTGGCCGACGTCCACCAGCGGGTGCAGGATCCAATGGCGCAACATACGGCCGCCCATGCTCGTCAGCGTGCGGTCAAGCACGCCCAGCAGCGTACCCTTTTTGCGGCGGTCAAAGGCCGACTCGGTCAGCTCGAGGTTGCGCTGCGTGTTGCCGTCGAGCACCACGAACTGCGCCGGGCTATACCGCCGGGGCAGCCGGATGTGGGGCACGCCGTCGCGGTGCATCGCCTTCACGTATCCGAGCACGGCTCCCGCGCAACCCGCCGCGTCCGGCGCATCGTCAAGCGCGACGCCCTTCAATGTTCCCAAGCCGAACTGTTCGAGCAGGTTTTCGGCGCCGAGTTCGGCGTCGAACTCGTCGGCCGGCCGCTGGGTAAACGACACCGCGTCGAACCGCGCCCGCAACCGTGAGAGCAACTTGGCATCCAGCCGGTCGGGTACCAGCACTTCCGCCGGCGCCATCCGCGTCAGCTCGTCGCACAGCGTCCGCTCGACATCCGCATCGAGCTGGGCCGCCAGGAATTCGCCCGTCGACACGTCGACGAACGCCAGCCCGGCGCGGCCGTCCTGCGCGGCGAGTGCGGCCAGGTAGTTGTTGGCGGTTTCGTCGAGGAGGTCGGGCTCGATCACCGTGCCGGGCGTTACGGTCCGCACGACCGAACGCTTGACGATGCCCTTGGCCTGTTTCGGGTCTTCAACCTGATCGCAGATCGTGACGGTCCGGCCGGCCTTGATCATCCGGGCGAGGTAAGTCTCGACGCTGCGCACGGGCACGCCGCACATCGGTACGCGGTCGTCCTTGCCGGTGCTGTCGCGCGAGGTCAGCGCCAGGCCCAGGATCTGGGAGGCCTCGACCGCGTCTTCGAAAAACATCTCGAAGAAGTCGCCCATCCGGAAGAACAGGATCGAGTCCGGGCACTCCGCTTTCGCCTGCAGGTATTGGCGCAGCATGGGCGTCAGGTTGCGTTCCGAAACTTCTTTGAGTTTTTTCCAGTTTCCGGCCATGGCCCGACATTATATATGGCGCCCGCGCCATTTATAAACGATGCGGCGTGCCGCACCGGCCGCGTCATCCCCGTCCGTATGAAAAACAGCGAGGAGCAGGGTGGCAAGTCCCGCTCCTCGCTTCACGGACCCGCTGGGGTCCGCGCCCTCTGCTTTAAGTCACTCCGAATGAAACTAGAACATCGACACCAACGAGACGAACGCCCGTGTCAGCGGGAATTCGCCGGGGAACTTGATGAAATCGACGTGGCCGTCCATGAACAGGACATTGCCGCCGCCGGGTACGTGGTTGAACTCGCCCGCGGTGCTGCTGGCCATGTCGAACATCACCGGGATCTCGCTCTGCGCCTGGGAAGACGCCGCGGGATTGTTGATGTCGGTGATAAAGAACCGCTCGATGCCTTCGCGCAACCGGTAGAGAGTCACTTCTTCCGAGTTGGCGTTATCGAATTTGAGGTCTCTATCGTACTCGTTTTCAAGCGGTCCGGCAACTGCCTGGTCAGCGAGCGTTTCGCCGATCAAGATGGCGAAGTTCGCGTCGACAAATGTCCCGATAACCGTGGACGGGTCCATGGTCGCGTCGTTCGGATCCACGCCCGGAATCAGGTAGTCTTTTCCCGGCCTGCCGTTCAGCGCCCAAGCCAGGTACATGTACGATTCGGCCGTTAGCGCGCACGGGTCCACCGCGTCCGGACCGGCCGCGGGATCAACGCCTACCCAATACTGAGTGCCGCCGGAAGAATCGGACGGGCACACCAGCACGTTAACGTCGCTGAGGTACTCCGGATAAACCGCGGTGCCTTCGAAAATGAATTCGGCATCGCCGGCTGGAGCATCGGGATTGGCATAGGCGCACTTGCCGTAGCTGGTGGTGTCCGGCAGGTGCGTGGTGTCGTCCATGACGTACGAAAGCCGCGGTGACATCGACGGAAACTTCTCGCCCTTGGATTCGTTCGAGTACATCTTGAACACGATCCCCAACTGCTTGAGGTTGTTGGCGCAACTTGCGCGGCGGGCCGACTCGCGGGCCCGTGCAAGCGCCGGCAGCAGTATCGCAGCCAATATCCCGATAATGGCTATTACGACCAATAGCTCGATAAGCGTAAAACCTTTAGTTTTCATGGCAAAAACTCTCCTTTTCCCATGTTTTTATCTTCTTTTTCTTTGGAAAAACTCCCGAAAATTGCAAGAACCAGCCGGCTTTCCCTCCTTTCCGCACGCTCTCACGGCCTGCTTTTGCACCTCAAATCCCACTTATTGACAGCCCTACCCCATACCCCAAAGCATAAGCCAGATTACTAATACTGTCAAGCAAAAAAAAGGGCGGAATTCGAGGTTTTCTCTCCTTCGCAACGTTGGCAATAGCAGGGATTATACGGTTAGGAGCCAAACTGTGTCAAGTCAAAAAGTTTGGTTTCTTGCGATGGAGGCGACGGTGGACCCTGCCAGGGTATGGATAAAACGGCAGAAACGGCAAAAAGTAGCAGGCTTATCGTTTCTTGACGACATTGCTTACAAGAAACGTGGGCTCTGATTTAGTGCGTGGTTTCGTACTTGATCGCCACAGTAGGCCGATTTCGCCGAAGTCGGCCTCAACGCCCGTGGCTTGGGTTACTAGCAAAGCTTGACAAGTGCGACAGGCCGTAATTGTGAGGTGATCCTGGTGATCGACGGCTGGAAGGCTCCAAGTGCTCAGTCCGGAAAGGCCGACTTTGGCGAAGTCGGCCTACTGCGGCGGGCGCTGGTTTTCCGTACGTAATGGTATTTCTGAACACGTGTACTTAGAGGGCGGACTTGACGCTCTGCTCGATTTTTGCGGCGACTATGAAGTCGTTTTCGCTGAGTCCCCCGATGTTGTGGGTCCAGAGGGTGACGCGCACCTTTCCGTAGCCGAGATAGATGTCGGGATGGTGGTCCTGTTCGTCGGCGATTTCGGCGACTTCATTGACGAAATTTACCCCTTCGAGGTAGGTGTCGAACTTATATTCCTTTTCGAGGTGGTGGTCGTCGATCACGCGCCATCCTTCATTTAATTCGCGTTGCAGCTGGTCGAGCTGCTCGCCCTTGAGCGGTTCGACGCCGCCTTCGCACGGCACGCACTGTTTTTGGTTCAGTTTTTCTGCCATCTTTGTTACTCCTGCTTCAACCGCCTGGCGACGTCGGCCACGGTCCGGCCCTGTGCGCGCGCGATTGCCAGCTCGTTTTCACTTGGCCAGCGGCTGCCGTCCATGCCGGAAAGCGTGCCGGCCCCGTACGGTGAGCCGCCGGTGATTTCGTCCATCGAGGTCAGCGCCTTTGCCGAATACGGCACGCCGACGACAATCATGCTCAGGTGCAACAGCGTGGTGTAGAACGTAAACGCGGTGGTTTCCTGGCCGCCGTGTTGCGATGCGGTGCCCACGAATACGCCTGCGGGCTTGCCTTCAAGCGCGTTGGCCATCCAAAGCTGCCCGGTCTGGTCGAGGAAGTTGCGCATTTGGGCGGCCATGTTTCCATAGCGTGTGGGCGTGCCGAACAGGATGCCGTCGGCCTGCGCCAGTTGATCGGGTTTGGCTTCGGGCACGTGCGCGAACTTTTCGCGGGCTTTTTTTGCCCCCGACTTCTCCAGCACCGCATCCGGGACCAGTTCGGCGACCTGGTACAGCGTCGCCTCGGCGCCGGGAACCTCGCGCGCGCCTTCGGCCACGGCTTCGGCCAATCGGTAAACGTGGCCGTACATGCTGTAAAAAACCACTTGGATGTTTACGGGCATCTCAACGGGCCTTTCTGTTCGAGCGGGTTCACGGCCTGTTTTCTTCGTCGGGGCCTCCGCCGACTCCGGCGTTGGCTTCGACCTCCGATTCCTCCAAATCCAGTTTCAACGAGAGAAACCGCAGCAGGTCTTTCAACGTGACGATGCCAACGAGGCGGTCGTTTTCCACCACGAGCAGCCGGGTGTTGCCCGAGCGGCTCATCGTGGACAGCACCTTGAGCGGATCTTCGTCGGGTTGGACCACGGTGTTTACGGCGCAGCTTTTGAGGATTTCGCGGACGCTGTGCGTGTCCCATTCTTCGCGCGGTACATCCCTGACTTCCTTGGTGCTGACGCAGCCGGCGAGCTGGCCGTCTTCAACCACCGGGAAAAACTTGAAATGGAACTTGTAGATGTAATCTTCGACGAGGTCACGCACCGACACGTCTTCGGGAACGGTGACGGGGTTTGTCTGGATAAACCGGCGGAGGCTTTCGCCTTCGAGTGCCCGGCGCACCAGCAACTGTTTATAAGACATCTGCGACGCCGCCCGCATGAACATGCCGATCATGAACCACCACAGGCCGCCGATGATGTTTCCCGTCAGAAAGGCCAGCACGCCCAGCACGATCAGCACGATCCCGAACCCGGAACCGATGCTGCTGGCAATACGCGTTGCCCAGCGCAGGTTGTCGCGGGCTGCCCACAGGCCGGCGCGCAACACGCGCCCGCCGTCAAGCGGAAACGCCGGCAGCATGTTGAAAATGGCCAGGACAATGTTCAGCCACGCCAGGTAGCGGATCACCGAAAACGCCGGCCACGAACCGGCCGCGCCCACGCTGCCGTACACGCCGAAGAGTACCAAACCGAGCGCCACGCTCGTGCTGGGGCCGGCGATCGCCATCAGAAACTCCGATTTGGCGCTGGGCGGTTCGTCCTGCATTTCGGCGACACCCCCGAACACGAACAGCGTGATGTCCGAGATCGGGATACCAAACTTTCTGGCCACCAGCGCGTGGCCGAGTTCGTGCAAAATGATCGAGGCAAACAGCCCGAACGCGCCGCCCACGGCCATCCACCAGTAGGTGGCGTTCGACTGGTCGGGGAAGTAAAACGGGAACACGCCCCGCGCCAGCGACCACGTCACCAGCACCGCCAGCAAAAGCCAGCTCGCATCAATTTTTACCGCAAATCCGAACAACCGGAAAAGCGTCAGTCTTTTCGTCAGCATGTCAAACCTCCGTACCTCCAGATTCGTCCGGGATTGAGTGCGCACCCTGCGGCAGCGGGCCCGCGGAAAATGGTGGACGGAGTGTGTGCGCAATCGTCCACTTCAAGCGCTTTCAATACAGACATATGGTCAAACCTGTTGTTGCCAAACTTCACTATGGAACTTCCGGCCCGGCCCTCGCCGGCCTTTCAGCGGGCAGGGGCCGGGCTTGCAATCTCTACCGCCGCCGGAACGTCATGCAATCGGCCTGATCCTGCCCGTGGCTCACCTGGATATTGGGAGCCTGGCATTCAAAGGACTCGTTGTAGACGCACGTATCGACCCGGCAGGCGCCGACGCCGGCGATGCCGTCGTAGTTCGTGTGCCGGTTGCTCTCGAAAAAGGTGTCGCACGCCGGCCTGTCGCTCCCGCCGATCGTGATGGCGCGGGCGTGGCACGTCTTGTTCATGTTGTAAGCGCACTCGGTCACGTTGCACTCCGCGACTCGAGGCATGTCCAGGCAAATACGTTCCATCATGGGTCCCTCCCCGCGTTGGTATCGCGGCAAGTTGTTATTCTGTTTGCTCCTGTTGCATGGGCCATTGCTCGCTCATCGGTTGCCGTTCGGCGCCCCGCATGCCCGGGCGTCCGTAAGGCCGTTTCTTCTGTTGCATCGGACCGCCCATCATGCCGCCGCGTCCGCCCATCATGCCGCCGCGGTCGCCCATCATGCCGCCGCGGTTGCCCATCATGTCTTGCCGGCGGGCGTGCATTATCGGCATGACCTTGCAATGAATGTCCATCATGCTCATGGTTTGCGGTTCAAACTGACGCACTTTGTCCCATTGCTCTTCCGATAAGATCCCAAGGGCGCGTTCCTGGGCGCTGTCGATGATGTTGCGCAGCTCCTGAACCTGCTGGTCGGTCAGGTTAAGCTCGTCTTTCAACGTCAACAGTGCCTGGGGGTCGGCCGGATGAATCTTCGTCCGCGCCGCCATCCGAGCCCGTTCAATCATTTCCTGGGGCACGCCGGCCTTTTTCATCCGCATTTCCAGCGGACAGTCTTTTCCGCGCGCCTGGCCCAATTGGCATCCTGGACACGGACAGCTCATGGCGCCCGGTTGCATTTTCATCGGGCGTTGGGCGTCTTTCATCGGCTGCTGTCCGGCGCGGCCGAGCAATTCCTGCCCTTCGTGATGCTGCGCGTGTGGCATCTGGCTATCCTGTTGGGCCAATGACATTGTTGTTGCGAATACGGCAACTGTCGTTGCGAATACGGCAACCAACAAAAACAGAGCTGTTCGGTTCCGTCGCATTTTTCATCTCCTTTACGTGGATTTTCTGAAGGAAAAATCCTTGTAGACATAACAGCAGCGGCATTGCATCAATTTCCCTGCGCCCTTCAAGCGTTGATGGAACTTGACTTACACATGAGGCAGGACGGATGGATCGCAACCGGCAAACGAGGGGGAGCGTCCTCATCTTGGTTCACTTCTGCGGGTCAAGGGGTTCCCGCGGGCGTAGCGACATTGACTTGCGCGCGCTGGCGGATGTCGCGCGGAACTTCCCGTTGTTCCTGCACCGCGAGCCGGGCCCGCGTCCGTTCCTCGTCAACCCGGCCCGTTACGAACGTCGCCCGGACGATGTCGTCGCGCACCCACCACGTGCTGAACGTGCCGTGCTCGAGATCGCCCACGTAAAGCACCTCTTCGGCGTCCGTGCAGTCCCCCCAGAACTCCCATTTGTACTCGAAGAACTCCGAAAACATGTAGGGAACCGCCCGGTATTCGACATGCTGCCCGGTCATGTTTTGGGCGGCCAGCGAGCCCTGGTCGCGGGCATTATGGAGATGCTCGCCGCGCCGGCGGCGGTTGTAGACGAGGTCCGGGAAGTTGGCCACGTCGCCCGCGGCCCAGATGTTAGGCACGCCGGTTTCCAGGAATTCGTTCACGACGATCCCGTTGTCGATTTCGAGTTTCGTATCGCGGGCAATCTCTACGGCCGGTTTTGCCCCGATGCCCGCCACGGCGAAATCGCTTTTCAGCGAGCCGCCCGACTCCAGGTAAGTCTGTATCCGTCCGTCTCCCGTCTCGGCAAAGCGGTTTACAACCTCCCGTGCAACCAGCCTTATGCCGCGCTTTTCGTACAGCTTCGAGAAGAAGTCGTGCATGCGGTCGGTGAACAGGAACGGCATCAGGCGATCTTCCGCATAAACGAGCGTCGCCTTCAGGCCCATCTGCGAGAGGCTTGCGGAAAGCTCGAGGCCTGTGAAACCGCCGCCGATCAGAACCACGGTTTCACTTTCCTGGGCGGTTTCGCGTATGGCCAAAGCGTCGCCGGCGTCGCGCAGATAGAACAGCTTGCCGGAATCGGCGCCCTCGCACTGAAATCGGATCGGCTTTGCTCCCGTGGCGATGAGCAAGCTTTCATAGCTTAGAAAATCGCCGCTGTTGAGTTGGATGCCCCCCCTTTCCGTATCCAGCCCGGCAATCGGGCTGTCCAGCCGCGTGTCGATGCCGCTGTCTTCATAAAAGTACGCGCGGTTGATCCCGAACGAGTCTATGGGCAGGTGCTGCGTCAGGTATGACTTTGAAAGCGGATAGCGGTGGTACGGCAGCGCCGGCTCTTCGGAGATAAGCGCAATTTCCCCGGCCCGCGCCCCGCGGGAAACCAGCTCGCGCGCGGCATACGCCGCCGCCGCACCCCCGCCCGCTATGACAAACGTATAATCGGCCATGTCTGCAAGCCGCTACTCCAGCCGTTCCTGTAGTAGCCGTCTGCCCCGGAATAAGCGCGAACGGACCGTGCCCAGCGGGCAATCCATTGCCGCCGCGATCTCCTTGTACGTCTTGCTTTCCAGGTCGGCCATGATGACCGCCCGGCGGAATTCGTCCGGCAAACTTTCCACGGCCTGCCTGGCGTCTTCCTCGACCAGGTCCAGCAGTGCCGAGAATCCCGTGTGGCGAGGCCGGACAGGCGGGCGGCCGAACAAATCCTTCGCTTCGGCAAACATTGCGAATTCGGGTTCTTCGCTGCGGGCGAATTCGTCCTGGTAGGTGTTGCGCAGCAGCGAAAGCAGGCTTGCCTTGAGGTGGTTGTCCTGGTAAGCCTGATGATTGCGCAGTGCTTTTACCACGGTTTCCTGCGCGACTTTCTGAGCGTCTGCCGCGTTTTGCGTAAGAGAAAACGCGACGTCATAGAGGCACTCGAGCAGGCCGAGCACGCGCTGCTCGTATTCCTTTGACCGCGCCTGCGGTTCTACCATTGTATTCAAGAGGATCCTCCCCCTGCGGGTGTTTCCCCGAGTTGTTTTCGATGCATGTGGTCGCCTCCTTGCCGGGCGCCTGCAGGGCGCCGGTCTTGCCGCTGTCAGACTTCGGCTGTAGACTGCAAGTCATATGCCAAGGGGCGTTGGAACAGGGAATGTGCCGTAAAAGCCCAGTGTTCCATTCACGCATGAAGTTTGTGCGGAGGGAAATACGCAAAAAAACGCCGGCGCGCGCCCTCACTGTATCGAGTTTCCACACCGGCTTTTGTGTAGATTGTATACAGCGCGCGGCAAAGCGAACGAAGGAGAGCAGCCATGCCCATGGAACGATCAGCCAAATCCGTATGGAAGGGAACGTTCAAGCAAGGCCGTGGCGCCGTGTCCGCGGGAAGCGGAGCTTTTCAGGACCTCGCCGTCACCTACCGCACCCGGTTCGAAAATAACGGCGGCAGCAACCCAGAAGAACTGATTGCCGCCGCCCACGCCGCTTGTTTCAGCATGGCCTTATCCGCTCAGCTCGGCGAAGAAGGCCTCGAACCGGCCGTCATTGAGACCACCGCCACGGTCACGTTCGTAAAAACCGACACCGGCTATGCCGTCACCAGTTCCCATCTGGATACGGAAGCCGAGGTCGAAAACGCCACCGAACAACAGTTCATGCAGGCCGCCGAAAACGCCAAAAACGGGTGCCCGGTCTCGAAACTGCTCGCACCCGGCCTCGAATCGCTAACCATGAACGCAAGACTGCGGACAGCCTCCGGGAAGATGTAAGCGGGCTGTTAGTGTTAGGTTGCATTCCCTGACGTTAATAATCCCTTGCCCCGGGGTAAGCAAAAGTACCGCCGGGATTGCCGCGTCGGCGTTCCGCTATCGCTCCACTGCCTCCTCGCAATGACAGGTGGAGGAGCGATTTCTGGTGCAGCCAAAGCGGCTCGCCACGGACTGCGAGGAACCAAACCAATATCCGTTTGCGTCCCTTGCGTCTTTTGCGTCCTTTGCGTTGGCCTGAGATGATACCGGCGGGATTGCCGCGGCGGTGGCGGAATGCTACTATGCCGGTGAGGCCAACGCGCGCATCTTTGCCGCGGGCCAAAGGGAGGAACCATGAGTACGTACCGTTCAATTCTTGCCACCGTTTTTTCCGTTCTCGTTGCTACGCTTATCGGGCTGCCGTGCCGTGCCGCCGATTGGCCGACGTTCCGCCACGACGCGGCGCGAAGCAGTATCGCCGGAGAAAGCCTGCCGGCCCCGCTATCGTTGCAGTGGACGTTCGTGCCCCTGCACGCGCCGCAACCCGCCTGGCCGACTGAAGGCAAGGAAAAAGACCGGGTTCGGTTCGACGAAGCCTACCACGCGGTTTCGGACGGCGCGGCCGTGTACTTCGGTTCTTCGGCCGACAACAAAATTTATTGCCTGGACGCGGCGACCGGCGCGATCCGCTGGGCGTTCATCACGGGCGGCCCGGTACGTGTCGCGCCGACGCTCTCGGCCGGCAAGGTCTACGCCGGTTCCGACGACGGGTTCGCCTACTGCCTCGAAGCGGCCGACGGCACGCTGGTTTGGAAAACGCGGGCGGCCTACGCGCCGGACAAGGTTATCGGAAACGGCCAAATGATTTCGCTGTGGCCGGTGCGGACGGGCGTGCTGGTTGACGGTGGCGTGGCATATTTCGGCGCGGGAGTGTTCCCGCACGAGGGCATATTCGTGTGTGCGGCCGACGCCAACACCGGCGAAATCGTCTGGCGCAACGACACCACCGGCGCTATCGGATACAAGCAGGAGTTCGGCGGCATTTCGCCGCAGGGCCCGATGCTCGCTTCGAAGTCGGCGCTGTTCGTCACGTCGGGCCGGGCGATGCCGGCGGCGTTCAGCCGCGCCGGCGGCGCGTTCGAGTACTACCTCTCGCCGGGCGGGAAGATCGGCGGCACGTGGGCGCTGCTCACGGGCGACCGCCTGATCGGGGGCCAGGATGGCAAGCGCGTGTATGACGCCGAGCGCGGCATTGCGGCTCACGATACGGCCTACGCCTGGTTCCCCGGGCAAAACCTTGTCGTTACGGACGAACTGGCGTATATGACCATGCCCACGGAACTGGCCGCGCTCGACCGCGAAGCGTTCCAGCACGCCGTCGAGTGGCGCGAAGACATCGAAAAACAGCTCAAGCTCGTTACGGACGAGTTCGGTGCGGTTGCCGCTAAACACCGGGAGGCGCCCGAGGCCGAACGCGCGGCCTTGCAGGCGCAGATGAGCGTGCAGCGAAAGCGGATTGCCGCTTTGAATGACGAGATTAAGCGAGTCGAAGCCGCCGTGCACCGGTGGCGGACGCCCTGCACGCTCACCGACTGTCTTACCCTCGCCGGCGATACGCTCTACCTCGGCGGCGATGGCGCGGTGGCCGCGGCATCGGCCCATACGGGCGCGGAGGTGTGGCGCTCGGCCATCGAAGGTAAAGCCTGCGGAATCGCCGTGGCCGGCGGCCGCATGTTCGTCAGCGCGGACAATGGCAGGATCTACTGCTACGGCCAGGACGGGAAGACCGCGCGCGTAGTCGAGCAAAAACCCGCCGCCCTCGAGCCCGCCGGCGAACACGCCGCGCTGTGCGCGGAAGCCGCGGAGGCCATTCTGGCGGCGACCGGCGTCACGCGCGGCTATGCGCTCGTGTACGGCTGCGGCACGGGCCGGCTCGCGCTCGAACTCGCCAAACGCACCGACCTCCAAATCGTGGCCGTGGATGAGAATCCCAACAACGTGACCGCGGCAACAAAGCTGCTTGATGAAGCCGGCCTGCTCGGCCCCCGCGTCATCGTCGAGCAAATCGATCTCACGCGCCTGCCCTACGCGGACTATTTCGCCAACCTGATCGTGTCGGAAAACCTGTTGGCGGAAGACTGGCAGCCGCCGGCGCCGGACGAGTTGGCCCGCGTACTGAAACCTTGCGGCGGGGTTGCCTGTTTTGGCCGGCCGGAGGGCGGGGGACTATTTGCGCAAGATCTTAATCCCGCGGGCGTGGAGGCATCGCTAGCCGCGGCCGGCGCGTTCGACGTCGGGCTGAACGAGCAACACGGCGTGTGGCTGGTTGTTGAACGCGGGCCGCTCGAAGGCGCCGGGAAATGGACGCACCTCTACGCCGATCCCGGCAATACCGCGTGTTCGGACGAACAGCGCGTCGAGGGGCCGCTTGGCACGCTGTGGTTCGGTCAGCCCGGCCCGCAGCCAATGGTCGAGCGGCACGCCCGCGCCAACGCGCCCGTCGCGATGGACGGCCGGATGTTCGTGCAGGGCGAAAACGTCATCATGGCTTATGATTCGTACAACGGCCTGCTGCTGTGGGAGCGGCAAATTCCCGGCGCGCTCCGCGTGCGCGTCGATTCCGACATGGGCAACCTGGCGCTCACCAAGGACGCGCTCTACGTCGCCACCGACACCGAATGCCTCCGGCTCGATCCCGAAACCGGCAAAACGCTCGCCACCTACGCCGTCCCCAAACGCAACGACGGCTCGCCCTCGCGATGGGGGTATCTCGCTGCGCAGGACGGGATCGTTTTCGGCACGACGGGCAAGCCGCAAAAGGCGGCGTATGGCGCGGCGTGGGATATGCTGGTGACCGATGACGGCAATTGGCGCTCCCTGGAAGAGGGCGACCTCGCCGAGGCCGGCCGGTACGCCGACCGCGTCAAGGCCATGATGGCCGAGTACGAGAAACCCGACACGCGCGCCTTCTGGCAGGTCCAACAGGGCGGCTACCTGTGGCGTACCATGTTCAGCTTCCCCGACTGGGGCAGTGTCGATTCGCCCGTGGGCGCCGTCACCGAGCGCATTATGGACAGCGATTCGTTGTTCGCCATCAACGCGGCAACCGGGAAAATCCGGTGGGCCTACAAAGGCAAGTCGATCGCGCATCCCGCCATTACGATTGCCGGCGGAACCATCTTTCTGGCGGACTGCGCCGCGTCGTCCGAGCAGAAAAAAGCCGCCATGGCGGAACGCGCCGCCCTGTACGAAAAAGGCCTGTGGGAAAGAGAAGAAAAACCGTACAGCGAGGCCGACGCCGACGTGCGGAAGGTGGTCGCGCTTGACGCTGAAACCGGCGAGGTTCAGTGGGAGCGCATTATCGATCTCACCGGCTGCGGCGGCGACCGGCTCGGCTTGGCGTGCAGCGACGGCGTGCTGTGTTTCTTCGGGTGTTTCTCGAACCACGACCGCTTCCTGTTCCGCGACGGCTCGCTCAAATGGCGCCGCATCACCGCGTTGAACGCGGAAAACGGCGCGGACATCTGGTCCAAACCGCTCAACTACCTGCGACGCCCCGTCATCATCGGCGACCAAATCCTCATCGAACCCCGCGCGTGCGAGCTGCATACCGGGAACATCGTCACGCGGCCGCACCCGATTACCGGCGAGGAATCAACGTGGGAGTTCGTCAGGCCCGGCCACTGCTGCAGCATCACCAGCGCATGTCCGAACATGTTTTTCCTGCGCGGGTATTTCCTGTGGTATTACGATCTCGTGAAGGACGACGGGATGATGCCATACGGCGCCATCCGGCCCGGATGCTGGATCAACGTGGTGCCCGCCAACGGGCTCGTCCTGTTTCCCGAAGCCAGCGCCGGCTGCACCTGTTCGTATCCGGTGCGGTCGACCGTCGTGCTGAAACCGAAAGCCAAACGGCAGCGCGTGTTCCCGTTCATGGTGCAGCACGGCGCGATGACGCCCGTCGCGCACATGGCCGTAAACTTCGGCGCGCCCGGCGACCGGCGCGACGATAGCGGAACCCTGTGGACCGCCTATCCGCATCCGCCGAACAACTCGTTCCACACGTACGGCCTGGATTTCAAGCTCGATATGGAGTTCATCGAGCGGCCGGACTTTTTCTGCAAGAGCGCCGAAGGCGCCCCCATCGACGGCACGGCGCTGCCATGGGTGTTTTCGTCGGGCTGCCGTGGGCTGAGCGACCTCGAGATCCCCCTGCTTGACGAAGGCCAGGGGCCCGGCACGTACACCGTGCGCCTCTACTTCAACGACACCGAAAACATCGGCGTCAAGCAGCGCACGTTCAGCGTCAAGTTGCAGGGGAAGAAAGTGCTCGACGATTTTGATATAATCGCCGAAGCCGGCGGCGCGCCGGGAACGGCTGTGGTTAAAGAGTTTACCGGCATTAAAGTAGACGAAAATCTACGCGTGCAGTTTGTGCCGAAGAAGGGCGATCTGCTCGACCGGCAGATGCCCGTCATAAACGGCATCGAGATCGTTCGCGAAGATGTGATAGGCAACATAGCAAAACTCTCGGAGTAAGTACATGCATTTCAAGAAACGTCGTCGCGGTTTTACCTTGATAGAACTATTGGTTGTAATTGCCATCATCGGCATTCTGGCGGCGATTCTGTTGCCGGCGCTTTCCCGTGCCCGCGAAGCCGCGCGCCGCGCATCCTGCGCAAACAACCTCAAGCAGATGGGCCTCGCCCTGAAGATGTACGCCAACGAATCGCGCGGCAACAAGTTCCCGCCGCGCCAAATCTTCAACATATGGGGCGAGCTTTCCGACACCATGATGTTCAACGGCCCCGCCATGTTTCCCGAGTATCTCAACGATTTCAACGTGGTGTGGTGCCCGTCCTCGGCCATGACCAGTCCCCTCGATCGCTACGACAACGGTACCCGCATCGGCAGCAAACGCACCGGCAACCAGAACGGCAAAATCGAGCCCGAAGAGCTCATCAAATCGCCTTTTAACTACACCGGCTGGCTGTTCCTGGATGCCGTAAACTTTCTGGGCGACAAGGTCGGAACCGAAGGCAGCGGGCCCGGCGGGCGCTTCGAAATTCCCGATTATGCCGATACGCCGCTTGGCGAGTTGGCCGCAGAAAACATCGTCACCGGCGGCGCGGCATCCGACGAGGACTTCACGGTATCCGCACAGTTCGCCGGCACCCAGGTCGGCGGCGGCGACACCATCTACCGCCTCCGCGAAGGCATCGAACGGTTCGTGGTCACCGACATCAACAACCCGGCTGGCTCGTCCGTCGCGCAGAGCGACATCCCCGTGATGTGGGACCACCTCACCCCGCAGATCAAGGGGTCCAATCACCTGCCCGGCGCAATGAACGTGCTTTACCTCGACGGCCACGTCGCGTTCCATCTGTACCGGGAGTCTTCTCCCTGGATGGTGACTATCGACGGCCCAAGAATTATCGGCCGCTACGACCGCCCCTTCGGCGGGTGATAACGACCCGTGGCAGTAGGCCGGCTTCGCCGAAGCCGGCCTCAACGGGCGGGGCAAGGTTAAGTTCATTGGTCGCAATGATCGAGCGGGCCTTGAAGTTGGCTGTGCGTGGTGGTGGCAAGTTCAGGATGATATAGAAGGTGTGGGCGGAAAGGCCGACTTCGGCGAAGTCGGCCTACTTCGGAAATTAAGTGGTGGCCTCTCTCTAACCGGCGGGTTCTTTCTCGCATCCCGCGGGATCGGGTTCCAATTCGGGCGAAGCATCCGTGTCTTCCGCAAAGATACGGATATGCTGCCACTCGCCGCGTTTAAACCGCGTGAAGAGGATTCCGGAGAGGATGACGATGTAGATCGTGGCTCCGGTCCACGCGCCGATGGCGCCCCACCCCGCGGCAAAGGCCAGCAGCATGGACGCCGGCAAAAACACGAAGTAGGCAAGCACAAACGTGGCCACGGCCATCCAGCGCGTGTCGCCCGCGCCGCGCAACGAGCCGCTGGCCACGATGTTGATGGCGTCGAACGCCTGAAACGCGGCCGAGAACAGCAGCAGGATATGGCCGAGCCGGATGACGCCGGGATCGTCGCTGAAGAAGAAGTCGATGAGGTATCCGCCGGACACGGCAAAGACGAGCCCGGTGGCGCACATGTAGATTCCGGCGATTTTCATCGCCGTATAGGTGCGGCTGTACGCGCGGTCGATGCACTTTTTCCCGATGTAGTAGCCGACAATGGCCGCGATACCCTGGTTGAGCCCGAGGGCCGGCATGAAACAGAGGTGGGTGAAGCTGATGGCGGCGTTGTGGGAAGCGAGCGCCACGTCGCCGAAGTAGCCGACGATCAGCGTCGAGAAAATACCCCAGTTGAACACGTCCATGAAAATCATGAACCCGGCCGGCACGCCGATGCGCACGAGTTCGCGGATACGCTCGCCACTGAAGCCAAACGAGCGCCGGGTTTCGAACCTGTCGTTCAACGGTTTGCTCAGGAACACGCCGAACAGCATGACCACCTGCACCGTCATGGCGATGACGGTGGCAATGCCGGCCCCGGCAATGCCCCACCGCGGGAATCCCAACTTGCCGAAGATGAGCAGGTAATTGAGCCCGATGTTCGCTATATTCGCCACGATGGCCACGAGCATCGGCACGGACGGCCGGCCGATCCCCTGGAAAAACGAGGCGAGCGCGGCCACCATCGCCATCATGACGTAGCCGGGCAGCCGGGCCTGAAAATACAGGGTTTCAAGCCGGGTCACTTCGGGCGTATGGGGCATGAGACGGAAGATCGGTCCGGAAAGCGGCCACAGCACCAGCGCAACGACGATGGCGGCCTGCGCCACATAGATGCCGTGCCAGGCATACGCGGCACAGTTTTTCAACGTGCCCCGCCCGAGGCTCTGGCTGACGAACGTGCTGACGCAGCCAACCGCGCCGAATATGAAGCAGCCAAGGATGTACGACCAAAGGCCCGCCGAGCCCATCGCGGCCAGGGCGCTCGTGCCGAGCCGCGCCACCATCACGTTGTCTACGAACAACATGATCGTGTAGGAAAGCGAACCGAGGATGATGGGCCCTGACATGCCCATGACTTCACGCACGCCCGACCAGCGGGTTTCTGGAGCGTTCGGGTCTAGCATGAAGAACTACCTTTCAAAGTGCAATTCGCACGGGTGGTCACAAGACTACACGGAAGTTGACAGACAAACGACAGTTGATTGTACCTGAATCATGCATGGGGCAGGCAGGTTTCACCGTGCCAGGAAATCGCGGAAATTCGAAGCCAGCAGGCGTTGGGCGTCCCGCTTGATTTCGCTTTCGTCGATGGCCCAGTCGGCGTGGAGCAAGTCCGCGTACTTGTCGGCGAGAACCTTGGCGATGATCCGGCGCGAATGTTCCCACTTGTACACAACCTGGTCGAGCACGCGCGCGTCGCTGTGCTGCGGAACGAAACTCAGGCCGAGCAACTCCATGCGCATGCGCGTGATCTCCTCGATGAGCGACGGGTCGTTCAAAAACCACCAGCACCCGAACGGCAGCAGGTTGGCAAATTTACGCGCGGCCACGGCAAGTTCGTGCTGATTTTCGCGGGCCAGCATGGTCACCATGAACTTGTTCTTCGGGAACAGGCCGCACAGCCGCACCACGCTGTCCACGTCCGCCAGCCCCACCCCGTCCGAAGCCAGCCCGAGTGCAGGGTTCACGGCGCGCTTTACGCCGATCATCATGGCGAACGGCACGTTGTGTTCGCGTGCGACGGGCAGGATGCATTCCTCGATGATCTCGCCGCGGGGCGATTCTTCCGGATAGGAGAAACCTGGTGGCAGGCTCACGGCCATGTAAAGCGGGGCGGTGCGCTCGATCCATTCGGCGAGAAACTTGCGTATCTCCGCAAACACGCCCTGGTTGAGCGTCGTGTCGGTCTTGTATCCCCAGCCGCTGAGCTTGTCGGCGGTCCGCGGCCAGTCGTTCAGCAGCGGGTCGATGCGCAGGGCCGGCAGAAACCGCTCGTCTTTCTCGAACCCCCGCAGCCAGACCTCGCGCTCGGCATCGTCGAACGGGTCGTTGGTCATCACGGCCGCCTCGAGGTTTGCCGTCTTGAATACGAGATCGACGTGGTCGTTCACGTCGAGCGAGTCGAAAAACTTGCGGAACTCGTCGAGGTTGCGCGAGGCGGTGTCAAGCCCGAGTTTCGTCAGGACTGTCAACACGCCGCGGCATGCCTCGCTGACGGGGCTGCGCTCGATGAACAACTCGCGCCAGATTAAATCGGCCTGGCCGCGTTTCGGCATCGCGTAGTACTGGTCGGGGCCGATCCCCGCGACCCGCATCACCTCGGCAATCAGATAATGGTACGTCAGCACCTCGTCGATCCCGCGCAGCAAAAAATCGCCGAACGGCGGGCTGAACAGGTGGGTGTGCATGTCGACGACAGGCGTCCGCATAACCGTGTCAAGCACGGTTTTGCGCAGGTCGTTCTGGGTGATCATAATCCTCTCTCCGCTTGATGAGACGTACAGGTCAACAGGGCCTGCAGGACGTATCCGCTTTATTCTTTTGGCGCCGGGGCCGGCTCGGGCGCGGGCGGCGGCGCAAGCGACACGAAGTTGAACGTCTCTGCTGCTATTCCGCCGTTTACCTTGACGTCTTTCATCAGGACGACGGCCATTTGCGTTCCGGCAGCGTCGAACAGCGTGATTCGGTGCAGCATGCCGGTCGCTTTTGCGAAACAGGCTACGACGGAGGCCACCGGCGACTTGGCGTCTTTCGGCGCGGCCTTAATCGCGAAACAGTCGACGCCGCCTACCTGTTCCTCGCCCAGCGCCGTGATGTTCGCCAGGTGTTTGCGCATGGCGTCGAACAGTGGCTTGCCGCCGGGCTGTACGATGTCGGCCATCGTGGCCTTGCCCGAAGCGTTCAGCTTGAACAGGGGAGCGAGCGCTTCGTAGTAGCCCGCCTGGCCGTCGTACAGCGCCTGGGCCTGCAAAAGGCGGCCCGTCGGGCTGAAACCGGCCCAAAGGAAACCTTTATAACGCGGCGCGCCGCCCACTTTGGCGTAATCCACCGTGCCGCCGCCCACGAGTTTCATCGGGGTGGTCTGCTCCGGTTTGAGTTTGAAACTGGCCGTCAATTCATACACGCCGGACAGCGATTCCAGCTTGTCCCATTGTGCCGTCAGATTTTTTTCGATCTCCTCAATCGAAACTTGGGCGAAAACAGGCGTAGCCGCAACAGACAAGGCAAGGGCTAAAACAAAAAACGTGCGCATGAGCATCTCCTGATTGTTCCGAGTCTAAGTTAGCCTTTCACCTGCAGCAGATGCAAGCGGCGGACTCGAACAAAGGACAAAAAGGACGCAAAGGACATAAATGATCAACGGGCTCAGAGGCCCGTTTCAGGTTCTTATCCGCCTCCGCCGATACAACACCGCCGCCCCGGCCAGCATCCCCGCCAGCGCCGCCACCGATAAGCCCATGCCCGCACGGAATGTCCAAGGCATGTACGTGTAAACCACCTCATGCCGCCCCGCCGGAAATACCAAGCCGCGGTAAACGTAATGAACCGGAAAAATCTCAGCCGGCTTGCCGTCAATCGTCGCCGTCCAGCCGGGGTAATACGCATCCGAAAGCACCAACACGCAATCCGCCGCCGCTTCCGCCTCGACCTCCACGCGCGTCCCGCCGCGGCGCGTAACTTTTGCCGTCCCCAGTTCTTCCACGGGAAGTTGCGCGTCTGGCAACGGCCCCGCGGGCGGCTGTTCGGTGAGGGCGGTCCGGCGCGGGTCGAAAGACTCGTCCAAAAGCCGCTTCAGCACGGCCTCTTCATCCGGCAGCGCCTCCAGCCGCGGCACAAGATACGCCCGCGGCAGCGCGTCGGGGTTTTCGAGTACCTGCAGGCCGTCCAGAAACTCCACCTCTTTAAGCCGGTGGAATTTTTCCGGCGGAATCACCGGCGGGTACGCGGGATCGTTCAGGAAATACCGGATTGACCGGAGCGGCTCGAATTTCTTCCACACTTCCTTTCCAATGTAGTTCGTGAATTGCCACATCCGGCGCGGGTAAAGCCCGTCGTACGCCTGCCAATCTTCGAGCCCGTAATGGACCATCAAACCCGACGGCACATTTCCTTCCGGCATGCCGATCCGGTGATCGCCCAGCGACTGCAGGTAGCGGGTGAGCTTTGTGTCGGGGAAAACTTCCTTGAGCGGCATCGTCGGATTCAGGCCCCGGTTCGCGAAGATCAGGTCCGCCGCCAGAACGAGCGTCAGCGCCCCGGCCCACACCGCGCGCTTCGGGTAAAGAACATAACCCGCGAGACATCCCGCCGCGGCAAGTGCCAGCAGGCCGGCGATCAACAGTTGGCGGTGTATATAATTATCGAGCTTCATAACGTCGATCAGGGTCGCGCTGAACCAATACTCGTAGAAGACGACCGCCACCGCTACAAGCGCAACCGGAAGCACCCAGGCCAGGTCTTTCAGCCGCCGCCGCTCGCCCAGGTACCGTTCGAGGCCAAGCGCGCCCAGCAGCGGCAACGCGAAAAAAGCAAAGCTCGAGTGGTAGCAAATCAGCGTCGAACTCAACACGGGCAAACGGTTTACCGCGCGAAGGCCCGGCATGTCGAAAGCCAGCAGCGTTACCAGCACCGTTGCCGCGGCAAGCGCCGTCACCCGAGGGTCCCGCGCTTTCAACCATCCCCAAATGCCGCGCGCCCGCGTCCCGCGCTGCCTGCGTTTCAGCAAAAGAAGCCCGGCGCACACCCACACGGCGATGCCGGGGTAAAACATCGACGTGATGTTCGAGTTGACTTCGCCCCAGAAGTTCTTGTCGATGGACGCGCCGAAAAACCGCGGCAACCAGAAAGAAACCACCGCGCCGGGCGGCATCGGAACCAGCTCTTTATGGACGCGCGAATAGAAGGTGTCGCTGTTGAGCAGGTACTCGACAAACGGCAGGATCACCGGCATGCACACCAGCGCGCTTACGCCCGCCGCGCCCGTGGCCACTCCAATCGGCTGCCACAGCCGCCGGCCCCGCCGTACCTCGAGAGCAAGCCGCAGCACAAAATACAGCCCAAGCCCCAGGCACATCGTCATCGCGGTTTCCGGATGCCCCGCCAAGAAGATCAGCGTGCCGCCCGCCGCCATTGCGAAAAACCCGCGGCGGTAGCGCCCATCGAGCAGCAACTCGACCGCCAGAAACAGCAGCGGAACCCACGCGCTCACGTCGGGCAGGCTCCAGTTCGCCCAGATCAGGTTGTAGCTCGCCAGCATCCAAGCCACAGAAAAAAATCGCGCCGTCTCGCGGCTCAACCGGATCCCGCGCGCGCAGATGTACGCCATCATCCCGCACAGCCAAAGTTTCAGAATAATATAGAGGGTCGTGGCCACCCGGATGTCCAGAAATGCGTGAAGCAGGCGGGGCGGGTAAAACGGGGCGCTCTGGCTGTTCGCCAGCAGCGGCATCCCCGAATACTCGAGGTGGTTCCACAACGGCCACTCGCCCCGATCCAACGCGCCCCGGACAAGCGCGTAGTACGGGTGGAACGCCGTGATCACGTCCGACATCAGCTTGTGGGAAAGCCCGTCGCCGTCGCTGTCCACGTACCCTCGCCACGGAGGAATCGCGCCGAGCATGTCCGACGGCGATATCATCTCGCCGCGCAGAAATACCCCTGGAAAAACGAAGGCCAGCAACACCAGGAGCAACAGCCCGTGCAATAAGGCAAAGCGAAACTCGCCGTCGCGGAAAGGTCTGGAGGTTTTCACGCCCACTGCTGAATCCTCTGAGCCCGGTTTCTACGCTATAAGCCTAGCATCAGCGCGCGTTTAGAAGCAAAAGAAGGGGGATGCAAGCCGCTTGGATGTGGTGGTGGTCAATTGTCCCAATTGTCCCAATCGTCACAATCGTCACACCGGAAGGTAATCCAAAAAGTAAAGGACCACCGAAACGCTGGCGAGACTGAACACGAACGTCCAGGCCACGGTGCTTGATAGAAACCGCGGCGCCACGTTGAACTGCACCGCGTAAGCGGCCATGCCCACGGCCACCGGGCCGGACATCTGCAAAATGAACGCCTGGCCGGCCAGGCCGCCAAGGCCCGTGACGAGCACCGCAAAAATCGCAATCAGCGGTCCGCCAACCAGCCGCACGCCCGTGGCCACAAACACGGCGCGGCTGGTATCGACGCGTGTTTCGGCGATTTGGATGCCCAGTAGTACGAGCTGGACCGGGATTGCGGCGTTGGCCACGAGTTTGACGGCGCGCGACACCGCCAGCGGGATGCCGACATCCGTCTGGTGCAGCGCGAGCGCCAGGATAAACGCGTAGATCATCGGGTAAAGGAAAACGTGGAAAAACGCCCGGCCCGCGCCGTGCGTGGCGCGTTTGGCGTAGTAGATGCCGAAGCTGTTTTGCAGCGCGCTGCCCACCACCATTACCACAACCGCAAACGCCAGGCCTTCCTCGCCCAGCGCAAAAAGGACTACCGGCAAACCGAAATTCCCCAAGTTGGGGAACATGGTCATCATGAAGGCGCCGGAATCGGAACCTTCGAGCTTCAGCAGCCGGGCGAGCGCACCCAACAGCAGCGCCATGCCGCCCAGCACCACCACCGACGCCAGCGCGATGCGCAAAAACACGCCGCCCGCGATGTCCCTGCCGTAAATGCTGTCGAATACCAGCGCCGGAATGAACAGGAAGATGTTGCATGTGGCGAGCGTCTTGGCATCGAGCAGATGGCGGCGGCGCAGAAGGTAGCCCAGTCCCGCCACGAACGCGACCGGCGCGATGGCGCTTACAACTTCCGTCACGACGGCCCCATGCCCTTCATGCCGGTCACGACGCGGCCCCGGTGCGCGTGTCCCACACGGAAATGCAGCTTTTGCCCGCCATCTTGGCGCGGTACAATGCCCGGTCCGCGGCCTGGATAAACGCCTTTGGGTTCATCGACGGCTCGTGCTGTGCCACGCCGATGCTCAGCGAAGTGCCGTAATTCTGCGCCTCCGCGAACGATTCCTGCAGCCTTTGGCCGATCCCGGACGCCACGTCGGCGTCCGCACCGCGCAACACCACGGCAAACTCGTCGCCGCCGCACCGGAACCCTTCGTCGTGGCCGGCCCGAATATTCTGGTTGATGAGCCGCCCGACGGTTTGCAGCACAAGATCGCCGGTCTGATGGCCGTGTTTGTCGTTGCAAGCCTTGAAACTGTCCAGGTCCAGCAGCATCAGGGTGAGCGGGCCCTGTTTATGCCTGGCCGCGGCGACCACGCCCTCGATGCGGGTCTGGAAACTCCGCTGGTTGTACAAGTCGGTCAGGGTGTCCTTTTGGGCGGCTTCGGTCAGGCGCATTTCGAGGTCGTGCTTTTCGGAAATGTCCTTGAACGCCAGGCATGCCAGCCGTTTATCGGGCGTGTCGTAGAATGTCGTGGTCACGTCGAACAGGCGCTGGTAGCCGTTGGTCATCAGCGAAATTCCGCCGATCGTGCCCTGGCCCCGGCTGCCGCACACCATCAGGCCGGCCTGAAACCGCTCGCCTTCGCCCGCCGCCAGGTAGTCGGCCACCCGGCGCGAATGCAGTTCGCCCGCCGCAAGCCCGGTGAGTTCGCAAAAGGAGTTGTTGGCCGTTTCGATCTCGCCGGTTTCGCCGTCGACGATGACCATGGGTTCCATGTTCAGCTCAAATATCTTGCGGTACTGGAAATCGACCTCGGCGAGGCTGTCGGCCATGGCGCATTCCCACAGGGCCAATTCCAGTTTTGCCTCCAGCTCGGCCGGTTGCCAGGGCTTGGTCAGGATATCCGAGACATGGGCGTTAAACAGCTCGGCATCGGAAGGTCTTTCTGCGGAAGGGCCATCTACGGAAGGGCCTTCCGCCTCAAGAGTTACGGCCATAATGGCAAGCGAAGGATAGCGTGCGTGCAAGTCGTGGAGGAATGCCAGCGGGTCCGGCTGGGCCAGTTTCAGGCTCAGCACGAGCAGGTCCGGGTGTTCGTTCTGGATGATGCGCAGGATTTCCTGGCGCGACTCGGCCCTCCAGACTTTGCAGTGAAGGCCTTTGCTGGCAATGAGTTGCATGCCGTCGGCCATGTTGGCGTCTTCCTCGGCCACAAGCACCGAGCGGCCTGAGAAGTCCGGCAAACGGCCGTAGTTACGCAACTTTGACCACCAACGCCTCAGTAGCTCGCAATGCTCGCTCATGGCGCATTGGGGCGACAGATTATCCTCGTTGCAGCTTGAACTCACGTCGCGGCTCCTCCCCTGGAACGGCGGTGAGTATAGAACAAAGTAAAACTATTGTCAAACGGTCTTTGCTTTTACCAAATTTGCGTTTGTTTTTGTGAAACAAGGGAGATTTGGTTGACAGAACGAGCGGATATATTACTATTAATAAGAAAAAGTGCCTTAATACAGAACAGGTTAAGCCTCAGTAAAAGCGGCAGGAAGGCGCGGTGAGCGCGCCGCGCCTTCCTGCGCGAGAGGTATGAGAGGGGCTATTGGAATGTAGCGTCTTCGGGCACTTCGACCACAACAATGCCCTTCTGTCCGGTTGGGCGAATGACGCCCAGCAGCAACGGCCTGCCGGGTTGCGCGCGCTCTCGGAGTACCTTTTGGAATTCATCGAGGTTTCTGACTTTTCTTTGCGCGACTTCGACGATGACGTCGCCCTGGGCGAGTCCGGCGTCCTCGGCAGGGCTGTCTTGGCTGACGCCGACGACGATGACGCCCTGCGTGCCGGAAGGCAACTGGAGTCTTTGGGCGGTTTCCTCGTTCAGGTTCTGGAGCCGGAGGCCGAGGGTTTCACGCCCATTTTCGGCTTGAGCGGTTTGCTCCTGGCCGCGCGGGAATTCGGCGAGGGTGACTTGGATGTCCTGCAATGCGCCTTCACGCCAGACGGTGACGGTTGCGGTGGCGCCCGGTTTCAGCGCGGAGATGGTCTGGATCAGGTCCTGTGGCGAGTTGATGGGCTCGCCGTTGACTTTTCTGATGACGTCATAGGGCTTGATTCCGGCCTTTTCGGCGGGGGTTCCGGAGGGAATCTCAGCCACGAACGCGCCGTTTTCGTCGGGCAGGCCGAGTGCTTCGGCGTACTCATTGGCCGGCATGACCCGCACCCCGAGATAGCCGCGGACGATTTTGCCTTCGGCAATGAGCGTGGGCACGATGTTTTTGGCCGTATTGATGGGAATGGCAAACCCGAGGCTGTTTGCGCCCCACACGATGGCGATGTTGATCCCGATGACCTCGCCCTTGATGTTGCACAACGGCCCGCCGCTGTTGCCGAGGTTGATGGCGGCGTCGGTCTGGATGAAGTTTTGGAACCGGATGTTTTCGGGCAGGTTGAGGTCGCGTCCGAGCGCGCTGATGTGGCCGAACGAGAACGAACCCTCGAACCCGCGCGGGCTTCCGGCGGCGATGGCGTACTGGCCGACGCGCAGCTGTGACGAGTCTCCGAGCGGGGCGATGGGGAGGTCCTGCCCGCCGTTGTCGATCTTGATCACGGCGATGTCGGTGTCGGGGTCGGTTCCGACGACTTTCGCGGGATACTTCTCGCCGTTGGAGAGCCCGACGATGATTTCGCCGGCGTCCTCGACGACGTGGTTGTTGGTAACGATGTGGCCCTGGCTGTCGTAGATGAAGCCCGAGGCCTGGCCGATGCGCTGCCGTCGCGGCCGCTGCATTCCGTCGGGCGACTGGAATGGAATTCCGAAGAACCGGAAGATATCCTCGAACTGTTCCATGTCCTGGCCGTCGCCGCGTGGTGCGGCGCTTTTGGTGTCGATATTGACGACAAATGGTCGGACCATGTTCGAGATGTTTGCAAACGATTCTTCGATTTCCTGCAGCACGGGGCTTACGGCCTGCGCCGAGGCGGCTTGTGCCGCCAAAATTGCCAGGGCAACTGCAACTACACTTACTGAGCGTTTCATAACCGTTCTCCCATTTTTTCGGCGAGCGTGCGCGGGTGGATCGCGTTATGAATCACTTCGCGGATCTCGGCCTTGGTTTGTTCGTTTTCCAGTTTCAGATCATGCAGAGTTACGTAAAACGAATCGCGCACACGACGGACGTCGGTGACGATTCGCGCGGTTGAAATATCGAGTTCGGCGTCGGCCATTGCGCGTGTGATGTCGTAGAGCAGGCCGGTTCTGTCGCCGGTTTCGACGTCAATCACGGTGTGTGTCCGCGACGACTCGTTGTCGAACGCGATGTGTGTTGCGGCAGGGACGCGGGGTTGGAGCAGCGCGAACAAGCGGCGCCGGGAGCGGTCCACAAACTCCTGGACGTCCTGTTCGTCCAGCAGCACGGCTTTCAGGACGTGCCTGACAGCCTCGAATTGTGCTTCGGTGAGCGGCTGGCCCCGCTGAGCGTCGCGCACGGTGAAACAGTCGACGACGAGGCCGTCGGGCCGGGTGAACAGGGCGGCGTTGTTGATGTCGACCAGTTCGGCGGTGAAGCTGCCGGCGATTTTGGAGAACAGGCCGTGGCGGTCGGGGGTTGAGACGACGATTTCGCTCATGCCGGTTTCTTCGTTTGTCGTGCCCTGGATTGCCAGCCGTTTTTCCCTTGCTTCGGCGACGCACTTCAGGTGCTGTGCGATGTGGCGCGGCGAGAACGCCAGCAGGTACCGCTCGCCGAGACCCTTTAGGTGGGCGTCTACCTCATCGCGCAACGGCTCGGGAGCGATGCGCCGCACCTCTTCGGCTTTCGGGGACTTCCAGAATTCCTCGCCGAGCACCTCGGCCCTGCCCAGGAGAATCCTCTCGGCTTTGAGGTAAAGCTTGGTGAGCAGCGTCCCTTTCCAATCATTCCAGACGCCGGGTCCGACGGCGGCGAGGTCGGCGTAGCTGAGCAGTAAAAGGGTTCTAAGGCGCTCCTCGGTTTTCATTGTCGCGGCGAAGTTTTCGACGATATCGCTGTCGTCGATGTCTCGGTGCTGGCTGATTCGCGTCATGAGCATATGGTGTTCGACGAGAAACGCGATTCGCTCGGTATCGTCTTCGGGCAAACCGATTCTTTGACAGATATTCCGGGCGATCTCGACGCCGCGCTCGACGTGGCCTTCGCCGCCGCCGGCTTTGCCGAGGTCGTGAAACAGGATGGCCATCACGAGGATGTAGGGGTCGGGCAGATGTTCGAGCGCCTTATGCAGGCAACTGCCGACGGGTCCTTCCATCGAGGGCGTCGCCGCCAGGGCTTCGACGGCCTTGAGGGTGTGTTCGTCGACGGGATAGTGGTGGAAATCTTCGTAACAGATAAGGCTTTGGACGGCCCCGAACTCGGGGATGTACCTGCCGAGCAGGCCTGCGTTGGACGCTTGCCGGAGGGCGTAGCCCGCCTGGAGCGGCCGGTTGCAGATGGCGATGAAGAACCTGCGGACGAGGTCGTTGCTTCGGAACGCTTCGGTAACCAGATGCAGGCTTGCGGCCACCTGCCGTTCGGTTGCGCGGCTGAGAGGAACCTGGCGCCGGGCGCATTCCCAGAACACTTCCATCAGGCGGGCGGGCTGTTCTGCGAACCAGCGGATGTCTTCGTTTCCGGCCTCGAGTTGGCCTTCGGCCACGGCGATCTGCACGCGGGGCGGGGTCTGGGCAACCCCCGCGGCGACCGCGGCGCCGGGATGGCGGTCGCAGGTCTGGGTGGCGATCCGTAGGAGGCGGCGCATTTTTCTGCACGCGGCGTAGTAATCCTGCATGAGGCGGTGCATGTCCTGCTCGGAACCTGTGCCGTATCCGAACGCGCGGGCGGCGTGTTTCTGGTTGTCGTAGGTGAGGCGGTCGTCCTGCCGGCCGGAGTGGAAATGCAGCTCGTTCCTGAGCCGCCATAGAAAATCGAGCGACTGCACGAAGGAGAGGTGTTCTTCTTCGGAAATCATTCCCAGCGACGCCACGTCGTCGAGCGTCAGAGGTCCGTAAGTCATCATGAACAGCCACAATGCGGTGTGGAAGTCCCGCAATCCTCCGCGGGTTTCTTTCAAGTTCGGTTCGCTTTGGTAGAGGTCCTGGTGTTCCTTCGGCAGGAGATCGTACCTTTCCCTGGCTTTTGCTCGCACATATGAGGATGACATTTCCCGGCTGGCAACCAATTCCCGCAGTTGCAGCTTGAGGCGGGCGAAGGTGGTGCTGTCGCCGGCGATCATGCGCGATTCAAGCACGCACGTGAACGACTTCAGGTCGCGGCCCACGAGTTCCACGGTCTGCTCGACGCTGCGGATGGAGTAGCAGGTTTCGAAGCCCATGTCCCAGAGGAAGGGGATCATGAAACTGTTGAGGGCGCGGATGTTGTCGTCGAGCGGGCCGTCGTAAAGGAGGCACACGTCGAGGTCGGAGTGGGGGGCGAGTTCGCCGCGGCCGTATCCGCCCATCGCCAACAGGCAGGCGTGGTTGAGCAGTGCGCCGGGGTTTTCGACGTGGCACAGGCCGAAATCGAGCACCCCGCGCAGCAGGTGGTCGGCGGTTTCCGAGAGCATATGGACGACGTTTGCGCCGGATTCGCCGGCGTCGTGGCGCGCGCGGATGCGGGCGCGCTCCCTGGCCACGTACTCGCGGGCCGCCTCGAGGATCTCGTTGCGTGGGACTTGCAGGAAAGCCTCGGGGTCGCGACGGGCAAGATCGACCAGTTCTGTAAAAGAGGCGCTCATGTTATGAGCCTCTTGGACATGGGACGATTGGGACGCGTGGGACGATTGGGACGGGTGAGCCAAGAACTTGCCTGCCGGCTTTCGAAGTGGAGGTTGTACGGCGGGCCTACGAAAATGAGGTTTTGTTCTTTTGTCCAGCCGTACTCGCCGGAGGCGGTTTTTACGCGGGCCCATCCCTCGCGGCGGCGGTCGACGGTGACGCGGTCGCCGGGATATAGCTCGAATCTTACGGCGCCATCTTCGGAAGTGCCGTAGTAGACGCGGGCGGGGTCGGCGTCGGCGACAGCGAGCGCGGGGGCGTGCGCTTTTGCCCAGGCGGAACCGCCGAAGGCGAGGGCGAGCACCGCAAGCAGGGCGGCGGCGCGGCGCGTGTAGCGCAGCGGCTTCACCTGCCGCACGCCGAGTACAAGCCAGAACGCCAGCCAGAACACCAGGGCCAGCCGGTTGGTTGTGTTGCGGGAGACGAGGTAATGCCAGAACAACAGGCTCTGTTCCCAGTCCGACGGCAGGGGCCGTGCGAGGCGTTGTTTTGTTTCGCCGACGGCTTTCTGGAGGTTTGCGCGGGCGTTATCGAAATCGGGGTCGAGGTCGAGCGCGCGCTCGTAGTTGGCGATGGCGGCGCCGAGCCTGCCGTTTCGATAATACGCGTTGCCAAGGTTATAGAACAGCGTTTCGTGGCAAACCGACTCGTCCACAAGCTGTTCGTAAGTTTTGATAGCGGTTTCATAGTCGCCGGTCTTATAGGCATTGGCGGCCCGCCCGAATTCCTGTGCGTAAACGTCCGTGCCGGCGGCAACTAATATCGTAAGCAGGAGGTTTGCCGTCATGACCGCGCCTCCCCGTACCGCGCTTCCAGGGTCTCAATGGCCTCGACGGCTCCGCGTCCGAGCGCCTGTACTTCATCTTCATTGAGTTTGACGCCGCCGTACCGGGTGCGCTCGCATGCCCGCAAAATTTTGCGCACATGCTCTTTTACTTCGGGTTGGACGCGGTTTTTCTCGAGCACCTGGCTGATTTCCTGGGAGGTGAGGCCTTTTTCCTGGAGGTTGTAGCGGTCGGCCACGTATCCGATGAGGGCCTTGTAAAGTTCTTCGGCAGGCTCGGCTGTTTTATGGGCCTTTTGCAGCTTGTCGAGAGCGCGGGCTTTTGCCCGGTGCGCGCGGGCGTAGGCCGGATCGCGCTCGAACCGCCGCCTCCGTTGCATCACCAGGGCCAGGGCTGCGTAGGCAACCACCGGTGCGGCAACGGCGACCGGCAGCGCCGTGCTTGAGGGCCTCACCGGGCGCAATCCAGAAGGCGCGGCTGCCAGCGGGAACAGGTCGTCGCCAAGCAGGTCGACGTTGCCGGCTTCGGGCTGTTCCCGGTCCTGCTTGACAAGCTTCCGAGGGCCGCCGGCATATTCTGTAGAACGCAGCACGCGCACGGCCAGCGGCCGCGTCGACTCGGTTTCATATTTCTTAGCCTCGGGATCGAAATAGCAGTACTCGACCGGCGGGATATGAAGCTCGCCAGGTTCGAGCGGCGTTACGGTAAACGCGAAGCGCTTGTCGACGGCCGCGCCGGATTCTTCGGGCGCGGGCAGGCGGTCGGGTTCGGAAATATAGGCTTTTTCGACGTTGGGCACGCGGGGTGCGCCAATGGCGTCGGGGTTGCCTGTTCCGCGGATGGCGACGACCAATTGCATGGGCACGCCCTGGACGGCCTCGTCGCGGGAAAGCTGGGCGTTGAGCGAGAACTGACCGACGGCGCCGGAGAAGTTTTTCGGCGGTTGAGGGAGTGGCTTGACCGTGACGGGTATCGCGGGGGCTCTGCGGGTGATGTTCCAGTCTCTGAGTCCGTAGTAGGCGGTTGCCTGCCATTCCCACTGGTTAATCCTGAGCTCGCCCGGGACGGTCGGATAGAGGGTTCTCGAGTACCTGAACCGCTTATACGCGCGCCCGTCGCGGTGGGTATCCTCGGCTTTTTCCTCGATTGGCGTCATGTAGAAACCTTCGCATTCGGGCGGCGCCAACTGGCCGCGCCGGCCGCTGTACACGCGGAACCCCGGGGCGTCGAGCACCCAAATCGAAAACGTCAACCGGATGGGCTCGCCTTGGTATACGTTTCGTTTGTCGACCTGGCTCTCGATGAAGATTGCTTCGTCGAGGCTGATCTCGCCTTCGCGGGCCGGCGGCTGCGGCGGCATGGGCACTGGCGTGTCAAGGCGGCGCGCCGGGCCGCCTTGCGGGACGCGCGGCACGGCGGCTTCGGCCGCGTCGATTTGAATAGGTTCGGTTTTTACGGTTTTGCCGCCGACCGTGACGGGGATGGGGGGGATGGTGAATTTACCCGCTTTGGTGGCGTATGCGTAGTAGCCGTAGACCTGCTTGGTGAAATTGCGGTTGCCGCCGGAGAACGACGAGAATTCCATCTTGGTGGACTGGGTGTTGGGGTGGGCGTTTATCTGGAGGCCGTCGACCTCGGGTATGACGGGATAGCCGGCGGCTTGGCCGTTGATTTCGATTACGAGCGTGAACCGTTCGCCTGCGGTGACCTGGGTTTTGTCGGCATATGCGCGGACGGCGGGCGGTTCCCCCGCGGCGTAAACGTGTGCCGCGGCGAGAATTGCCGCCACGGCGGCAACAACGGCTATGTAAACCAGGTATCGCATTACCACCACTTGCCCTGGACGGGGTTGCCCCGGTTGTCCCGGTTTTTCATTTCCTGGCGCTCCCGTTCGTCGATTTCCTCGAGCGATTGCAGCAGGGCTTCGACGTTCTTCTCGGGCAGGTCTTCAGCGGCTTGCGTTTGATCTTGTTGATCCTGTTGATTTTCCTGCTGCTGCTCCTGCTGCTGTTCTTGCTGCTTCGCCTGTTGCTGTTCCTGCTGCTGTTGTTGATCCTGTTCCTGATCCTTTTTTTCCTGGTCCTGTTGCTCATCCTGGCCGTCCTGCTGCTGTTCGGGCGGCGGCGGGGGATTCTGGAGCATGCTTTTGAGCAGGTACCGGACGTGGTCGAGGTTTTGTTTTGCGCCGGCGTGATCGGGGCGGCGGTCGAGCAGGTCTTCGTACTGGGCGACGGCGTCCTCGAACGATTGCACAGCGATTTTGTACAGTTGCTGAGGCGGCGTGATTTCGTCCCCGGCGTCGGCGGCGCCCGCGCCGGAAGCGGCCTGCGCCGGATTCGTCCCGGGCATGACGAGTCCCCGGCCAGCCTCCGCGGCTTCGGCGGCCAGTTTAGCCTGCCGGGTGGTTGCGTTGGCCCGATTAAACGCGGCATCGTCGCGCAACGCGGGATCTTTTGCTGTTTTCGCAACTTTCTCGAACGCTTGCTTCGCTTGATCCAACGCTTGGAGGGCGTCGCGGGTTGATCCTAATTCTTTAAATTGGGCGGCTTCGCTGCAATCGGCGAGGCCGAGGTTGTACTGCAGCACGGGCGACTCTGGGTCTTCGGTCATCAGCTCGCGGTACTTGTCTCTCGCCCCGGTGGGGTTGCCGGACTCGAGCATGGTGTTGGCCTTTTGCACCTGCGTGCGGAATGAGCCGGCCGCGCACGCCGGGCCGGCAACAAGCGGCGCCACGCAAGCCAATATGAGTGTAAGAGCCGTTTTACGCATCGCTCGCCTCCCGGCTGGCGGCGACTGCGCCATTCCGGCGGCGCAACCGCCACGAACGCAGCAGCGGCATCAATGCGATCCACAGGCCTTCGCCGGCGAAACACGCGATCGCCACCGCCAGCGGCCACTGGTAGCGGTTTACAAGCTGTAGCCGGATGTCGCTGGACTTTCTGCGCGCGGCCAGGCTTTGCACTTCGGCGAAAATCTCGTCGACGTCGGAGTTGTCGGGCCCGCTGAGGATATAACCGCCCGAGCCGGCGTTGGCGATCCGCTGAAGCGTTTCTTCGTCCAGTTTCGAGAGATGGGGCTTGTTGCCATCCATGACGCGGACGTAGCGGCCCATCATGTCGGGCATCATGACCTCGGTGCCGCGCGGGTCGCCGACGCCCATCACGTAGATGCGGGCGTAACTGGAGATCTTTTCGGCCTCGGCGACGGCGTCGCCGGACACTTGCTCGCCGTCGCTGATCAACAGAATAATGCGGGAGTCTTTATCGGCGTAGCCGCTCGATTCGGTTTCTTCCTCGAACAGCTCGGCGCATTCGCGCAGGGCCGCGGCGATGTTCGTGCCTTCACGGCTGACGGCGTTGGTGTCGGTGGCGTCAAGCACGGTTTTGAAGTAGCCGTGGTCGTGCGTGAGCGGGCACTGCAGGGCGGCGCCGCCGGAAAAGGCCACGAGCGCGAATCGGTCGGCGGGGAGCCGGTCGAGCAGGAAGTAGATCTTCTGTTTTGCGCGGTCGAGCCGGGTGGGGAGAGGGTTGGCGGCGCGCATGCTTTCCGAGGTGTCGAGGCAGACGACGACGTCGTGGCTCATCTTGTCGATTTCCTGCCACGACGCGCCCCAATGCGGCTGGGCGAACGTGACGGCCAGCGCGATAAAGCCGAGGAGCGACAGCCAGAACAGCGGGCGTCGCACGGCGGCGTCGTAGCCGGGGAGGAGGCGCGGGGCGAGATGGGCCTCGACGAAGGCATAAAGCCGCTTGCGCCGGCGGTTTTCGATCGCGCGCATGGCGACGGCTATCGCGCCTATCGCCAGCAGGGCCGCGCCCAGCCACCAGTGGAGCTGGCTGAACGGAAATATGAAACCTATCCGCACTTGCTGCTTACCTCAGTTTTCCAAAGGACAAAACGGACGCAAACGACATAAAGGACGTAAGAAAATTGCTTCGATTTTGCTTTTCTTTCTTCATGGTATCGTGTCGAACCACAGTCTTCGTGAAAAGATCGAGAGTGCCATCAAAATGGCGCCGGTGACGGCGAATGGCACGAAACCTTCTTTGTGTTCGATATAATCGTTAACTTCGATTTCGGTTGTTTCCAGCTTGTTGATTTCTGCGTAGGCTTCCGCGAGCGATTCGAAATCGGTTGCGCGGTAGTATTTGCCGCCGGTCGCGGCGGCGATTTTTTTGAGGGCGTCTTCGTCGATGCCGCCGGTGGAGCGGTTGACGAACACGCCCAGCGGGGTGGATACGGGCACCATTCCGCCGTCAACCGAACCCGCGCCAATGGTGTATATGCGGATATCGTATTCTTTGGCGAGCCTGGCGGCCGTCATCGGGTCGAGTTCGCCGGCATTGTTGAGGCCGTCGGTAAGCAGGATGATTACTTTGCTCTTTGCTTCGGATGTACGCAACCGGCTCACGGCAAGGCCGATGGCCGAGCCGATGGCGGTGCTCTGGCGTTTCTCATCGTGCTCGTTGACGCTTGCCCGTTCGATTTCGCGCTCGAGGACGCCGTAATCGAGCGTGAGGGGGCATGCGGTCCAGGCGTACGTCGAATACAAAACCAGCCCGATCCGGTCCATCCCAAACCGGTCCTGCCGGCGCTGCTTGCGGTTCTCCAGGAAATCGCGGACGGCCGCCTTGGTGACGGTGAGGCGGTCGAGCCGCTGGCCCTGCGCCACGAAATCCAGCGCCATCATGCTGCGCGACACGTCGACGCACAGCATGATGTCGGTGACGTTGGCGCGGTCTTTACGTACGGTGTAGCCCATGATGGGCCGCGCCAGCGCTATTACCAGCAGGGAGAGCGCGAACGCCCGCAACAGCGCCGGCAATTGCCGCAGGTGGCGGCGGCGGCGCCCGGGGATTTTGCGCAGCGTTTCGCCGGTCGACACGGTAACGACGCCGGGGGCGCGCGCGGTGAGTTCGGCGATGAACAAGGCCGCGACGCCGATCAGCAGCAGCAGCGTCCACGGGTGCATGAGCGTGGTGTACTGGAATGTGCCGGGCAACGGGTTCATGCGGCTTCCTCCGCGGGCGGTTGCGCCGGCTCGAGTTCGGGTTTGGGAACGGTTTCGTCGACGAACTGCAACACGAGCGCAAACGACCGTTCCATCTCGGGCACGGAAGGGACGTACTGGGCAAACTTCACGCGGTCGCTGTGGCGGAGCAGGTCGGCCAGGAGCTGCTGGTGGGGCGGGGTGAAGGCGCCGCTGGTCGAAGCGTCGGCGAGAAACTCCTGGGTGGTCTGCTCTGGGGCGCGCAGGTGGAACCGGTCTTCGATGTAGTAGCGCAGGATGGCGGTAAGGTCGACGTAGAACGGCTCGTACTTGCCGGCCTCGGGCAGTTGGCGCTGATCGAGTTCGCGGAGGCGGTTGTACGCCACTTCCCACGGCAGGGGCGGCGGCGCGAGTTTCTTGGCGCGTTTCCGGAACCACACCGCCCAGACAATGAGCACTGCCACCGCGGCCAGCGCGAGCGTAGCGACAAAGGTCCACTGCCAGTATCGTTCGACAACGCTTGGCGGGACGGCAGGGCCGGCGTTTTCGGCGAATTCTTCGGCGGCGGCCCGTTCAGCCTCGGTGAGGTCGCGCACGGCGAAGCCCGGGCTCGGCACTACCGCGCGCCCGTCATCGGCCCAGATAACTTCAACGGGTTCGATGGCATATTTGCCGGCAAAGACAGGGTCGAGGACGTAGGTTTCGGTGATCCGGACTCTGCCGGCCTTGATTTTTTCGGTGTCGCGGCGGACATCGGCGACGGGCGCGCCGCCGGTTTTTTCGAGCATGTCGGGCAGCTTGACATCGAGGCCGGCGGGGGCCTCGACGATAATCGAAAATTCCGCCTGCCGGTGAAACGGCACTTCGGGCGGCACAAGGCGCGTGCGGACATCGACCTGCGGGCCTGATGCCGCCGCAACTGCCAAAAGGCCTATGGCAACGAGTGCGTTCATTGTGCTTGTGGCGGCGCCACCGGCGTAAATTGTGGCGCGGGTTGTGGCGCTTGTTGCAGCCGGTCGAGATGAAGCGAGACGTCGCGCGCCTCGAGGGTCTGCTCGATCAGCGCGGAGACCTGTTCCTGTTCCTTCTGCATCTGGAGCATGCGGCGCGCCGCTTCCTTGATTTCCTCGAACGCCCTGAGTTTTTCGGGCTGAATGCTGTTGACCTTGAACACGTACCACCGCTCGCCGCATTGGACGGGGCCGGCGATTCCGCCTTCGGCCGTTTCAAACACGGCCGAGGCGTCCAATTCGCGCGGGGCGCCGGGCACCGGGGCGCCTTTGCGGATTCTTACGGGATCGGCGTCGAATTCGGTGATGGCTTTGGCGGCCTCTTCGGACTCGGCGTCCGCGATCTGAATTTCCGCGACGGCGGGGTCGGTGAAGCGAGCGGGCTCGGCTTTATAGAAACGCTCGACGTCTTCGGGGGTGATATTGATGTTCTTTTTCACTTCGTCTTCGATGAGCTTCTGCACGATCATGGCGTCGAGCTGCTCCACGAGCTGGTCCTGGATTTCGGGGTCTTTGTCGAGTTCGAGGCGGCGCGCCTTGTCGAGCAGCAACCGCTGGGCGACAAGCATCTTGACCATCTCGGCCCGCTGCTCGGGGGTGTCCATCGATTCGCGGGCGGCGGGGGGCAATTTGTCGAGCTCTTTTTCGAGGTCGCGGTCGGTGAGGACTTCGCCGGCGAACTCGGCGAGCACGGTTTCGCCGGGCCCGACGTCATCGGCGGACCGCTTGCTAGCGGACCGCTTGATGTCGGTGCGTTTGCGCAACTCGTGGCGCAGATCGGCGCCGCGGCCGAGTTTGTCCAAACACATCACGACTTTCTTGTTGATCTCGTCTTTGAGATCGGAGCCGGGATTCAGAAACTCGGCCTGGTAGAGGTAGGGCAGGGCGGTGTCGTACTGTTTGGCGTCGATGGAGAGTTTGGCGATCGAGTAGGCCACGTTGGCGCGCTCGGCGGGATCGAGGGCGGCGTTTTGCATATAGGCCTTGTATGCCTCGACGGCCGCCTCGGGCTCGCTTTTGCCTTCGAGGTAGGCGGCAAACTCGCGCTGTTCGCCGGGCGACATGCCGCCGGCGGCGGGCGAGGCGGTGTTCCGCGGCGCGAGCAGCAGCGCCCCTATTAGGGCGAATCCCGCGACGGTTACGGCAAGTTGCACGTAAGGCAGCGCGCCGTTCTTGCGCGGCGGCGCGTACTGCGCGCGAAACTGTTGAAGGCGATCCGGGGTTTGCTCGCTCATTGCAACTCCTTCATCCGATGGCACTGCTCGTGCAAGTCCCGGTGGGGTCGCGCTCCCGCGCGACCGGGTGGCGGTGATGGTGGCGCAAACTCGTGTCCATTCGGTCGCGCGGGAGCGCGACCCCACCGGGACGCTGTCAGGGAATCGTGCTTACGCATAGCGCTTCTCCCGCATGCGGAAGAACCGATAGATCTCGGAGATGTAGGGCTCGTCGGTGCGGACGTTTATGGCGTCGACCCGCGTGCGTTGGAAGATCTTTTCGCGCGTCTTGACGCGGCCGCGCGCCTCGCGGGCGTACTTTTCGCGGACGGTCTTGTCGCTGGTGTTGACGAGGGCTTCGCGGCCGGTTTCGGCGTCGACCACGGCCACGAGCCCGACGTCGTCGAGCGCTTCCTCGCGCGGGTCGGTGACGGTGACGGCGATCATGTCATGGCGCCTGTTGGCCACGCGCAGGGCGGTTTCGTAGCCGTCGGCCATGAAATCGGACACGAGGAACGACACGGCGCGGCGGCGAGTAACGCCGTTGAGGAAATGGAGCGCGCCGGGGATGTTCGAGCCGCGGCCCTTTGGCTTGAAGAACAGCACTTCGCGGATGACGCGGAGGACGTGGCGCCGGCCCTTGCTGGGGGGGATGTACAGCTCGATATCGTCGGTGAAAATAATCAGGCCGACCTTGTCGTTGTTTTTGATGGCGCTGAACGCCAGTACGGCGCAGAGTTCGGCGGCGAGGTCATTTTTAAACCGGCTCACGCTCCCGAACCAGCCCGACCCGCTGGCGTCCACAAGCAGCATGACGGTAAGCTCGCGCTCTTCGGCAAGCAGCTTGACGTGGGGGACGTTGGTGCGGGCGGTGACGTTCCAGTCGATCATGCGGACGTCATCGCCGGGGACGTACTCGCGGACTTCCTTGAATTCCATCCCCTGGCCTTTGAACACGCTTTCGTATTGGCCGGCGAGGATGTCGTTGACGGTATGGCTGGTGCGGATCTGGATGCGGCGGATCTGCTGCATCACCTCCTGGGGGATGCCCGTGCCGCCTTCTTGCTCAGAAAAATGGGGACAGGCACCCTTTTCCGGCAGTTCGGAAAAGGGTGCCTGTCCCCATTTTTCCGGCAGTTCGGAAAAGGGTGCCTGTCCCCATTTTTCTATAGCGCGGCGCAGGCGCCTGGGGAGGCTGGCGGTTTTCTCGTTCCCGTTGGATCTGTTGGCCCTTGGTTGCATCGGTCCGGCATCTCCTGCCGTTAAGGTACGGGGACGGTGTCGAGGATTTTGCGGATGATATCCTCGCTGGTCATGTTCTCGGCCTCCGCTTCGTAGGTGATGATTACGCGGTGGCGGAGGATGTCCATGGCGACCTGTTTGACGTCGTTGGGGAAGACGTTGCCTTCACCTTGTAGGAACGCCTGGGCTTTTGCCGCTTGCTGGAGGTATATGGTCGCGCGCGGCGACGCCCCGTACTCGATGAGGTGCTTGATGTTCAGGCCGAACCCCGCGGGGTTTCGCGTGGCCTGAACGAGATCCACGATGTAGTTCTTGGCCTTGTTGTCGACGTAGATGGCGTCGACGACTTCGCGTGCCTGAAGAATCTCTTCCCGCGAAACCACCGGCTTGGCCTTGGCTTCATGCAGGATGTTGACCCGGTCCATGATCTCGCGTTCTTCGTCGCGAGTGGGGTAATTGACCTTGAGCTTGAGCATGAACCGGTCAACCTGGGCTTCGGGTAGGGGGTAGGTGCCTTCCTGTTCGATGGGATTCTGGGTGGCGAGCACCATGAAGGGCTCATCGAGCGGAAAGGTGCTCTCGCCGATGGTGACCTGGCGTTCCTGCATGGCTTCGAGCAGTGCGCTCTGGACTTTCGCGGGCGCGCGGTTGATTTCGTCGGCCAGGATGATGTTGGCGAAAACAGGCCCTTTTTTCGTGGTGAACCCGCCGTCTTTGGGGTTGTACACGAGCGTGCCGATCAGGTCGGCGGGGAGCAGGTCGGGGGTGAACTGGATGCGGCTGAACTGGCAGTGCATGGCGTTTGCCAGGGTTTTGATGGCGGTGGTCTTGGCGAGCCCGGGCACGCCTTCGACGAGCACGTGGCCGTTGGCCAGTATGCCCAGCATCAGGCGGTCGACCATGTACTGCTGGCCCACGACGATCCGGCCTATCTCATCGCGCAACCGGCTTACAAACGCCGACTGCTCTTCGACCTTGCGCCGAATGGTTTCAACGGTTGCCGTCATACGGTGAGTTCCTCCTTGCGCCTGTTGAGCGCCCGCTCCACGTCGCGGAAATCGCCGTCCAACTCGTCGTCGGACGGCCTTGCGGCGGCGTACCCGGCGCGTTGTGCCCGGCCGGCGAAGGCCGAGGCCAGCGCGGGTTCGCCGATGATTTCCGACACACGCGACAATCCTCTGTAATAGTCGTAGAATTTTCCGTCAAGGCGATACTGCCGAATGCGATGCAACATCGCCTGCATATCGGATAAGTTCAGTGCCGGCGCTGTGCCGGCAGTGGTTGGCCGTGGCCTGCGCAACCTTCGCGCAGACCACCAGCCAACGGCAGTGAGGAGGAGGAGGGAGGCCCCGAGGCCACCAGAGATCCAAGCGAGATGCCTGGGCGTCCGCACTACTATTTCAAACGGTTCTGCTCTGAGCGAGGGGGAGGCGCTAGAGTCAGTGGGGTCCGTTTGTAATGCGGAACTCTCTGCTGGGGGTGTGGCCTCGGGGTCGAGGAACGGCACCCTGATCTCGGGCGAGTCAAACTCGCCCGCTCTCTCGGGCACAAATTCAATTGTCTGAGCGACGATGCACTTACCGTCGCGCATAAAAGCTTCAGTATCGGTTACGGTTGCGGTGCCCCAATCGAAAGATTCGATCTCCGCCGGGAGGATCGTGTAATCGTCAGCCCCTCCGTCCCAGGAAACTTCACATCTTATTGGGTACGCATGGTTTATAACGGCTGAGCCCTCCGGAAGGTTGACATTGAGTTCCGGGGCCGCAAACGCCGATAAAGTCAACGAAACCACTCCGAAAACGGCTACCGCCGTTTTCAGTTCCTTATTCAAATTAATGTCGCCGCTAAGCTCCATGGTTGCAATAGGAGCACGAACCATGCCAACAGGGAAAAGCGGCGCAAACCCCTGTAAACACTGGAGATCACTGAAGCAGCCCCCGTGATTCCCGCCCTATTTCGGGTTTTCCACCCTGAACAAACCTAAAATGAGGTTTGACTCGGGAGGAAGTGAGTGTATCAATAACAATACTGCAAGCTTAACTAATTGTCAAGTCTGAGGTTGTGTAGGGGTGAAAAGCAGGAACAGCGGAAATGTTGAAACGTCTGCTGGTGTGGAAAACAGTGGTCGCGGGCACGCGGCAAGATGCCGCGTCTACTTTTTTGCAAATCTTCTGTTGAACGGGGTAGAAGAGGCTTCCAGCCTCTTGCGCCTAAGCGGGCGAGGACGCCCAAGGATTTCTGTTGAGCAGTGTAGAAGAGGCTTCCGGCATCTTGCGACTATTTCACCAGCTCCTTTTTCTACTTTTTGGTTCTTGTTTTATGAAGGTGTTCAGTCGAGCGGGCGGGCGAAGATACCCAGGTGGTTGGCGCTAATCCGCTCGAGACCGGGGATGTTGTTGTGAACCGGCCGGTTCACGAGTTTCGGCTCGCCGTCTTCGCCCTCCACGGCCATTGCAGTGGAGCCGCCTCCGTCGAGGTTCAGTGCCGTCCAAGCCCCGAGCCGCAACAGCCATTGGGCGGTTTCGGCGGTGGTTGCGCCGGTGCTGTATGCGCCCTGGCGGCCGTCTATCACGAGCACGTACAGAAACCGCCCGTTTTTTGAGAGGCCGACGGCGGTGCGCGGGTGGCGGTCGGCGTCCGCCCCGACGTTTTTGCCCTCTTCGAGCACCAAGGCAAACCCGCCCACGGCGTTGTAGGCGCCATCGGTATTAAACGGGGGTTCGGCGATACGGGCGCGGTTGTCTTTTCCGAAAATGATCGCGCCGTACATCTTGTTGGGCTTGGAGTATTGTTCGCCGCGGGAGATGGCCAGCCCGCGCACGTCTTTGGGATCGCCCTCGCCGTCTTGCGCCGGCGAAAACGGGGAGCCGTTAACGGCCGCCTGGCACTTGAACTCCTTAAGAAACGCCGAAGTTTTGCGGCCGTCGGTTTCGCCGGGTTTGTCCCCGTTGGACGGGGTGGCCAGAAGCTCGACACCGGGCGCGTGCAGGTCAACGCGTAACGCGTACGCGGCCTGCGGCACATCCCCCAACAGGCGGCCGGCGGCGAAATCGATGCCTTTGAACAGTGGTTTCCACTCCGGCAGGAAATCTTCCAGCGAGGCTACTTCTACGAAATCGGCGGGCGGCGCTGCGGTCGCGCAGCCGGCGGAAAGGAGCAAAAGAGCTGCGGCGGCAAGGAGGAGTTTGGGGGTGTGCGAAGCGGATCGATTGGGACGATTGAGATATTCTGGCAGGTTCGCTTGCAGTGATTTTGGTGCGGAGGTTGTCATAAAGCCAACAATTCCGCTTCCAATCTTGAAGTTGCGCATGCGAAGATCAGGAATCATGGGCCGTATGTTGAGCCGAGGAACAGGGTGTTGGTCCAGTTGCGGTTGGCGCCCCATGGGCGGCGGGCGGATTCGAAGCCGGAGTAGAACGAGATGCCTATCATGACGCCCACGAAAAGCCATTTCCAGCGCACCCGCAACGTCATCAGAACCGGCGCGCCCATCAGCAGCAACACCGGCATCGAGGCGATGTACCAGCGGAACCCGTAGGCTTCCCCTCCGTAGTTGTTGGTTTTTATTACGTAATAGGCTGTCAACATGGCGAACGCCGCCGCGCCGAGCAGAATTTCGGCTCGCCCGGGCACGGTCTTTTTGTACAGCGCGCGCAAGGTGGCCGCAACGCCGGCAAAGAGGATGGGGTATAGCGAGAACAACCCGCAGCGGCCCAAGGTCATGTGAAACAGATACACCGGCTTGGGTTGAAACAGGGCGTCGACGCCTTGCGGGTTTCGCCAGTAGCTGGCTTCGTACAAGTAGGCTTCGGGGTTGGTTTGCACGGGCAACAGGCTGCCCGTTGTGGCCAGCAGGAGGCCTTCATGCACGGCCAGCGGAACGAGCGCGCCCGCCACGGCCCACGTTAGCGTTTGCCTCGGGTGCGTGGATAGGAGATAGACGCCCAGGGCCGCCACGTATACGGTGGCCGGCATGTCCAGCGCAAAGACCATTGCGCCGGCAAAGCCGAACACGGCGAACCGCCAGGGCCGGGGTGCGAGATCGCCCCAGCGCATTCCCAGCCCAAGATAACTCGCAACCATCAGCATTCCGGCCGCGGGCACGTGGTTGTTGATCTGCGTCGAGTAGCCCCACAACTGCGTGCAGAACGCCAGGCAGAACACCAGAATTACACGAATAAGCGGGTCGTCAACGAACAGGCGCAGGGTTTTGGCGAAGAAAACCAGTGCAAGAACATAGGCAAATCCCACCAGCGTGGTTGCCATGACGCGCACGATCTTGTTGGCGTCGTCGGGGTCGTCAAGCCGCAATCCGAAAAGGCTGCGCATCAGCCAATACTCGCCGGCCATCATCAGCGGAAGCACCGGGGGCTTGCTCGAGAGCATCCGGCCGTTCACCACAACCTTGTCGATGGTGTCCTGTTCGAAGATGACCGGCGGCTCGCCGAGGGGGCGGTCGATGTACCAAGTACCGTCTTCAACGAGGCTGTATACGGTGGCAAGCCGGCTTGCGCTGGCATCGCCGCGCCTATACTCTTGCGCGCCCATCACGGCGAAAATCAGCGCAATGATGATTACGAGCATTTCCAGGATCGAAAAGCTCTTGTCCTGTGCCGTGAGAGTGGGGCTGCTTTTCAACGATTCTGTCACTGCGTCGTCCTGCAGGCGCCACGAAAGGATCTACCTGCCTGAAATTGCCGACCAGACACGGCTGAACCAACCGCGTTCGGGTTCTTCCGGCGTTGCGGTCTTTACCGGCGCTTCCTTTACTTCCACCCATTCGGCGCCCGCGTTTCGCTCTGTTTTTTCCGCGATAAACATGCTTCCCGCGCGTTGCCACCGGCCGTTTTTGAACTCGTAGGTGATGGTTTCGACGCCGGTTTCACGCAAGAAATCGGAGTCTTCGGCAGCGTCGGCCCTTTTCCGGTGCATGCGCGTTGAGAATCGCTGTTTTTCCAGGGTCACGTCGGCCACGTACGGCAGGCTGTGGCTGTCTTTTTCCTGGATTACGATATCCGCGTCGCCGGCTTCGGTCTTATACACGCTGTAGGCCTTGAAAAAGTAGGGCTTAAGATGTTCAACCGCTTCCTGCTGCTGCCGGGTTTGCCGGTTTGCTGCGTTAATCTCCTTTTCCACGGTCTTTATGAGCGCCGCTTCGCGTTCGGCGTCCGACATGTCGTTTGATGCGGGAGCCTCGGCAACCGGCTGCGCGTTTGCGCCGGCCTTATCGCCGCCCCGCTCCCAAAAACGCAGCGTCGAACATGAACAAAGGCTGATTGCCGCCAGGCAAACCAGTGAAACCCCCGCTACTCTTTTTCTGGGCATAGCTTTCGACACTCCTTCTCCCAAAATTACTCTTAATGCGCTAGCGCATAATAACACAAAGCCCCCCGCGCAGCCTACCGAACTTCCTGCGCCAGGGGGCACCAGCTTAACAAACCGTATCAGGCGGGTTTGATCGTCCCGTCCTTGAAAACTCTAAATTCCCGGTTGAGCCCGGCGTCGGTTTTGCGTCGCGAATCGCTGAACCGGACACTGTCGCGCGTGATGCTTTTTACCTCGAACCGGTTCAACACCTTTTCGCCCTTGCGTTTGATCACGAGGTCTTCGGGCCGGTCCGGGTACAACACCCGCAACGTCACGCTGCCCTTTTCCATGTCGATTTCTTTGATCGACATTTTGTAGGCAAACACTTCCTTTCTTACGTTCTCGTTGAGATCTCGCAACGCCCGGGTGTCCGGGTCGAGCTGAAGCGCCTGGGATGCCATTTGGCTTGCTTTGTCCAGGTTGGCGGGTTTCCAGGGATCGCTGTTCAACAGGCCGTTGACCTCGTCGACGAGGACCTCGCGCACCTTGCCGGCCACCTCGATGTTTTCGGCATTGCTCACGGTGTTGAGCGCGGCCATGGCGGCCGCGAAAGCATCCACCGGCGAGCCGCCCGATTTCAGAATGGCCATGGCCTGGTTGTCGACGCTGATGGGCGGTTTGGCGTTGCGGTTCTTGTATTCGTCGTATTTGGCCTTCACGTACCCGCCGCCGAAATACAAGATCAAAATGGCCGCCACGAAAGCGCCCAGCATCGCCAACTTCTTGGTGAGAAGCGTTTCGCGGGCCGCGGGTTGCCTGCGCCGGAATCCACCTACCGATGAAAGGTCGCGTGATGTGGGATCGAGCCCCGGCAGCTCGCTATACGGCGAAACCGGGCCACCTGGCCGCGGCGGGTTGCCCTTCGCTTTTTGTTTTCGGCTAAACCAGGACTTTGGCGCCTCTTCCTGATCGAGGCGGGCAAGTTCTTCCTGTCGGAACATCTCCAGGGCGTCCACGACGCTTTCCGGCGGCGCGTATTCCGAACTGCCGTCGCCTCCCAGGTCGCGGACTGTCAGTTGCCGTACTTCTTCTTTGGGCCGGCCTACGGACTCGCCGCAAAAACGGCATTTGGTGGCAAAGAAGCTGATTTCCATGCGGCAGGTCGGACACATGCGGGTTTTTTCGTCAAACCCACCTGAGGAACTAGACATTACTCACCCCCCTGGGCTGATCCGGTTGCTTCAGTTGACAGCTTAGTAAGCATGCGTATGTCCGTATAATTGCCCACCGACAGACTACCTCACGCCACCATTGTATATCACAACCTGTTATAAAACAAGCCTGTATGTCAGAACTGAAAAGTCCGGTAAGCCGAGACATGCAAGGAGTGAGACAAATGAAATCACCGGCATAGAAGACCGGAACTGTGATTGTTGATGACAGCCCGGCGGTTTCAGGGGACGGCAACCATGCCGGACGAAAGGTTCGGGTTGGCCGGAGGAAACTCCAGGCGTTGTCCTTTTCTCACCAGCTGTTCTCTCAACGTCTTGTAGGCGAGATCCTGTACCGCTACGCCCTGGTCGATCGCCAATGCGGCGGCCGTTCCCGCGCTCTGGCCGAGAATCATGAACACGGGCTCCATGCGGATGGACCCGTAGGCGACGTGCGACGCGGACAGGCATACCGGCACGAGCAGGTTCCTGCACTCCTCCTTCTTGGGAATGATTGATCGGTAGGAGACCGGATAGGGCCCTGCACAACGATGTCCAAAGCCCCCTTCATTGCGCACGGTCGTTGCCCCGTTTTCTTCTACGACCACGCGCTGGCAGAAATGGGAATCCATGGGGTAGGACGCCAAGCCGATTGAATCGGCCGCTTTCCTTTCCAATTCGCAGTTGGCCTGGGTCATTACGTAATCGGAAACCATGCGGCGACCTTCTCGCACGTATAGCTGGTGCGGCCAATGCGCCGTCTCTTCAAACTCGTGCGGGTCGAGGCCCCATTGATTTACGCGCTCCTGTAAGGCGTGGGGAACTAGCGGGTCATTCGCCAGGAAATACATCAGGCCCTGGTGGTAGTTGACATGGTCTTGGAAGATTGCCTCCCTGATCGCATACAACTCGCTCAAGGGCATCGGCATCCCGCGCCGGGGCGCGGGAAGTTCGGAGAACGATCCCGCCACATAGGCGCCGTCGGGCCAACGGTAATTTCCGCCGACGTAATCGGTAGAAAAACTTCCGGCGTTGTTGCAGTCGCCTTCGCGCAGCTGGACCGGACCATCGGTCATGGGAGCCGTGGTATACGTAAGCTTCCATTCGATGTCCGCATCGAAGTTGAGAAAGCGCGCGAGCAGCGCATAACGGCCGGGATCGTAGCTGGGGGGTTTGGGGAAGGGGATTCTATCCGCCTTGCTTGAGGCGAAAATTCGGAAATTATAGGATTGCACTTTGTAGTCGCCTTGGCCCGCTTTTCCGGGCGCTTTCGAAGCGATTTCGGGGAGCAATCCCGATTCGGGTTCGCCCGGTTTTACATAAGGGCTTATGGGGAGCCTGCAAAACTGGTAGGTGTTCTTCCAGGAAATGGTCTGCCATTGTCCGGCCAGTGATTCCCCATACGCGCTGGCTGGTTCGCGCCCGACATAGTAGGAGACCTCCGCCGCGGCAAACAGATCGCCCTCATATGTGGCATCCACGAAGACCGCCGCTTTGATCGTTTCATTTGTCTCCATGGCAACCGACACCAATCGGCTATCCTCCATCGTTACCGATTTCAGGCACCGTTCAAAAAGAACCTCCACACCTTCCTCTTCGAGCATTTTCAAGAAGAGCGACTCGGCTTCGGAGGGACGAAAGCCCTTATCCCTGCCAAGACGGGTGTAGAACTCGATGGCGAGGCCGCCAACCGCCTCTTTTTTGCCCAAATCAGAAGCCGTCAACCCGCCCGAGGTCAGGCCCCCCACGTGCCTGTTGAAGGAAAGGAACACCACTTTTTTGCCCATCCGCGCCGCTTCTATTGCCGCCGTCACGCCGGCAGGGGTGCCGCCGTAGACAGCGACATCGCACTCAATCAGCTTGGATGGGCCGGGGTTCACTTGGCCATGATAGCGAGGCGTGACCGTGTTACTATCGTGCTCACACCAACCCGAGGGTTGGGCGATGGACCAACACAGTGCAAGCAAGCATAAGAATAGTCTTAACTTCATTCTGTTCAACAGGTTTCTTCCGTAATGTTCAGCATTGAGATACTGCCCACCTCACCCGCGGACAGCAGTTTAACTCAGGTGGGAGGAGTTTCCGAAGAATGAAGACAGCTCCCGCGGCGCCGAAACTCGCTTCCGACCTCAAAAGACCGGCGTGCACCAGTGCCTGTACTTCTTCTCCTTCCCCTGTACCACGCGGAAGTACAGATCCTGCAAGCGTTTAGCCAGTTTCCCGGGCTGGCCGGAATTGATCAGGCGTTGATCCACCGACCGAACCGGAGCAACCTGGGCGCCCGTGCCCGTGAAGAACAGCTCATCACAGACGTACAGCTCCGTCCGGGCGATAGGCCGTTCGATAACCTCGATTCCCAGTTCGTCGCGCGCCAGCTCGAGCACCGTGTTGCGCGTGATGCCCACGAGGATATCGGCGTTGGGCGGCGCCGTTATGAGCCGGCCGTCGGATACCATGAACAGGTTCATGGCGCTGCCTTCCGCGACGGTGCCGTCTTCGCGCAGGAAGATGGCCTCGTCAAACCCGGCCTGCTTGGCTTCGGTGGCGGCCAGCGACGAGTTGAGGTAGCTGCCGGTGCTTTTGACACGGCTCGGGATAGCGTTGTCGCTCAACCGCCGCCACGAGGTCACGCAGACGTCGAGGCCTTTTTCAATGTCCACATAGTCGCCCAGCTTGATTACGTAGCAGCAGAAGCTGCTTTCGACGCCGCGCAGTTTCGGTCCGAGCGATAATTCGCTCTTGTAGCAGATCGGCCGGATGTACACGCCTTCCCGGAACCCGCTGCGCCGGCACAACTCCGTGCAGATTTCCGTTATTTTCGGGGCGTCTTCATCCACCTCCATGCAGAGAATGTTCATATTGCGGATCATCCGGTCCACGTGTTCCGGCAAGCGGAAAATCAGGATGTTGTCTTCGTCCTTGACGTAGTAGCCGCGAATTCCCTCGAACAAGCCCGTGCCGTAGTTGAAGGTGTGGGTCATGATGCTGACGTTGGCGTCCTCAACGGGAACGTAATCCCCCTCGAAATAAGCTACCGCACCGGCTTCCATCTTTGCCATGTCTTGTTGTCTCCGTTGAATTAAGTTAAGTGTTCCGTGCCACCGGGCCGTATTATAGAGAAACCCGCGTGTAAAACAACACCCTCATGCGCATTTGGCGTTTGGGGTTTGGGCTCTGGGGTTTGGGTCTGGGAGGGCCAGAGTTTGGAGCGGAAAGAATGAGTCACGTCAGGGGGTAATGGCTCGGAGAAAGTTCTGAGGGATGCCCCAGAGCCCAGCCCCCAAACTCGCTTACCTAGATTTTCCGAACGAAGATGCGCTAGACTCCGCTTGAGACGTTATGATCCAACAACGGAGGGCGGGCGAGATGAAAGACAAATTATACAATTGCTGCAATTGCGGACATCATGGCGGCGTGCCCCGGCGTTCGTTTTTGGCGGCGATGGGGGGATCGGCAATGGGCGGCGCCATGCTGACGGGATGCGCCACCACCGGCGCGACGAAACGGCCCGCGCTTCATGCCCGGCCGGTTTACGAGAAGAAAGAACTCGTCATTCAACCGGTGTTTCACTACCACATTCCCACGAGGCGCAACCAGACAAGCTGGCGCGGCTGGGGCGGCATCCACAACGAGCAAGACGTGGCCAACGAAGTCGAAAAGATCCGCGGGGAGTTGGCTGCGCTGGTGGAAGAGGCCGAATTTCCCATTAAGGTTTTGCCGATCGAGAAGGTGAACAACGGCGAAAAAGCCGCCGCCGTGGCAAAAACCAAAGCCGATCTTATGCTCATCTACGCGGCCACCGGCGGCACGGGCGATCTCGAGGCGATGATCAAGCCCGAACGTCATAACATCGTGTTCGTTCGCCACCAGTCGGGCCCGGTTTATCTCTGGTATGAAATCGTCAGCCCGCGCCTGCTCAGAAAGACCGTTGACGAGCTTGGCCAGCCGGGGCTGCTGCCGTTCGATGTCGTCGTCGATTGCCAGGACGACCTGCTGTGGCGGTTCCGTTCCCTGTATGCGCTCAAAAACACGCTGGGCTGCAAAATCGTGGCCATCGGCGACGCCAGCGGGTGGGGCCAAGGCGGCCAGAAAGCTCCGCAGATTGCCAGGGACCTGTGGAAACTGAACATAATTCCGGTCGACTACAAGGAAGTGGGGGAACGCATTGTGGCTGCGCGGGCCGACGCCGCGCTTGTCAAAAAAGCCACCGCCGAAGCCCGCGAATACCTTCGCCAGGGCGGCGTCAAGCTCAACACCGACGCCGGATTTGTCGAGCGGGCCTTTCTGCTGACCGAAGTGTTCCGCGATGTAATGGGCGAAGCCGGCGCGCAAGCTTTGACGATCAACCACTGCATGGGCACGATCATGCCGCTGTCGGAAACGACGGCGTGCTTGCCGTTGTCTTTGATCAACGACGAGGGCGGAATGGCGTTCTGCGAGTCGGATTTCGTGGTTATCCCGAGCGGCATCCTGCTGCACCATATCTGCGGGCTGCCCGTGTTCCTCCAGGATCCGACCTACCCGCACCACGGTATCGTTACGGTCGCCCATTGCACGGCGCCGCGCAGGATGGACGGGAAGAACCTCGAGCCCGTCAATATTCTTACCCATTATGAGTCCGATTACGGCGCGGCGCCCAAAGTCGATATGAAGCTCGGACAGACGATTACGGTGATCGATCCGGATTTTGGTGCAAAAAAATGGTTCGGATTCCGCGGAAATGTTGTCGCAAACCCGTTTATGGACATCTGCCGCTCGCAGTGCGATATTTCAATTGAAGGCGACTGCGACAGGCTGGCCCGCGAAATGGTCGGGTTCCATTGGATGCTCGCTTACGGCGATCACAGGAAAGAGCTCGGCTACGCCTTGGGCAAGGTCGGCATCGAGTGGGTTGATCTCACCGAGGAGAAGCTGAAACGCGGGTAGGAAAAGCGTGCGGAGATAAAAGCGTGCGAAGATAAAAGCGTGCGAAGGAAAACCGTGCGAAGATAAAAGCGTGCGAAGATAAAAGCGTGCGAAGATAAAAGCGTGCGAAGGAAAAGCGTGCGAAGGAAAAGCGTGCGAAGATAAAAGCGTGCGAAGATAAAAGCGTGCGAAGATAAAAGCGTGCGAAGGAAAAGCGTGCGAAGATAAAAGCGAGCGAAGATAAAAGCGTGCGAAGGAAAAGCGTGCGAAGATAAAAGCGAGCGAAGATAAAAGCGAGCGAAGATAGAGCGTG
>Ga0272441_10000918_pt1 | contig 64282 bp, 45 predicted proteins | sample SSMProp6N_FD_193582 | JGI IMG/M metagenome (GOLD analysis project Ga0272441, IMG submission 193582) | Marine sediment archaeal communities from Little Sippewissett salt marsh, Falmouth, MA, United States - SSM-Prop-6N | ecosystem: Environmental > Aquatic > Marine > Wetlands > Sediment ... | reverse complement strand
CGGTCATCACCGGCTCGGTCATCACCGGCTCGGTCATCACCGGCTCGGTCATCACCGGCTCGGTCATCACCGGCTCGGTCATCACCGGCTCGGTCATCACCGGCTCGGTCATCACCGGCTCGGTCATCACCGGCTCGGTCATCACCGGCTCGGTCATCACCGGCTCGGTCATCACCGGCTCGGTCATCACCGGCTCGGTCATGGGGTCGCCGGACGAAGGAGCCACCATGCCCGGAGCGCTGGTCGCCGCCCTGGCCTTGTCGCCCTTGTCACCCTTGTTGAACTGGGTGCCGAAGTACACCAGCGCGCCAGCGATGGCCAGGCCGCCGATGAGAAAGTACAACCCGTTGTTGTTTTTGGCTGCCGGAGCCGGCGCGGCCTCTGCCGCCGGGGTGGGCGTGCGGGTGGCCGCGGCCTTGGGGGCCGCCGCCGGACTGGCCGCGGCCTTCTTGGCTTTGACAGCCTCGGCCTCGGCCTTCTCCCGGGCCTCGCGCTCCTTTGCGAGCTTGCCCTCCAGCTCCTTCTCGGCCTTCTCCCGGGCTTCCTTCTCAAGCCGGGTCTTCAGCTCCGCTTCGGCTGCGGCCTGGGCCTCGTCCGCCTCTTTCTCCTTGTCGAGCTTCTGCTGGAGGACCTCCTCCTCGAACCAGGAGTGAGCGTCCTTGACAAAGCCCTCGAGTGCCTCCTCACCGTCCTCCTCGGCTCCCGCCTCGGCTTTCTCGGGCGCTTTGTTGACCAGCGGTGGCGGTCCGCTTGCTTTCTTTTCCTCTGATGCCTCAGGCACGATGTACCTCCGCAGGGTCGCCGGGCGACCGCACGATCTCGAGGACAGGGCCGTAGTTACGGGCGATCCTCATGCCGAACGGTTCCCAAGTGACGCCGTTTATACCGCAGCTTCCTTCCGATCCATATGAAAAATATACCCTATTTTCCGCTGCGGGCCACTTGTTCCGCATGCCACCTAAACTGGGTCAATGCCCGGCCCTTTTAGCACGAAGGGTGTGAACATTTCGAGCAAAATCTAAAAAACAGGTAGACATCGGCCTTGGCGCCGCCCATGGTGACTCCGCTTTGCCACGGCCTTGGGCGATCCTCGGGCGAGCCCTGGGCAGGAGATCTCGTGTCCTTGGGAAAGGGCTCCGGGTGCCACTGCGGTTTTGGAGCGAGCGCTCAGACGGGAGACATGATGAGCCCCAGAAAACCGAAATCCCCTTCGGGGCAGCCGCGCCACCAGCCCCAGCGGCGACGGGGGCTCCTGCGCGTCCGACACGAAGCGGCGGTGCGGCTGCGCGCCGGTCACCCGTGGGTGTTCCGGGACGCCCTGGGCCGCCGGGCCGACGCCACCGAGGAGGCGGGGCAGATCGTAACCCTGGCCGATCCCGAAGGGCGCTACATCGGCGCGGGGTACTTCGAGCCCGAGGGCGCCGTGGCGGTGAAGCTCCTGTCCACGGATCCGGATCGCAAGCCTGGGCCGGACCTCTACGCCAGCCGCGCCACCGACGCCCTCGCCCTGCGGCGACGACTCCTGGGCGACGACACCACCGCCTACCGGGTCATAAACGGCGAGGGGGACGGGCTGCCGGGGCTCACCGTGGATCGCTACGGCGACTACCTGGTGGCCCAGCTCTACTCCTTGGCGGCGACGGACCTGGCCGAGGCCGTGTACCCGGTCCTGTCCGAGCACCTCGGCGCCCGGGGGGTCTACGAGCAGCAGCGGCTGCGCCCCGCGGCCGGGGAGAAGCGGACCGGGGCCGCGCTGATGGCGGGCAAAGCCGCCCCCATCGAGGTGGAGGTCACCGAGCACGGGCGCCGCTTCTGGGTGGATCCGTCCGCGCCCCTGGGGGTGGGGCTCTTTCCGGATCTACGCCAGGCCCGGCACTGGCTGGGCCAGCGATGCGATGGGCTGCGGGTGCTCAACGCCTTCTCGTACACCGGCGCCTTTACCGTGCACGCCGCCTGCGGCGGAGCCGAGGTCACCGCGGTGGACCGGTCGGCCAAGGCCCACGCCTGGTCTCGCAAGAACCTCAAGCTCAACGGCCTGGATCCCGAGAAGGGGTGCCGGCACCTGACCGCCGACGCCAACGTGGCCCTCTCCAAGCTGGCCGTGGAAGGGGCCCGGTTCGACGTGGCCATCCTGGATCCGCCGAGCTTCTCCCGCAGCCCCAAGGGCAGCTTCTCGGCGGCCCGGGACTACACCGACCTGGTCCGCCAGACCCTGCCGCTGGTGGTCACCGGCGGCCTGGTCCTGGCGGTGAGCAACACGGCCCGGCTGTCGGACGAGGAGTTCGCCCGCGCCCTGGGCAAGGGCGGCGGCAGGGCAGGGCGCGAGGTGCGCACGATCCGGAAGTTCAGCCTGCCCCCGGACTTCCCGGTGCCCCCCGCCTTCAGCGAAGGAAACTACCTGAAGGCCTATCTGCTGGCCGTGTGAGCCCTTTTTCCGCTCACGGAGCCCCCGCTCCGGACCTTCGTCTTGCCGCTCCAGCACGACGCTGAGAGATCGGCTGCGCCGAAGTCCTCCACGGGGGCTGCGTTCGCTACCGACGAGCCCAATCCAACGACGTGTTGAGCCATCGGGGCTCAGCGAAAGGTGACGGCCTTGATCAGGGTGGAGACGCCCGAGGCGCCGACGTTGCTGATGATGATGCGGCGAGCGCGGGAGTCGCCCGGCCAGGTGATGGTCCAGCGCTGGTAGTCGCCCACCTCGGGCTCGAGGTCGGTGGAGGTCTCGGATGAGTCCGTGTGAAACGCCATGTCCGACCCGGGCTCGAAGAGGGTCACGGTCACGCCCACCTGGGTCTGATCCAGGACCACCTCCACCTCGCTCGCGCCACAGGGAGGGGAGAGCTGCAGCCCGGCGCTGTACAGCAGGAGCGACGCCACGAGCCCTTCCCGATAGCCCTGCACGTCTCCGTCGAGCCGCTCGATGCGAACGTCGCCGATGGTGATGTCGACCACATCCTCGCCCTCCAGCACCGTGCCGAAGGAGACGTTGACGTCGGTGTCGCAGTCGCCGGGATCGTCACTCCCGCAGGCGACGCAGGCGACGCAGGCGACACAGACAATGCAGGTCAGGGCCGACAGCGTCGCCAAGGCCGGGGCCGAGACCTCGATCAAGGCATGGGGGGCCCTCACGGCTGGCCCCCCTTCGGCGGCTCGCGGCCCAGGGCGCGCTGGGCGAGGAGGGCGTCGGCCAGACACAAGGCCACCATGGCCTCGGCCACGGGCACGATCCGCGGGCAGAGGCAGGGATCGTGCCGCCCCGCCACTTCGATGGTGCGCTCGACGCCGTCGACGTCAACGGTCTTCTGGGGTCGACCGATGGAGGGTGTGGGCTTGACCGACAGGGCGACCTCGAGGGGCGCGCCGTTGGAGATGCCCCCGACCACGCCCCCGGCGTGGTTGGACAGGTAGCCCGTCCGATCCTGTTGATCGTTGTTCTCCGATCCCCGCCGCCCGGCCACCGCGCACCCGGCACCGATCTCCACGGCCTTGACGCCGCCGATGGACATGAGCGCCCCCGCCAGGGCGGCGTCCACCTTGGCAAAGACCGGATCCCCCAGGCCCACGGGGACGTTCTCGGCGCGGACGCGGATCCGCCCCCCCACCGAGTCCCCGGCGTCGGCGGCCGCCTCGATGCGCGCCACCATGGCCTCCGCTGCCACGGGGTCCGGGCAACGCACAGGGTTTGCGTCGATGACCGCCGGGTCGAAGGCCTCGGCGACCACGTCCTGCACCTGGGCCACCCAGCCCAACACGGTGACCCGCCATTCCGCCAGCACCTGGCTGGCCACGGCCCCCGCCGCCACCCGGGCGATGGTCTCCCGCCCGGAGCTCCGGCCGCCGCCCCGGGGGTCCCGCAGGCCATACTTTTGGTGGTAGGTGAAGTCGGCGTGCCCAGGGCGGTACACGTCCTTGAGGGCCAGGTAGGCCGAGGCGTCGGCGTCCGCGTTGCGGAAGATCATGGCCAGGGGCGCACCCGTGGTGGTGCCCTCGTACAGTCCGGACAGGACCTCCAGGCGATCGGCCTCGCTGCGCGGTGAGGTCACCGTCGAGGTGCCGGGGCGCCGGCGGTCCAAGGCCGCCTGCACCTTGGCTACGTCCAGGGCCAACCCCGGCGGCACCCCATCGAGCACCACGCCCAAGGCTGGCCCGTGGGACTCGCCAAAGGTCGTCATGGTCAGAAACCGCCCAAAGCTGTTCGCGCTCAACACACCACCTCCGCCCGACAAGATAGCTGGGGACCTGGGCTCCGCGCAAGGTCCGGCCGACACGCAGGACATCGGCCGGAACGCCCGCGGCGCCGACCGCGCCGCCGGTTTTCGGCCAGGACCTCGAGATGGCTACTACTCGATGCGCAGCACGGGCCAGGTGATGCGCTCGGCGCGACACATGGGGCAGCGCGAGGGTCTGGTGAGGCGGCGGCGATTATCGAAGGCGAAGTCGCACTTGAGGCACACCGCCGGCTCCACGCAGACCCTGTGGTCGCCGAGGGAGCGGCGTATGTGCTCGAGGTCGTCGACCACGTCGCGGACGCGCAGGTGCATGAGATCGGCCAGGTCGCGCACAGTGGTCGGGCCGGCCTCGAGGTGCTGGATCAACTCCTGGCGGCGGGTCACGGTCACGGACTGACCTCCGACCAGAGGCTGCGGGCGACGTCTACCAGGCGGCGGGTGGCGGCGTCGAGATCGAGGGGGTCGGTGTCGAGGACCGCGTCGGCCAGGGCGCGGTACAGGGGCTCTCGGAGGGCGAGGACCCTGCGCATCTCCTCGAGTGGATCGGCATCGGTGAGGGGCGGGCGATCCGAGCCGGCGATGCGGGCGACCAGGCGCTCGGGTGAGGCGTGGAGATAGATCACCGGGCCGAGCCCGGCGAGGTGCGCCCGGTTGGCCGCGTCCAGCACGGCGCCGCCGCCCGTGGCCACGACGGCCGGGTCGGGCGGATCCAGCGACCGGATGACCCTGCGCTCCAGGGCGCGGAACCCGGGCTCACCTTCGGCGGCGAACACCTCGGCGATGGTGCGCCCGCGGGCCTCGATGAGGGCGTCGGTGTCCAGGAAGGCGCAGCCCAGGAGCCCGGCCGCGCCCCGGCCCACTGCCGACTTGCCGCTGCCCCGGGGGCCGATGAGCACGAGACACGTCATGGGCCCAGGTCGCCAATACCGCTGCCCCGGGGGCCGATGAGCACGAGGCGCGTCATGGGGCATCGTCGCCGCCGTCGCCGTCGCCGTCGCCGTCGCCGTCGCCGTCGCCGTCGCCGTCGCCGTCACCGTCACCGTCACCGTCGGGCGGAACCAGGCCCGCCAGGCGGGTGGGCGCCACGCCGTGTCCGGTGATGAGCTGCCACTGGGCCGCGCCCTGGTGCGCCCACATGGTGAGGCCGACCACGGGCACGCCTCCCCCGGCGCGCACCGATCGCAAAAGGGGCGTCCACCGCGGCTGGATCACCATGTCCAGCACCACCCTGCCCCGCCACTCCAGGGGCACCTCCACAGGCGAGGTCTCTCCGTCCTGGCCCAGCGGCGTGGCGTTGACCAGGGCGTCGAAGCGTAGCGAGGTCAGGTCCTGCCAGGCCACCGGCGTGCCCCCCAGGTCCCGGGCGAGGTCCGCGGCCGCTTCGGGGCGGCGGCCCACCACCAAGACCTGATGACCCACCCGGGTGAGCTCCGCCACTGCGGCCCGGGCCGCGCCGCCCGTGCCCAGGACCGCCACTTGGCTCGGGCCCTCGAGGTGCGGGCCCAGGGCGCCGATCACGCCCGCGCCGTCGGTGTTGTATCCCGTCCAACCGCCGACGCCGTCGGGCACCAGGGTGTTCGCCGCGCCGAGCCGGGCGGCGTTGTCGTCCAGGCCCGCGGCCAACGCGGCCGCGGCGGCCTTGTGGGGCATGGTCACCGAGGCCCCGCGCAGGCCGAAGTCGTCGAGGACCGCCAGGGCCCGGGCGACATCGGCGGTGGGCGCGGCCAGGTAGTACCACGGCAACCCCTCGGCGGCCGCGAGGGCGTTGTAGACCTGCGGCCCCGGCGACCCGCCCACCTGGTCTCCGCCCACCAGCACGACAAGCCGCTCCGCCTTGCGCCGGGCAAAGGCCTGGACCAAGTCCCAGCCCACCTGGCCGGGTGCCGTGGCCGCGGTGCCCGGCGCCGTCGCGTAGGTCCAGGGGCTGCCCATGACGTCGTAGCGCACCCGCCCGGGCAGACCCGCCAGGCCCATGCCGATGCGCACGAGGGGGCGATCGTCTCCCGGCTCCAGCCGGCGCAGGCCCCCCAGGTCCACCACGTCGTCGATCCTCACGGCCACCTTGAGGGTGGCCGCCGGCCGCCCGGTGACCCGGCGCTGCAACCCGGCGAGGATCTCCGGCGTGGCGCCGATGGGCTCGTAGTGGTGTCCCGAGGCCACCAGCCGCTCGCCGCCGTGGCGCGAATGGAGCGCCTGCCACGTCTCGTCCGGCGCGGCGGCCTCCACGTCCACGTACCGCGCGCCCGCCTCCAGCGCCGCGTCCAGGAGCGCGAGGCGGGCCGGCTCCGCGCCCCGCCACTGTCCACCTTCGGCCGCCGTGCGACAGGTGACGATGAGCCGATGCCGCTCGGGCAGGGCAGACACCGCCTCGGGGGTGACGTGGTCGACCAGGTCCAACCGGGCCTCGTGGAGCGGCGCCTCGGGCAGGGCGCAGATGCGGGAAGCCAGCGCCCCGACGGTTGGCTCGGACCCGGTGACGCAGATCATGCGCGGCCTTCGGGAGCGCGAGCTTCGCGGCCGCGGCCTTCGGGGGCGCGGCCCTCCAGGGCGCGCCGGACCGCGTCGTCCGGGAGCGTCGTGGTGTATCTACCGCCGAAGGTGGCCACCTGGCCGGGGGCCCCGGGGAAGGCGTAGCGCACCTCGCCCCGGCGGTTCTTCTTGTCCAAGACCAGGGCGGCCGACAGGGCTTCCGATGAGAGATCCGCGGGCAGCCGGTCGGGAAGCCCCAGGGCTTCGATCACCCCGACGATGCGATCCCGCACCGAGGGCGCCATGAGGCCGGCGCCCACCGCGGCGTCGCTCTCCACGCACATGCCCACCGCGACGGCGTGGCCATGCCCCACGCGGTAGTCCGAGGCCCGCTCGAGGGCGTGGCCCACAGTGTGGCCAAAGTTGAGCGCCTGCCTCGAGCCGTGGTCCTGCTCGTCGGCCGCCACGAGCTGCAGCTTCACGGCCACCGACCGCGCAACGATGTCGCACAGCGCCTCGGTGTCCCGGGCCCGCAGCGCCGTGGCGTCGGTCACCAACCGATCCAGAAGGGCCTCATCGGCCAGAGCCGCGTGCTTCACCGTCTCTGCGAGCCCGTAGTCGAGCTCGGCGTCGGGCAGCGTGGTCAGGGTGTGCAGATCCGCCACCACGGCCTCGGGCTGGTGAAATGCGCCCACCAGGTTCTTGCCCGCCTTCGTGTTCACTCCGGTCTTGCCCCCCAGCGCGGCGTCCACCATGGCCACCAGGGTCGTGGGCACCGACAGGTACCGCACGCCACGCAGGTAGGTCGCGGCCAGGAAGCCGACGACGTCCGTCACCACGCCGCCTCCCAGGGCGATGAGGACCACGTCCCGACCCCAGGCGTCCGAGACCAGGCGATCCTCGAGGGCCGCCTTGGTCTCCCGGGACTTGTGGCGCTCCCCGGGGGGAAACAGGTAATGCCCGAGCCCCTGCTCCCGGTCGCGCAGCAGCGTCATCACCGCCTCGCCCCACAGGGGCCAGACGCGCTCCTCGCTGATGACCACGACGCCGTGGCGATCCTCGGGCAAAAGGTCGGGCAGGCGCGCCAGAGCCCCATCGCCGATGACCACGGGGTACCGGGTCTCCGGTCGCGAGGTCAGGCGCGCCTCCAGCCGCACCGCGGGTGTGACCTGTCTGGGTTGGTCGGACATGGCCGTGTGGCGAAGGGTCATCCCTTGCCGAAGGCGCAAGTTTCGATCGGCCCCTGTGAAGTGTCAAACCAATTCGCTGCCGGCGTAAAAACATGATTTAATTCGCTTTGGTAGGGAAACCGTGCGCTTGACCGGACCACGCCTTGTGCTATAAATGTCCGGATGTCCAAGCCAGTCATCACGATCCGCGAGGTTTCCAAGTCCTATGGGAAAGGCGCCGGGCGGCAGCAGGTTCTTCACAACGTGAGCGTGGACGTGGAGCGCGGCGAGCTCGTGTCCATTGTCGGCACCAGCGGCTCGGGCAAGTCCACCCTGCTCAACGTCATCGGCGGTCTGGATCGGGACTACGAGGGCGACGTCACGGTGCTCGACGAGATCTATGGCGGCCTCACCGACAACCGGCTGTCGCGCCTGCGGAACAACCGTATAGGCTTCGTGTTCCAGGCCTTCAACCTGCTGGATCACCTGACCTGCTGGGAGAACGTGGCCCTGCCCTCCTTTTTCGGCAAGCACCCGGGGGACTCCCGCCAGATGGCGCGGGAGCACCTCGAGCGGGTGGGCCTCGAGGACAAGATCAGCACCAAGCCCGGCAACCTCTCGGGCGGGCAGAAGCAGCGGGTGGCCATCGCCCGGGCGCTGTTCAACAAGCCCGACCTGCTGCTCTGCGACGAGCCAACGGGGAACCTCGACACGCGCACAGGCCAGCAGATCATCGACCTGTTCTCATCGCTCAACAAAAACATGGGCATCACGCTGATCATCGTGACCCACGAGCAACGCGTGTCCGCGGTGGCCGACCGCTGCATCCGACTCGAGGACGGCAAGGTCATCTCCAACGGCAGCCCGAAAGACGAGCACCCTGCCGACATAGCCTGTGAGCCCGTCTCCAAACGACGCGCCGACCACTGAGCTCCGAGAGCGACCATGTACCTGGCCAAGATCACGCGCCTCATCGTTCAGAACATCCGCCGGAACCTCGGCCACTTCTCCATGTCGGCCATCGGCATCATCATCGGCATCGCGTCGCTGTCGTTCTTCGTGGCGTTGCGCAACGGCGTGAAGGTGTGGATCCACAGCGAGGACATCCTGCCGCTGAACAAGATCGAGGTCGTCCCCAAGAAGACCTCCATCGACGGCCCCATCGAGAAGTTCAAGCCCATCAACGACGACGCCGTCAAGAGGATGCGGATGCGCCCCGAGGTGGTGGCCGCCTACCCGAAGATGAAATTCCAGTTCCCGGGCCTGGCCCGGGGCGGCCGTTCCCTCTTTGGCCAGGACATCCAGATCGAGTTCATCGGAGACGGCATCGACCCCAAGCTGGTGGCCGACGAGAAGTTCAAGAAGCCGCTGGCCTTCAAGGACTACTGGGTGAATGAAAACCCCAAGCGGGGTTGCAGGTTGGACAAGGAGTGCGCGGCCGGGCGAGCCTGCAACAAGCTCTCGAGCTCGTGCGCCGAGTGCGAGAGCGACGCAGATTGCGGCGCCAAAAAGCGCTGCGAGCCCAGGATCAAGATGTGCATCCCGGCCCTGCGGTGCTGGCCCAAGGACCCGCACCTGAGAAGGCAGGACGGCACCTACGCCAAACACGCCGAGACCGGCAAGCGGATCAAGAAGAAGAACCGGTACCACGGGGACTGCTGGGCCGTGAGCGACCGCTTCCGCTGCGACGCCAAAACCCATCAGTGCACCAACCACTGCACGAGTGACAACCAGTGCGGGCGCTACTACTACTGCGACACCAAGGCCACCAACACCTGCTACCACGCCGTGCCGGCCCTGGTGTCCAAGTACATCATCGAGATGTACAACGGCAACATCGCCCCCGGCCGCAACTGGCCTCAGATCAACAACTTCGTGGCGAGCCAGTTCTTCGGCCTGGTGTTCACCGCGGCCATCGGTGACTCGGTCATGGGCGCCAAGCGCCAGGACGTGCGGGTGCGCCGCATCCAGCTGGTGGGCATCAGCCGCAAGGCCATCAACCTCGGCGTGACCGTGCCCATCGGGTACGTGAAGCGGTGGAACCGCGCCTTTGCCCTGCGCGACGAAAAGGGCATCCTGCCCTCGGAGGAATTCAAGTTCTCCACCTACTCGAGCGTGGTGATCTGGGTGCGCTCCAAGTCTGACGTCTCCAGCTTCACGCACTTCGCCAAGACGCTGGGTTTCGAGCAGCAGGACTCGGCCGCGGAGATGGTGGGGAACTTCATCGATTTCGTGGGGCTGCTGCTGGGCATCGTCAGCCTGGTGATCCTGATCATCTCGGCCCTCAACATCGCCCACACCTACTACATGATCATCGCCGACCGGCGGCGGGAGATCGGCGTCATGAGGGCCGTGGGGGCCAGCCGCTGGGACATCCGGATCCTCTTCATCGGCGAGGCCTCCGTCCTGGGGTTGATCGGCGGGACCATCGGTCTGGCCATTGGCCGATCTCTGGCCTACCTCGTCGATTTCGTCTCGAGCCAGTACGTGGCCAAGTTCATGTTCAAGCCCAAAACCTACTTCGATTTCACCTGGTGGGTCTGGGTGGGAGCCATCGGATTCGGGGTCCTCTTCTGCTTTCTGGGCACCATCTTCCCGGCAAATCGCGCCGCCAAGATGCAGCCCGCCCATGCCTTGGTCATCCAGTAACCCGCGGCAATCGGGGGCTTTCTCTCTGTCCAGGCCGTAGCCCCATGGCCACAAACTTGTTGACCCCATTGGGAGAATGCTATACTAAGTTTTCCTAACGTGAGGTTAACATGGGCAAATCCGCTCTGAAGCCAGGGGCCCAGCCGTGAAGAAGCCAATCCCATTCGGCAAGTACTACTTGCTCGAGCGCATCAACGTCGGCGGCATGGCCGAGGTGTTCAAGGCAAAGGCGTTCGGAGTGGAGGGCTTCGAGCGGCTACTGGCCGTCAAGCGCATTTTGCCGAACATCGCCGAGGACGAAGAGTTCATCACGATGTTCATCGACGAGGCGAAGATCGCGGTCCAGCTCAACCACGCGAACATCGCCCAGATCTTCGACCTCGGCAAGGTGGACGACAGCTACTTCATCGCGCTGGAGTTCATCCACGGCAAGGACCTCCGCGGCATCTTCGATCGCTGCCGGGCCTCCGGCGAAAACATGCCCATCGCCCAGGCCTGCTTCGTCATCATGAAGGTCTGCGAGGGATTGGACTACGCCCACAACAAGCGCGACGCAACCGGGCGGGAGCTGGGGCTGGTCCATCGCGACGTGAGCCCCCAGAACGTGCTGATCTCCTACGAGGGCGAGGTCAAGCTGATCGACTTCGGCATCGCCAAGGCCGCCGGCAAGGCGTCCAAGACACAGGCCGGAATCCTGAAGGGCAAGTTCGGCTACATGTCCCCCGAGCAGGTTCGTGGCCTGCCCCTGACCCGGGGCTCCGATATCTTCTCGGTGGGCATCGTGCTGTACGAGCTGCTCACCGGAGAGCGGCTGTTCATCGGGGAGTCCGACTTCTCCACCCTGGAGAAGGTGCGCAACGTGGAGATCCTTCCGCCGTCCACCTACAACCGGAAGATCCCCGAGGAGCTCGAGCGCATCGTGCTCAACACCCTCGCCAAGGATCCCGAGGATCGCTACCAGCACGCCATCGATCTGCACGACGAGCTGCAGGCCTTCATGTACACCGCCGGGGAGTTCTACTCCCGCAAGGATCTGGCCGCGTGGATGAAGCGCACGTGGTCACGGGAGATCCAGGAGGAGACCAAGAAGCTCGAGGAGTACCGGGATCTGCAACCCCTCGCCCCTCCAGGTCGCGGCGACGGGCTGCCTGCGTCTGCATCCATGGCGTCCGAGCCGGTAGACACTTTCTTCGAGGCGGCCAACGTCTCCAGCGCCGCCGCGGTGGAGGAGCCGGATCTAGACTGGGACGACGACGAAATCGAAACCCAGCTGTACGACCGTGATGACGACGAGGACGACCCCTATGCCGCGGCCATGGCGCCCGCTGCCCCCGCTGCGCCCGCCGGACGACCGGCGAGCCCGCGGTCGACGCTCATGGGCATGGGCGCCCTGCCGCCACCCGGTGGCTCGGCCGGACTGCCCGCGCCGGGAGGAGCCGCCGGCGTCGGAGCGGCCCCTGGGCTGCCCCTGCCTGGCGGCGCCTTTCCGCCGCCCTCTGCGCCCGTGGGCGAGCCCATCAACGATCCCTTCGCGATTCCGGCACCGGCCGCCGATCCCTCCGCGGGCCTCGGGCTGGACGACGTCATGCCGGCCGTGGATCACCAGAAGCCCGTCCAGTCCCACTCGGACCTGGCGCCCCGCAAGAAGTCCGGCGGAGGAGGCAAGATCGCGGTGGCCATCGTGGTCGTGCTGCTGATCCTCGGCCTCTCCGGTGGGGCCCTGTGGTACTTCGTGCTGCGCGCCAAGCCCCAGGGCAAGCTCACCGTGCGCTGCGCCAAGGCCGGCTGCATGATCCAGATCGATGACCAGAAGGAGGCCCACGCCTCGCCGTACACCATCGATCTCAAGCCGGGGCCACACATGGTGACCCTCAAGGCCCCGGGGTTCAAGACCCTCGTAAAGGAGGTGGAGATCAAGTCCGGCGAGAAGGTGATCCTGGAGCCCCCACTGCGAAAGGCCATGGTGAGCAAGGGCTGGTTCAACCTCATCAGCGTGCCCTCCGGGGCGAAGGTGAAGCTGGACGGACAGGTCCTCGCGCAAAAGACCGACATCCGCGTGGAGGTGGCCGCCGGGCCCCACAAGCTCCGCCTCGAGCGCCCCGGATTCTACTCGTGGCCCCTGGGGGAATCTGAGTTTCACCAGTTCGACGTGAAGCCGGGGGCAAACCCGCAGATCAAGCGAATCCTGATCCCCCGACGGCTCCAGCTGGTGATCTCGGCGTCCAATGTGCGCCGGGGTGTGGCACGATTCGCGGTGTACAAGGACACGGCGAAGATCCTCTCGGGCAAGGTCCCCAAGACCGTGGCCATCAAGCAGGTGAACCCCAAGGCCGCCTATCGGGTGATCATCCGCGCCAAGGGGCATCCCGACTGGTCCAAGAAGCTCGCCTTCGACGGCACCGACGAGATCAGCGTGCACGCGCCCTTCTCCGGCATGGCCACCGCCGAGATGGACACGCCAGAGCCCCGGGACCCGCCACCCTACATGCGCCCCATATACATGCGCCCCATATACATGCGCCCCATATACATGGCGCCCCGGCCCCCGATCATGCGCCCGACGCTGGGCGCCAAGTGGGGCATTCTGCGCATCAACACCGTCCCCTGGACCAAAATCTACGTGGACGGGCGGCCCCGGGGCACCACCCCGCAGCTCAAGCTCAAGCTCAAGGCCGGTCGGCACAAGCTGGTCCTGCTCAACAACAACTTCGGCATCCGGAAGACCTACTACGTCACCATCCGCCCGGGCAAGCCCACCACCTTCATCCGCAAGTTCAAAAAATAACCCCCCCACCTCGATTCCCTCCCCGCGGGCTGCGCTCACTCGTGTGAAGCCTGTTCTTTTTGAATGCCGATCCTCAAACCCCGGCACCGAAGCGGAGGCGGGGGCGCAGTCGAGGGGAGCGGCGAGCGCAGTTTGACAGGAGCGAACGCAGTGAGCGGATGGCTGTTCGAACCACGACGCCCCCTCGCGGAGCCCCCCGCCGGAGCGACCCTGGAATGGCGCGAGAAAGACGGGCTATCGCTTGTTTCGGCGGTGCCACCAGAAGGTGAGCATCTGCCGGAGGGTGTCGACGGCCACCGAGGGGCGGCCCACGGTGGACACGCCCGTGGTGCGGGGCAGGTATCGCGCTCGCATGACGCCGGCCCGACGCCCCTGGTCCAGGGCCTTGACCAGGATCTCCGTACAGAGAAACAGGCCGGACGTCTCGATCTCGATCCCGTCGAAGAGGTCCCGTCTGAAGGCGTAGACGAAGTTGAAGTCGGAAAAGCCACGCAACCCGAACAGCGCCCAGGCCAGGCCGATGTAGCCGTAGGAGTAGACGCGGCGAGCCACGGAGTAGTCGTGGCGATCGGACCGCTCCCCCACCAGGAGATCGTAGCGGTCGTCCAGCAGGGGCAGGGCTTGGGCCACGTCGTCGAAGACCAGCTGGTTGTCCGCCGGGTGGAAGCAGTACAGATCGTAGCGCGCCTCGGCGAGGCCGGTTACGATGGCCGACCCCGGGCCGCGGTTGCCCGGGTGCTGCACGAGCCGCACCTCGGACCAGCGCGCCGCGAGGTCCCCCGCGACGTCGGCCGTGGCGTCGGTGGAGCCGTCATCCACGATGATGATCTCGAACCTCCGGCCGAGGTTCAGAAGGGACGCGCGCACGTCAGCGGTGGCCTGGTCCAGCATCTCCTCCTCGTTGAAGGCCATGATGGCGCAGGTGACACTGGGCAGCCGCGCGTCCCCCGGTCCCCGGGCGTGGTCAAGGCCCATGGGTAGGCTCCGGCGATGTCGGCCGCGGAGCCGGCGCCGGCCTCAGCGCGGAGGCGTCGGCCGTGGGGTTGCACTCGCCCAGCACGGCGTACAGATCGGACGAGCCGTAGGGCAGACACCGTGTCCACCCGGCGTCGAAGCGATCCTTCTCCGCGGCCAGCTGGCTCACCTGATGCTTGCCCTCGGAGAACACGCGCTCCAGCTGCAGGATCTCGCCCAGGAGAAACAGCCCCAGCGCCCCAGGGTTGCCCACGGTGGGCAAGCCGAGGCGACCGTACCGCTCCACCAGGGTCATGCCTCCGGCGCTGAGGCTGAGCATGTCCGCCAACCGGTCGCCCAGCTCCTGTCGAACGGACTTGCTGTCGGTGGACTTGAACTCTTCCAGCGTGCGCCGATAGGCCAGCATCCACTGCCCCTCCTCACTCCAATACCGCGCCGCCAGCGACCCGAGCCAGGCCGGTCCACCCCCCACCAGGTGAGCCTTCCACAGATAGTTCGCGGCGAGGCGTCTGTTGCGAGACCGCTCGGCAGGGTCTTTGATGCGCAGCTCGGTCCAGGCGCAGGCCAGCTTGAACAAAACCTCCCAGTTGCGCGGAAAGGCGCTGTGGCCCCGCTTCATGTAGTGGATGGCCCGCCGCCAGTCCTTGTTGGTCATTCGACCCCGCGCGTAGGTGATGGTGCCGTCGATCCACAGGTAGACCTTGAGCATGTAGGGGTTCAGGGCCAGGACCGCGTCCACGTACCGCTCGAGCCACGGGAAGCGCCGCCCGGAAACCAGACGGCGATCGGAGGCGTGCTGGATGGCGCCGATCCACACCAGGTCCGCGACGGCCTCCCGGTAGCCCATGGAGGCCACCTTCAGCTGGGCGGGGGGCGGCAGGTAGTACTTGTCCGCGTCGTCGGGAAAGCTGCTGCGAATCAACTTGGCCCGCACGCGCAGATCCAGCAGGAACACCACGAGCACCAGGCCCACGGCCACGCCCAGGATCACGCGCGACCCGGTGGATAGGTGGCGGTCAAAAAATCGTACCACGCCAGTCATGGCTCCCAGAATACACGAAAGGCGCGCGAGCCAGAACCCACGCGCCTTTCGACCGATGGTTGGATGGGGGTCTACTCGATGTCGTCTTCGATGTACAGCGACGCCGCGCCGACGACACCCTTCTCGTCGTTGACGGTGGCGGTCCGCTCGTAGGTGGACATGTCACCGTCGCAGTCCAGGTCGGCGTGGGCCCCTGCCGTGAAGGCAGCGGCCGTCCCAACGCCACTGGAGAAGAAGCGATACCGGAAGTAGTGAGGATCGGAGATCTCGAACCCCACGGCGGCCCAGGTCAGATCCGTCCAGTCGGAATCATGGCAGCGGTCAGCGCCCTGACCACAGCAGTCTGCGGTCGGAGTGATGGCCACGGGGGCCGGGAAGGTATGGGGCTGGACCACGCCGACCCGGTTGACCACGGCGCCCTTCTCGAAGTAGCCCTTGGCGCCGTCGAAGATCTTCTTCAGGTTCGGGGCCGCCTCGGTGGTGCGCGCGCGCTTCATGTACTTCATGAAAGCCGGCACGGCCACGGCGGCGAGGATGCCGATGATCGCGACGACGATCATGAGCTCGATGAGCGTGAAGCCCTTGCTATCTCTGAGGCGTTTCAACATTTCCGTTCTCCTGTTGGCTGGTTGGTTTGCCGTTACTTGCACGTTCGGTCGGGAGATTGTGCAAGTCTAGTGCCATCCGAGGTGGGACGTCGGATCCCATAACCTGCTGGGATCATTGATCCACAATAGACCATTGCAGCGGCCCAGCCCGGTTCGGTGACAAAAATTGATCTGCGGGTGACAAAAATTGTCACCCATGACCAATATTTGTGCAAACTTTTTTCGTGCTGAAAATCACTAAAACTTGACGGGGGTAAAAAACGAGGAGGGGACTACTTGCCTTCGTTGTCGATGAACACGATCTCGTTGTTGAAGGTGGTCTCGAACTCGGAGTTCGTGCCGTTGTCCCCGTCGAAATCGCACTCGGCCCGGATGTAGTACCAGGGGCGCTGAGGCGCGACGTTCTGGAACAGCGTGCGCCCCCGGGGGCCAGCGCCGGTGAAGTCGTTGGCGTCACCGGCCACGACCACGTATCCACAGTACAGGGCGCTCTTGGGCGGAGACACCCCCAGGGCGCTCCACATCGTCTTGCCGTCGCCGTTGGGGTTCCAGCTCTTGGGGACAGGCTCGCTGCCGCCACTGCCCAGCACCGGGTAGAAGTCCGTCTCACCCGTGCCCGTCGTGGACAGATACTGCGAAGACTCGGCCTTGTAGGCCTCCTCCGAGCTCTTTATGGCCGCGATCATCGAGAAGACCTCTGACTTGCGGGCCTGGGCCACGTACCGACGGTACGCAAAGATGGCAATCGTGGCCAAGATGCCAATGATGGACACCACGATCAGCAGCTCCACGATGGTAAAGCCACGGTTTTTTTGAGCTTTGTTCATCACCTTCCTCCCGCTGGACAGAGGAATCCACAGCGCCACGACCGGCTGTTCGAGTCTATCTCATCGACTCTGGCCAGTCCAGTTGTTTTCTAGTACGCTGGCTCACAACAACACTGCGAGCTGATCAAACACCGCGGACACCCGCGCAATGATCTCCTTCCCGAAAAAGAGCGCCTCCACGCCGGCCAGCGCCAAAAACGGCCCGAAGGGCACCGCATCGGAACGCAGGTCCTCGAGCCCTGGCACCTCCTCGGCCGGATCGCCTTCGTCGACGGCCGCACCGGAGCCCTGTTCAGCGCCATCGGAGGACACTGTTGCACCAACCTCGCCATTGGATGAATCCATCTTCGATTCGTCGCCTGACCTCTGGGCCCGGTCCGGATCGCCCGGCTCGGTGCTCGGATCCCCGTTCGCGTCACCGTCGGTCAAGCCCCGGTACTCGTGCCGTGCCTTCAGGGACTTTCCCAGCAGAACCATGGGCACGGCCACGATCAACCCCTGCAGGGACCCCAGAAACAGCACCAGGGGCAACGCCTTCCAGCCCAGAAAACCGCCGATGACGGCGAGCAGCTTGCCGTCCCCGAGCCCCAGCCCCTCGTGACCTCTGACGAGCCGGTAGACCTCCGCCACTCCGAACACGAACAGAAAGCCCGCCGAGGCGCCCGCCAGGGAGTCGAACCAGGGCAGCCGCCCCAGACCGATGGCCGCGGCCGACAGGCCGATCACCAGCGGATAGGTGATCACCGACGGGATGATCATGGTTCGAATGTCGATGAAGGCGATTGCGATCATGCCCCCGACGAAGAAGAACTCCACCACAAAGCTCGCCAGCCGCACCGACGCTGGCCCTGTGCCGTACCGGGTCGCGTGGTAGTAGCACGCCAGCGCCAGCCCCAACCCGAGCACCTCCACCACCGGGTACCGCGCCGAATACCCGGCGCCGCAGTGGCGACACCGCCCCCGGAGCAGCAGATACGACAGGATGGGGACGTTGTCGTAGATGCGCACGGGCTCCCCGCAGGACATGCAATGGGACCCCGGTCGCAGGAGGGACTCTCCCCGGGGCAACCGCTCGATGACGACATTGAGAAAGCTGCCCCACAGGGCCCCCCAGACCGCCGCCACCACCGCCCCGAAGGGGCTGCGGACCAGCATGTCAAAAGGGGAGTCGTACACAGCGCGCCTGACCGCCTCCGGGCGGCGACGCCCATCATACAGCACCACCGGCGGTGATCCCATTTTTCAGCAACTTGTCCGGCTGTACGGTCCGATGCTAGACTGCAGCGGATCGGCGATCGCCCTGTGTTTCTTGTAGATGAGGGCGCCGACACCGGAATGAGGTAGCGAACGCATGCCCGTTTTCATCTGGGAAGGCCGCACGAGAACCGGCGACGTGCGCAAAGGAGAGACCGAGGCGGACAACGAGCAGGCCCTGGCCACCGCTCTTCGCGGTCAGCAAATCACCCTGTCCAAGACCAAGAAGAAGTCCAAACAGCTCAGCCTCGAGATCCCCTTCATGTCTGGCGTGGGCACCAAGGACCTGGTGGTCTTCACCCGGCAGTTCGCCACCATGATCGACGCCGGCCTGCCCCTGGTGCAGTGCCTGGACATCCTGGGCAACACCACCGACAACTCGAAGTTCAGCACGGTCCTGCTCGACGTCAAGAGCAGCGTGGAGAGCGGGGAGACCTTCTCCAAGTCCCTGGCCCGGCACCCCAAGGTCTTCGACAACCTGTTCACGAACCTGGTGGCCGCCGGCGAGACGGGCGGCATCCTCGACACCATAATGAACCGGCTGGCGATCTTCATCGAAAAGAGCCAGAAGCTCAAGCGCCGCATCAAGGGCGCCATGGTCTATCCCGTCGCCATCCTGATCATCACCGCGCTGATCCTCACGGTGCTCATGGTCAAGGTCATCCCGACCTTCGAAAGGATGTTCAAGGACTTCGGTGCGGGCTCCCTGCCGGCCCCCACTCAGATCCTGATAACGCTCTCCCACGGCTTCATCAACAACCTGCACTTCATCGTGCTCACCATCATCGCCGCCGCCGTGGGCATCACTTTATTGCTCCGGTGGCCCAAGGGACGCTACGCCTGGGACAGCCTGCTACTTGGGCTGCCCATCTTCGGCGCCTTGATCCGCAAGGCCATCGTGGCCCGGTTCTGCCGCACCCTCGGAACCCTGCTGTCCTCGGGCGTGCCCATCCTGGACGCCATGGAGATCGTGGCCAAGACCTCGGGCAACAAGGTGGTGGAGCGCGCGGTCTTCTTCTCGCGGGACCGCATCGCCGAGGGAAAGGACATGGTGACCCCGCTGGGGGAGTCCAAGGTCTTCCCTTCCATGGTGATCCAGATGATCGGCGTGGGCGAGCAGACCGGCGCCCTGGACGCCATGCTCCAGAAGGTCGCCGACTTCTACGAGGACGAGGTGGACGTGGCGGTGGAGAGCCTCACGAGCCTGCTCGAGCCCATCATGATGGTGTTCCTCGGCGGCCTGGTGGGCGGCGTCATCATCGCCATGTACCTGCCCATCTTCGACCTCGCCGGCAACATCAAAGCCCAGTGACCGCCCTTGTCCGACGCGGACCCCAAGGCGTCCTCGCCACCTGAACCGGCCCTCGCCCCCGAGCCCGGGGACACCCTACCGGGGCAGCACCGCAAGATCGTCTACCTGATGGTCTTCCGCACGGGGCTCATCACCGTGCTGTTCGGCGTCGTGTTGACCATGCTGCTTCTTTCCGAGCGCCCCCTGCGCCTGGACTCCCGGCACTCCCAGGCCATCTTCACGCTGATCATCGGGGCCTACGCCTGCTCGCTCTTCTACGCGGCGCTGTTCCGAACCATCCGGCACAAGGAGCGGTTTTACGCCGTGCAGGTGGGCGTGGACGTGTTGCTGGTCAGTGCCCTGGTGCACCTGACCGGCGGGGTGAACTCCGTCTACTCCTTTCTGTTTGCCCTGCTCATCGTCGAAGCGACCATCGTGTTCTACTCGCGGGGTGCGCTGGTGACCACCGTGGCGGTGACCCTCTTCTTCGTCGTGGTGGCCGTAGGAGGATGGGTGCGATACATCCCGCCGGTGGCCGGCCAGCCCGCCCTTCCGTGGCGGGCCTCGGCCCAGGAGCTGGCGCAGTATCTGATCCTCAACCTCGGCGGTCAGATCTGCATCGCCATCCTGGCCGCCTTCCTGGCCGACCAGCTCCGCAGCGCCGACGCGCGGGTGGCCGAACAGCGCCTCACCATCCGCGACATGGTGCGCCTCAACGAGAACGTGCTGCGGTCCCTGCAGACGGGCCTGATCACCGTGGACCGCGCAGGACAGATCATGAGCGCCAACCAGGCCGCCACGCGGCTCTTCGGTCTGAGCCAGAACCAGCTGTCGGCCCTGTCGGTGAGGGACGTGCTGCCCAGCCTCCACTTGCCCGCCCTCGACGAAGGGCCCCAGCGGTATCGCACCGCGCTTGCGCCCGCCGGATCGGAGGGCGTGCCCACCCCGGTGGAGGTCCGCGTCTCGCCGCTGTGGGACCGCGCCGCTCGCCCCTCGGGATCGCTGCTCCTGCTGGAGGACCTCACGGAAATCTCCTCCATGGAGGTCCGGGTCAAGCGCGCCGAGCGGTTGGCCGCCCTGGGCCGCCTGGCCGCGGGGATCGCCCACGAGATCAGAAACCCCCTTGCCTCGGTGTCGGGCTCCCTGGAGCTGCTCCAGGCGGCACCGGGCGCAACCGAGGAGGACCAGCGTCTCATTGGCATCGCCGTGCGGGAAGTGGATCGGCTGGCCACCCTGGTGACCAACCTGTTGGAGTACGCCCGGCCGCAGCCCCTGATGCGCATGGAGTTGGACCTGGTACGGCTGGCGCGAGAGGTGGCGACGGCCTGCGCCCAGGACCCGGTCTTCGCCAACGTCGACGTGGACATCACGGGGCCGGCCGGGACCGAGGGATGCGTGGTGGACGCGGACGCGGCCCAGCTGCGGCAGGTGCTGTGGAATCTGTACCGTAACGCAGCCGAGGTGATGACCGAGGACAGGACCGAAGGTACGCGGAGCCACGCCATCGAGGTGGACGTGCAGCGATCGGACGACCAGGACCCACCGGGCATTCGGGTGACCGTCACCGACCACGGCCCGGGCATCCCAGCGGACGACCAGGACCACCTCTTCGAGCCCTTCTTCACCACCAAGGACGGGGGCACGGGCCTCGGCCTGGCCATCGTACACCGCATCGTGGAGAACCACGAAGGGACCATCGAGGTACAAAGCCCCCTGCCCGACGAGATGGGGACTCGCGTGTCGGTGTGGCTGCCGGTCCGGGCCCAAAACGAAACCGCGGCGCAGCAAGGGCCTGCGCCGCGGCATGGTGGAGCTGAGGGGGATCGAACCCCTGACCTCTAGAGTGCGATTCTAGCGCTCTCCCTAGCTGAGCTACAGCCCCGGAAGCGGCGACGTAGATAGCAAAGAGCGGTGGAGGTGTCAAGCGACGACGGGCTTGGAATCGTCATGTGGGTCGCTACAATGTCCCTGGAGCAAATCACGTGACCGAGACCGACACATTCAGCGCCGAGGACTTGGCGCGGCTCAACCGGGTGAGCCGTCAAGCCGAGGAGCTGACCGGGGACTACTTCCAGCTCAGCTCCTTCGGCCCACGGCGATACCTCTACGACGTGGTCACCGCACCCCAGCTCTCCGCCGAGGAGAAGGCCGCCGACTCCTTTGCCCAGCTCTGCCGCTATGTGGCCACCGCGCCATCCCCCGGGGACCGCGGCCGCCCGGGGCGCTACTACCGCATCTGTCTGCAGGACGAAAACATCCTCGCCGCCGTATGCCGGGTGGCCGGCAAGTTCAGCCTGGACACGCTGCTGTGCTACATCCTGACCCACGAGCTCATCCACATCGTACGGTTCGAACGGTTTCAGCACCCCTTCCTCACCGACCCCGAGGGTCGGGAGGCGGAGGAGCAGCGGGTGCACAGGCTCACCTACGACATCCTATCGGGCCTCGATGACCGGAGCATGACCGCTCTGCTGGACTACTACCGCACCCACCGCATGCCCCGCTGCCTCTGACTGGTGCTCCCCGAAACAGTCGCTTGACGCAACGCGTCGACATCCACTATCTTGTCCACTCAGCGCGGGTCCGACGACCCCCAACGTCCCAAAGGCGGACGGGAAAGGAATATCGATGAAAGATATACAGGGCAAGACGGCCCTCGTGACCGGCGGCGCCAAGGGCATGGGGCTGCTCTGGGCCCAGCACCTCGCCGCCGACGGCGCCAACCTGGTGCTGTGGGACATCGACGCCGAAGGGCTGGAACAGGCCGCCGAGGGCCTGCGCGGCCAGGTGGATGTCATGACCCAGGTGGTGGACGTCTCTGACCGCGAGCAGATCTACAAGGCCGCCGTGAAGGTCCAGGCCGAGACCGGTGGCGTGGACATCCTGGTCAACAACGCGGGCATCGTCTTTTCGAAGCCCTTCCTGGAGACCCCGGACGAGCACCTCAGCGCCACCATCGATGTGGATCTGAAAGCGATCTTCTGGACCATGAAGGCCTTTCTTCCGCGCATGATCGAGCTCAACGCCGGCCACATCATCAACATCTCGAGCGCATCGGGCTTCATCGGGGTGCCCCGCATGCCCGCCTATGTAGCCTCCAAGTGGGGCGTCATCGGGCTGACCGAGTCCGTGCGACTCGAGGTCCGCGCCATGAAAAAGGACGGCGTGGGGTTCACCCTCTTCTGCCCGAGCTACGTGGACACCGGCATGTTCGAGGGCGCCAAGGCTCCCCTCTTGACACCCATGCTGACCCCCGAGACCGCCGTGCGCATCGCCTACGACGGCTTCCGAGACGGCAAGTACATGATCACCGCGCCCTGGATGGTTGGCATCACGCCCGCCCTCAAGGGGCTGCTGCCATCGAAGCTCTTCGACGTCATCTCCGACGTCTTCGGCGCGACCACCTCCATGGACAAGTGGCGAGACACGCGCCGGAGCTCGTAGCCCGCGCAGTCAACCGGGCTACTTCTTCCCCTTCCACAGCTTGATCTTGCCGTCCCGGCCGCCGGTTATCACCACCCGTCCCTTGGGGGTCACAGCCACGACGAAGACCTGACCGCGATGGGCGTTTATGACCTTGGTGGTGCCCACCAGCTTCTCGTGCAGCAGCAGCAGCCGGCCCCGGAAGGTGCCACCCGCGACCAGGCCCGCATGTCGGGACCGGGCCAGGCAGATGATCGCCGGGCTGCGGCGGTCGGTGACGACCTTGCCCGACCTCGTCTGGATCCGTCGGAGGTGCTGGTCGTCAGAGGCGGAGACGAGCCACTTGCCGTTGCGGGAAAAGACCACGGCGTTGACCGCGTACTTGTGTCCGCGCACCGACTGCAGCAGCTTGCGGCTGGCCACGTCCCAGATGCGCACTGCATGATCCCAGCCCGCGCCGGCGATCCGCTTGCCGTCGTCGGAGAAGGTGACGTGATTGACCCAGGAGGTGTGCCCCGTGAGCAGCCCCTTGGCCTTGCCCGTGGCCGGATCGAACAGGGCGATCTGCTGGGCCTGGCCGGCCACGGCGAGGACCTTGCCCCCGGGGGAGCAAGCCAGGCTGCGCGGCCAGCCCTTCAGTGGCCCGATGCGTCGCAAGACCCGGCCGGACTTCACCGCCACCACGTCCACCCAGAGCCCCTGCCAGCCGATGGCGAGCCACTTGCCGTTCGGGGAGAAGACGAGCGCCGTGATCGGGCCCCGGGCGCTGCTGATCCACCGTGTGCGCCGCTTGGCGAGGTCGTACAGGATCAGCTGGCGGTCGTCTCCTCCCGCAGCCAGGAGCCGCCCCTTGGAGCTCACCGCCAGGGCGCGCACGGGCTTCTTCCACCCGGTCCGGACCTCGGTGATGAACCGGCTGGACACGCCCTGAGCCGACGCCCCGGGAGCAAAGATCGCGCAGTGCGCCGCCACCAGCAGGAGACGATAGATCATCCTCCACCTCTACCCTCCCAAGGCCTGGGCAGCAAGTTTTGGCGGCCACCGTCCCTCTGGTGAGCCACCTCCCATGTGATCAAATCCGTTCCCCGCATGGGAAAAGGCATCCACCGCGCGAAGCGCGGGCCCCCCCGGAAGGGGCGGGGGGGATGCAGTGAGCCGCGGAGCGGCGGAATCGTCTCCGGAATTTGAACAACGTAGTGAGAAGCGCATAGGGTAGCGCTCTCCAGAAATCCATGGTGCTCGGCGCACGAGCGTCCGTGAGCACATGGAGCCCCCTCGCGTGGCTTGCACCCACGCCTGCAGCGACTATTGTTGGGAATAGACCTGGACGCGACGCCGTTGTACCCAGCGTGAGCCGCACCGGCTCTGGTCGAAGGTGACAGCATGACGAGCAGAACGAAAACACTCATCCTCACCGTGGGCGTCACCGCGGTCCTCTCCATCGGCGGGGCCCTCGGAATCTTCGTGGCCCTGGCGCCCTACCTGATGCCCGCGGCCAGCCACCAGTCCCGCGCCCCCCACCTTCCCCCCGAACGGACCTTCACCACGCCCGCCGCCCAGAGCCCGGTGCAGCCCGCATCCCTGAAAAAAAACCCCGGCACCCAGCGCCCGCCCGTGGTCCTCAAGCCCGGCAAGCCGGTCTCCTTCATTGATCTGGTCAAAGTGCTCGGGCCCACGGTGGTGCACATCGGCACCGTGAAGAACCTGGGCTACGGGCCCCTGCAGCGCTGGATGGGCGGCGGCCCCCGGGGCCGGGCCTCCGGCCTGGGCACGGGCGTGATCATCCAACCAGAAGGGCTGATCCTCACCAACAACCACGTCATCGCCTCGGCGGACATCATCAACGTGCGCCTCGAGGACAAGCGGGAATACCGCGCCGAGGTCATCGGTCGGGATCCGGACACGGACCTGGCCCTGATTCGCATCCACCCGGGCAAGCCCCTGCCCTACGCCAAGCTGGGAGACTCCGACCGGCTCCAGATCGGCGAGTGGGTGGTGGCCATCGGCAACCCCTTCGGCCTGGACCACACGGTCACCGCGGGGATCGTCAGCGCCAAGGGCCGGCGGAACATCAACCCCGGCGGCAAGCGGGGCTACTGGAACTTCATCCAGACCGACGCCTCCATCAACCCCGGCAACTCCGGCGGCCCCCTGCTCAACGCCATGGGCGAGGTGGTGGGCATCAACACCGCCATCGACGGCCGCGGCGCGGGAATCGGCTTCGCTATTCCCATTAACATGGTCAAGGTGGTGATGCCGCATCTGCGCAAGTACGGCCAGTTCCAGCGCAGTTGGATCGGCGTGTCCATCCAGCCCATCACCGACCAGTTCTTGACCACCCTCAAGCTCAAGAACAAAAGGGGCGCCCTGGTGACCGAGGTGGTGCCCGGATCCCCCGGGGCCCGCGCTGGGCTCCAGCCCCTGGACGTCATCGTGGAGTTCGACGGCAAGCCCATCAAACAGTCGTCGGACCTGCCCTGGCTGGCCTCCACGGCGGGCATCGGCAAACAGGTGCGCGTGAAGCTGATCCGAAAGGGCAAGACCCAGACCGTGAGCGTCACCATGGCCGTAAAGCCCGGCACCCGGGTGCGGCTGCCCCGGAGTCGGCGCCACGGCCGCGCTGAGCTGGGGCTCGTCGTCAGCGAGATCACCCCGGACGTGGCCAAGCTCTTCGGGCTCAAGCGCATGGGCGGCGTGGTGATCACCATGGTGGAGGCGGGCAGCTATGCCGAGCACGCCGGCGTCGTGCGCGGCGAGATCATCAACCAGGTGGGCTCCAAGGTCGTGCGCAGCCTCGCCGACTACGTCAGCGCCGTGCGCAAGGTCCCCCGCGGCCAAAACGTGATGCTCCTCCTGGAATCCCAGCGCGGCACCCGCTGGATCACCCTCCGTAAACGGTAGCCCTCCCCCCCGGCGGCTCCCGGTCGAGCCCTACACTTTTGACCTTTGGCCGGGTTCCGGCTACCATCGCCGTTGGAGGATTGTGATGGCGAAGTACGACAACCCCGAGCGCGCACGCATGCTGGCGCGGGCCATTGCGTCGGACCTGATGCTGTACAACGAAGAGCGGCTGACCAGGGCGATCCAGAACGACGCCGTGTTCGAGGACCTCTCCGAGGAGATCGAGGAGGGGCGAACGCTCTTCAAGAGCCGGGTCACACCCGATATCTACGAGCTGAACCTGTACGATCGCGCCATCGTCGACGTCATGATCAAGTCCAAAGGGCACGTGAAGTCCAAGATCTGGTAGCCGTGCCTCCCACGTTCACGGTCGCAGAGGAGGGCGTCGGCCAACGGGTCGACGTGTACCTGGCCACCCGCACCCAGACATCCCGGTCCCAGGTCCGGCGCCACGTGGAGTCGGGCGCCGTCACGGTGGACGGCCAGCGGGTCAAGCCCAAGCGCACCCTGCGGCTGGCCGAGACGGTCGCCTATGAGCCGCCACCCCCGGTGCCCGACGAGGCCGTACCCCAGGACATGGACTTGGACGTCCTGTACGAGGACGCCGAGCTCATCGTGGTGAACAAACCCGCGGGTTTGGTGGTGCACCCGGCCGCTGGCCATCCGGACGGCACCCTGGTCAACGCGCTCCTGGCCCACTGCGGCGCCCTGTCGTCGGTGGGCGGGCGCCAGCGACCGGGCATCGTCCACCGGCTGGACAAGGACACCTCCGGGGTGATGGTCGCCTCCAAGACGGACCGGGCCCACCGGCACCTCGCGGACCAGTTCACAGACCACACGATCGAGCGATGTTACGAGGCCATCACCGCGGGTACCCTTCCGGCAGACCGCGGCACCTTCGACACGTTCCACGGCCGCCACCCGGTGCACCGCAAGCGGTTCACCAGCCGGGGGGACCGGGGCCGGAGAGCGGTCACCCACTACGAGGTGCGAGAGCGCGTGGCCGGCCTGTCCGTGGTTGAGGCGCGGCTCGAGACGGGTCGCACCCACCAGGTGCGGGTACACCTGGCCGACCACGGGGCGCCCATACTGGGAGACCCGGTCTATGGCCGGCCGCCCGCCGGCGAGTGGCTCCGCGGCCTCGCCAGGAGCCTCGGCCGCCAAGCCCTCCACGCCGCGGTGCTGGGGCTGGACCACCCCACCCGGGGGGAGCGGTTGGTGTGGCACGCGCCGATGCCCGCGGACATGGCCGCGGTGCTGGCCGCGGCTCACGACTTTGACAATCCCAGCACCTGACCGCTAACATCACACCATGGTCGATCCCGTTGTGCTGCACCCCGACGTGCTCGCCCGCTTCGGAGGCCCAGCCGGGTTCACCACCCGCATCGGCGGCGTGTCCCCGGGCCCCTTCGCCGAGCTGAACCTGAGCGCCAAGTGGCCCCAGGACGCCCATAACGTGGACGTCAACTACGACCGCCTCGCCCGTTGGGCCGGGTTCGATCGGGAGAAGCTGTACCTCGCACGCCAGGTGCACGGCGCCCGGGGCGCGCGGGTGGCAGACCAGACCCCTGGCCAGGTCCGGGCCCAGGAAGCGGACTTCCTGTACACGGATCGTCCGGGCGTCACCGTGGGGGTGATCACCGCCGACTGTGTGCCCGTGCTGCTGGCCGATCCCACGCGCCCGGCCGTGGCCGCGGCCCACGCGGGCTGGCGCGGGCTGGTGGCGGGGGTGATCGGGGCGGCGGTGCGAGCCCTGGGCGACCTGGGCAGCCGCCCGGGCGACCTGGTGGCCGGCCTCGGACCCTGCATCGGCCCCTGCTGCTTCGAGGTGGGCCCCGAGGTGGTGGAGTCCTTCGCGGACGCCTTCGGTGATGACCCAGACATCGTCACACCCGCGGGCACCGGACCGACACCCTTTCCCAAGCCCCACGTGGACCTGTGGCGAGCGGCCCGGGCGGCGCTGGTCAGGGCAGGGCTCGATCCCGCACGCATCGCCGACCCACCGGGCTGCACCATGTGCCTCCCCGAGCGGTTCTACTCCTACCGTCGGGACGGCGCGCTCATCGGCCAGCACCTGGCGTACATCGGCCTGGACGGGGACGGCCATGGATGACCAGTCGCGCCTCCCCATCATCGCCATCGGCATCCTGATCGCCGGCCTGGTGGTGGGCTACACGATCGGCCGCTCAGGCGTTCGCAAGGCCCGCAAGAAGGCCAGCGCGCGCGTGGCAGCCCAGTCCCGGGAGACCCGCGCGGTGGCCGCCAAGCTCGATGGGTGTCGCAAGAAGCTGGCCGACAAGCCCACCGTGGCCGCCGAGCTGCTGGACCGGGAGCGGTCCCGGGGCGTGCTGCAACTGACCGAAGCCGAGCTGGCTGTCCGCACGGAGAACGTCGGCACCGCCCGGGACCGCATCCGCAAGGCCTCGGACCGGCTCCGCCGGCTGACCGCGAGCGTGGCGGCGACCACGGCCGCGAGCCTGCGGCTCCTCGCCAACCGGCTGGAGAAGCTGCGGGAGACCACCGGGCGATTGGATCCGCGAGATCCCGTGGCGGTCCAGAGAGCCGCCGCCACCCTCGCAGAGCTACGACGGACGCTGGCCTACCTGCCGCTAACACCGCTGGCAAGGGCGAAACCGTAGTGTCGTGATCAGCTTCGATGAGTGCGGAGGAAAAGGCGGGGGGGGGCTACTTCTTCATGCCCGCGATCATGCCATCGAAGGCGCCGGGCTTCATGACGTTCTCGTCGCCATCCTCGCCCACCTCCAGAGAGGTGGAGGTGGAGCCCCTCTTGAGGGCGGCCTTCCCCTTCTCCCTGCCCTCCTTGCGGAGCTGGGCGGTGGTGGAGCTGCCGCGGCCCATGGTGTAAAGGCCCAGGAAGAAGAACGCACCCACGGCCATGAGGAAGATGGCCGCGCCCACCTTGCCCAGCAGGGGCCGGGTCTTGGACTCTGCCTCGTAGCGGGTCATCTCACCCGAGGCCAGGGGGCCTTTCTCGGCGCCTTCATCGATGAGCGGCACCTTCTTCTTGAGCAGATCCATGATGGCCATCACCGCGATGCCGATCACCGACAGAAGCGCCACGATGAGCATCAAGGGCAGGATCAGCTTGAAGATCCCGGGGACCTCCTTGGCCTTCGCGGCCTTGTCGGCTGCCATGGACGCCCAGGCCAAGATCGGAACCAGCCAGGTCAGCACTGCGGACATGAACCTCTCCTTTTCGAGCCCCCAGGGCCCGCCACCAGCGGAACCCTCGGAAGACCTCGTGCGGAACGTAGACGCAAAAGGATATATCCAAGGGGGGGAGGTCAGTCAAAACAAAAGCGCATTCGCCGCGTTGGGGTCAACCCGGCCAACCGGCGAATCCCCGGGTCCCCCGGTCACCCTCAGGGCTTTTTGACCAGCCGCAGATCAGCGCCCCGGCTCATGCGCAGCCCGTACCGCCCGAGCAGGTCGCCCATGAGGGCGGCCAGGGCCACGCGCTGCTTGAGCCAGCCCACCCGGGCGGCAAAGAGCTTGTGGCGGGCCCCGACGAGATCATTCTGCATCTGGAGCAGCACGAAGTTGCTGCTGCGCCCGGCCTGGTGCTTCTTGCGCTCGTTGCCCAGCCGCGACCCGGCCAGCCGGACCTCTGCCTCGGAGGTCTGCCAGAGCTTGCGCTGCAGCCGCAGCAGGGCCACGCCCCGGGTGGCCTCCGCCACCAGGGTCTGGCGCAGCTCGGCGATGTCCACGCCCTTGCGCTTGACGTCGAGGCGCGCCTTGGCCCGGGCCGCCCGGGCCGCCCGGTTGCCCACCAGGTAGCTGAAGGTGAGCCCCACGGACCAGCCCAGGCTCTTGAACCGGAACAGTGTCTCGTGGGCGGCGCCAAACTTGGTGGCGCGACCCTGGGGACCAAAAGAGGCGCTGAGATCCAGCGAGGGCCAGGTGTCCCGCTTGGCCGAAGCCAGGATGATCCGCTTGATCTTCAGCTCCTTGAGGGCCACCGCGAGGGACTTGCTGGTCTGGAGGGCAGCGTCAGTGGCCTGGTTGGAGGTGGGCACCGCCGATCCGAAGGGGTTGGCAGGGAGGGCTGCGGACACCAGCTGCCGACCGGGCTTGATCCTCAGCCCCATCTGCACCCTCAGGGCGAGGGACACCTGGAGCCAGGTGGTCTGGGCCTCGAGCAGCTTTCGCCGCTGCTGAGCCAGGGCGAACTCATAGTCCACGACCTCCGATGGTGCCATCCGGCCCACGCCCAACAGGGTCTTGACCCGTGCCAGGTCCCGCTCGGCCTGGACCACCACCTCCTGCTGAACCCCCACCGCGGCCTGGGCCTCCACCACGTCGAGGTAGGCCTTGAGCAGATCCCGTACCACGGCCTGGGCCTTGGCCCACACCGCCCACCGCGCCGCGTCCCGGGCGAGCCGCGCCTGGCGGATGGCGGCCAGGTTCCGGTCCAGCCCGATGCCCTTGAGCAGCGGGTGGGTAACCGTCAGGGTGAGCGCAGTGTCCCAGGTGGTGGTGTCGCTCTCGATGGGGTTCCCGCTGAAGTCGTAGACGTTCAAATCCGTGTTCCGGGAGGTGGTCAGCCCCAGGGTGACGGACCCGCCCGTGGGCAGCTTCTGCGTGGCCGAGAGGCTGTACTGCAAGGTGGTGGACTTGAGCCGCTGGATGTTGAGACCCTCCACCGCCGGGCTGGTGGACTCACCGTAGGACAGCCCAGCGCTGATCTGGGTGTCGTACTCGCCCTTGGCGGCGCGCAGGTCCTGCTTGGCCGAGGCGAAGTCCAGCCCCGCTCGCTTGAGATCCCGGTTGAGGCGCACGGCCTGGGCGAGAACCTGGTTGAACGTGAGCGACTCGCCCCGGTCCACCGTCGCAGTGGACGGCGCGCCGGGGACGCTCAGGGACACGAGGGCAACCAGCTGAATGGCGATCTGCATGGGCTAGGCTCCTGGATCGACTGGGTGAAGCGCTCTTGGTTGTAGCACAGGTGGCTGCACGCGCCCCTGGCCACTGTGTCCAGTCCCCTGAAACCGTGATGACTTCCGCAATTCGCGGGCCCTTTCGCCCGCTGGCTGTCTTGCTCATCGGTTGAATACGTCCATGTATTCGACCTCTTCGCGCCTGGCCAGCGAACGAAAATGCCTCACGACTTACGAAACCCATCACGGATCCAGGGGACTAGCTTTCGTACCCGAGGCTGACCCCTCGCCGGGGCGAGGTGAGCCGGGCGACGACCTCCACCATCAGCCACAAGAGCACCTCCAGCGCCAGGGCCACGCATAGGACCGCCAGGAGGGGGGACAGGACCCCCGCCGCCACCCGCACCCACAGGTCGGGCGGCCACAGGGACAGGGCGCGGTTCACCACGTCGAGCCCGAAGAGCACCATGAGCAGCAGGGCCAGGCCGGGCAGGGCGCCGGTGAGGTCCGGGCGGCTGGGGCTCATGTGGGTGCCCACGCACAGGGCCAAGGCCAAAAACACCCACAGGTTCCAGGAGGCGAGGTGCGGGAGGCTGACCATCCGCCCGAGGGTGGAGCCGGCGAGGCCCACCACGTGGGAGACCTGGGGACCAAACCCCACAGGGGCCGGCCCGGTGGACAGCGGCTGGGTGCCGGGCAGCAGCAGGATGAGCCCGAGGAGCAGCACAGCCGACCCCGCCAGGAGGGGCGCCACGCCGATGAAGAAGTTCCCCGCGATCTGAAAGAAGCTCCGACGCTGGTAGGCGTGGTGCACATAGCCCAGGGTGCCCGTGCGCGGGTCCGGATCAAAGAGCCGGTAGGCCACGATGCGGTGGCGAAAGACCCAGCACATCACCAGGTGAGACAGCTCGTGCAGGGGCACGCCCAGCCAGCCGGTCAAAAGCACGCTGCGCCAACCAAAACGGTGGGACAACCGTCGGGACACCCGCCGCTCCACCAGGTGCAGCCCCAGGGTGACCAGGGCGAGGCAACCCAGGAGGGTCACCACCTGGGAGGCGAAGTCCAGCCCGGCCAGGACCAGGATGTCGGTGACACGGGACATCCCTTGTATTGTAGGTCAATGTAGGCAAAGGTGCCACATTCTCCATCAAGGCACCCCTCGCGGCATCGGGCTTGCGCACCCCCGAGGGTGCCGGTAGGGTATAGCCCCCATGCGCCAGACCACTCCTAGACCTCGGTCCGCCTCGATTGTGGGGCTGGCGCTGTTGGCCCTGGCCCTGGGCTGCTGCAGCCGGTGCAAGCCCCGGAGCCACAAGCCGGCGCGAACAGCCATCACCGTGCGCGTTCCGGGCGCCAAGGGGCCGTCGGGGACCCTGCACCTGGCGCTGCGGGCGACCTACGGCGAGCGGGCGGCGCCCATCGGCCGCCTCCCCGCCGGAGGCCTGGTCTACGCCTACCCTCGTGATCGCGCCCTGGGCGTGGATCACACCACCAGCGCCGCGCCCCTTGACGTGGTGCTGCTGGACAACCAGCGGCGCGTCCTGAGGGTCGCCGTCTCTGTTCCTCCCACCAGCCAGCGCCGGGTCTCGGTGGCCCCCCGTCTGCACCGTTACGCGATCCTCCTTCCGGGCGAGGGCGCCCGAAAGGCGGGGCTGGTCAAGGGGGTGCAGGTCTCCTTCACCCTGCCCGACCGCGCCCTGCCCCACCGGGTGCTCACCCCCGTGGACCTGCACCCGCCCGGGCGCCGGTCCGTGCGGGTCCTGGCCGAGGTGGCCCTCACCGAGCCCGAGCGCACCATGGGGCTCATGTGGCGCACGAGCCTCCCGCGCACGGGGGGGATGGTCTTCCGCTTCGAGCGGTCGCATCCCATCACCTTCTGGATGAAGAACACCCTCATCTCCCTGGACATGATCTTCTTCAATGACAACTTCCAGGTGACCGGGGTGGTGCACCGGGCCAAGCCCAAGGACGAGTCCGCCGTGGGCATCGGACGCGTCAAGAGCCGCTACGTGCTGGAGGTCCCCGCCGGGTTCGCCCGCCGGCACGGGATCGCCCGCGGCACGAGCGTCAGCTTCTCACTTCCTTGAGAGGCTCGATGCTCACTCTTTCTTGCCGTTCTTGAGCACCTTCACGTCGCCTTGGATGTCCGGGCGGATGGTGCCGGGCTTGCCCGAGGGCAGCAGCCGCACCTGCATCTTGATCTCGAAGGTGAGGCTCGTGAGGATCTTGGTCAGCTCGGCGCCGAGGTTGATGGACTCCAGGAAGCTACGGAGCTCCCGGGCCACGATGCGGAACAGCTGCTCCCGGGTGGTCTGGGCCTGGCTCACCAGGTACTTGGTGACGTCCTTGGGCAACGACACCTCCGAGGCCAGCTTGCGGATGCCCTCCTCCGAGGTGAACACCGCACCCATGCCGGCCACGAACAGCCTCTGCACCAGCTCCGGCACCACGCGCGACTTCCAGGACCGCCCGCCATCCTCACCTTCGAAATGCGCTTCTGGGTCTGCCCCCTCGTCATGGTCTCTGTCGTTCTTGTCTGAATCCATACCCAAGCGTTATGCCCGATGCTGCACCGTGTCAAGCAATGCGGCAGATCCGGTGGGCGCCCGTATTTTTTTTCGCCCGGGCCGCCCATCTGAGTCCATAATGGCGGACCGATGGCCGAATCATCAAAAGCCCCCACCGGCAAGGCTCCCACCGGGCGCGCCACCCGGCCGCCCTCCAGGCCGCTCTTCGCCCGGCGATCACCCACCCCGCGCATCCGCGCGCCACGCGCCTACTGGGTCACCTTCCTTGTGGTGATGAGCTACCTGTCGCTCCGCTTCCAGATACGGTTCCGCTCCTCCGCCACCATCGACCGGCTGATGATGCGCAAGCACCGCAAGAACGCCCAACGGATCCTGCGGGCCATCACGGTGCTCCAGGGCCTGTACATCAAGGTGGGCCAGCTCATCTCCATCCTCTCCAACGTGCTCCCCGAGCAGTTCCGGGAGGGGCTCGAGACCCTGCAGGACCGCGTGCCGCCGCATCCCTCGGCCGAGATCGAGAGACGCATCCGGGAGGAGTTCGACGGGCGCTCGGTGGACGACCTCTTCGCCGAGTTCGAGCCCGAGCCCCTGGCGGCGGCCTCCATCGGCCAGGTGCACCGGGCCCGGCTCACCGACGGCAAGCTGGTGGCCGTCAAGGTCCAGTACCCGAACATCGACCGGATCGTGCGCGACGACCTGCGCACCCTGCGCCGCATCGTGGGGATCATCGACCGGTTCCTGCCCAGCCACGGCATCCCCGAGGTGTACCGGGAGGTGCGCAAGATCGTGCTCGGCGAGCTGGACTACCGTGAGGAGGCGGCCAACATCGAGCGCATCTCCGCCAACTTCACCGACCGCCCCAACGTCAGCTTCCCCGAGGTGATCCACAGCCTGTCCACCGAGCGCGTCCTGACCACGGGCTTCATCGACGGCATCAAGGCCTCCAACACCGAGGCCCTCGCCGAGGCAGGCATCGACCGCAAGGACCTGGCCAAGCTCATCATCACCGCCTACTGCCAGCAGATCTTCAACGACCGCGTCTACCACGCCGATCCCCACCCGGGGAACCTCATGGTGCTGCCCGGCCCAAACCTGGTGTTCTTGGACTTCGGCGCCGTGGCCGAAATCTCGCCCAACATGCGCCGGGGCATGATCGAGTTCGTCCAGGGCGGCCTGGCGGCCGACACCGACAAGATCGTCCACGCCATGAAGACCATGGGCTTCGTGTCCAAGAAGGCAGACCCCGAGATCTTCGACCGGATCGTGTCGTACATGCACGACCGCTTCAAAGAGGAGATCCAGCTGGACACCTTCAACCTGCGGGACATCAAGGTGGACCCGGAAAAGGGCCTCGAGAACCTGGCAGACCTGCGCCGCCTGGACATCTCCCTGAGGGACATCACCGACTCCTTCATCGTCCCCAAGGAGTGGATCATGCTCGAGCGCACGATCCTGCTCCTCATGGGGCTGTGCACCGAGCTGGACCCGGACCTGAACCCCATGTCCGTGATCCGCCCCTACCTCGAGCGGTTCGTCTTCTCCGAGGGCACGGACCTGTCGAGCTTCCTGATCACCACCGCCCAGTCCGCCACCACCAGCCTGCTCACCCTCCCGTCGGACATGCGCCGCTTCATGCGCGACGTGGGGCGCAGTGGCCTGCAGACCAGAAACCCCGATCTGGACCGCCACGTGCGGGTCCTGTACATCGCCGGCCAGCAGTTCGTCTGGACCGCCCTCACCATCAGCTGCGGTGCCTTTGCCCTGGCCCTGCACGACCGCGGCTACCACGACGCCGAACGGTGGCTCCTGGGCGGCGCCGGCGTGTCCGGCCTCCTGCTCCTGGCCAGCCTCCTCTCCGGCCGCGTCAGCCTCAAACGCACCCGCAAAAACGGCCGATAGCCCCTGTCCCGCTCGCTTCGCCCCCGCGCCGGGGCGACCTGGAAATGGCTCTGACGGCTTGTCGAAAGCTCGTCAGTTGCCCAGGCGGGAGACGATGGCTTTGACGCGGAGGCGGTTGTGGGCTTCGGAGGGGTCGCCGGCGAGGCGCGACAGGAAGGCCTTGTAGTTGCGCAGGGCGGCCGTGCGGTCGCGCAGGCGCAGGTGGTAGTCACCCAGGACGCGGTAGGGACCGGCCAACGACGACTTGAGGCCCATGGCCCTGTTGGCGTGGGCCACCGCTTGCTTGCGCTTGCCCAGGGCCATGGCCACGTCGGCGAGGACCACGTAGGCATAGCCGTCGCGCGGGTTCTTGCGCAGGGCGGCCTTGGCCCAGGTCGTGGCCTGGGTGGTCTGCCCGAGCCGGACGGCCTGGCGGGCCGCGAGGATCTCCTTGGACAGGATCAGGCGCAGGGGCAGCGGCGTCAGGGCAACGCCCGCCTTGCGCTGGGCCGCCCGCAGCTTGGAGATGACCTTGAGGTCCTTCGGGTTCTTCTGATACAGCTTGGCGTAGGCGCCCGCGGCCACCTTGTGCTGGCCCGCCGCCGTGGCCGACGCCGCCAGCTTGGCCAGCAGCGCCGCGTCCTGGGGCCGGAGCTCGGTCAGGCGGTCGTAGATCTCCACGGCCCGGGCGTGTTTCCCCTGGGCAGAGGCCTGGTCAGCCATCTCCATGAGGACCGTGCGGGTCTCCTCGTTGAGCTGATCCGTCCGGCCGGCGAGGACCCGCTTGGCCTGACGCTTGGCTTTCTTGCGGCGCTGGGCCGCCCGGCGGGCCTCCAGCCGAAGCCGGCGCTCCTCGGCGCGCTTTCGGCGGGCCGCGGCGGCGCGCTCCCTCCGCTCGGCGATCCGGCGTCGGGCCGCCTCCCGGGCGCGTCGGCGACGCTCCGCCCGGGACAACCCCGCGGGCCGTGGGCTCGTGCGCGGTGCCGTGCCCGGCGCCGTGCGCGGCGAGTCCACGTCCTGCCCCTGCTGCCGCTGCTGCATTCGCCTCCTGGCCTCGATCATGGCCCGGATCTGCGGGTCCAGAATCACCGTCCGGCGAGCCGCAGGCCGCGGCCCTGGACGCCCGGGGACGCGGGCCGCCACCCGGGGTTGGGACGCCAGGATCTTGGTGAGCTCGGCGATGCGCGTGCGGGCGCGCGTCACGTACTGCTGCTCCATGGGGCGCTGCTCGATGATGACGTAGGCCTTGTAGAAGCGCAGAGCCTCGGCGTTCTTGTTCTGCAGCCGCAGGGTCTCGGCGAGGCCATAGTGTGCGTCCGGGTGTCGCGCCTCGACCTTGAGCACGGCCCGGTACGCCGCCTCCGCGCCGGCGTAGTCCGCGCCCAGGCGCAGGCACAGCGCCAGCTTGTACTGTCCGCTCACAAAGGGCTTGGGGCCCCTCAGGGCGGCCTTGAGCACCGGGATGGCGTCGGAGCAGCGCCGCTGCCGGATGAGCAGATCCGCCAGGGCATCCACCAGCAGCAGCGACCTGGGCATCTTCTTGAGCCCGGCCTTGAGGATCCGCTCGGACTCCAGGAGCTGGTTGGACTGGAAGGCCTTGCGGGCCCGGGCCAGGACCTGCTTCACCGCCTTGGCCGACTGGCCCAGGGCCAGCCGCTTCGCCAGGGCGTCCCGCTCCCGCTTGGCGCGCAGGACCCAGGCCGTGAGCCGCTTGTCCTTGATCCCCATCTTGATGAACCGGTTGTAGGCCACCTGGGCGTCCCCATACCGCCGCGTGGCCACGGCGCACCGCGCCATGCCATAGTAGGGGTGGGGATCGGTGGGTCGCAGCGCCAGGTACTTCCGGTAGGCGCCCAGGGCCACGTCGCAGCTACCCAGCCGCCGCAGGGCATAGGCGTAGAAGTACCAGCCCTTGGCATAGGACGGCACCTGCCGGGTGGCCAGGGCGTACCGCGCCCGGGCGGTCTCGAACCGCCCCACGAGGAAGTACAGGGGCCCCACCCTGGCCAGGACCTCCTTGCTCTTCGGCTTCTTCTTGAGGACCGCCTCGTAGGCGGTGATGGCCAGCCGGTACTTGCCCTGCTTGGTCAGCCGCAGCGCCTTCCGGAAGTAGTCCACCTTGGGCGCGGCGGCCGCCATCCTGGGGCTCCCCACGAGCAGCGCCAGCCCCACCATCCCGGCAATCAGGCAACACTTCAACGGTATTCTCCTCGGCAATCCGGCAGAGCATACCACGACCCCCGGCCCACAGCCACGGGCTTTGCCACCAGCCCTAAAAGGAGGGGGTACCCTGTGGACATCGGGCTGGACACAACCAATGCCATCAGGCAAATAACCAGCCATGGAAAAAACGCGCATCCCCCTGCCCCAGCTCCAAGGCTACAACTGCGTCGGCTGCGGCACCGAGAACCCCCGCGGCCTGCACATGAAATTCTATCGCCAGGGCGATGCCGTCTGCTCGGACCTCACCCTGCCCCCCGAGCTCGAGGGCTGGCAGGGCATCGCCCACGGCGGCACCCTCTCCACGGTGCTCGACGAGATCATGGCGTGGGCGGTCATCGCCTTCGAGCGCGTCCTCTTCGTCACCGGTCGCATGGAGGTGGTCTACCGCCGCCCGGTCCCCGTGGGGGCCCCCATCACCGCCCGCGGCCGCGTCTCCGAGGACCCCTACCCGCGCGGCTGCATCGCCACCGGGGAGATCCTCGACGCCGACGGCATCGTCCTCACCACCGCCCGCGCCGAAATGGTCCGCCTCCCCGAAAGCCGCCTGGAGCTCATCCCCGCCCAGCTCAAAGACGACATGGCGACGCTGTTCTCCGACATGGAGAAGCTCTGCCCAAGGCCCTGACGGAGCCCGTCAGGTACCCCCACCCAGCCGGCGTAGATCCGGCGCCGCTTCCCGCGCGCCAGCGCCCACCCTTCGCTCAGGGCAGCCAATCGAGCGCTTCGGCAAAGCCTCGTCGCCCGATCCCCGGACGCAGTGATTCGACTCCGGCCGCTTGGTCGATGACCGTAATGTTCTCGGCCTCCAGATCGGCCGCAACCTTGGCCAAAGACCGGCCAAGGTATGGCGAGGACGCGCGGGCCGTCTTGACCTCGATGCCATATCGGGCACCGTCGCGTTCGATGACGAGGTCCAACTCAGCGCCAGCCGCGGTGCGCCAGAAACAGAGCTGACTGTGGGGGTGCGCCAGCCGCTCACGTCGCGAGATGTCTTCGAGGACGAAGGTCTCCCAGCTCTGCCCACCGATGGGGTGCGAGGCGAGGTCGTCAGTGGATCCTATCCCGAGCAGATGATGGACCATGCCGGTATCGCGCAAGTATATCTTTGGTGACTTCACGAGGCGCTTTCCAACGTTGCGAAAGTAGGGCTGCAGACGCCGAACCAGGAAGGTCTGCTCCAGGATGTCCAGGTAGCGAGAGACCGTCTTGGCACTCACGCCGAGCGAGACGCCGAGCCTGGTAACGTTCGTCATGCCCCCCTGGCCATGCGCCAACATTGTAACCAGGCGGCGCAAGAGCAAAGGCTCAGAGCCCACCCCAAGGGCTGGAAGGTCGCGCTCCATGTAGGTGCGAAGATAGGCCTCCCACCAATCGCGAAATGAGCCTCCATGAGCCTCGGCCCGGAGGGCGTCCGGAAAGCCGCCGGCCAGCCAGGCGGCCTTCCAATCCCGAGGCTCGTCACCACCACCAGCCTCTGCGGCCGTGAGCGGCTCAAGCTCCAGGATACCCACGCGGCCCGCCAAGGTCTCCGATACCTGCCGGACGAGACTCGGTTGAGCCGATCCAAGTATGACAAAGCGACCCTGAATGTCGCGGTGTTCGTCAATGATTCCACGCAGGGCTGGGAAGACATCAGGGACGGCCTGGGCCTCGTCGAGAATCAAGGCCGGGGTGGCGCGCGATTCTATCTGAAAGCGAGGAGCCTCGGCGAACAACGCCCGCGTCCCAGGCTCCTCGAGGTCACAATAGGCGAGGTCGGGAAACGCTGTTCTGGCCAGCGTCGTCTTACCGACCTGACGTGGGCCCAGGATCAACAGGGCCGGAAACTGCCTTGCCAGATCACGAAGTCGGTCATTGCAGGCACGCGGAAACATAACTTGTATATTCTCACCGCAACGGAGGATTTACAAGTTATGTCCGGAGACCGTCAGGGCGTCAGGGCTTCGGCGTCCTTGACACCCGGGGGCTGCCGCCTCATCATCTCCAGTCCATGGTTACGGGCATCCTACTGACACTGGTCGCCCTTGCTCTTGGCCTTGCCGGGGGCGTTTTCTGGGTGCGTTTTCACCTCCGGCAGCAGCTCGACGCTGCGGTGGAGGAGTCGGCGCGCATCCGTCGTCGGGTGGAGGCCGAGGTGGAGGCCGTGCGGAAGCAGGCCGAGGCCGGCGCCCGGGAGAAGGCGCTCGAGACCCGCGCCTCCCTGGAGACCGAGGCCAACGAGGCCGAGGACCGCTTTGCCGACCAGGAGAACGAGGTCAACGACCTGGCCGATCAGGTGGCCGAGGACCAGGCGAGCCTGGAGACCCACGCCGAGGCGGTGGACGACCACGCCGACGCGGTGCGGGCCGCCCAAGACCGCGCCAAGTCCATCCGCGGCGAGGCCAAGGCCCTCACCGCCAAGCGGTTCACCACCCTCAAGGAGGTGGCCGGCCTGACCGAACAGGAGTGCATCCGAGGGCTCGCTGACAGCCTGGTGGACCACGCCAGGGCCGAGTCGGCCGACACCCTGCGGAACCTGGAGACCGAGCCGGGGCCCTCGTCGATCCGACAGGCCAACCGCATCATGGGCATCGCCACCGAGCGGCTGGACAACCGCCCCACGGCCGAGCGCCAGACGTACAACGTCGAGGTGAACGAGGCCACGCGGAACCTGCTGCAGGACGAGGGCAACACGTTCCTCAAGCAGATCGAGGAGGCCACGGGCGTGGTCATGTCCTGGATCAACGACGGCAAGGCCGTGCGGGTGGAGACGGGCAGCAGCCTGGCCCGGGTGTCGGCCCGGCGGTCCCTCGAGAAGATCCTGTCCAAGAAGGCCCAGACGCCCGAGGCGGCCGACACGATCATCAAAAACACCCTCAAGGACATCCACGCCGAGGTCATGGGCAAGGGCAAGCACGCCTTCCGGCTGCTCGGCCTGCGCGTGGCGCACCCGGAGATCACCGAGCTGGTGGGGCGGCTGTACTTCCGCACCAGCTACACCCAGAACCAGTGGGAGCACGTGATCGAATCGTCGTACCTGGCCGGCCTCATGGCCGCGGAGATGGGCCTGAACGTGAAGCTGGCCCGGCGCGCGGCCCTCCTGCACGACATCGGCAAGGCCCTGACCCACGAGGTGGAGGGATCCCACGCCCTCATCGGCGGAGAGATCGCCCGGCGGCTCGGCGAACGGGATGAGGTCGTCGGCGGCATCGAGGAGCACCACGCCGAGAAGCCCGCCACCTCGGTCTACACCCTGGTGGTGTCGGCGGCCGACGCCATCAGCGGCGCCCGCCCCGGGGCCCGCCGGGAGCTCGCCGACACCTACGGCGAGCGGATCAACGAGCTGGAGCACCTCGCCACGACCTTTGCGGGCGTGACCCGCGCCCACGCGGTCCAGGCCGGCCGCGAGGTGCGGGTCCTGGTGGATGAGAAGCGGATCGACGACGACCGGGCCGAAGTCCTGGCCGACGAGATCGCCCAGAAGATCTCCGACGAGATGACCTTCCCCGGCCAGATCCGGGTCACGGTGATCCGCGAGTTCTCCGCCCAGGAGTTCGCGAATTGACGATGATCCGCGTGGCCGCCACCCAGGACCTCGCGAGGTGAGCGCGACCATGGACTTCGACGCCATCGCCACCTGTATCGGCTCCTTCCCCCACAGGTCCCCCGAGAAGATCAGCGACATCCTCTTTCGCACGTTCCCGGACTGCCCGGCCTGGCCCCAGCTCCCCCAGCGGGACGCCCGGGAGAACATGTACGCCCAGTACGCCACCGCCCTGCCCGGCGCCCGCATCGACCCGGGCGACGGCAAGGTGATCCTCGACCCAGGCGGAGACTTCGCCGCGGCCTTGACGACCTTCTACGAAAAGGTGCTGGGCGATGACCTCGCGTCCTTCGAGCCCGACGCCGGGTCCGCCGCCGGATACCACGCGTTCCTCTCGCGCCTGGACGGCCTGGACCCAGGCGCGTTCGTCAAGGGCCACGTCTCCGGGCCCATCAGCTTCGGGCTGACGGTGACCGATCCCAACGACCGCCCGGTCCTTTTCGACGAGACCCTGCGCGACGTGGTGGTCCAGGGCCTCACCGCCCAGGCCCGCGCCCAGTGCCGCCGCCTGGGCGCCGGCGGCCGCAAGGTGATCCTCTTCGTGGACGAGCCCTACCTCTCCTCCTTTGGCTCGGCCACCATCCCTGTGAGCGAGGCCGACGTCATCGACTGCGTAGACGCGGTCACCTCCGGCATCCTGGCCGAGGGCGCCATCCCGGGTGTCCACTGCTGCGGCAACACCGACTGGTCCCTGCTTACCCGCACCACCGCGCGGATCATCAACTTCGACGCCTACTCCTTCCTGGAGGGCATGACCCTCTACCCGACAGACCTGGCGGGGTTCTTCACCCGCGGAGGCGCCCTGGCCTGGGGCATCGTGCCCACCGACCCCGGGCCCCTGGCCGAAGAGTCCGCCGCCGCCCTGACCGACCGCCTGGAGGCCGGCATCGACCGCCTGGCCGCCACGGGCCACGACCTGGACCTGGTCCGCCACCGCAGCCTCGTCACCCCGGCCTGCGGCACGGGCACCCTCTCGGAAGACCTCGCCGACCGAGCCATCACCCTCACCCGCCAGGTCTCCGACGAGGTCCGCCAACGCTGGGGCTTTGTCCCGGCCTGACCGCTCCGCCGCATATCCCCATGGCCATTCTCATGGACCGAGGGCTTGTGATAGAGTCCCGGCTGGATCCGTAGACGCGAGGATAGGCCGAAACTTTGGGAGAGGCGTATTAGGGGCAGCAACCCTCGCGCGCCCGACCCGATTCGGCCCTGTCAGAGCGCCGCGAAGCAAAGGAGCCTCCCATGAGCCGTACCACCGCCATGTTCACTCGCCTTTCGGGCCCCGGGCTGGGCCTCGGCTCCGTCACCATGGGCTTTGGCTTGGTCGCCTTGGCACTGGTCCTGGCGCCGGGCTGCGGGCACAAGGCGCGCCCCACAACCGAGGTGGGCGCCGCGGTGGCTACGCTGCGGGTGGTGCGCCCGGCGGTGAAGATCACCCGGGGCGGCCAGTCGAGCCTGGCGCAGTGGGAGGCCCGGGTGGGCGCCGGCGCGACGGTGACGACCACCACGGGCCGGGCGTGGATCCACCACGACAGCGGGGTGAGGTCATTGCTGAGCCCCGGCGCGGGCGTGGAGATCAGGGCCGAGGACCTGCGCCTGGACCACGGGCGTATCTGGGTGGAGGCCCCGGCCGGGCCGCCGGCGCGGATCCGGGTGGGCGAGGCCGTGGTCTCGGCCCACCGGGCGGGGTTCGAGCTGACGCAGGGCGCCAGCGGCAGGGGACCCGGCGGCAGAGGAGCCGGCGGCAAGGGAGCCGGCGACAGGGGAGCCGGCGGAATGGGATCCGAGGTCTACGTGGCCCGGGGACGCGTCGAGGTTCGCCTGGGCGACCAGCTCGTCGAGGTCCAGGCCGGCCAGCGGGCGCGGGTGGTCAAGGGGCGGATCGGGGTGACACCGGAGCAGCTTTGGGACGACTGGACCGGCGGCCTGGCCTGGCCCGCGCCGGACGTTCCCTCCGCCCCGGCGGGCATGGGACAGATCGGCGCGCGCACGCCCGGGTCCTGGGGCAAGGCGGCCTTCCCCCTGGCCGTGCGGTCCCTGGGCGTAAAGACCCGCATCGACGGCGACCTGGCCACCACCGTGGTGGACCAGGTGTTCTTCAACCCCGCGAGCCATGACCTGGAGGGCGTGTACCGGGTGGCAGTGCCCCCCGGCGCCGTGCTGGAGTCCTTCTGTATCGACCGCCCCACCACCCTGGGGCCGCGCCTGGTCTGCGGCTTTGTCAAAGAGAAGCAGACCGCCCGGCGCAGCTACCGCTCCCAGGTCTACGTGGGCTCGACCGACGATCCGGCCCTCCTTGAGTGGGAGGCCCCGGGCCAGTACAAGGCCCACATCTACCCCATCAAGGCCGGGTCCACCCGGCGGGTGGTGCTCATGTACAGCGAGTGGTTGGAGCGGGACGGCGACCTGCGCCGCTGGCGCTACCCCATGGCGAGCCCGGGCAGCGCCGCGCCCCTCATCCAGGAGCTCGATCTGGAGGTGGACCTGGCCGACGCGGGCTCCCGACGGGTGGAGGCGGGGATGGGCGCCTCGGTGGAGGGGGCATCGGTGGTCCTGCGGCGCTCCGACTACCAGCCCCGGGCCGACTTCGTCCTCACGCTCCACGGAGGCGCGGGCGCGGGCGCGGGCGCGGGCGCAGGCACGGTCAAGGCGAGGGGCTACGTGAGCAAGGACGCGGGCAAGGACGGGACCTACTTCATGGCCCGCCTGCGCCCCAAGGACCTGGAGCGCGCCGGGAAACGCGAAGGCCTAGACCTGGTGGTGGTGGTGGACACCAGCGCCGACACCGACACGACGGAGCTGCAGCTCGCGCGGACCACGGTGGAGGCCCTGGTCCGCCACCTGGGGCCCGGGGACCGGGTGGCCGTGCTGGGGGCCGACCTCGGCCTCCACCGCCCCGGCGGCGGCAAGGCCCGCCTGGCAAAGGTCACCCCCGCGCTCATCGAGCGCACCCTGGACGACCTCTCCCGCCAGTCGGTCGGGGGCGCCACGGACCTGGGCCAGGTGCTCACCGACGCCGCGGGCCTGGTCCAGTCCGGCCGGGGTGGGGCCGTGATCTACGTCGGAGACGGCGTCCCCACCGTGGGCGAGATGCGCGCCGGACCCCTGCTCCTGCGTCTGAGCCGCCTGGCCGCGCCCGTGCGCCTCTACGGTCTGGCCATAGGCCCCGAGTCCAACTTGGGCCTCCTGGAGACCCTGGCCCGTCACCAGGGCGGCCTGGCCCTGCGGGTGACCGACCGGGCGCGCGCTGCCACGGCTGCCCTGCAGCTGGTGGCCCACGCCAGCCGGCCCACCATGAGCAAGGTCACCGTGGACCTGGGTTCCTCGGTGGAGCGCGTCTTCCCCGCCCGCCCCGTGGCCGTGGTGGCAGGAACGGACCTGGTGGTCCTGGGCCGGCTCCGGGGCAAGGTGCCCCGCGCGGTGACCCTCACCGGGTGGTACCGCGGAAAGGAGCGGAAGACGCGGTACGAGGTGCGCTCGGTCCGCGTCAAGGACAAGGGTGAGCTCCGGCGGCGCTGGGCCACGGCCCGGCTGCACCAGCTCATCGCCACCGGCGCGGGCAAGGAGGAGGTGGCCGAGCTGGGCACCCGGTTCGGGCTGATCACCGAGCACACGTCCATCTACGTACCCAGCGCCCGGGAGACGCGAGAGGACAGCGAGGTGGCCAAGAAGGTCCTGGCCGCGAACCGCCGGCTGACCGGGGAGCTCCGCGAGCGGGCGCGGCGACGGGCGCGACGGGACAAGGGGCGCGAGGGCAAGAAGCTCCAGAAGGCCAAGGAGGAGAAGGAGCCCTCCGGCGCCAAGTCCGACACAATGTCAGCCAGCACCATGGACGCCAAAGGCAACGCCGACCCGGCCATGGACCGCACGGTGTCCGCGGAGTCGAGGCCCAGGGGGGCGGCCTCTCCGGCGCCCCGCGCCATGCCGGTCCGGCGCTCCCCGGCAAGGCGCAGCAAAGGGCGCAAGTACAAACGGAAGCGAGCCGCGAAGAAGGTGACCCTCGGGGCCGACGCACGCTCCTCGCAAGACCTGGACAAGAGCGTCAACATTCCACGGCCACGGCCACGCGCAATCGCCGGCAAGGTCTCGGGGCGCACCCGGACCGCGGGCCCGGCCGACCAGCTCGACACGGGCGTGAGCGGCTCGGGAAGCGGCGTGACCTTCAAGGGTGGCGAAGGCGTCCGAAGCGGCGGAAGCGGCGGGGGCGGCCTGCACGGCCTGCGCGGCAAGAGCGGCTACTTCTCCACGCCCGTCCGCTCCCGGGTGGACGTGCACGTCTACATCCACAAGAACAAAAAGCCCCACCAGCCCAAGCGCTGCTCGGCGGCCTCGAGGCGGCCGCTCCAGATGCGCCAGCTCCTGTGGCGGGAGCGGCTCCGGCGCAAGGGCGGCGTGTCCGGCGCCGCAGAGGTGTGGCGCGACGCCCTGGTCCACTGCGAGGCGCGGCGGTGGCGGGAGCGGCGCACCCTGCTCCGGCTCATCCTGAACAGCCTCGGCTCGGTTCGCTACATGACCCAATTCGCCCGGCGCCACCGTCGGTGGCTCGGCTGGGGCGAGTGGGCCTACGTGCGGCGGGCCATCTTTGCCCGGGCCCGCACCGCCCGGGACCTGGCGCTGGCCAACAAGGTCTTCCGCGCGGGTCGGACCCTGGACGTGGGCATGGTGCGCACAATGCTGGCCAAGCTCAGCGACAAGGACAGAATCCGCGAACTTCTGGCGCTCCTGGCGGTCTACCGTCAGAACGTGACCCTCAAGCTCATGGCCCTGCACCTGCTGGAGCGGGCAAAGCGACACCCCGCGGCCGAGCGGCTCTGCGAGTCCGTGGCCGGGAACCCCTATGCCGACGCGCGGCTCCGCACCGCGGTGGGTGAGTACTGGGCGCGGCAGAGCAAGACGACCCGGGCCAAGCGCATCTTCTCGGAGATCGTGGAGTTCCGCCCCCGGGACCCCCGGGCCCGACGGCGGCTGGGGGATCTGTACCGCACCTTCGGGTGGTTCCACGAGGCCTATCGCCAGTACCAGACCCTCGCCACCCTGGCGCCCCACGACACGTCGGTGCTGCTGCTCATGGCCCTGGCCGCCGCGGGCACCGGCCGCATCGACGAGGCCCTGCGCCTGGAGCAGCGCGTGGCGGCGAGCGCCACGGGGAGCGGCGGGGCTGCCCGGTGGGCGCTGCTGTGGAGCTCCATCCGACTGGCCTGGCTGCGGCAGGGTGCCCGGGACAAGGGCGACAAGGTGCTGCTCACCAGGCTCATCGCCCGCACCCGACGCGCCGGGGTCCTACGCCACGCGCTGCCCCTGCGGGTGATCGTCACCTGGTCTCACCCCGAGGCGAACATCGAGCTCTGGGGCGCTCACCCCGGCTGGCGCGCCCAGCGCGCCGGGGAGCTGGCGCCGCAGTTCGGCATCGAGGCCTTTGCCGTGCGCAAGCCGAAGAAGGGACGCTACATCTTCGAGGTGCGACGGGTGGGCCGCCGCCGGCCCGGGGTCGTAAAGGCCCGCCTCTTCGTGGTCTGGAACGAGGGCAAGCCCGACGAGCGCCTGCAAATCTTCCCCGTGGAGTTCAAGCCTGACACCAAGGTCCGGCGCATCGCCGTGACCGGTCGGAAAGCCGAGGCACTGAAATGATGCAGCGAACGCAATACCCTTCGACCGTGTCGTGGCGCCTGTTGACCCTGGGGGCGCTGGGGCTCCTTGTGGGCCTTGGGGGCTGCAAAGCCAAGGTCTACCAGCCCAAGCCGCCGCGCCACAGCGTGGCCCTGGCCACGCCGGTACGGGGCGGCCTGACCGTGCGCTCCCCCGGTGCCCAGACGGCCGCTCGGGTGGACACGGATCAGCGCGTGGAAAACGGCGCCCTCTTGGCCACCGGACCCCAGGGCAAGGCGACCCTGATCCTGGACGCCGGCGGCTGGTTCCTCCTGGACCGCGCCACCCGGGTGACGGTCACCGCCAAGGGACTCAAGCTCCTGTCGGGGCGCGTGTGGGTGGACGCCCACGGCACCTCCGGGGTGACCTTGACCACCGACGACGGCACCGTCACCGGCGCCGAAGCCAGCTTTGACGTGCACACGGCGCCCAAGGCCACCCAGGTGTACTGCGGCTCCGCCGAGATCACCCTCCAGGCCGGCGCCAAGACCCTGCGCCTGGTCAGCGGCATGGTGGCTACCATGAAAGGTGGCAAGATCGACCCGCAGCTCCAGAAGATCTGGGACGACTGGACCGGTGGCATGGCCCAGGCCGGTCCGCGGGAGACCAAGCTCACCGCAGGCATCGGCACCCTGGAGGCGCGGATGCAGTCCGAGGTGGGCGTGGCCCGGTCACCCCTGCTGGTGCGGGACCACCAGGTGAAGGCCTGGATCGAGGGCGACCTCGCCGTGACCCGCGTGGAGCAGCACTTCTTCAATCCACGCTCGAGGGTGGTGGAGGGGCGGTACCGGGTGCGGCTGCCCGCGGGGGCCATCATCCGCTCCCTCGCCGCGGGCAAGAAGGGGCAGACCCAGCCGGGCCGCATCGTGCCCCGTTCGCGCCGACGCGGCAGCCCGGCCGCAAACACCGTGCTCGAGTGGGAGGCGCCCGATCGCTACGTAGCCACCGTCTACCCCATCGGACCGGGCGCCACCACGGTGGTGCGGCTCGAGTACGTCCAGTGGCTGCACCGCAACCAGGGCCGCCGCCGCTACATCTATCCCATGGGCGGCGGGGACGCCCCCAAGCTCGGCGAGTTCGCCCTGGAGGTAAACGTCAAGCGCGCCGGCTCCCGCAACCTCAAGGCCGGCATGGGCGCCAAGCGTGAGGGGGACTGGGTCATCGTCCGACGCTCGGACTTCCGCCCCAGGGCTGACTTCGTGCTGGAGCTGCTGGATCAGGACAGCGCCCGCAAGCCGGTGCTCTTCCACGCCGCCGCCGGCCGCTCCAAGGAACCCGCCTACGCCTCGCTTACGCTCCTGGCGCCCTTGAAAAAGCTCCCCCCGAACCGGTCCCAGCGTCCCATCAAGCTGGTGCTGGTGGCCGATGTCAGCGCGGGCATGGGCACCCCCGAGGCGGCCCTGGTGCGCACGGTGACCGACGCCATCCTGCGCCAGCTCACGCCCAAGGACCAGGTGGCCCTCATGGTGGCCAGCGTCGACGCCCGCCCCCTCGGCAGCAAGGGGCTCGCCAAGGCCACCGCCGCGCACCGGGAGAGGCTGCTGACCGCCCTGGGTCGATCGCGCCCCGGTGGCGGCACGGACCTGGAGCAGGCCCTGCAGACCGCCTCGCGCATGGTGCCCAAGGGACTGGGCTCGGTGATCTACATCGGCGACGGCCGCGCCACCCTGGGCACCCTGGCCCCAGGCCTCCTGCGGGACCGGCTGGCCCGGCGCCTCACGCCCCCCCGTCTCTTCGCCGTGGGCATCAGCTCGGGCGCCTCCATGGATCTGCTCGACGCCATCACCGATGGGCTGGGCTTCGCGGTCAAGGTGCGGGACGTGCTGGAGGCCCCCCGGGCGGCCCTGCGCATCGTTGCCCACGCGGCCCGCCCCACCCTGCGCAACGTCACGGTGGACCTGGGCGCCCATGTGGACCGCATCTACCCGCGCCGGCCGGTGACCGTAGAGGACGGCACCTTCCTGCACGTCCTCGGTCGACTCCGCGGCAAGCCCCCGGGACACGTCACCCTCCGGGGCCTGCGGGACGGCAAGCCCTTCGTGACCCGGTTGGCCATCAGCCACAAGAAAGTGTCCGACCGAGGGGATCTGCGCCGCCGCTGGGCCTTTGCTCGGATCCAGGACCTGCTGCGCCGGGGCGCGGGGCGGGAGGCCGTGGCCGAGGTGGGCGTCCGATACTCGGTGATCACTCCCTTTACGGGCATGGTCATCGGAACCTGGGGCGGTAACTTCTATCACAGCCGACTCCCCGAGGATCCGGCGGGTACCTTCGTGCCCGAGGCCCTGCGGGGCGGCCCCCCGGCCGGGCGGATCACCATCGCCCTCGAGCCCGGATGGTCGACCGGTCACTCCCGGGTGATCCCCCTGGAGGCGCTGTACCGGCGGGCGCTGCACCGCAAGCTGTGGACGGCCGCTCGAGCGAGCTTCGATCGAAAGGCTGCCTCCCGCCCGGACCTCTCGGGCATCATCCCGGTGCAGCTGGAGGTGAACCCCGACGGAACCGTTCACAAGGCCGACCTGGTCAAGGACGCGGTGGTGCTCAAGGACCCCGACGTGGTGGAGGACGTGCTGCGCCTGGTGCGGTCGGCTCAGCTGCCCGCCACGCCCACCGGCGAGCGGTTCAAGATGACCCACACCTTCCGCTTCGTGCCCCAGGACATCTCCGACGTGCCGAAGCGCTGCCTGAACAAGGACGGCACCCGCAAGCGCTCCAAGGAGAGCTACAAGTACCTGGACGCCCGCCGGGCCCTATGGCGGGAGCGCCTGTACCGCTACCGCTCCGCCGTGGGCGCCCACCGGGTCTGGCGAGGTGCCTTGGCCTGCGGTGAGATCCGGCTGGACACCGACGCCCGGGCCCTGCTGCTGCTGATGATCGACGCGCTCGGCACCACGCGCAAGCGGGTGGACCTCTACCAGCGCCTGCGGGACGAGCTGGCCTGGGTCCGGGCCTTCCTGCGGCGGGAGATCCTCCGCCGGGTGCGCACCCTGGACGACGTGCGGGCCGTGCGCGCGGGGCTGGCCCTCGACGGTGGTATCGATCGTGCGCTCCTGAAGAAGATGCTCGACAAGGCCAAGAAGGACCCCGACAAGCTCAAGGTCGTACGGCGCTTTTTGGCCCTGTCCCCCGAGAGCCTGACGCTCCGCGTGATGCTCCTGCACCTGGTCGAGCGGACGGGCAACCTCGCCGAGGCCGAGCGGATCGCCTGGAAGCTGCGCGGGGACCCGGCCGCGGACGCCGGAGTACGACAGCAGGTGGGCGAGTACTTCTTGCGAAGGGGCAACCGCGCCGAGGCCCGACGGAGCTTCTCCGAGCTGGTGGAGTTCGCGCCCTACGACCCCTGGGCGCGTCGCCGCCTGGGCAACCTGCTCATCGCCCAGGCCACCCAGGCCGGAAAGGCCAAGGGCCAGGAGGCCTGGGCGCGGCACCTCTATGCCGACGCCTACCGGGAGTACGAGACCCTGGCGTGGCTCTTGCCCGGAGACAGCGCGGTCCTGCTGCTCATGGCCAACGCGGCCGCGGGCATGAGGCGCACGGACTGGGCCCTGCGACTGCAACAGCGGGTGAGCGAGGCGGCCGAGGTGGGTAGCCGCGGCAACGCGCCGGCCGCCTGGGCCCGGCTGCTCACCACCGTGCGCCTCGCGCGGATGCGGCTGCAAGCCCAGGACGAGGCGTTGAAGAAGCGGCTGCGTGCCCGTGGGCGCAGGGCAGGCATCTTCACCTGGGCTCGCGATCTCTCCCTCGTCCTCACCTGGGCCCACCCCGATGCCCGCCTCGAGCTGTGGCTGCGGTATCCGGGTCAGGAGAAGCCCGAGCGCGTGGCCCTGCGCGGCGGCGGCGTCGGCGTGGAGGGCATTCGACTGAGACGCAGCGCCGTGTGGGGCGCCGGGGCGCGGCGACCGGCCGACAAGGTCCGGCGCCGGGATGCAGACATCGCCCGCACCCCGCTGTACCTGGAGATTCGCTGCGGCGACAAGTCGCCGGATCGCGTGTTGAGCTACGCCGGGGAGCTGATGATCCTCTGGCACGAGGGCAGCGCCAAGGAGCGGATTACGCGCCAGAGACTGGGGCTCGATCCCAGGACCCGAGCCCTGGCTTTTCTACTCGATCCAACCGGCAAGATCACCCGCACCAAGGTGGTCAAACCCGTGAAGAACAAGCGCTGAGCGTGAACCAAAAGCGGAGGCTCGCACGACCGGATTCGTGGACGACCCCAAATCCACGCCCCCAGCGGGTTTGCCGATCCACCAACGGTAACGCCCCACCAAACCGCAGGTTGCGGTCGGGGTCTGCGCTACTCCCCACCACCACCGGACTTCCCCGCCGGCTGCCCACAACAGCGTGAAATAACCACAAAAACAGGGGCTCGGCTTGGGGCGCCATTGGAGATACGACCACTCAGGAAGCCCCGGACACCACCGAGGGGATCACCGCCGAAACCCGGCCTCGCAGGACCTTCGACATACCGCAGGAATATTGGCCGGATACATCCGATGGCCTGGAGCGCAAGGAAGGTCACGGGGCGTCCCCCAGGCCCGTCGGATTCGAATCGACCCGCGACTCAGATCCGATCCGACACTGGGAAACCAATGCCAGCGGTTGTCGCATCGTGGGCCTACAAACAGACGAAAACGTTGCAATTTCAAAACATATCGCATACCCGGGATCGCAACACCGATGAACAGGATATTTGGACGATCGAATATCGAATATGTGGCGTTCAACCAGGTGCGAGGTAGCTGGTCGGGCAGTCCCCAAAAGCACCACCCACCAAAAAGAAACACTCCCATGTGCACAGTTCCTGATCAGGTAGGTAACCAACCGTCATGCAACCGGAAGTCAAACTTTTCCCACAATGTTGTTCACATGCAAACGGAGTGCGTACACAAGATATCGTAGGCGCGCCTACGCTGACCCACAACATCTGGTAGAAAAAAAGTTGACACGTATTTTGATTGCCGTTACACCTGATTCCTGTTGCGCCCACTTGTGGCCGAGTGAAAAATGCGGGCAATGCAAAAGGGGATTCCGCATCCAACGGGCGTGGTGCGTCGAGGTACGTCCCCCGTGGGATCGGAGCTGTAAGATTCAAATAAATCCGCGAGATCACACTGAAGTAGGCAGTGTGGCGGGGATATGTCGTGTAGTTGGGAGCGCGTAATCTGACAGGCGAGGCAGTCACAAGATGATCAAAGAGGAACCGACCCGGCAAGAGGAACCGACCCGGCAAGAGCAGCCGTCAGCCGCCCAAGCCCGCGACAGGACCCAGCCACACGAAGGGCTGAGCTTCGAGCGCTACTTCACCACCGAAGGCGTGCACCCATACGATGAGATCAAGTGGGAACGCCGCACGGCCTCCATCAAGGGTCCCGACGGCGAGCTGATCTTCGAGCAGAAGGACGTGGAGGCCCCCTCCACCTGGTCCCAGACGGCGCTGAACATCGTGGTGCAGAAGTACTTCCGCGGCCTGCTGGACACGCCCGGGCGAGAGCAGTCCATCCGGGACCTGATCAACCGCGTCGTAAACACCATCACCGACTGGGGCACCAAGCAAAAGTACTTCGCGACCGCCACGGATGCGGAGATCTTCGCAGAGGAGCTCACCCACCTGCTGGTCAACCAGAAGGCCGCCTTCAACAGCCCGGTGTGGTTCAACGTGGGCGTCGACGAGCACCCACAGTGCTCGGCCTGCTTCATCAACTCCGTGGATGACACCATGGACGGTATCCTGCACCTGGCCCACACCGAAGGCATGCTCTTCAAGTGGGGCAGCGGGACCGGCACCAACTTCTCCTCCCTCCGCTCTTCCAAGGAACACCTCAACGGCGGCGGCACAGCCTCCGGCCCGGTCTCCTTCATGCGGGGCTTCGACGCCTTCGCCGGAGTCATCAAGTCCGGGGGCAAGACCCGTCGCGCGGCCAAGATGGTCATCCTCGACGCGGCGCACCCCGACATCATGGATTTCATCGACTGCAAGGCCGCCGAAGAAAAGAAGGCCTGGTCGCTCATCGACGCCGGCTATGACGGCTCCTTTGGCGGGGAAGCCTACTCCTCGGTGTTCTTCCAGAACTCCAACAACTCTGTGCGCGTCAACGACGACTTCATGCAGGCGGTCATCCACGATCGCGACTGGCCCCTGCGGGCGGTCACCGACCCCGGAAAGATCATCGAAGAAATCCGCGCCCGGGATGTGATGCGACAGATCGCCACCGCGGCTCACCAATGCGGCGATCCGGGCATGCAGTTCGACACCACGGTCAACGCCTGGAACCCCTGCTCCAACACGGGCCGCATCAACGCGTCGAACCCCTGCTCGGAGTACATGTTCCTCGACAACTCGGCCTGCAACCTGGCGTCACTGAACCTGCGCAGGTTCCAGCGCCAAGACGGGGAGTTCGACGTCGAGCCCGCCTGCAAGGCCATCGATGTGCTGATCACCGCCCAGGAGATCATCATCGACAACGCGCGGTATCCCACCCCCGAGATCGAGCGCAACAGCCACACCTTCCGCGCCCTGGGCCTCGGGTATGCCAACCTGGGCGCCCTGCTCATGAGCCGCGGGCTCCCCTACGACAGCGAGCCCGGCCGCGCCTATGCCGCCGCCGTCACCGGCCTGATGACCGGACGGGGCTACCGGCAGAGCGCGCGCATCTCCCGGGACTGCACGGGCCCCTTCGAGGGCTTCGAGGAGAACCGGGCGCCGTTTCTGAAGGTCATCCGAAAGCACCGACGGCACGTGAACTTCGTAGACAGCGCCCTGGTGCCCTACGAGCTCATGCAGTCGGTGCGGGACACCTGGGACGACGCCCTGGAGATGACCTCCCAACATGGCGTGCGCAATGGCCAGGTGACCGTGCTGGCGCCCACCGGCACCATCGGCTTCATGATGGACTGCGACACCACGGGCATCGAGCCAGACATCGCCCTGGTGAAGTTCAAGCACCTGTCCGGTGGCGGCATGCTCCGGCTGGTGAACTCCACGGTGAACCAGGCCCTGGAGCGTCTCGGCTACACCGAGGCCCAGATCGTGTCCATCCGGGAGCACATCGATCGACACGACACCATCGAGGGGGCCAAGCACCTGCGGGAGGATCACCTGCCCGTGTTCGACTGCGCCCTGCGACCACGCAACGGCACGCGGTGTATCGCGCCCATGGGGCACATCCGCATGATGTCGGCCACCCAGCCCTTCATCTCGGGGGCCATCTCCAAGACGGTGAACCTGCCCAACGACGCATCGGTGAAGGACATCGAGAACATCTACATCGAGGCCTGGCGCCTGGGCATCAAGGCCCTGGCCGTGTACCGGGACGGTTGCAAGCGCACCCAGCCCCTGTCCACGGGGGACTCCGACGAGGCGGCGACCGAATCCACCGCGGTGGCCGAGCAGGTGGCCGGGGGCTGGACGGCCCCGCCCGCGCCCGTGCGCCGACGCCTACCCGACGAGCGGGTGTCGCTCACCCACAAGTTCGAGGTGGCCGGCCACGAGGGCTACCTGAACATCGGCTACTACGAGCACGGTGAGCCGGGCGAGATCTTCATCAAGATGGCCAAGGAGGGCAGCACCATCAGCGGCCTGATGGACGCCTTCGCCACGGGCATCTCCATCGCCCTGCAACACGGCGTGCCCCTGCGGCTTTTGTGCGACAAGTTCATGCACACCCGGTTCGAGCCGTCCGGATTCACCAACAACGAGTCCATCCCCATCGCCAGCTCCTTGATGGACTACATCTTCCGGTACCTGGCGATCAAGCACCTGGACGAGACGGCCAAGCACCCGATCCTGTCCAAGATGGCCGCCTACAGCAACGGCCAGGAGGAGTGGAGCGACGACAACGGTGAGGCCAAGGCCCTGCCGGCAAGCGAGGAGGGCCAGGCCCTGACCTCGGTCAACCGCATCACCGAACCGGACGAGAACCGCATCACGGAGGAGGTCACCGCCTACCTCCACGAAACCGACGCCCCAGCCTGTCACGTGTGCGGCTACATCATGGTGCGAAACGGCGCCTGCCACAAATGCGAGAACTGCGGCGCCACTTCAGGCTGCAGCTGAGGGCTCGCTCCGCAGTTGTTTGATCGCGGTCCTTTGCGCGATCCGTTCGCCCGCACAACTTTGCTTTCACTGTCTTTTCGCATCCTCCGCAGTGCCTGTCTTTGCGGTGCCCATCTCCGCAATGCCTGTCCACGCATTGCCTGTCTACGCATGCGGCTGTGAAACGCCGCGGCCGGGGCAGATCGATGATTGTCTATGGTTGTGCAAAGCGATACACTCGTGATCATGGACCTGAATCCCGAGATCGTGCGATCTCTGCAGAGACTCCTGGGTGCCGCGATGCTGGTCACCGGGCTGCTGGTCGGGGCCTGCAACTTCAACGCTACCGGCCTGGCGCTGCACACCGACGGCAGCCCGCCCGACGCCGCCACGACGATCACGGACGGACAGGCCGGGCTGGACGGATCCCCCGACGCCGCCTCCGGCCCCGACGCGCAGGTGGACCCCGACGCGCAGGTGGACCCCGACGCGCAGGTGGACCCCGACGCGCAGGTGGAGCCCGACGCCGGCCCGCTGGACAGCGACGGCGACGGCGTGCCCGACATCGCCGACAACTGCTTCGACATCCATAACCCCGGACAGGAGGACTTCGACAGCGACGGCGTCGGCGACGTCTGTGACCCGGACGCCGACGGCGACCTCATCCCCGCAGCGCACGACCCCGACGACCTCTACTTCCACACCCTGCTGTACTACAACGACTTCTCCACCCAGCAAAACCACTTCCACGATCAGTATGGGACCTGGACCTACCAAGCCGGGAGCCTGTGCCAGACCGACATCTACGCCACCTGGCCCCGCCTGCGGCTTCACGACGTTGAGCTCCCGGCGAACGACATGGTCGTCGAGACGGTCATGACCGTGACCGACGCCGACCTCGGGCACTCGGACTGGGCCTCGGCTGGCGTGGGCGTTCGCAGCGTCTCCACGGGGCCCGGAAACTACCTGAGCTACCTGTGCTGTCTGGACCTGGAACACGGCCGGCTGGTGATCCTACACAGCCTGGGGTCGTTCGTCTCGGAGCTGGCCGCCACCGGGCCCGGCACGGTGCCCACCACCGGCACATTCACCCTGCGCGCCCGGGCGCAGGGCGACACCATCGGTTGCGAGCTGCTGCCCGTCGGCACGGCTACCCCCCTCAGCGTCGAGTCCACCTCGCTGTCGACCGGGACGGCGGGCCTGTTCACCTACCGCGCCGCGGCCTGCTGGGACTACCTGCTCGTGTACGCGCCCTGACCGCGACGGCGCCGGCGGCGGGGGACTCGATAGACCGAGGGGCGGCGCTCGGCCAGGACCCACGACAGGATGCGCTCTGCGAGAGGGTCGAACCGTGGGCCGTACCCGTGGTGCGCCTTTGGCATGACATAGGATCGCACCGCGATGCCGGCCCGTTCCAGGTGCCGTATCCGCTCGGGGAGCTGCTCGGCGCACGCGGTCGTCTCGCCACAGACGTAGGCCACCCGGCGCACGCCCCGCCGGAAGATGCGCCGGGTCCACTTGCGGCGCAGCCGGGCCACGCCCTCGACGAGGATCAGACGCGGGAACATGCCCCAGCTGAAGTACGCCACCTCATGGGCCAACAGCGCTCCGAGGGAGAAGCCCACCAGGGTGAGCCGCCCGCGGTCCACGCCCCCCGGATGGCGCTTCTCCAGGGCCGCCAGACCCAGGCGGATCTCGGTGACCAGGTGCGCCACCTTGCCCCAGGTCCACCGGTCCGCCTCGGCAGGCTCGTCCTGACGGTGCCGCCCGGCCGGGCACAGGAGCCAGCCGTGCCGGGCGCCCACCCGGCCCCAGGCGTGACACTCCGATGCCCGGGCGTCATAGCTGCCGTGCAACAGCACCAGCACCGGCCGGGGTCCTTTGGGGCTGCCCGTGGGTGCCACGTAGCTCGAGGGAGCAAAGCCCTTGACGGGCAGCCGGCGTACCATGGGCGGCGTGAGCCGAGGACGGACCGGCACCGTGGCCCGACGCTCAGCGGGTGGTCGCGGCCGGGCGGCCCGACGCCCAGCGGGTGGTCGCGGCCGGGCGGCCGAGTCTTTTTTTGCCGGCCGGCTGGCCTGTCCGGTGGCCTGTCCGGTGGCCGCCCGGTCACCGGACAGGCCCTCGCACCCCGGCCCCACCAGCCCCAGCACCACGACGCCGAGCCCCAGACGTCTCATCAATCCGACCTCCCCAGGCATCTCATGAATCCGACCTCCCCTGGCCCAGCGGCCGCGTGAGATCATGGCGCTGGTCGAGGTGGCCCGGACCGCGTAGGGAGGTGACGCTCTGCACGAAGGTGTCGAGGGTGTCGGGCTGATCGTAACCCTCGGCGAGGGCCACCGGGGGACCCTGGCGGCTGCGGCCCACAGACTCGGTCAGGACCCCCATGTCGAGCAGCGCCGCCAGCGCATTGAAAAAGAGGGTCTTGCTGCAGACCTCTCGCCGCCCGATCTCACCGCGGTAAAAGAGGCGATCCGCCAGATCGCTCATGCGACCCATCAGCGCCTTGCGCCCCACCGGCCCGGTGAGCAGCACCTCCAGGGAGCGGGCCGCTCCCCAGTAGGCATCCACGAAGTCCTGCAGCAAAAGAGACAGCAGCTCCATCTCCAGCCGCCCGGTGGGCGCCACCGTCAGCCCTTGCTCGTCGGACACCAGGGCCCAGCCGTCCAGCCGCGCCACGGTCTCGTCGAAGATCTCGTCGAAGGACTGCTCCACCTGGTAGACGAACTCGTGCTTGAACAGACGCGACAGCAGCCGGGCCCGGCGCATCACCCGCTCGCGGGCCACCGGCTCACCGGCCCCGTCATCGGCGGTCAGCACCGCGCGGGCCACGATGGACTCGGCCGTCAGGAAGTTGATCAGCCCGTTTCTGTAGTAGGCCAAAGAGAGCCGCCGCTCCTCGGGAACCTGGTAGGCCGGCGCGTCACGCGGGCCTCCGATTTGGATCTTGCCGTCCCGGGCCAGCAGCAGGAGCGCCTTCTCCAGGCCGTCGCTTCGAAGGTGCAGCAGCTCCGCCCGAGCCACATCCGCGCCCTCCTCGGTCTGGGGAGCCACCAGGGTCCGGCTGATCCGGGCGCCGTTACTCCGTAGCCGCTCCAGCAGCCACTGGCAGATCCCATCCACGATGCGCCGGTCCACGGTGCGACGCCCGGTGACCAGCAGGGCCGTGGACACCAGCGCCGTGGGGGTCACCAGGGACAGCAGCGAGATCTCGCGCACCACGCGGAAGGCCAGCTGGTTGATGGCGGCGGTGCGGGTCTGCTCGTCGGACTGCTTGGTCGCGCCGAGCTCGGCCAGGGCCTCGCGCAGATCGTAGGGCTTGTGCACCTGGAAGTTGAGCCGACCAAAGCGGGAGGTCAACACCCGACCGGCCTTGATCACCTGCCCCAGGTCCTCCCGCTTCTTCCGCCCGCCGCTGGCCTCCCGTGTGATGGAGCCCTCCTCGATCACTTTCTCGTAGCCGATGGACAGGGGCGCGATCTGCGCGTTGCGCACCCGGCCCTCCAGGGCCGCGTCTGCGATCCACTTGAGCAAACCCATGCGCGGCGTGATCACCTTGCCGCTGCGGCTCCGGGTGCCCTCGATGAAGAACTCGATGTTGTAGCCCTCGGCGAGGATCTTGCGCAGGTACTCCGACAGACACTCGGTGTACAGCCGGTTGTGCCAGAAAGTCCGTTTGATGAAAAACGCCCCGGAGCGGCGAAAGATCGTGCCCACCACCGGGATACGACGCAGGTTGTCCCCCGCCGCGATACAAGGCGGCGCGATGCCGTAGTGGGCCACCAGCCAAGACAGCAACAGGTAGTCCACATGGCTGCGATGAGTGGGCATGAACAAAAGCGGGCCCTTGGCCGCCGCCTCCCGGAGGTGCGCCATGCCCTCCTCGTCCACCTCCAGGCCGTCGTAGATCCGATACCAAACGAACTTTCTGAGGAACCACCGGAAGAAGTTGAGCATCCAGTGCCCCGGCGCGGCGGCGATCTCCTTGAGATACTCGGCGGCGAGGCGATCGAGCTTCTCGGGAGGCTCCTGCTTCTGGGCGGCCATCTTGGCGATGACCTCCCGCAGCCGCCGCCCACGCCGCACCTCGTCGCAGATGCGGCGGGCGCCCTTGCGGCGCGGCCCCTGGATCACCCGCCGCACCCGCTCGGTGCGGTTGGCCAACTCGAAGCGCAGGCGTCGGATCAGCGTGTCGTCATCGAGGCCCGGGTGGTCGGCGAGGAAGGCGTCGAGGCGCAGGGGCTCTCCAAGCCGGGGCCACTGATGCCGGAAGTATCGGAACAACTGCACGAAGGATCGGAAGGCACCGGGATCCTCCGGGCCGCCCAGCAGCCGCCGTAGGGGCGTGAGGCCCGGCGCGCCGAGGCGCAGGGGAGACTTGCCCCAGAACAGGTGCAGGGGCACCAGGATCACCGGCCGCCCCCCTGCGCGCTGGGCGTCGAGGCAGCCGCGGAGCATCTCGTCGGCCTCGGCGACCTTGCCCGGCAGCCCCGGGCGGGGCCCCTTGCGCAGAAACAGCATCGCCGCCTCGTCGCTGCCCAGCAGCGCCGCGGTGCGCTCCCGCATGGGCCGCCGCTCCCGGGCCCCGAACAGGTAGCGCAGCATCGCCGCCAGGGGCCCGAAGATCAGGGTGAAGATCACGGTCACCGTGCGGGCCAGGGGCAGGCCGAAGCGGCGGAAGGCGTGGTTGAAGTACAGGGCGTTGTACACGTGCTTCTGGCTCGCGACGTAGACGAGCCGGCCGTCGGAGGCCAGCCCACGCAGGGCCTGGACGTCCTCGTCCCGAAAGAGCCTGAGCGAGTAGAACAGCCGGAACAGGACCACGCCCACCAGCCCCGGCCGATCCATCATGCCCGACGCATCCACCGCTCCTGTGGGATCCGAATCGGCCATGATCCCTAACCTCCGGGGTCGGCCCGCCGCGGCCAGCCCCGCTGCTCGGCCAGGGCGGTGAGGGCCTGGCAGGTGGAGTCAAAGGCCAGGTCGGCCCAGGGGATCTGGTCCGGCGCGAACCAGCGCACGGCCTGGGTTTCGTCGAGGGGCTCGGCCTCGCCCTCGACCCGGGACGTCCCATAGACGATGATGATGGGGCTCTGGTGGTTGCCGAACACACCGATGAGCGGACCCACCTCCACCCGGAGACCCACCTCCTCGGCGGCCTCGCGCACCGCCGCCTCGGCAGGGAGCTCTCCGCGGTCCACAAAGCCACCCGGCATGACCCACTTGCCCCGCCCGGGGTTGATGCTCCGCCGCAAAAGCAGGATCCGCCCCTCTCGCTCGGGCACCACGCAGGCCGCCACCTTGGGGTCGAGGTACTCCACCCGGCCACAGGCCCGACACACCAGCCGCTCGGGCTCGCCAGCCTTGATCTGCCGGAGCGACAGCGCGCCGCCGCAGGCGGGGCAGAACCGCGGCGTCTCGCCCGGCTTCGGCGGGCGGTGCGGGGGGCGCGGATCGGCGCCCTGGCTCATGGGCGCCCCTTGAGATACTTGGCCAGCCACCGGTGCACCGTCTTCCACCACAGCAGCCGGTTCTGTGGCTTCTGCACGAAGTGGGTCTCGTCCGGGAAGTACAAGAACTTCGACGTGACCCCCATGCGCTGAAGAGTCGTGAACAGCTGCATGCCCTGCCCCACGGTGACCCGGTAGTCGTGCTGCCCGTGGATGATGAGCGTGGGGGTCTTCCACCTCTTGACGTAGGTGGATGGCGACCACTTCTTGTACATGGCGGGGTTTCCCCAGGGCGTGCCGCGAAACTCCCGTTCGGGGAACCACAGCTCCTCCGTGGTGCCGTACTTCGAGCGCAGATCGTAGACCCCGGCGTGGGTGATGAGACAGTTGAACCGACGGGTGTGGCCGCCGATCCAGTTCATCATGTAGCCGCCGTAGGACGCGCCCACGGCGCAGATCCGCCGCCTGTCGATGAAACGGAACTTCTTCAGAGCGGCGTCCACGGACTTCATCACGTCCTGGTAGGGCTTGCCTCCCCAGTCCCCGCCGATGGCGTCGGTGAACTTCTGGCCGTAGCCCGTGGAGCCGTGGAAGTTCGGCATGAGCACCACATAGCCCGGGGCCGCGAAGAGCTGCGCGTTCCAGCGGGGGTGCCAGGAGTCGCCGCTCATGCCCTGGGGGCCGCCGTGGACCATCACCACCAGGGGATAGCGACGTCCGGGGCGGTAGCCCGGGGGCTTGACCAACAGCGCGTGGACCCGGTCTCCCTTCGCGCCGGTGAACCACAGGTGCTCCACGGCTCGCATCCTCACCCGCCCACGGAGCCCTTTGTGGACCTTCGTCAGCGCGCGCGGCTTTCCACCGGCCGCAGAAACCCGGTACACCTCCGCCGGGTTGTGCGAGGCCACCGACACGAACACCAGGTCCTTGCCGTTGGGGGAGATGCGCAGGTACCGCGCGTAGACCCGCTTGACCAGCTTGCGCACCTTGCCGCCGGCCACCCGTACCGTGTAGATGGGCAGGTAGCCCCGGTCCTGGGCCGTGAAGTAGACTCTCTTGCCGTCGGGGGAGAAGACCACCTCGCCCACGGATCGGTCGAAGGACTCGGTCAGCGCTCGCCGCTTCCGGGTGCGCCGATCGTAGAGCACCAGCCGTTGCCGGTCCGCCTCGTACCGCGGCACCTTCATGGCCCGGTAGGCCAGGTACCGACCGTCGGGCGAGAAGACCGGGCTGTTTTGGTTGGCCTTGCTCTTGGTGAGCCGCCGGGGCCGACCCGTACCGAGGCGGCCGCCAAAGGCGCGCAGGGTCATCGCGAAGAGATCGTTGTTCGTGGAGGCGGCAATGAGCTTGTCGGTGTTGCTCACGTAGACCACCTCCCGACCGTCGGGGGAGAAGGCGTAGTCCTGGCGTCCCCCCAGGGCGATGGGCGGCGCATCCCGGGGGCCTGGCGTGAGGTCCTGCACCTTGCGCCCCCGCAGGGTGAAGGCGAAGACGTGCTTGACCTTGCCGTGGCGCCACTGGTCCCAGTGGCGGTACAGCAGCTTGGTGAACAGCTGCGCACGCACCTTGGAGCGCTTGCGCCGCTTCTGCTCGGCCGTATTGCACTTCTCGTTCCGGCAACGCGGGTAGGCCTTGCCAGTGAACAGGAGGCGGTCCCCCTTGGGGCTCCAGACCAGCGGTCCGCCCACCCCCATGGGCCGACTGCTCAGCTGCGTCGCCTCGCCGCCCCGCGGATTGATGCGCCAGATCTGGGCGCCCTTGCGCCGGGTGGACAGAAACACGATGGACCGACCATCCGGCGCCCACCGGGGACCCCAGTCGTGCTTCTTGGTGGCAGTGAGCCGACGAGCCCGGCCACCCTTGAACGGGACCAGGTACAGGTTCGAGTAGCCCTTGTTCTTCTTGATCCGGCTGCGCCCCACCACGAAGACCACCCACTTGCCGTCCGGGGAAATCTGCGGATCCCGCACCGACGGCGTGAGCACGAGATCTCTGGCAGTGAGGGCGCCGGTGGGCTTGAGCCGCCCGGCCCGTCCCCCGGGACGACCATGGGGCCACCCTCGCCGCGCCAGCGCGGAATCGGCCAGGAGCAACGACACACCCAGGCCAAAAAACAAAACAACAGCACGAATCCGCCTCAACCGTTTCATGACGCAACTCCTAGCGTTCCAATCGGTTGGCGACTTTATCGCTCCGGCCCGTGGCTTGCAACCCGGTGACGTGCGGCATCGATTAGACCCTCACCTGTAAGGGGACGTCCATAGCTACGTTACCTGGGTACGAAACAGGCACGAAACCCCAGCGGCGCCGCGTCGCGGACCGGCCCCAGCGGAGGACACGATGGTCAAACCTATTGGAATATCAACACTTCTGATCGCCGCTTTCTTCTGGCCGGCGCCCCCTTCCGCCAAAGCCTGCGCGCCGGCACCGCTGTACAGGACGCCGCCGCCGGCCCCACGGTACGCCGTGCCGCCGCCGGGTGCGCCCCTGGTGGTCCCGGGAAGCCCCCTGTGCCCGCTGGTACCCGTGCGGGTGCAATGCCAGTCCCCGTCCATTCCCTGCGTGCGCTACGTCTACCGGTATGTTTGTCGGCCAAAGACGCCCGTGGTGAAGCGCTGCCCGCCCTACCGCCGTTACGTCCGGCCCTACCGCCGTTACCATCGCCTCCGCTACAGCCGCTACCCGCGCCCCCGCCGCATCTACCGCAACCTGTCGCCCTACCACCCCAAGTCCACGCCCTACCTGGGGCTCGGCGGCGGGTTTCTGTCCTTTGTCAAACCGACGGGGGGGTTCGAGCACCTCCAGGCCGTGGCCGACACCAGCGCCTACGTGGGCTGGAACTTCGGCGGCCTGTTCGCCTTGGAGCTGGGCCTGGCCAACACCTTCTACCGACCCGATCAGACAATGCTTGGCAACGTGTCCAGGGTGGGCCTGGTGGCGATCACCCTGGACACGAAGGTCCGGCTCGTACGGCCCTCGCCCCGGACCTGGGCCGTGCCCTTCCTCCAGGCAGGCCTGGGCGTGTACACCCTGGTCGGCGGGTTCCCCGACGGCTGCGGCAAGTGCAAGACCCGAACCATGGCCCACGGCGGCGGCCTCCAGGCCGGCGGCGGGTTGGACTTCTACCTCAATCGCTACGTGATCCTCGGGGCCCGGGTCCTGTACCGCCACCTGTTCATGAGCCAGGTCCTGGGAACCGACGGCCGGATCTTCGGCACCGACAAGCCCACCCGCCTCCACGCCGTCAGCGCCGGCCTCACCCTCACCGCCTTCTGGTCCCACCTCTAACCCGCGTTTCGGCACCGGGCGCTAGTACTGCTTGCCAAGCAAAACGCCCTCAGGGCTCGCTTGGCAAGAAAAACGCCCCATGGTAACCTGTTTAACAGGAAATGGACCAAGCGATCCGTGGGGGCACAGCGGGATTGGCCGGTGTCTGGAGGAACAGGATGACACGTAAAATTTCGTATATCGTCGTACTCGCCGCTGCTTGCTTCGTCTGGGGGTGCGCCACCGGCACAGGTAGCGGAATTTGCGACGAGGACCACTGCGTAAACGGGATCGTGGACTGCGACGAGACCGGGATCGATTGCGGCGGGGTGGATTGCACGGCTTGCACCTGCATCCCCGACTGCACGGGCTACTCCTGCGGACAGACCGAGCCCAACTGCGGTACCGCCTGTGGCGACGCCTGCGACGCCGGATGCAATCACTGCGCCAACGGGATCCTGGACTGCGACGAGACCGATGTCGATTGCGGCGGCGCCGACTGCATCGTTTGCGGCTGCGTCCCGGACTGCACGGGCTACTCCTGCGGACAGACCGAGCCCACCTGCGGCTCGGTCTGCGGTGACCCCTGCGACGCAGGATGCACCGATCACTGCGCCAACGGGATCCTGGACTGTGACGAAACCGATGTCGACTGCGGCGGCGCCTCCTGCATCGTCTGCGGCTGCGTCCCGGACTGCACGGGCTACTCCTGCGGACAGATCGAGCCCACCTGCGGCTCGGTCTGCGGTGACCCCTGCGACGCAGGATGCACCGATCACTGCGCCAACGGGATCCTGGACTGTGACGAGACCGGCGTCGACTGCGGCGGCGCAGCCTGCGCCTCGTGCACCTGCGTCCCGGACTGCACGGGCTACTCCTGCGGACAGATCGAGCCCAACTGCGGTACCGCCTGTGGCACCCCCTGCGACGCGGGGTGCACGGGGCACTGCGCCAACGGGATCCAGGACTGCGACGAGACCGGCGTCGACTGCGGCGGCTCGGCCTGCGCCGCCTGCGTCTGCATCCCCAACTGCACCGGCTACTCCTGCGGACAGATCGAGCCCAACTGCGGTACCGCCTGCGGCACCCCCTGCGACGCGGGGTGCACGGGGCACTGCGCCAACGGGATCCAGGACTGCGACGAGACCGGCGTCG
>Ga0272441_10000916_pt1 | contig 64366 bp, 50 predicted proteins | sample SSMProp6N_FD_193582 | JGI IMG/M metagenome (GOLD analysis project Ga0272441, IMG submission 193582) | Marine sediment archaeal communities from Little Sippewissett salt marsh, Falmouth, MA, United States - SSM-Prop-6N | ecosystem: Environmental > Aquatic > Marine > Wetlands > Sediment ... | reverse complement strand
CGGGCCGGAGGACGAGGAATTCGCCGAGAGCCTCCGGCGAGAGTCCGCCGCGGGCCGGCCGATCGGCGGGACAGGCTTCGTCCGCAGGCTGGAGGGGCGGCTGAAAAGGCGCCTCGCGCGCGGAAGCCCCGGCAGGCCCCGGACGCGACGGCGGGACTAGCGGCCGGGGACAAGGCGCCCGGCCCTTTATCCTTCCAAGCTCCCCTCTTGCGCCCGCGCCCGCGTCGGGGTATACTCCGCACGGGGGAGGGGAAGACCGTCTTGGCGAGCCGGTTCGGTGACTTCCGCGTGGTGAAGCCGCTCATCGAGGGCGGGACCGCGACCATTTACCTGGCCGAGAACAACGCCCACGGCCGGGTCGCGGTCAAGGTGCTCCGCAAGGCGGACGCCCGCGCGCGCCGCGCGCTCGCGCGCGAGTACAGGCTGCTCTCGCGCCTCGAGCACCCGAGCCTGCTCAAAGTGTACGCCTTCGGCACGAGCCCCCAACCGTACCTGGCGATGGAGTACTTCCCCGGCCCCTCGATCCGGCTGTGGCTGCGCAGGGACCCGGGCGCCGTGCGACGGAAGGTGTGCGCGATCCTCGAGGGGGCCGGCGCGGCCCTGGGCTGCATGCACGCGCAGGGCGTGGTGCACGGGGACGTGAAGCCCGAGAACCTGCTCCTCTCCGAGAAGGGCGAGGTGCGATTGATCGACCTCTCGACCGCCTCGACGCCCTGGGCGCGGCGGCTGCGCCTCGCCGGCCGCAGGGTGGGCACGGTCGGCTACCTCGCGCCCGAGGTCGCGGCGGGCGCCGTTGCGCACGTGGGCTCGGACGTCTACGCCTTGGGCGCGACGGCCTACGAGCTCCTCACCGACCAGGCCCCGTTCATGGGCGGCTCGCGCGAGAGCACCATCAAGCGGCAGACGCGCGGGACCGTCACGGCCCCGAGCCGCCTCCGCAGCGGGGTACCGCAGGCCGTGGACGCGATCCTCCTGCGGATGCTCGCACCCTACCCGTCGGCGCGACCGGTGGACGCGGCGCTCGCCGCGCGGCAGCTGAACAAGGCGCTCGAGGGCGCCCCGCTGGGCGGGGAGGAGTAGCCGCATGGCCGTCCGCCGCGCGGGACCGACGAACAACTACCTGAACTTCGAGCGGCCGGTCTACGAGCTCGATCAGAAGATCCGCGAGCTCGAGGACCTGAGCGAGCGGAACAAGCTCGACTTCACCGAGCAGATCCGCTCCTTCCGCGGACGGCGCGACCAGATCCTCCGCGAGATCTTCAGCGGGCTCACGCCCTGGCAGCGGGTGCTCCTCGCCCGCCACAGCGACCGGCCGCAGATGCGGGACTACGTCGAGCTCACGTTCTCGGATTTCGTCGAGCTCTCGGGCGACCGGCTCTTCGGCGACGACAAGGCGATCGTGACCGGGTTCGCGCGCGTGGACGGCCGGAGCGTGATGCTCGTGGGCCACCACAAGGGCCGCAACGTGCGCGAGCGGCACGCGGCCAACGCGGGCAGCCCGCATCCGGAGGGCTTCCGCAAGGCGCTCGCCAAGATGCGCCTGGCCGAGAAGTTCGGCCTGCCCGTGGTCTCGCTCATCGACACGAAGGGCGCCTTCCCCGGCACCGGCGCCGAGGAGCGCGGCCAGGCCGGCGCGATCGCGGTGAACCTCGCCGAGATGTCCGTGCTGCGTACGCCGGTCGTCTGCGTGGTGATCGGCGAGGGCGGCTCGGGCGGGGCGCTCGGCATCGGGGTGGGGGACCGCACCCTCATGCTCGAGCACGCGTACTACTCGGTCATCAGCCCCGAGGGCGGCGCGGCGATCCTCTGGAAGGACGGGTCCAAGGCGCCCGAGGCCGCGGCCGCGCTCAAGTGCACGGCCGACGACCTCGCCGAGATCGATCTCGTGGACGAGATCGTGCCCGAGCCTCTCGGCGGCGCGCACCGCGACCCGGCCGAGATGGGCCGCCTCCTGCGCGAGGCTCTCGCCCGCGCGCTCGACGCGCTCGCGCGCGAGCCGCTCGACGCGCTCCTCGAGCGGCGCTACGAGAAGATCCGCAGGATCGGCGTCTGGCGCGAGGCGGCGGACGCGAAATAAAAAACGGGTCCGAGCCTATCTCCCCAACGCGCGCCTCGCCGCTGCGATGATATCCGCGACCGAGGGCAGGACCGCATCCTCCAAGACACGCGCGGCGGGAATCGGCGCGTCCGGCGCGCCCACGCGCACGACGGGCCCATCGAGGTCGAGCATCGCACTCTCGCTCGCGAGCGAGGCGACCTCCGCGCCGATGCCGCCGGCGCGCGCGCCCTCCTCGACCGTGACGAGCCGCTGCGTGCGGCGGATCGACTCGAGGATCGCCCCCTCGTCGAGCGGCTTGATCGTGCGCAGGTCCACGACCTCTGTCTCGACGCCTTCGGCGGCGAGCGCCCCGGCCGCGCGCAGGGCGAGCTCGACCATGTACCCGTGCGCGGTGATCGTGAGATCCCGCCCCGCACGCGCCACGCGCGCGCGCCCGAGCGGAATGACTTCGCTCTCCGCCGAAACCGGCCCGCGCGCACCATAGAGAAGCTTGTGCTCCACGAAGAGCACGGGGTCGTCGTCCAGGATCGCGGCGGCGAGGAGCCCGCGGATGTCCCGCACGCGGCCGGGGCAGACGATCTTGAGGCCTGCGACGCCCTGGAAGAGCGCCTCGAGCGACTGCGAGTGCGTGGGCCCGTAGCCGCGGTACCCGCCGGCCGGGCAGCGGATCACCAGGGGCACACGGGCGTCCAGCCCGTACATGTAGTGGAACTTGGCCGCGTGGTTCGCGATCTGGTCGAAGGCCAGGAGCACGAAGTCCATGAACATCATCTCGATCACCGGCCGCAGGCCCACCAGGGCCGCGCCCGCGCATGCACCCACGAGCGAGTTCTCGCTGATGGGCGCGTTCACCACGCGCTCCTCCCCGAAGCGCTCCGCGAGGCCCCGCGTCACCTTGAACGCGCCGCCGTACCCGGCGATGTCCTGGCCAAGAAGCAGGACACGCCCGTCGCGCTCGAGCGCCTCGGCGAGGGCCGCGTTCACGGCCTGCCAGCCGTAGCGCTCCTCGCAGCCGGCGTCGTCCGCGGAGGGGTCGGACGAATCCCGATCCAGGGGCGTCGCGTAGACGCCGGCGGCCGCGGTCTCGACCGCCGGAGGCGGCGCGGCGCGGGCGCGCTCGATCGCGGCGGCGACCTCGCGCTCGACCTCGCGGTCGACCGTCTCGAGCTCCCCGCCCGTGACGGCCGCGTCCTCCTGCATCTCGTTCGCGAGGCGCACGAGGGGACAGCGCGCGCGCCAGCGGTCCTCCTCCTCGCGCGAGCGGTACTCGCACCCGTCGCTCTTGGAGTGCCCGTGGAGGCGCCAGGTCATGCACTCGAGGAGGAAGGGCCCCCCGCCCGAGCGGACCTGGACCGCGGCCTTGCGCGTGGCCGCGCGCACGGCGCCGACGTCGTTCCCGTCGACGCAGGCGTGCTCGATGCCGTAGCCCTCGGCGCGGCGCGCGATGAATCCGGGCGAGGAGCGCGCCCGCGGCCGCGCCGTGCCCTCCTCGGTGCGCGTCGAGAAGGACCAGCCGTTGTTCTCGCAGACGAAGAGCACGGGAAGTTTCCACAGCGCGGCCATGTTCAGCGACTCGTGGAAGGTCCCCTGGTTGGAGGCCCCGTCCCCGAAGAAGGGGACCACGATCCGGCGGTCGCCCGTGCGCTTGATCGCAAGCGCGGCCCCGACCGCGATCGGCAGCCCGCCGCCGGTGATCCCGTTCGAGCCGAGGAAGCCGATCTCGCGCGCCGAGAAATGCTGGCTCCCGCCGCGGCCGGCGGCGTACCCCGTCGAGCGGCCGAAGATCTCGGCGGCGAGCCGCTCGGGGCTCCCGCCCTTGGCCAGAAGATGCCCGTGCCCGCGGTGGTTCGAGACGACGAGGTCCGCAGGCTCCAGCGCGCTCGAGACGCCCACGGCCACCGCCTCCTGGCCGGCGGCCGAGTGCGTGGTGCCGGCGAGCTCCCCGCTCGCGAAGATCTCCGCGAGCGCGCACTCGAACTCCCGGACGAGGCGCATCCGGCGGTAGAGATCGAGCCTCTCGTCCGGCACGCTCAGCCCCTTCCCTTCCCGTTCTTGTCCTTCTCCTCGGCCTTCTTCTTCCGGCGGCGCCAGGGGAAGACCGAGCGGAGCATCTCGCCCTCCTCATAGAAGAAACTGGCGACGAGGGTGTAGGCCACAAGCCCCAGGAGGACGGGCGCGATCGCGCGCTGCGCGAGGACGAAGAGGTCGCCCGGGGGAGCGTCCCAGGGCAGGCTCCGCTCTGTCCAGTGGGCCGCGAGCATCGCGGCCCCACCGGCGAGGAGCGCCCGGCCGAGCGTGCCGAGGACCTTCGCCCCGACGGGCGAGGCGTCCTCCCGCGCGAGCGCGCCCCAGAGGAGCGCGAGGTAGACCGCCGCCGCGATCGCGCTCGCGAGGGCGAGCCCGGCCTCGCGCAGGGGCGTATGCACAAGCACGAGGTCCAGCGCGATGTTCACGCCCACGGCCACGGCCGCGAAGACGGCCGGGGGGCGCATCCGTCGCCGCGCGAAGAAGACGCGCGCGCACACGGCCGCGCACGCCAGCGGCGCCAGTCCTCCCGCCGCGAAGAGGAGCACGCGCAGGGCGCGCGTCGTGTCCTCGTACGTGAACGCGCCCCGTTCGAAGAGGAGCCGGATCACGTCGCGCCCGCAGACCGCAAGGAGCAGTCCCGCGGGCACGAGTGTGAAGACCGCCAGGCGCACCGCGTGCGTGAGGCTCTCGCGCAAGCCCTTGTCGTCCCCGCGCGCCTTCTGGCTCGAGAAGATGGGCAGCGCCGCGGTTGCGAGCGCCGTCCCCAGCACGGCCATCGGAAGCTGCGCGAGCCGGTTCGCCGCGTAGAGCGCGCGCACCGCGCCCTCGCCGGGCACGAGCGCGATCGCCATGGTCCGGTCGATGAAGACGTTGAGCTCGAAGAGGACGGCCGCCGGCGCCACGGTGACGAGCGCCGCGACGACCTTCCGGAAGCCGGGATCGGACGTGTCCAAGCTCGGCCGGTAGCGGAACCCGGCCGCGCGCGCGAAGGGGATCTCCACCCCGGGCTGGAGGACGCCCGCGAGGAGCACCGCTCCGGCGAGCCACCAGACAATTGAAGCCTCCGCGCGCTCGGGCCACCGCAGGACGAAGACGCCGATGAGGCAGAGGTTCAGGAGCGCCGGCGCGAGCGCGCCGGGCGCGAAGCGCCGGTGGCTGTTGAGCACCGCCATCAGGAAGGCAAACGCGCAGATGAGCGGCATGTACGGCAGCATCAATGCGATCAGCGCCAGGACGAGGCCTCGGCCCTCGCCCGTCGCCGGCGCGCCCGAGGCGAGCGTGTAGCACACGGCCGAGCCGAGGAGCGCGGCCGTGCCCAACACCAGCAGCAGCCACGTGAGCACGACCGAGGCCGTGCGGCTCGCGCCGCGCGCATCGCCCGCGCTCACGCGCTCGACGTACACGGGCGTGAACGCGTGGGTGAGCGCGCCCTCGCCGAAAACCTGGCGTGCGAGATTCGGCACGGTGAGCGCGTAGAGGAAGGCGTCGGCCACGCCGCCCTTGAGCGGCACGATCAGGATGTCGCGCACGAGGCCGAGCACGCGGCTGACCATCGTGCCCGCGGCGAAGAGCCCGCTCCCGCGCGCGATGGCGTGGCCCTCGCTGGCACCGTCGGCGGACCCGGCGGGTCCGGCGGCCCCGGGCTTCTCGCTCTCTCCGGAGGGCTTCGGCCTGGATTCTTCCATGCGGCTCCCCGCGCCGCACGCACGCGCGACGCGGGGGCATTCTATTCCCTAACCCGATGGCGCGCAAGCGCTAGGGCGCGGGCTACTTCGACTTCACGACCCGCGCCATGACCTTGCAGTTGTCCGGACCACGGTTCTCGCAGTAGGCCACCAGGCAAACGCCCTTCGGGCCGGCCTTGGCGAAGCCCTGCATCTGGTCCTTGCCGCCCTCGCCCGCGATGACGAAGAAGGTCTTGGTGGGATCCTTGATCCGGTCCCCAGGAAGCTTGCCGTCGGCCTCCAGGTAATAGCCGAAGACCTTGACCTGCACGCCCTCCCGGCCGCGCCTCACGGGCTGGTCCAGCGTGAGCAGGAACCCCTTGCCGTCGAAGGCCAGCGAGAAGAGGGGCACCAGCCCCAGGGTCTTCGCGCCCTCCACCGCCTGCGGCGGCCCGGTCTCCTTGCCGTTCGCGTCGAGCCGCCAGAGGTACAGGCCCAGCATCCTGCTCGGAGCGGCGAAGAAGCCGCCGTTCTTGCCCATGGCCAGCGCCGGCAGCCGATGCTGGTCCACGAAGAATCCGGGATACATCGATATCTTCTTCGAGGGGCCCATGACGTGGGCCTGGCTCCCGGGCTTGCCGGACGCGGCGTCCACGCTGGTGATCCCGGCGTAGGTGTGGGGCGCCTTTCCATTGTACGAGGCGAGGTGATGCCCGATGAAGACGCGCCCGCCAGCCACTGCGGCCACGGCGTTGTCGGCAAGGGCCTTTCCGCCCGCGTCCGCGAGGAGGACGCCCTTGCCGTCCAGCACCTTGCCCTCGGGCGAGACGCGCGCGCCGTAGAGCACATACCCCGTGCCCGGGTCGCCGGGCACGCCCTCGCCGCGGAAGGCCTGCCAGGCGACGAAGTAGTTGCCGCCTGTGAAGGCCACGACCGGGTGGCACTGGTTGTGCGCGCCGCCGGCGATGAGGATGCCGTCCGGGTCGAGCACCTTCCCGTCCACAGAGACGCGCGCGGCATAGACATCCCAATCCTTGCCGTTCCGGAAGTCCTCCCAGACGACGAGGAAGCCCTTCCCGTCCGAGGCCACGGCCGGCCACTCCTGCCGGTCCTTGGCCCCGGCGACGAGTATTCCCGCCGGGTCGAGCGCCTTTCCGTCCGCCGAGACGCGCGCGCAGAAGATGTCCGCCTCGCCGTCAGCGATGCAGCCCTCGCGCCAGGCCACGAGCCACGTCTTCGAGCCCTCGCACCAGGTTGCACGCGGCCACATCTGCCGCCGCGTCTCTTTCACGTTGGGCGCGACCTCGACAGTCGACCCGACCGACTCGGCCGCGACCGCGGCCGAAAGCGTCCCGATCAAGAGGACGACGGCCCACTTGAGCGTTTTCATCATTTGCCTCCCTCGAGCTTCGCCCCGGCGGTCGGCTTGCCCCAGTCGATGCCTGTGATGCGCCAGGTGCGTACGTCCGTGGCGCCCCCGTAGGTCTGGTACGCGGTGCCGTTCGGGCCGGGGACCCCGTTGCGGAACCAAGCGAGTCTTTCCTTCGCTCTGTTCCCGAGCTCGCGCCACTCCCCGTCCTTACAGAGACTCGAGATCCGGCCGTTCCTCACCCGGCGTAGGGGGGCCTCGTCGTGAGCGCTCGTGAAGAGGGTATCCGGGGGATGGAGGAACGCGCTGTTGAGCATGGGTCGCATGTGGGGCCCGCAGGCGAAGCCCGCGGAGAGGGCCGGGCCGTCCTCCATGGTCAGGCCTTTCTTGGCGTCCCGGGCGTACGGCTCGACCTTAGCCCCGTCCGGCGAGACGCGCCAGATGGCCGCGATCTGGCCGCCGTAACCCACGCCGTAATAGTAGCCCAGGTAGAACGAGCCGTCCCCGCCCATGAAGCCCTCTGCGGCGGAGGCGGCGCTCTTTCTCTTGGTGTCCTGGGGCCCCTTGTCGCCGTAGTCGGCGGGTCCCAGCAGACAGGTGAGCTTGCCGTTCTCGATGCGGTAGAAGCCGCCGTCAACGAAGAGCACGGGCTTTCCGTCCTTGTCCTGCTGAAGACGTGCCATGCTTCGGAAGCCGACCTCCTTCGCCGCAACCGCCCCCCCGCGCTTCGCGGGCGCGGGCGCCTTGCCGCCGCCGGCGATGCGTTCGAACCACCAGCGGTTCTCCTTGTCTTTGTTCCGGAAGACGCGGACCACGTTCTTATACGGGTCGGTCGTGTAGATGCGGCCCTTCTCGGGGCCCTCCTCCGACACGCCCTCGATCACGAGCGTTCCGCTTGGCAATCCGAAGGACATGCCTCGGACGCCGTAGGGATTCCCCAGGCAGCTCGCCGGTCCCTCGGCCAGCGGCATGTCCGAGTTCCAGTAATCGTCCCCCGAGATCGTCACGATTCGACCGTCGGGCTGGATGCAGCGGAGCGCACCGTAGTAATGCGCGGCGAAGAAGTAGAGGTTGCCCTCATCGTCCGCGGCGATGCGCGGCCCGCGTCCGGCCTGGGCCTCGCGCCGCGGGCCGTCGAGGTAACCGTACTGGTTGATGAAGGCGAAGTGCTCCCTCTTCGGCGGGCCCTTGCCGCCCGGCGAGGCGAGCGGTTCCGGCCCGCGACCATCACCCATCATAGCCACACCGGCCGCGACCGTGCCGGCGAGGACGACCCCTGCGATGAATTTCATGACCAATCCTCCCTTTGCAGCCGTGCCCGCCGATGCGGCCGTTCCGATCCTCGCGCCCGAGGCGAGCGAGCCGATTTTTCCCGCGAGCGCGGCCGGCGCGTGCGCGGGCCCGGCCGCGGCGAGCGCGCCCGCGACCGCGGGCGCGGCGATCGCGCCGAACCCGGCCGCGGCGAGGCGCTTGCGGAGCTTCTCGAGCCCGCGCTTCGCGCGCGCGTTCACCGTGCTGCGCGGCACGTTGAGAATCCCGGCCGCCTCCTCCTCGGTGAAGCCCTCGCGGTGGCAGAGACCCACGGCTACGCGCTCGGCCGGGTCGAGCGAGGCGAGCGCCACGCCCACCGCGGCCGCGGCCTCGCGCCGCTCGGCCGCCTCGCCCGGTCGGGGCTCGCCCGACGCGGCGGCCGCGTGCTCCTCTCGCCGGCGGCGGCGCGTCTCGGCGCGCGCGAGGTCGGTCGCCGCCGTCACGACTGCGCGCGCGAGGTAGGGCCGCACCGGGCGGCCCGGATCGAGCTTCTCCGAATGCCGGCAGACACGCATAAAGGCCTCCTGGACCGCGTCCTCGGCAAGGTCAGGCCGCCCGGTCACCAGGAGCGCGAGGCGGTAGCCCCCATCGAGGTGCCGCGCCAGAAGCGCGCCGAGCGCCTCGGCGTCGCCGGCGCGGGACGCGGCGATGAGCGACTCCTCGGTCCTGGGTGCGTTCCCTTCCATGCCAACCTGTATACGGCATGGAGGCGCGTCCTGCCAAGGGAATCTTGCATTTTGACAGGCGCCCCCCGGGACGGTAGAATCCGCCCCATGGCCGAGAATAAGCGGGGCACGCTCAGTCACTACATGAAGGAGACGCGGCGACCGATCTACGCGATCCTGGCCGCGGCGCCCTTCTTCGTGGCCTACGAGGCGGGCATCCTCCTCTACGGCGGGCTCCAGGGCAACCCGCGCAACGGGGTCGAGGCCCTGATGGACTGGATGCTCGGCCATCCCCTCGGGCACTACGGCGCGATCCTCGTCTTCGTCACCCTCGGCATCTTCGTGCTCTACCACCAGAAGCGCGAGGAGTCGATGACCCGCGAGGCCGTGGTCAAGGGATACATCCCGGCCCTCTGCGTCGAGAGCTTCTTCTATGCGGGGATCCTCTTCCTTCTGCCGGCGAGCCTGCACAAGTGGCTCGCCTCGGCCGCGCTCGCCTCGGGCGGAGGCGGCGGAAGCCTGGGCTACGACCTCCTCGTCACAAGCTGCGGCGCGGGCGCGTATGAAGAACTTCTCTTCCGGCTCCTCCTCCTCGCGCTCGTGGGAAGCATCTGCTTCCGCCTCTTCAGCGTCCCCAAGGGCTGGAGCGCGGCGATCGCGGTCGTTGTGACCTCGCTCCTCTTCTCAGGCGCGCACTACATCGGCTACTCCTTCGACTGGCCGAGCTTCCTCTTCCGCTTCGCGGCCGGGATGTACTTCGCCGCGATCTGCACGTACCGCTCCTTCGGCGCGGCCGTGGCCACGCACGCCTTCTTCGACATGATGTTCTTCGCCCGGCTCCACCTGGGCTGAGGGGACCGCCGTGCCCGATCACGCCCTCCAGAAGTGCATCCTGCCCGAGTGCGGCGCGACCTTCGGCATCGAGGAGGTCCACCACGCCTGCCCGAAGTGCGGGAACCTGCTCGACGTGGCCTACGACTGGGGCCGCATGCCCGCGCCCACGCACCTGCCCGAGCTCACGGCCCAGGCGCCCGAGCTCGACGGCTGGAGCTCGCGGAGCGGCGTCTGGCGCTACCGCGCGATGATCGACTTCGCGCCGGACGAGGCGCTCATGAGCATGGGCGAGGGCGCGACGCAGCTGCGTCCCTCGCCGGGCGTGGCCGCGTACGTGGGCCTCGCGGGCAAGGGCAGGGTCGAGTGCCAGTACGAGGGATTCAACCCCTCCGGCTCCTTCAAGGACAACGGCATGGCGGGCGCGTTCACGCACGCGCGCATGGTCGGCGCGCGCACGGCCTGCTGCGCCTCGACCGGGAACACCTCGGCCTCGCTCGCGGCCTTCGCGTCCGCGACGCGCCAGATGGAGGCCGTCGTCTTCATCGGACGCGGAAAGATCGCGCTCGGCAAGCTGAGCCAGGCGCTCGAGTACGGCGCGCGCACGGTCGAGATCGAGGGCGACTTCGACGACGCGATGGCGCGCGTCATGGAGGCCTCGAAGGCCGAGGGGCTCTACCTCGTCAACTCGGTCAACCCGTTCCGCCTCGAGGGGCAGAAGACGATCATGTACCGGATTCTCGAGGCGCGCGGCTGGCGCGTGCCCGACTGGATCGTCTGCCCCGGCGGGAACCTCGGAAACTCCAGCGCGTTCGGCAAGGCCTACATCGAGCTCGTGGAGCTCGGGCTCATCCGCCGGCCGCCGAGGCTCGCGGTCATCAACGCCGAGGGCGCGCCCACGCTGAGCGTGCTCGTCAACGAGCGCAACATGAAATGGAACGGCGGGGCGCCGGACATGTTGCTCGCCGACGCGCGCTGGAAAGAGATGGACGAGAAACATCTCAACGCCCGCACCCTCGCGAGCGCCATCGAGATCAACCGGCCCGTCAACCTGACCAAGTGCCTGCGCGCGCTCGAAGCGACCGACGGCGTCGTGCGCACGGTTTCGGACGAGGAGATCCTCGACGCAAAGGCCGTCGTCGGCCGCGAGGGCGTCGGCTGCGAGCCGGCGAGCGCGGCCTCGGTCGCGGGCGCGCGCCGCCTCGTCGAGGAGGGCGTCATCGACAGGGACGCCGAGGTCGTCTGCGTGCTCACCGGGCACGCCTTGAAGGCGCCGAACGCGACGGTGGGCTATCACGCGGCCGAGGGCTCGAGCGAGCGCGCGTATGTCGAGGGCTACGGCGTGAAGGGCGCGCGCTTCGCGAACCGTCCGGTCCGCGCGGCGAACGATCTCGACGCCATCCTGAAGGCGCTCAAGGCTACCAGGTGAGCAATCGCCCCGGAAGGGCCGGACCGGTGGAGAGCCAAAGGATCAGCAGCAGACTATAGGTGGCAGCGTTTGCCAGGCAACTCCATTGGCCGGCCTTTCCTCTGCACTCCCTCGGAAGCACAAGCCTCGCTACTCCATACTCGACCAGCACCGCGAGCCAATAGGCGATGAAAAAGAACCCCATGAATGCAAGCCATGGGGCGAGCCTATCCATCACGCCGAGTTCACCCACCACGGTGAGAGAAATCGCCCCGCCCAGAGGCAAGCCGACAAGCGCCGACAGCACATTCGCCAGCGTGACCATGCCGATTGACTTGCCGAAACTTATCCGGACGATCCAACAGCAGAGACCGATCTCGATCAGGACAATGGGAATCAGCAGCAACCCGAAAACCGGCTTGGAAGTAGACACCGGCACGATCACCGGGTTCGCGTACGCCGGGCTCGCGGCCAGCGCGAGCATGGCCGTGAGCAGGAGTGTCTGCGTTCTCCGCGACAAGAGCCTGCTCCTCTCTATTGGCACTATACTCTCAAAACCCGCCCCGGTCAACCGGCCCGCCGCGCCGGGCGCCTCCGATACGCCGACGGCGTTTTCCCCGTCACGGCGCGGAACTGCGTGGCGAAGTGCTGGCTCGAGGCGTAGCCGAGTTCAAAGGCCACGGCCGTGACCGGGAGGCGCGTGCCCGTGAGCAATCGTTCGGCCTCACGCACGCGCGCGCGGACCTGGTAGGCCTTCGGCGACATTTTCACATGCTCGATAAAATGCCGCGAGATCTGCCGGTAGCCGAGCCTCAAGGACGCGAGCACCTCGCGCGCGCCCTTTCCCGTGTAGACCGCCGCATCGAGCGCCTCCCGCGCGCACTCGGCCCAGTACCGGCCGTAGTCGGGCGCGTCCGCGCCGGACGCCCCCCGCGCGGCGAGGCGGATCGCGTGCCAGGCCATGGCGCGGCCGAGCGCGAGCAGAACTTCCCCCGAACCTGCGCCCGGGCTCGCGATCTCCCGCTCCATAAATCCCGCGAGCGTGCGGATTCCGGGCGTCGCGCGGAGCGCCGCCGCCGGTCCCCGGAACTCGCGCGCCTCCGCGGCCGCGGCCACAAAGCATACGCCATTGTAGCCCGTCCGCCGGCAGGAGAGCGTGAACCGGCTCCCCCCGCGCAGCAAAACGAGACAGCCGGGGCCGAGCTCCGCATCGCCTCCGTCACCGCTATAGCTTAGTTGTCCAGCACTTACATAGATTACATGGAGCTGGTCGTACCGCTTCGTCTCGAAGCGGTACCCGGCCGGCTGGCTCTTGGCCCCCGCGTAGGAATGTCCCGAGCGTCTCATTTACGAACATCTTACGTCCGGTCCCCGGACGCCGTCAAGCCCGTTTCGGGGTAGAATTTCGTGGAGAGAGGAGGCGCCCATGCCCCCCGCCGCCGCCGCCGCCACGATGACCGAGCGCGAACGCATGATCGAGACCCTCACCTTCGGCACGCCCGACCGCGTCCCGTTCGCGCCGGGCGGCGCGCGCGAGTCCACGCTCGCGGCCTGGCACGCGCAGGGCCTCCCCGAGGGCCGCGACTGGAGGGCGGCCCTCCGCGAGAAAATCGGCCTGGCGCCCGAGCCGCCCGCCGAGCGCGTGCGCCCCGGCGTCAGCTTCCGCATGATCCCGACCTTCGAGGAGAAGGTCCTGGAGCACTCCGGCGGCCACTACATCGTCCAGGACTGGATGGGCAACGTCACGGAGATCTCCGACGCCTACGACTACACCTACATCCGCGCGGCGAAGGACTTCGTCACGCGCAAGTGGCACAAGTTCCCGGTCGAGTCGCGCGAGGACTTCGAGGCGATGAAGAAACGCTACGACCCCGACGCGCCCGGCCGCTTCCCCGGGGACTTCCGCGAGCGCTGCCGCCACCTGCGCGAGCGCGACCGCGTCGTGCACGTCGCCTTCGCCGGCCCTTTCTGGCAGATGCGCGAGTGGTGCGGCTTCGAGCCGCTCTGCATGCTATTCATCGAAGACCCCGGCTTCATCGAGGAAATGGTCGCCTTCTGGACCGAGTTCGTCTCGCGCACCCTCGCGCCCGTGCTCGACGCCGGCGTCGTCGACCGCATCGGCATCAACGAGGACATGGCCTACAAAGAGAAATCCATGATCTCGCCGGCCATGACGCGCCGCTTCCTCCAGCCGGCCTGGCGCCGCTGGGCTGGCGAGGCGCGCGGCGCCGGGGTGCCCCTCATCGACATGGACTCGGACGGCAAGGTGGACGAGCTCATTCCGATCTGGATCGAGTCGGGCATCAACGTCTGCGACCCGCTCGAGGTCGCGGCGGGGAACGACATCAACGCGTATCGCGCGCGCTTCGGCCAAAAGATGGCCTACCGCGGCGGGGTGGACAAGCGCGCCATGGCCAAGGGCGGGCGCGTCGTCGAGGCGGAGCTCGCGCGCATCGCGCCCGTTGTGTGCAGCGGCGGCTACATCCCCGGCTGCGACCACGGCGTGCCGCCGGACATCTCCTGGCCGGACTTTATCCATTACGCGCGCCTGCTCGCCGAGCTCACCGGGTGGCTGTAGGGGGAGGGGACGGGGGGCGCCTACTCCCCCGGCGCGGGCGGCGCGGCGGGTGCGTCCGGCGCGGTTTCGCGACGGATCTTCTTCAGGGCTTCGGCGGCGGCTTTGCGGACATCGCCATTCGGGTCCTTCAAAGCCACCTCCAAGTCGGGCACTGCTGCCTGGGCTTCGGGGCCGATTCGCGTCAACGCCCAGGCCACGGAAACTCGCACCGCGGGGTGTGTGTCCTTGAGGGCCTGTCTAAGGGCGGGGACTGCGTCTTTGGCCTCTGGACCGAGGGTGAACAGGTTCTTGGCAGCGACATCGCGCATCCACCATTCACGGCTGCTGAGAAGCCACCTCGTGAACACGGGGACTGATGGCTCCCCGCAAAGAACGAGCAGGGAGCGAATAGCTTCAGCCTCATCCCAAGGCAGTGGCCTGCCCTGCTTGCGGGGAAGCCAGTCCATCGCTCGGAAGTAAAGCGACAACTTCCCGACCGCTTGCTCGGGGCCGCCAAGAGCCGTAATAGCCTCGCTCCATTCAAGCTTATCCATTGCATAGGCTTGCACGACCTCCTGGGTCCGAAACACCGACGCCGCGTACGCCGTGACGAACACCGCGAGGCCGAGAATCACCACAATCCCCACGGTCGCGAGGATGGCCGCGCGGCGGGTGCGATCCGGGGGGGTGGGAGCGGCGGCTTCGGGCATGGCGTCCCCAGCCTATCCATGCCAGGGCGTGGCGTCAAGAGGGACGGGCGGCGCCCTCCCCCCGCCCCCCCCGCCCCAGTCTGCCCTTGACGCGCTCGCCCCCGGCCGGTAGCATTATTTCCCGGGGGAGCGCCCTGTGCGAGCTCCCTGGACGCACTGCAGGAGGCCTGCCATGCGCTGCTTGACGCCTATTTGTGGCTTTTCGGCCCTCGTCCTCGCCGTTCTCGCCGCCGGCTGCGGCGGCGGGAAGAAGAAGCCCGCCCGGGTGGTGGTGACCGACACCGGCCCCATTCGGCCCGCGGCCGCGGCCGACGAGCCGGTGAACCCGGCCTTCCCGAAGCACTCGATCGAGGAGCTCCTCGCGATGGACTACGAGAAGCTCACCGACGCACAGAAGGCGCACGTGCTCGAGACGTCGCTGGGGCTCCTGCGCACGCCGGACTGGCGGGCGGGCCACCGGTCGCTCGTGCGCATCGGCAAGCCCGCGATGACGGGACTCGTCGCCATGGTCGGCGAGACGGACCGCAGCGAGAACCTGGTCGGCCCGGTGCCACGCGTCGCGCGCCACAGCGTCGCCGAGGTGGCGCGCTTCGTGCTCTGGGACCTGATCAAGAACCACTCGAACTACCGCGGCGATCTGCCCGAGGCCGACGCGGCGGCCTGGGGGGACTGGTACGCGCGCCACGGCGGGTCGCTCGTCATCAACCGGTAGCCCGGCCGCACCCGTGAAGCACCGGCCTGCCTGCCCCCCCCCGCGGCGGGTACCGCGGGCCGTTCTTGCCGCCCTCGTCCTCGCGATCCAGCTCCCCTCCGGCTGCGTCACGCTCAAGCGGCACGTCGCGGAGTGCCGGCCGCTGCCGCGGGCGCGGGGCCTCGCCGCGCGCGACCTCGAGACCGTCCTCACGCTTCCCGAGAGCGAGATCGACCTCGGCCGCGCGGCGCTCCTCGTCGCACGCCCCGAGCTCGAGGGCGGGGCGCTCGCGCGGGCGCTCGCGCGGCTCGACGCGGTCGCACAGAAGGTCCGCCGCCGCGTGGGCACGGGCGCCTCTCCCCGCGAGGCGATCCTCGAGATGAACGCGGTCGTGCTCGACCGGGGGCGGCTCCCCCCGCACCGCACGCTCGACGCCGGCGACGTGCCCGCGCCGCTCGCGGGCGCGGAGCAGTTCGACCCCGTGCGCGTGCTCGAGACGGGCGAGGGCGACTGCGTGGCCCGCTCGATCCTGTACCTCGCCGTGGCCGAGCGCGCGGGGCTGCCCTTCCGGCTCTGCGTCGCGCCCGGGCACGTCTTCGTGCGCTACGACGACGGCCTCTGGCGCGCGAACGTCGAGACCACGCGCGGCGGCCGGTGCCCGCCGGACCTCTACTACTGCTTCTGGCGGCGCGCGCGGCCCGAGGCCCTCGCCCGCGGCGCGTACCTGCGCAGCGAGAGCAAACGCGAGGCCCTCGCCACGGTCCTGGCCCTGCACGCCGGCTTCCTCGCGCGCGAGGGCCGCCTCGCCCAGGCCGAGCGCGAGGCCACGCTCGCGATCGCCGTCAAGCCCCGCTTCCCGCCCGCGTACGTCAACCGCGGCGTCGCGCGCTACGCCGCCGGCCGCCGCGAGGAGGCCCTCGCCGACTACCGCGCCGCGCTCGCCTGCGACCCGGCCTCGCCCGCCGCACTCAACAACCTCGCCATCTCGCTCATCGACCGGCCGCGCCCGGCCCCCGGGGACGTCGCGCGGGCGAGGCGGCTCGCGCTGCGCGCCCTGCAGGCCTCGCCGCGGGGCGACCGCCGGCTCCAGGCGGGCCTGCACCGGACCGCGGCGCGAACGCTCGCGCTCGCGGGCGAGCCGCGCGCGGCGCTGCGGCACCTCGCACTCGCGGCGCGGTGCGTCCCCGACCGCGTCGACTACCGGCGCGCGTATGACGAGGCCCTCGTCGCGTGGCGCGCTGGGCGGCCCTTGCCGCCCCTTGCTCCCAAGAAGGCCACGCCATGAACGCGAGCGCGGTCGTCTTCATCTCCCTCCTCCTCCTCGCGGTGGCCGCGCTCATCCTGCTGGGCGTGCGTCTCGCGCTGAGCGCGCGCCCGGTTTTCACCGGCAGCGAGGAACCGCCGGAGTCCGAACCGACGAAAATCCGTCAGGCAATCCTGCTGACCGCAGTGGCCGTTCTCGTGCTCGGCGGTCTGGTGATCGCCGTCATCACCGCGTACAGTGCCGCCGTGCGCAAGGCGCGAATCAAGCAGGAGCGCTCAGACTGTCTGAAGGCGCTCTTTCAGGTCCGGAGGGCTCTGGAGAGCTACCACAACAGGTATGATGCCTTCCCGCACTCGATGCAGGACATGGCCGTGGCGGCGGCCAAGGCCGCTGCCAATGGAGGACTCGAAAGTGCCACGAGCGCGCATAGATTAGCGGAATTTGTCCTGTCCGGTTCGTGGCCGCTTCCCTCCACCTGCCCCGCGCATCCCGAGGTCCGCTATCTCTATGTGGGTGGGGTGAACGTGAGGAGTGCCGACAGCAAGGTGCTCGTCGTAGAGGAGAAAGCGGTCCATGGCGGGAAGGCGCACGTCATTGTCGGCTGGGAACGGGCGCGGGAGGGCCTCGGCAAAGCTGTCGTGAGACGGCTCACGCGCGAGGAGATCGAGCGCTTCCTCGAGGAGTGGCGCCAGCAGGCCCCTGCGGGCGAGAACGGCTCATGGTGAGCGAGGGAACCGCAACCCGGATGAGCAGCCCCGGTGCGCGAAAGGCCACGCCATGAACGCGAGCGCGGTCGTCTTCATCTCGCTTCTCCTCCTCGCGGTGGCCGCGCTCATGCTGCTGGGCGTGCGTCTCGCGCTGAGCGCGCGCGAGATCTCGCCGGATCTCGAGGAGAGCCCCGAGACCGAGCCGACGAGCGTCCGGCGCGTGCTCGTCGTGACCGCGCTCGTGGTTCTGCTCGTCGGCAGCGTCTCGACCGGCATCATCGCAGGGTGCAGCGCGATGATGCGCGCGGGGCACCTCGCGCAGGAGCGCTTCGGCTGCCAGATGAACCTCCAGCCGGTCCAGGCGGCCCTCGACGCCTACCATAACCAGTACGACGCCTACCCCCGCTCAATGCGGGACATGGCGGCGGCCGCGGCCGCCGCCGCTTCGGCGCCCGGCACGACCGGCGGCCCGCCGGCGACCTTTCCCGTGGGGGCGGTCGGATGGGGCATCAGCTGGCCCCTGCCCTCGAGCTGCCCGGTCGAGCCGTCCGTCCGGTACCTGTACGTCGGCGGCACGGACGTGCGCCGCGGCGGGCTCAAGGTGCTCGTCCTCGAGGAGCAGGCGACCCACGGCGGGCAGGGGTGGATCATCACCGGCGGCCGGCGCAGCGGCTTCGTGGGCATGGAGCTCGTCTCGAGCGAGGAGCTCGATCGCCTCCTAGCCCAGTGGCGCGAGCAGGCCCCGCCGAGCGAGGACGGCTCGTGGTGATTCTCCGCGGGCGGTGAACCACGGGTCGTCCCGTGCGTTCAGGGAAGAATAGGGAAGGGGAAGGCCGCAATGGACCGCGCCGTACTGAGGCTCCTTGACGCGAACGCGAACCGTGCGGCCGAGGGCCTGCGCGCCGCCGGCGAGTACGCGCGCTTCGTGCTCGAGGACGCCCCTCTCGCCGCCGCCTTCCGGGAGCTTCGCCGCGCGCTCGCCGGCGCGGTCGGGCGTCTCGCCTCGCCCGAGGCGCGCGCCGCCGCGCGGGACGCCGCCGGCGACGTGCTCGCCCCGCGCCAGGCCGATGCGCCGCACGCGCGCGCGGACGCGGCCGAGGTCGCGCTGGCTTCTTCGGCGCGCGCGGCCGAGGCCCTGCGCACGCTCGAGGAGTACGGCCGAACGATTGACGCCTCGGCCGCGGGCAAGATCGAGCGCCTGCGCTACCGCCTCTACGACCTCGACCGCGCCCTGCGCGTGGACGGCGAGCGCGCGCGGCGCCTGCGCCCCGTGCGCCTCTACGTCCTCGTGACGCACCGCTTCGCGAGCGCGGACACGCTCACGGCCGCGCGCGAGGCGCTCGCCGGCGGCGCGGACATGATCGAGTACCGCGAGAAAGACATGGAGGACGGCGAGTTCCTCGAGCGCACGCGCGCCATGTGTGAGGTCTGCCGCGAGCACGGCGCGCCGCTCTTGGTCAACGACCGCGCGGACGTGGCGCGCGCCGCGGGCGCCGACGGCGTGCACCTCGGCACCGGGGACCTGCCCACGCGCGAGGCGCGCGCGATCCTCGGGCCGCGCGCGATCCTCGGCCGGAGCACGCACGCGCCCGAGGAGGCGCGCGCGGCGGTCGCCTCGAGCGCCGACTACGTCGCCGTCGGGCCCGTCTGGGAGACCTCGACCAAGGCGCACCGCGCGGCGGTGGGGCTCGAGTACGTCCGCTGGGCCGCGCGCGAGGTCGAGATTCCCTGGTTCGCCATCGGCTCGGTCACGCTCGACTCGCTGGATGCGGTGATCGAGGCCGGCGCGCGGCGCGTCGCAATCTGCAAGGCCGTGATCGGCGCGAAGGACATCGCCGCGGCCGCGGGGGCGTTCAAGGAGCGGCTCCTCGCCGCGGCGGCCGCGGAAAGCAGAGAGGAGAAGGCGTGAAACGCGCGGCCCGACTCGCCACGCTCGCCGCGGCCTGCGGCCTCGCGTTCGCGGGCGCTCTCGCGGCCTCCTGCTGCGCCTCGGCCGAGCCGCCGGAGGTGAAGGCGGAAGCGGAGGCGCCCGAGGAGGCCCCGAAGCGGGCAAAGACCACAAAGGCCGAGCTCGAGTTCGCGACCTCGAACGCGGACGGCTTCACCCCCATGCCGAAGCCGGAGCCCGGCGACTGGCTGCACCGGTTCAAGGAGCCGGGGCAGACTTTTGCCGAGTACGTGCGCAGCCGGCCGCCGGGGCCGACAAAGAAGCGCACGCAGCTCGTGCTCCAGCCGATCGGCAAGTTCACGGAAACTCAACGCGCGCGCCTTGAAGAAATTCGCGCCTTCGCCGCGCTCTGGTTCGCCCTACCGGTCGAGCTCTCGAAGAAGGCGTTCCCCCTGCCCGTCTCGAACCGGCGCGAGCGCACCTGGGGCGAGAAGAAGTGGACGCAGTACGAGACCGGCTACTTCCTCAACCGCCTCGCCGAGCGCCTGCCCGCCGACGCGATCGCGTGCCAGGGCATCACCATGGCCGACCTCTACCCGGAGGAGAGCTGGAACTACGTCTTCGGCCAGGCGAGCCTCGTCGAGCGCGTGGGCGTCTACTCGCTCGCGCGCTACGGGCCGGAGTTCTGGGGGCTCGAACGCGACGAGGCGGCCGGGCGGCTCGAGCTCCTCCGCTCGATCAAGGTCGTCACGCACGAGTCCGGGCACATGTTCGGGCTGATGCACTGCAAGCGGCACCTGTGCAACATGAACGGCTCGAACTCGCTCGCCGAGACCGACCGCCAGCCCCTGGCCCTCTGCCCGGAGTGCCTCAAGAAGCTCCAGTGGCGCATCGGGTTCGACGTGCGGGAACGCTACGAGGCGCTCGCGGCCTTTTATGAAAAGGCCGGCCTCGCCGACGAGGCCGTCTGGGTGAAGAAGCGCCTCGCGCGCATCGGCGAGGAGGCGACGGCGGCGGAGTAGCCCGCGCGTTCCCCCCTCTGCAAAAACCGCGCCCCGGCCACGGAGGCCGGGGCGCGGTTATGACGGGGAAGGGGAAGGGGGCGAAGCGCGTCAGAGCCGCTCGGCCCACTCCTTGCCGCCCTGGTCGAGCTCGGCGGGCGGCGCCTGGAACTTGACGTTCGTCAGGTCCGCGAAGGCGCAGGCGTCGAGCACCCGGACCACCATCCAGAAGGGCACGTCGGGCTTGCCCTGGATGACGATGGCCTGGTCGGACTTGGTCCGGTGCACGCCCTTGAGGAAGGCCTCGAGTTCGCCGAAGGCGCCCTTGCCGCGGAACTCGCGCTTGCGGACCTGGATGACCGGATAGGTCTCGCGCTGGGTCTCGCTGGCCGTGACGCGGATCAGGACCTCGTCGATCTCCTTGAGCTCCACCTTGATGTTCTTGGGCCCCTCATCCTTGGGAAGGTTCGCCTCGAGCCGCTCCTCGACTTGGCGGAACTTCGAGGCCAGGATGAAGAAGATGAGCAGCAGGAAGACGACGTCGATCATTGAGAGCGGGAGTTCCCAGCCATCATCCTCCTCGGTGATCGTCCGGAGCAGCTTGCCTCCTACGCGAGCCATGGCCTCGCCCTCCTACCGGTTCCCTTTCTTCCTCGACGGGTCCGGCGCCACGCCGAAGGAGACCTGCCAGATGTTCGCCTTCATGCAGGCCAGGAGCACGCGCTGGACGTACTTGAACTCCACGTAGGAGTCGGCGCGGATCTTGACCTTCAGGCGCGAGAGCTCCATCGCGCTGGAGGTGTCCGGGACCTCGGCCGCGCGCTGCGCGAGGTAGTCCTCCAGCGCCTTCTTGTTGTACTCGTTCTTGGTGATGACGAATTTCACGGTCCGGGCGACGCCCTTGGCCTTCGTGATGTTCACGACCACGAGATCCGTGCCGCCGCCCTTGTCCTCCTGGGCGTGCGCGGCGAAGGGCAGGACGACCGCCTCCTCGGCCATCCGCTTCAGCTCGCCGACGAGCATGAAGAAGATGATCAGGAGGAAAACGACGTCGATCATCGGCGTCATGTTGAGCTTGCACTCGGGTGACGTGACCTTCTTCTTGAGCATCATGGGTCCACCCTCCGCTTCCAGCGCCTCCCGCGGCTACTGAACGGGCCGGAACTTCTCGAGAAGCTCGCTGGTAACGGCGCCGACCTCGAGCACCACGCGCACCACCCGGTTGCGCAGGATGTTGTAGCAGGTCATGACCGGGATCGCGACCACCAGGCCCAGGAACGTGGTCACGAGCGCCTTGGAGATGCCCTTGGCCAGGTCCGCCGGGCTCGGCGAGCCCATGACCTTGATGGTGTTGAAGGCGTCGATCATGCCCCAGACCGTGCCGAAGAGCCCCAGCATCGGCGCAACCGTGGCGATGAGCGAGAGGTAGGAGATCTTCTGGTGGAGCGCCGTGGACTCCTCCTCGCCGACCTCCTGGACCGCCTCGACCATGCGCTCGTAGCCCGCGCCGACCTTCGCGAGGCCCGCGCCGACGACGCGCGTGAGGAAGCAGTCCTCCGCGTCGCACAGCTCGATGGCCTGCTCGTACTCCTCCTGCTGGAAGAGCTCCTCGAGCTCCTGCAGCAGGTGCGGCGGGATCATCCGGTCCCGGCGCATGTTGACGAAGTTCTCGATGATGAGCGCGAGCCCCGCCACCGAGAGGAGCAGGATGATCAGCCCCACCGGCCCCGCGGCGAGCCAGGTCTCCCACTTGCTGCCGCCCGCGCCGGCGCCCGAGTCAACGTCCGCGTCGCCGCCCTCCTCGGCGAAGGCGACGGCCACCGTGCCGCTCGGCGCGCCCCCCTCGTCGAGCTGCGGCAGCAACACCCACGCAACCCCCATGAACAACACGATGCTGAGAACGACCCTGATGTGCCTCACAGAAAGCCTCCCTTCCCCTGTTCCCCGTCTCTCGGACCCCGGCCCGACCTTCCCTCGGACCCGGGGCTTCGCCCCGTTCCTGCGCCCCTAGGGCGCAAGCTTCTTTTCGGCCTCGCGCGCCCAGCGCGTGCCCTTGAAGTCCCTCGCCGCGACGGTCCAGTAGCCCCGCGCGTCCTTGCCGGCGCGCTTGTCCTGCCCGGAGATCTCCAGCTCCTGGCAGCACAGGCCGGCGCGGTAGTAGCAGTAGGCCAGGGCCTCGCGGTCCTCGGGGTAGAGCACCGTCACGCGCAGGTATTCGAACCGCGCGCGCCAGAAGTCCTTCGCCGCGTAGTGGACGTCGCCCAGGAGCGCGTAGGCCGGCCCGAGGAGCGCCCGGTTCTTGACGCGGCCGTCCTTCGCGCGGCAGTCGCCGATGAGACTCTCGACGTGTTTGCGTGCATCGTCGAAGTCCTTCTTGGCGATGAGGCACCGCCCCACGCCCAGCCGCGCGCCGGCGTAGACATCGTCGAAGCGATGGATGGCCGCGGTCTGAACGCCGCGGTACTCGAGCTCGGCCTCCCCGAAGAGCTCCTTCGCCTTCGCCGCGTCCTTCCCGCGGAGTGCCTCGGCCTGACGTATCGTGCACTCGCCCCCGCGCAAGCGCGCGGTCAGGATCAGGTGCTCCAGGTGCCGGCTCAGGGGCCGGTCGCCGCCGTAGGCCGCATCGCCCGGGAGCGCGCCCCGGAGCGCGTCGATCTTCGTCCGGGCCTTCGCGTAGAGCGACCCCGCCGAGGCGTACTTGCCCTCCATCCGGTCGGCATCGCCGAGGGCCAGGAGCGCCTCGGGCAGGAAGCGCGACTTGAACTTCGGGTCGTCGCTCATCCGGACGAGAGTGCCGGCGGCCCCGCGCACGGCGCCTGCGTTGCCGAGCGCCCGGCCCGAGCGCAGGAGCCCCATGTGCACATACTGTTGGATCTTCTTGTCCTTGATCGCGGGAAGGCGCGACAGGAAGGCCCGGGCCTTCGCGTACTGGCCACTCTCGAGTGCGTCGAGGCCCGAGATGAGGTCGTCGGGCGCCTTCCCGTAGCGCACGCTGCGCAGGCGGTGCGCGGCGGCGAGCATCGGGTTCGGGATGTCGCGCAGCCGGTAGCGTAGGCCGAGCCAGTTGTCCTCGACGATGATGACGTCGGCCACCTCCTGAGTGTCGATGGTGAAGGAGTCGCTGAACTCCTCCTCGGCCGCAGGGGCGCCGGCCCGCGCCGCGGCAGGCAGCGCGAGAATGCCCGCGGCGAGGACGAGCCCCGCCGCCTTCGCCCGGATGGTGCCGAAACGTTCTCGCATCCGCGTTCTCCTTCTCACTCGGCCGGCGCCTTCTCCTCGACGTCGCCGCCGCCGCCCTCGAGCGTCGCCTCGTGCTTCTTGAGCGCCGCCTCGACGTCGGTGCCGACCTTGAGCTTCTCGAGGAGCTGCCAGGCCTCGTCCGCCAGCTTGCTCGCGGGGATCGCGCGCTCCTTGACCAGGCGCAGCAGGCGGTCGAGCTGCTTCTTGCGATGGGCGGCCTCCTCCGGCTTCATCTTGCCGTGCCGGACGCGGGTGTCGCAGTTGTTCCTCTCGATGTCCACTTCCTTCTCGAACTCGGTCTTCGGGGCGAGGTAGACGTGGGAGGTGTCCGGCGCGACCTCCGCCAGGAGCGCCTTCCAGTCCTCACCGAGCTTCTCGGCCACCTTCTTGATGAAGTCGAGGACCTCGGGCCAGTTCGCGCGGGCCTCCTCCTCGCCCTGGAGCCGGACCTCCATGGCCACGGTGCTGAGGGCCAGCTCCCGGTGCTCCTTGGCGCCGGTCTCGTCCGCGAGCCTGTCGAGCGCGACGCAGAGGAGGCGCGTGGCCTCCCACTTGCGTTTCGAGCCCGCCGCGCTGTCCTTCTTGACCTTCATCAGGAGTTCCGTCCCGCGCTTGCGGTACTCGGGATCGATGACGTAGGTCTTGGCGAGCATCATCCGGAGCTCGGGATCCTTGGGCCAGAACTTGACGACGCGCTCGGCGTTCTCGCGCGCCAGCCGCAGGAACTCCTGGCGCTTCGGCTCGTCCTTGCTCGCCTCGGCCTGCTCCGCGAGCTTGATGTAGCACTCGGTGACCATGCCGCGCGCGCGGAGCATGGTCCAGCGGAACTCGAGCTCCCCGTGGATCGCCTCGAGCCGGCCCCGGACCTTCGCGAGTTTCTCGACGTCCCGGGCCCGGCCCTCGAGCGCGTCGAGGAAGATCACGAACTTCTCGATGCGGATCATGGCCGTCTTGTAGTGCCTCGGCTCGTCCATCTCGCCGGGCTTGAGCTCGTACCCCTCGGGCCGGTCGAAGATCGAGTCGCGGATGCCCTCGATGTCCCTGCGGCACTGGGGCAGGAGGCTCACTTCCCGGACGGCGCCGGCCTTGAGCTCGTCCATGATCTCCCCGAAGGACCTCTCGGGGATCTCCTTCAGCTTGTCCTCCTGGCCCTCGACACTGGAGCCGAACTTGTCGAGGAGCCTCACCTGGTAGAACTCGCGGGCCTTCCCGTACTGCTTCAGGTCGTAGAAACGCTTGGCCGCGTCGTTGACGAGCCGCCAGTTCTCCTCGAGCTCGGGACCGCTGTCCTTGATCCACCGGCTCATCCACTCGGCGGCCGAGGCCTCGAGCTCCTTCTCGAGCGCGGCCCGCCCCGCCCTCTTGGCGCGGCTCTGCGCGCCGGTGTAGGCGGCGAAGATGTGCTGCGCCGTGACGGCGTAGCGCCGCCTGGCGCTCTTGGCGATGCGCTCGAACTCGACCTTCTTCTCCTCGTCCTTCTCGGAGGCCGCCTTCTTCTCGAGCCGGCCGCCGAGCGCCTTGAAGCGGTCGCGCAGCTTGCCCATCGCGCCGAGGTCCTTCTTCATCTGCTCCGGCGTGCGCTCCTCCCTCACCGCGAGCTGCCGGCTCGCGTCGAAGAGCTTCCAGGTGACGATCGCCTCGTTCTTGGGGCTGAGGCCCGTCCCCTTGAGCCACGTCTTCGCCGCGGCGACCACGCCCTCGAGCCGGCCGAGCGCGTCCTCGAGGAAGATGCGGATGATCGCGATCTCTGCCTGGTTCTTCCGGAGGGCGGCGGCCGTCTTCTCCCCGACGGGCGGGTTCTTCCTGAAGTGCGCCTCGAAATCGTCGAAGGCCCGGAGCACGACGGCGGCGAGCTCCTTGCGCTTGGCCTCGTCCGCCTCGGAGACCGGGTCCTTCGCGCCGAGGAGGTTCATCCACCCGTAGTGGCACAGCCCGATCTTGTAGAAGTGGGTGCCGAAGAAGCTCGACTTGCCGGTCACCTTGAGGTAGAGCTCGATGGCGTCCTGGTAGTCCTGGGCCGCCTTCTTGAACTGCCCGGGCGTGCCGCCGCCGCGGCGGACCATGCGGAGCACCGCGTCGGCGTCCGCGCGGCGGAGCTCGGCGATGAGGTAGTCCACGTCGAAGGGGTTGCCCCCGCCGGTCTCGATCTCCGCGCGCATCGCGATCTCGTAGTTCTTCTTGTTGAACTCGCTCCGGGCCTTCTTGTAGGCGATCGCCCAGACCTTCGTGCAGTTCGCCGCCGCCTTCAGGCGGAAGTCCTTGATCTTCGCGAGGAGGTCCGCGTTCTTCTCGTCGTCGGCGATCGACTTCGCGATGGCCTTCTCGCCGAACCGATCGCGCAGTTCGCCGAAGGCGTGCGCGGCCTCGTAGAACTGCTTCAGACCGATGTAGGCCGCGCCCATGCGGAAGAGCGCCTCGGGGGCGACCTCGAGACGCTCCAGGTCGTCGCTCCGGCTCAGGTCCTCGGCGTAGGCGAGCGAGCGCCGCAGGTAGCGGGCCGCGGCCCCGTAGCTCGCGGCGGCCTCCTCGGAGCGGCCCTCGGCGCCGGCCTCGTGCGCCTTTCGCAGGCGCCCCTTGCCCGCCGCGAGCCATGCCCCGGCCGTGGCGGAGAGGCCGCGGCCGCCCCGCTCGGCCTCCTCGAGGATCCCGCCGAGGATGAGTTCGGCGCGGGCCCTGCGGTCGCCGCCCATGGCGAGGACCTTCTCGGCCGCCTGGATGGCCATGGCGAATTCGCCGATCTTGGCGTGGATCTGCGCCCGGATCAGGATCATCTCGGCGCCCAGGGGCGTCTCGCGCTCGTCGCGGAAGTCGTAGTCGAACTGGATGCAGGCGCCGATGCCCTCCTGCCACTCCGGCTTGTCCTTGCCGAAGTCGAGGGCGGCCTTGGCCTTGTGGTAGAGGGCCTGCTTGCGCCAGGCGTTGACGAAGGTCTTCGCGCTCTCGCCGGGGAAGTGCTTCACCTCGACGTTGATCACCTTGTCAAAACCATCCTTGGCCGCGAGGGGCAGGTTCCCGGCGAGCACGTGCACGCGCCCGAGCTGGAACTGGAAGACCATCTGGATGCCGATGAAGTTGCCCATCGTCTCTTCCTGGAGGTCCTTGCCGATGGACTCGACGGTCTTCTTGGCGAGCTCCCCGCGCTCGGCCGAGTCGGCCGGCGTGACCTCCAAGAGGTCGATCACCGCGTTGTAGTAGGTCTGCCGCATCTGGACCGGCTTGTCGATGACGCGGGCGAGTTCCTGGGCCAGGCGTCCGATCGCGGCCTTGCCTGCGGCCGTCTCGGGATCCTCCTCGTTGATCTTGTCGAGGACCCGGAGGCGCTCCGGCTCGCAGGCCTTCCAGGCCTTCTTCCATGCCTCCTCGAGATTCTGGACGTTCTCCTTCATGGTCTTGATGACCTCGCCCCGCTTGCCCGGGCGGAGGTCCGGATTCTTCATGATGATCTTGGCGATCTCGCTCTTGGCGGTCGAGATGTCGGTCTGGGACTGCGAGTGGAGGCGGTGCCGGGCCGCGGCCGCGTCGCCCTGGAACTCCTCGATGACCTTCTCGGCGTCCTCGAAAAGCTTGAGCCGTTCCTTCAGGTCGCTCTCGATGCGGGCCCGGCGCACGAGAAGCATGGCCCGGGCAAGCTTGCCCTCGAGGCGCTTGGCCGCGTCGGGCGAGGCGAGCAACCGGTCGATCGCCCGCTCGGCGAGGGCCGGCCCCGGGCCGAACTCGGTGTAGCCCTTCTCGGCCAGGGCGCGGACCAGCTCGTAGTCGTTCTCGGCGCGGGCCGGCCGCGCGGGGACGAGCACGAGCAGGCTCGCCGCGGCGAGCCATACAAACGGGCGATCCCGGAGCCGGGCGGCCCCGGCCGCGGGGCGGGTGTGGCGGGACTTCATCACGGGTAACCCCCTAGGCCTCTCTCCCAGCCCCGATGTGCGGGAGAGAGCGCCAACGGACGCGGCAAAGGTCGAGGCCCCGCCTCTGCCGACGCCACTCGGTGCCGTCCTGGTGTCGTTCCCCTCCTGCCCTCCGGGCGCGGCCGCGCTCCCCGTGCGCAGACGCCCTACAGCTTCGACTCGATCTCGTCAAAGAGGATCAACTGCACCTTGACGAGGATCAGCAGGTTTCTCCGCGCCTTGTCCTGAAAGTCCTTGCTGAAGAGGCGCCCGAACACGGGCAGGTCCCCGAGAATCGGGACGCCCACGTGCGACTTGAAGCGGTCCTCCTTCATGAGCCCGGAGAGCAGCACCGTGCCGCCGTCCGGGACGGTGACCACGGTCTTGATGGTTCGAATCTCCATCTCCGGCCGGCTGATATCGTTGCCGTTGATGTCCAAAGTCCGACTGCCGACCGGCTGCGCGACCGTGGGTCGCAGCTCGAGCGTGACGTACTGGCGGTCGTGGCTTACGATCGGGCGCACGTCCATGACGACCCCGTCCATGTACTGCGAGATCACGGGCTCGAGCTGGTCGCCCGAGGCGTTAAAGTCGCTCACGTACGACTGCTGGGTGCCGACCATGACGTGTGCGCGCTGGTTGTTGTACATCGTCAACCTCGGGGCGAAGAGAATCTCGCTCTTCGTGTCCTGACGCACCGCGCTCAGGATCGCGGAGGCCTCCACATTGCCCAGGAAGCTAAACGCAAAACGCAGCCCATCGTTCGAGGCACTGTAGTTCGACCCCAGATCCGTGGTGGTCGTGCGGTTGATGGCCGTCGACGAGGCGAGGACGTCGGTGGTGCCCTCCGGCCAGTTCCAGCCGCTGGGAAGGCGATCCGCGTGGAGGCCGGCCTCGTCGCCGCCGGCGCGCGGGTGGCCGCCCGTGAAGGAGTCGCCCGTGCCCGTCCAGCCGCCCATGCCGGAGCTTATGGTGCTGTTGCCGGGCCCGGCCCAGTCCACGCCGATCTCCTCGAGGAAGCCCTCGCGCACGTCGAGGAAGCGGGTCTCGACCATGACCTGGAGGGTCTGCGACTTGCGCAGGTCCTCGAGGAGCTTGGCAATGAGCTGGTGCACCTCGGTCCGGTGGTGGACGATGAGCTGTCCGTTGTTCTCGCTGCAGTCGTTCGGCGCAACCCAGCTCCGCGGATCGACGACCTTCTTGATCAGATCCGCCACGCCACCGGGCTGGAGCACGGTGACCGGGGTGGCCCCGCCCGGCAGGACGATGCCGGTCGGCCCGCCCCCGCCGGCGCCCCCGCCGCCGCCGCCGGCGCCGAGCCCCACCTGCCCCGCCGGGAAGTCGGTGATGGGATAGGTGAGATCGCGCACGTCGTAGATGCGCGTCTCGGCCTCGCCGGCGACCTTCTCGCGCGTGGAGATGAAGATCGCGCGGCGCTTGAGCGTATAGTCCAGGTCCACCAGGCGCAGGATCCATCGGAGCGCCTCGTCCAGGCGCGTGTCCGTGAGCTTGAGCGTGATCGGCTGCCGCGGATCGCGCCCGCCGCTGAAGGCGGCCGGGTCCTGGATGATGGGCACCGCGGTCATGGTCTGGAGGAAGCCCAGGGCCTCGTCGAGCGGGGTGTTCACGAACTCGAAGGTCACCTTGCGCTCGAGCTTTCCGCGGATGTCCTTCTTCCAGTCCGCCTCGATCGAGCGCTCCTCGGCCGGGGACTGGCGCCGGCTGATCTGATCCCAGTCATCGGGATAGACGATGAGCTCGGACCACGGAACCGACTTCGAGGCCGAGAGCTCCCGCCAGCTGGTGGTGGCCTCTTCCTTGGCCTCGGCGGTCTTCTTCTCGAACGCCGCGAGGCGCGCGCGCGCGACCGTATCGATCAGGGCGTGCGCGCCCGCGTTCGACGGATCCAGCCGCAGGATGGTCCGGCCGAGCTTCTCGGCGCGGTCGTACTCCCGGCGGTGGTAGTGGTACCAGGCCTGGTCCTCGAGCCGGTAGACCTTCTCGCGCCGGAGCTGATCCTCGCGCCGGCGGCGCTCGGCCGTCTCGATGATGGAGTGCTCCTTGGCGAGCTCGAGCAGGCGCATCTCGCGGCGCTTGCGCCCGTGGAGCGAGCGGTCGCGCACGTCGTTCACGGAGGCCGTGTACTCGGCGGTGCGGACCGCGTAGGGCATCCACTTGAGGATCTCGCGCGCGCGCTCGGCGTGGAGAAGGGCCTTGTTCAGATGCTTCACGCTCTCGGAGAGGCTCGCGCCGTCCGACGTCGCCTCGGACACCGCCTCGGCCTTCCGGATGTTCCGCTGCGCCGCGTCGTAGTGGTTCACCAGCTCCAGGTACTTCTCCTGGGCGATGACGCTCGCCTCCCGCGAGAGCCTCCGCGTCGCCTCGGCGATGACCTGGGCCCGGTGCTGGAGCACCTCCTTGGCCTGGCGCATGAGCGCCGCGGCCTCCTCGTTGCCCGGGTCGAAGGCCAGGGCCCTGGAGAGCTCCTCCTGGGCCCAGACGTAGTAGAAGTCCTCCAGGAGCCTCCGGCCGGCCTCGGTATGGCGGCGGCTGCGCGCCTGGCGTTCGACCTTGTCCGCCACGCCCGGGACCGCCGGGGGCGCCGGGGACGCCGGCTCGGTCGGGGCCGCAGCCTCGGCCGGCTCGGTCGCCTCGGCCGGCTCGGCCGCGGGTGCGCGCTCTGCGAGGACGAACGCGGCGAGGACCAGGAGCGTGGGAACCATCTGAATGCGCCTCATGTCTGTCTCTCCTCCAGCTTACGGACGGCGTCCGAAGGTGCGGGCGCGTCCTACAGCTTTTCCTCCTCCTCCTCGAAGAGCAGGGACCGGGCCGTCACGAGCACCGCGAGGTTCGACCGCTCGTTGTCGGTCCGGTTCCAGCGGAAGAGTCGCCCGAGGACCGGGATGTTCGAGATCACCGGGACGCCGTTCTCAGCTTGGAACTGGATGTCCTGCATCAACCCGCCGATCAGGATGATGCCGCCGTCCGGAATCGTGACCGTGGTGCGAACCTGGATGATCTCGAGGCTCGGTGCCTCGATCGGGAAGGTGTTGACCACGACGACCGGGGGGTCGCCGGCTGTCGTGGTGAAGAACGTGGTGTTGAAGATGTTGGGTACGCCCTCCTCGGCGATCGTGGGCCGCAGCTCGAGCGTGATGTAGTGGCGGTTGTACGAGACGATGGGCCGCACGTCGAGCACCACGCCGGACATGATCGTGCTGACCTGCGGGTCCGGCGTGTCGCCGGCCACGGTCACGCCGGACAGGTATGAACGCTCCGTGCCGACGAACATGTGCGCGCGCTGGCCGTTGTGCACGGTCAGACGCGGCGCGGTGAGGATGAGGCCGTTCTCCCGGATCTTGAGCGCATGGAGCAGGGCCTGCACCTGCGCGTCGCCGACGTGGTCGATCTGGGCGTTCAGGCCCCCCGTGTTTCCGGCGAAATACGGGTGCCCCCCGGCGATCTGGGTGGCGTCCGGCGCAAACTGGATGTTGCTGCCCACGAGCGTGCCCAGGGTGGCCAGCCGCCCCTCGCCGCCGAAGAAGCTCGCCGGGTCACCCGTGTCGATGAAGCCCGGCGGGGTCGGGGTGCCGCCGACGCCGCCGGTCCCGTCGTGCCAGTCGATTCCGATCTCCTCGAAGAGCCCCTCCCGGACGCGCAGGAAGCGGCTCTCGACCACGACCAGGAGCTTCGACTGCGAGCGGAACTTGGACAGGAGGTTCGAGATCAGCCGGTGCACCTCGGGGGTCTGCATGATCACGAGCTTGCCCTGGCTCTCGTCGATCGAGGTGCCAAAAGCCGGATCCCAGGTCTGGGGCGCGACGCGCTGCCGGAGCATGTCCACGATGGCAGTCGTCGTCATGCCCGTGACGCCCCCGCCGGGGCCGCCCGCGCCACCCAGGACGGGCGGCGCCGCGCCGCCGCCGGTCTGGAGGCTGAACTCGGGGCCCGGGAAGTCCGGGATCGTGATCGTCAGGTCCTGCACGTCGTAGATGCGCATCACCAGGTCCGGCCGGAGGCCCGCCTTGTTCGAGATAAAGACGGCGTTGTCCTTGAGCTCGTACTGGAGGCTGGCGAGCTTCAGGATCCACTCCAGGGCCAGGCGCATGGGGACGTTCTTCATGTTGAGCGTCACCCGCGGCGGGGTGGCGCCCACCACGGCCGGGTCGAGGATGATGTTGACCTGGCTGACCTCGCGGAGGAAGGTCACGGCCTGGTCGAGCGGGGTGTCCATGAACTCGAAGCTGACCTTCTGCTCGAGCCGCTGCCGGATCGAGCGCTTCCACTCCGGCTCGGCCTCCTCGAAGCCGCCGATCTCGCCGCGCCGCGAGATCTCGGACCAGTTCTCCGGATAGTTCAGCACCTTGTGGTACTGGGTCGTGGCGTCGTCGATCATGGCCATCGTCTTGTCCTGCTCGAGCTCGTGGCGGTGGTACGTCTCCGACTCGGCCAGCGCGTGCCGGGTGGAGCGGCTCTTCGCCATGATCGCGCGCGCGCGGTCCTCGTTCGGATCGATCCGCAGGATCCTCTGGCACATCGCCTCGCACTCGACGTATTTGCCGTACCGGTAGAGTTCCCGCGTGGAGCGCACGAGCGTCTCGATCCTGCGCTCCTCCATCTCCTCCATGCGCCGGCGGACCGCTTCCTTCTCCTCGACCGATTTCTGGATGCGCAGGTTCGTGAGCTCATCCTCGCGCTGCACCACGACCGCGCGGGCGTCCACCAGGCCCGAGGCCACCTGGGCCTTGAGGCCCGAGACGTCCACCGGGTACGGCAGCCAGCGCATGATCTCCTGCGCCCGCTCGTAGAGCCGGATGCCCTCGTTCAGGTCCCGCATCTGGCGCGAGATCATCGCGTCCCGCGGCGCGGTCGGGTCGTCGTCGGGCTGGGCCGTGAGCGCCCGCTCGTACAGGCCCCGCGCCCGGGCGATCGTGCGCTGGAGCTGGAAGAGCGTCTCCTGCAGGTCGCGCGAGGCCTGGCCCTCCAGGTCGGTCAGGTGCGCGCGCTGCACGTCCAGCCGCACGTTGAGCATCGCGCGCGTCCGCTCGACGTACTTCCCGGCCTCCGGGTGCTTCGGCCAGGCGACCACGGCCTTCTTGAAGTGCCCGAGCGCCTCCTCGTAGCGCCAGTCATCGTAGAGCTTCTTGCCCATCTGGAACTCGCGCTCAGCCTCCTCGCGCCGGCCGAGCGGGGCCTCCTCCGCCGTCTCCATCTTCTCGAAGAGCTCGTCGTACGGGGTCGGCGGGGCCGCGGGCTCCTCGGCCGGCGCCTCGGCCGTCGGCTCGGCGGGCGCTTCCGCAGGTTCCTCGGCCGGTGCTTCGGCCGTCGGCTCGGCGGGCGCCTCCGCAGGTTCCTCGGCCGGGGCTTCGGCCGGCGGCTCGGCGGGCGCCTCCGCAGGTTCCTCGGCCGGGGCCTCGGCCGGGGCCTCGGCCATGAGCTCGTCGAGGAGTTCCTGGCCGCCCTCTCCCTCGGCGACGGGCTCCCCTCTGCGACAGCCCCAGGCCACGATCACGGCTAGGCCCAAACCGATGAGCTTAAGTTGCCTCGACATTACCTCTCCTTTCCTCCCAGACGGGAAGACGCATCCGGCGCCCCGATCCTGCCGGCACCGGTCACGGTTTCGCTGGAAGATCCCCCTCCCCTTGCGCGCTCAATCGCGCCAGGAATTAGGACGGCCCAGACGCCCCCCCCTTAGCGGCGGAAACATCCGGTTTTCAGGGGGGCCCGGAGGGCCTCCCCCGGCCCCCTATTCCTCCCTCTCCTCCACGTCGGCCTGAATCATCTCGAAGGCGTTGACGAGGGCCCTGCACCTCGTTTCCCGGTCCTCGAAGCGCCTCTGGCGCTCGGACAGATCCTCTTTCTCGTGCTCGATGGTGCTGCGCCGGTCCCGGACCTCGCGCTTCTCACCCTCGTCCTCGATCTCGCTCTCTTTGGGTATGTCCTTGAGGTTATGATCCAGCTCCTCGACCCGTTCGTTTATGCCCTTCAACTCGTTCTGGAGGCCGCGCAGCTCCCCCCGCTTGTCCCGCAGCATGCGCTGACGGGCGATGAGAGAGCTGCGCTGGAACGCCGAGACGAGCGCCGGGTCGGCCAGGGGCGGGGTCTCCGGCTCGGCCGGCGCCTCGGCGGGTTCCTCGGCGGGTTCCTCGGCGGGTTCCTCGGCGGGCTCCTCGACGGGCTCCTCGGCAGGTTCCTCGACGGGCTCCTCGGCCGGGGGCTCCTCTCTCGGCGGCCTCTTCGGGATGAGCCGGTCGGCCGGGGTCGAGGGCCGCCTGGTCGGGACCCTCACCGGCGGCCGCCTCGTCGGAGCCCTGGCCGGCGTCGTCGCCTTCCTCTCCGGCGGCTTGATGGTGGGGTACCACTCCTTCGGAGCCGCCTTGCCCTTCTTGCCCGTCTCGATGTCCTCGATCTCGGCCTCCCAGACCGGAAGCTTCAGGCCGCCCGGGGTCTCGCGCAGGACCCTCTTGATATCGAGGAGCCTGAGACCGGAGAGAACCTTCTCATGCTCCGGCGGGAAGGTCTTGACGAGCCGGGTGCCGACGATCTCCTCGCCCTTCTTGATGTTCTGCCCGCGGCTCGGCTCGCCCCAGGCCTCCTCCTGCGCGTTCCAGCGGCGGACCTGGAACTGGCCGGCCAGGTCCGGCCGCTCCATGACGTACATGAGCTGCACCTGCGTGTCGCCCGGGACCTTCGCCACGAGCGTGTCGGTCGCGCCCGAGCGCCAGACGCGCTCGCCCGCGCCGGCGACCGGCGCGGCGGAGGGGACGGAGCGCTCCTCGGGCAGCACGGGGACCACCTTGCCCCGGCTGTCCTTGACGGTCGCCTTCGCCGTGGGGAGCAGAACGTTGACCTCGGTCCCAGCCTCGTTCTCCGCCTTCTCGCTCACCTCGACGAAGAGCTCGGCCCGGTAGGCGTAGGCCTTCTTGCGAACGACCTCGAGGTCCTCGAAGGGCCGGCCCAGCACGGCCGTGGGCGTGCCGGCCGGGACGAGGCCCGCGGCGGCGAGGGGCGCGGGCACGGTCTTGACGTTCCTCGGAAGGAAGACCGCCCGCGGCGCGGCCGGCCAGTCCTTCTGTGCCGACTCGCGCCGCCAGACCGCGACGGCGAGCGTCTTGACGCGCACGTCGCTCCCCGAGAGCGCGGGCATGAGCGTGACCTTGCCCATCTCGGGCCTGACCTCGAGCGTCGGACTCCGGAGGACGGCGAGGACGTCCGCATCCTCGGGCCGTTTGACCTTGCCCACCGGATGCAGGAACCGGAGATAGACGCCCTTCTCCGGGGTCGCGAGCATGCGGCCGCCGAAGGTCGCGGGGTCCGCCTCGTTCGCCGGGGCCGCGAGGTTCTTCTGGAGCATCTCGTCGTAGGCCGGCACCGGCTTGGCGTAGAGGTACTCCCTCGCCTTGAGGGGCTCCTCCTCGGCGAGCCGCGCCCGCACCTGCTGGATGTTCTGCTCGAAGGTCGTTATCTTCTCGTCGTCCGCGAGGCTCTCGAGCGTGCTCCTCAGCCAGAGGGCGCAGACCAGGAAGACCACACCGACGACCACCTTCTCCGAGTGGTCGAGCAGGATCTTCTTCAGAACGTTCATGGCTCTTCCGCGTCCTCCTGCGGCCTACCGGCGTCCCGTGCGCCCGCGACGCCCGGAAGTCCTCGGCTACGGCACCGGATCCAACTCCTCGTCGAAGGAGAGCACCTGACACTCCAGCATCACGTTCACCGGCGGCTCGTAGTAGCGGTCCGGCCGGCACGAGCGGCGGTTCTTGAGCAGGGTGTCCCGCCCCAGCAGCACCTGCTGCATCTGCAGCGAGTTCACGACGAAGACGAATCTCTCCTCGGCCTGGAGGCGCTGGAGCACCTCGGGCACCACGGCCGGGTGTGCGGCGAACTCGATCCGGATCGGCAGCACCTTGTAGGGCCGCTTGGGCGCGTCGCTTAAATTTTCGAACTTGATGCGGCTGATCTGGACCACGCGGTGCTCGTGCGGCCTGCGGTCCGGCTCCTCGATCACGACCGGGCGGCCGGCCGCGTCCATCACGACCTCCTTCCCGTCCCGGTCCGGGGCGGTCCGCTCGCCGGTCGCGCCGGTCGGCCGCTTGTAGCGCGGGTGCCGCCCGGGCACCTCGACCCTGGCCGAGCGAAGGGCGATATGGATGGACCGCCAGATCAGGAAGCGCCGGAGGATCTGGTCCTGCTCCCCCCGCGACACGGCCGCGTCCTGCCGCTCGCCGCCGTAGTTCCAGGGGCCCCGGGGCATCTTCTTCTCGTACGTGCCGCTCAACTGGAGGAGCAGGTCCTCGTCCCGCCACCCGGGAACGGCCTCCGGCGGCTTGGGCACGGCCCGGGTCGCCGTCGTGATGTCCCTCACCGGCGGGTAGAGCTTGTTCACCCACTCGCGCCAGGCCCACTCCTCGCGGATGTCGGGCGCGGGCGGGTTGAAGATCGGATCGTTCCCCTTGATCTCGATCTTGTGCGTCGCGAAGATCTCGGCGATCTTGGCCTTCCGCGCGTCGAGCTCGGCCCTGTACTTGGCGCAGGCCTTGGCGTACCGGTCGTTCGCGATGGGCTTGAGCCTGGCGGGCGGCGCCTTGCCCGGGTTGTCCCGCATGAAGTCGCGGTACTTGCCGACCAGATCGAACCGCGCCTTGAGCTTGTCGCTCAGATCGTCGCGTTCCTTCGCGAGCGCCCTGCACTGGTTCCGCGCCGGCGTGACCCAGACGAGGTACAGCACGACCGTCGCGGCGATGAGCGCTCCGATCACGATCCAGTAGAGGTAGCGCTTCAGGGCGTCCACGTCACTCTCCCCCGCCCGCGCGCGGCGCGTAGGCGAAGCTGCAGCGGAAGACGATGCTCTCCTCCTCGCCGAGGTGCGGGATCTGCTTCTTGGTCCAGCCGGACCCGATCACCTCGTTCCAGGCGTCCGGCTCGCCGGGGGGGGCGAACTCCCCGGCGACCTTGAGCGCGTCGCGGATGCGCTTGCCCACGACGCCCATGCTCCCCGCGTTCGACTCGGCCACGAGCACGATCGCGATGGCATCCTGCGGAACGCCCGTGAAGGGCGAGCGGTACCTGGCCCCGAGCGCGGGGTCCCTGCCGGAGGTCGTCCTCACCGCGCCGACCCGGCCGACCCACAGGCCGCGGATCCAGATGCCCCGCTGCCGCCCCGGCGCGCCGGGGGAACCGAAGACGGGGCGGCCCTCCGTATCCTTCAGGGCCATGACCTTCTCGAGCACGCGGCCGTAGACGCCGCGGTCCGGCACAACCGTGCTCCACTTGCGCAGGTGCCCGTCGTACCCGACCAGTCCGATCTCGCCCTTCGCGCGGGCCTTGTCGCCCGCCTCGACCTTCTCCTTGAGCGCCTTCCCATCGTTGATCAGGCCCTGGGTCCTCTCGGCCGTGCGGTTGTGGGCGACCCCGGCCGCGCCGACCGCGCCGGCCAGGAGGAGCACGCAGGCGGCGCCGGCCCAGCGCTTCTTTCGCACGATGTTCTGGACGCGCTCGGCCTTGGGCAAGAGGTCCAGGTCGAACTCGCCGAGGCCCGCGCCCTGCAGGCCCAGCCCGATGGCCACGGCCATCGAGAGGAACTCGTCGTGGAACCAGGCCTGGTCCACCGAGCCGGCCACGCGGATGCGCGTGAGCTCGGTGATGGGAAGGACCTGCGTCTCGAGGTTCTGCGAGAGGTACTCGGCCAGGCGCGGCAGGCGGAAGCTCTGCCCCACCGCGTAGATCGTGTCGAGGCGCGTGTCGCGCGCGAGGCTCTTGTAGTAGCCGCTCGTGCGCTGGATCTCGCCGGCGAGGTTGAGAATCATCGGCTCGATGACCTGGAAGATCTTCTCGGCCTGCTTCGAGTCGGCCATCTTGAGCTTGAGGTTCTCGGCCTCCTCGAAGGGGATGCGGAACTTCTGCGCCAGGACGCGCGTGATGTCCGCGCCCGAGACCGGCAGCGGCCGGAACCAGAACGATCCGGGCGCGACCACGACGAAGTCGGTGACCTTGCTCCCGGCGTCGAGCACGAGCACGGTGTCGGCCGGCCGGAGCTCGTGCCGGACGAAGTTGTACAGCGCCAGCGGCGCGGCCTGGATCGCCGCGACGCGCAGATCCAGATCGCGCGCGATCTCGAGCAGCCCCTCGACGATCTCCTTGCGGATGGCAATGAGGTTGACGTTCACCTCGCCGCCCGGCGTCGAGGTCGAGGTGCGGAAGTCCCAGAGGACCTCCTCGAGCGGGCTGGGGATGCGCTGGCGCGCCTCGTAGCCGACGATCTCGCGCACGCGACGGTGCTCGACCGGCGGGAGCGTGAACGGACGGAAGAAGCAGAGGTTGCCGGGCACGGCGAGGACCACCGGCGCCGTCCCGATCTTCCGGCGCTTGGTGATCTCCTCGAGACCGGCGCGGATGTTCGCCTCGCGCCCAGCCTCGTCCTCGGCGTACTCCAGCTCGATGACATCGAAGTCGAGGATCTCGACGGTGTCCCCGGCCCGCTTTAGCTTCACCGCCTTGATGGTGGCGAAGCCGATATCGATACCCCAGGCCGGACGTGAAGAGCCCATCACTTCCATGGAGCGGCCCTCTTCCCCGTCGACGTGCGCACATGTGCGTGTGGCTGCCCGAGGCCCCCCCGGACGGCCGGACGCGCCCAAGCGGCATCCGGGCGCACTCACCGTCTTACAACCTATAGAGCCTAGGAAGACCGGTGCGGTGTGTCAAGGTCAAAAACGGTTTTTGGGGAGAAGGCGCCGCCGCCGCGTCCGAGGGGCCCCGAATGGCCGAAATCGGGAGGGGATCGAGAGGCTACCGCAGCACGAACCGGAACGGAATGACCACAGAAGCCGTTACCGCCCGGCCGTCCCGCAGGGCCGGCGCGAAGCGGGCGCGGCGCGCCGCGTCGATCGCCGCCTCGGTCAGCTGCTCGTAACGCGCACGCTCGAGAACGCGGACCTCCCTCGCCCGGCCGTCGGCGAGCACCTCGACCTCCAGGACGACCTCGCCCTCCTGCCCCCTGCGGCGGCAGGCCTCCGGGTACCGCGGTGCGGGCAAATCCAGGGCCTCCGCACCCCGGCTGACGCCCCGCGTTCCCGCCGATGTCTCGCGCGGTCGAACCGGAAACGCAACGACGACCGTCGCCGCGGAGGGGAAAAGCCGGTCCGGAATGGACGGCGGCCCGTGGAACGCCTTCGAGGGGGAAAGATCGCTCGGCATCTCGGCATCCAAGAGCTCGGCCTCCTCCGCGAGGAGGGGCGGCATGTCCGCCGGTTCGGAGAGCGGCGCCGGCGCGAAGAGGGGCTCCTCGTGCTCGGGCGTGACCCGCCGCGGCGCGCTGAAGGTGACCGTCACCTCCGCACTCGCGTCACCGCGGGCGTACAGCGGCTGGGGAAGCGTGTCCGCTTCTCCGGGCCCCCGGACGAGGAGCCCCGCGAAGATTCCCGCGTGCGCGAGGCACGAGGCGCAGAGATAAAGAAGGCGCGACGGGGGCCTCCGCGAATCGCTCCGGGGACCGAGCACCGCGCTGGCCGTCCCGCCGCAGGCCCCCATGTTCAGAAGCTCCAGTCGAGCGAAAGAACGAAGTTCGTCCCCGGCTCGTTCTGGCCCGACCCGTGCACCCGGTAGTCCTCGTTCGTCACGTTCTCCACGGCCACCGAGACGTCGAGCCCCTCGCGGAGCTCCCACCCGCTGCGCAGCGCGAGCGTCGCGTAGCCGGGCGTGCCGTTCGGCGGGATGCGCTGCGTGTCGCTCCGGTCGCGCGTGGAGAGCTTGTCCGCGCGCCCGGCCGCGGTCAGGACGCCCGCGACCCAGTACTTCCGGTCCGGGTGGTCCCACCGCAGGCCCACGTGCCCCGTCGGCGGCATGAGCCGGTCGATAGACTCCTCGCGCTTCTCGGGGGTCGAGGCCGGGAAGGTTTCGACCTCGCCTTCCATCCACGCGAAGTCACCGAAGGCGGTGAACTGCTCGTGGAAGCGATACTCGGCGCCCATCTCGATGCCGTTCACGAATCCGTCGCCCGCGTTGAGCTTGGTGACCTCGTTGTCCCCGTCGACGACGTCGCCCGTGGGCGTGCGCACGATCATGTCATTGATGTCGGTGTAGTAGTACGAGAGATAGGCCGACCAGTCGGCCTGCCGCGTCTTGACGCCGATCTCGAAGGAAACGAACTTCTCCGGGTCGAGCCCCGGCGCGGCGGTCTCGATCTCGTCCGTGCGCGCGGTGTCCAGGCGCGTCAGGTCCGAGAGGTTCGGCGCGCGGAAGCCCTGCGAAACGCCGCCGAAGACGTGCCACCGGTCCTCCTCGTCCACGCGCCAGAGCACGCGGCCGCTGCCCGCGAAGGCGTCCCAGTCCTCGTCGAGCGAGGCCTCCAGGCCGGTCTCGGGGTCCTCGAATCTGTCCGCGTCGGCTGCGGCGTAGTTGTAGCGCGCGCCCAGGATCAGGCTCACGTTCTCGCGGACCGGGATCTCGTTCTGGACGTAGACGCCCACGAGGTCGTAGCTCGCCTCGTCCGCCACCGGTCCCTGGATCTCGATCGAGTCGAGCGAGCCGTCCGCGTTGAACTTCTTGCTGAAGGAGTTCACGTTGTCGTGATAGACCTCCACGCCGTAGGTCCACTGCCCGACGCGGCTCGGGCTCTCGAGCTGCACGAACGCGCCGACCGTGTCCACGCCGAAGCCCTGCCGGTCGCTCCGGCCGTCCCCGCGAACACGGAACCGCTCCTCCGCCTGGCGCTGGTACGAGACGCCCGCGTGGACCGCGCCCAGCCATTCGACGCCGGCCACGTCCTCCGCGTGGAACTGGACGTACGTCAGCTCGCGGTCCTGGTCGAGGATGCGCTTCCGTTCGTTCCCGACCGTGGTGTCCTCCCAGCTGATCCCGTAGATCGTCTTGTGTGAGCGCCACGCGTCGTCCTGGTCCACGCGCTGGTGGGCGGCGACGAGGCGCATGCCCTCGCCGAGGGCGTACTCCACCTTCACGTCGCCGTCCCACTCCTCATAGCCGGTCCGCTCCTGGAGCCCCACGTCCCGGCCGGCGTCGAGGTCGTCGAAGTCCTTGACGTTGGCCCCGACGAGGACGCCGAACCGGTCCGCGCCGCCGCTGACTTCCGCGCGGCCGACGCTCGCGTTCTCCGCGCTCGCGTAGCGGCCGTAGAGGCGGCGATCCCACGCGAGGGCCTCGCCGCCCGCGCGCCCGGGCGCGCGCGTGATCGCGTTCACCGTGCCGCCGACCGCGTCGCTGCCGTAGAGCACCGAGCTCGGCCCCTTCACCACCTCGAGCCGCTCAATCGAGAGCGGGTCCACCGTGTTCCAGTACTGGTTCGGCCCGTCGCGGAAGACCGAGTTGTTGAGCCGGACGCCGTCGATCATGAACAGCGTGCGGAAGCCGGTGAACCCGCGGATGTAGGGCGAGCCCTGTCCGTGCCCGGTCTTCTGGACCATGACGCCCGGCACCTCCCGGAGCGCCTCCGGCACGGTGCGCACCTGCCTCTCCGCCCGGAGTTCCTCGAACGAGAGCACGTGGACCGTGCCGGGGACATCGAACGGCGCTTTCTCCGTGCGCGTGGCCGTAACGACGACCGGCTCCAGCCTCGCGGGCCGTTCTCCGGAGCCGTCGGGCTCCCCCGCCTCCGCGCGTCCCGTCACGCCGGCCGCCCCATTCCACAGGACCAGGACCGCAACCCCCGCAAGGATGTTCCTGCCCGTCAAAGACTCCCCCTTCCCCCTGAAATCTTCCCCAGCCGACCGAGCCAACAGCAACGGCCGGGCCGCGCGCCCGTTCCTGGGAAGAATCGTTATAACTTCTTTTAGAAAAGGGTGTTGCGGTTCCAGTGAACATGGGGAAGCAGGGCCGCGAATTCCGGGGACTGTACATATCCTGTACAGAACGAGAAAGCTCTATCCGCTACTTTCCGGAGCTTTCGACACCCGGCGGATGGGTAGGCGCGATTCCGCCCGCGTTCTCGGTTGAGACTGATGCCGCCTTACCGCGAGGCGCGCTCGAGGAACTCTCCCGTGCGCGTGTCGACCTTGATCCCGTCGCCCTCCTTGACGTGCCCGGGCACCTTGACCTCGAGCCCGGTCTCGGTCTCGACCGGCTTGAGCACGTTCGAGACCGTGTTGCCGCGCGCGGCGGGCTCGGCCTTCGTGACCTCGAGCACCACGGCCGCGGGCAGCTCGACCGAGACGGGCTTTCCGTCGCAGAAGCAGACCTTCACGGTCGAGTTGTGCGGCATGTAGGGCAGCTCCGCGGCGACGAGGTCGCGCGAGAGCATGGCCTGCTCGTAGGTCCGCGTATCCTGGAGCACGACCTGCGCGCCGTCCTCGTAGAGGTACTCCATGTCGCGCCGCTCAAGGAAGGCGTCCTCGATCGAGTCGGCCGGGCGCATGCGCTTGGGGATGATCTTGCCGTCGGCCATGGCCTTGAACTGGAGCTGGATGTGGCTCCGCTTGTTGCCCTTGGCCACGTGCTCCATGCTGTGGACGACGTAGAGCTTGCCGTCGAGGCGGACGGCCGCGCCCTTCCTTAAATCAATGCACTTGATCATGTCGGCTCCTCGATGCTGTGCTGTTCGGCAACTCCATGCGCATCCTCTGCGCTCGCGTCCATTGGACCGGTTCAGGCGGCCGATGTCAAGGAAAGGGGGCGGCTGCCCCCGGCGGCGGCGGCTTGACGCCGGGGCGACCTCCCTGCTAGGATACGCCGTCCGGAAACGCAAGAGGGGAGGAGTCGTGGCGCGCGGGGAGAAGAGGAAGGGGGTCGTCGCGCGGTTCTTCGACGGCATCCGCGAGAAGTTCGAGGCCACCGTCAAGGGATACCTCGAGCCCGGCGAGGCGCTCCTCGACTACGGCGCGGGGCAGACCTCGCCCTCCGAAATTTTCAGCGTCATCCCGATCCTCGCCACGTGGCACAAGCTGAAGACCCGGCACTGGATCGTCGCCCTGACCGACCGGCGCGTGCTGCTCCTGCGGCACCCGGCGATGTCGGCCCTCAAGTTCCTCGAGGCGAAGGCGCTGCCCCTCGCGCGCGTGCGGAGCATGACCATGAAGAAGGGCGTGCTTTTCGTCAGCCTGGTCGTCCAGACCTCGTCGGGGACCTTGACGTTCAAGGAGATGGAGAAGGACGAGGTCCAGGGGCTCATGGCGAGGTTCAAGTCGGCGAAGGGGTAGCGCGGCCGCCATCAATCCATTTTTCCAAGGCTCTTGAAGAGGGGGGGAGGGCGTCACCCCCGGTCGAGCGCGTCGTTGACGAGGCCGTCGGCCTCGGCGTTCTCCTCGCGCGGCACGTGCTTGATGGTAAAGCGCTCGAAGCCCGACGCGAGCCCGCGGGCCTCGGCCGCGAGCGGCCGCATCTTCGGGTGCCGCACCGCGTACTGCCCCGAGACCTGCTTGACGACCAGCTCGCTGTCCGAACGGACCTCAAGCGCGCGCGCTCCGCGCGCCTCGGCCTCCTCGAGCGCCCAGAGGAGCGCGCGGTACTCGGCCTCGTTGTTCGTGGCCCGCCCGATGCAGCGGCCCGCGGCGAGGAGCTGCTTCCCGGAGCCGTCGGCGAGCACGAGCCCGCACGCGGCCGGGCCCGGGTTGCCGCGCGCGCCGCCGTCCACATACGCGACGAGCGACTCGGCCGGGCCGAAGGCGTCGGCCTCGGGCTCGGCCTCGCGCGCGAGGCGGTCGAAGTCCCCGACGAGGCCCGGCCGGCCGAGCGCCTCCGCGAGCGCGAGGAGCGCCGCGCGGACGCGCGTGCGGCGCGCGCGCTCGGGCAGGTGCGCGAGCGCGGCGACGAGGTCCTCGAGCACGCGGTCGAGGTGCGAGAAAGTCATGGGGACTGCGCCGGGCCCCCGGCGCGCGCCGCGCTCTCTGCGTAGAGGATGCGGCCGCAGCTGGCGCAGTGCTGGATCTTGCGTCCGAGGAGCACGAGGTTATAGACCTGCGGCGGCACGCTCATGTGGCAGGCGGTGCAGATGTACTCCTCGGTGACGAGCGCGAGCGCGCTGCCGCGCCGCGCGAGGACGCCCTCGTAGAGCGCGCGGTCCTCCGGCTCGAGCCGCGCCAGCAGGTCCGCGCGCCGCGCCTCGAGATCCTTCCGCTTCTCCTCGAGCCCGGCGCGCTCGCCGGAGACCTCCCTGCTGGTCTCGGCGAGCTTCGCGTCGGCGCCCGCCTTGCCGGTCTCGGCCTCGCGGCTCCCGGCCGCGAGCGAGTCGCCGACCTCGTAGTGCTCGAGCGCCTCCTCCTCGAGCTTGCCGACCCGCGCGGCGATCTCCTCGATCTGCTTCTGGATCGCGCTGTACTCGGCGTTACTCTTGGCGGCGTTGAGCTGCCCGAGGCGCTTGGCGCGCTCCTCCTCGGCCGACTTGATCTCGAGGTTGAGCCGGTCGCCGTCGGCGCGCGCGGCCTGCGCCTTCCCCCTAAGAGAAACGGCGGCCTCCTCGGCCGCCGCAAGGGCTCTCTCGGCCTCGGCGACGCGCGCCGGGCCGGCGTCGAGCAAGGCCCGCACGCGGGCCAGCTCCTCATCGACCTTGGCCACTTGAAAGAGGATCTCCATCGATGCGCTCACGCGGGCCGTCCTTTCCGGGGAGCATTATGGCCCGGCGCGAGCGCGGTGTCAAGAACCGCCGCCCCCCTTCTCCCGCGCGCGCGTCTTCCCGAGCGCCTCGGCGTGCCACTCATGATACTCCCGGCTCGAGCGCAGGTCGAACTCGCGCATGAGGTCCGCGAGGGCTAGGTCGTCGCGATTGGTCTCGACGAGGAAGTGGCCCTCCTCCTGGGCCACGCGAATGCTCACGCCCTCGCCGTATTTCGCCTTGGCCTCGTCGAGCTTCTTCTCCTGCCAGTCGAAGTAGCCGACGAGGTAGTCCAGGTCTATCGTCCGGCTGACGAGCGGGCGCCACGCGCCCGTGCGCTCCAAGACCTCGCCGAGCGGGTTGATGATCGCCGCGTGAAAGCTCTTCACCGACGAGACCACGTAGCGCTCGTGCCGGTACGCGCGCGCGCGCAGGTGAAAACCGCCGTCAAAAGCCGACGCCCAGACGATCAGCTCCGCGCCGCCCGCGTCGAGCGCGTCCCAGCCTTCGTCAAAGCCCAGGTCGAAGCAGATCTGGATTCCGATTTTTCCGAAGTCGAGCTCGAACACCGGCGCCTCGCGCCCCGGCGTCACGCCGCGTTCGAGCTCGGGCGCGAGCCGCTCGCGGTACGCCTTCCACGACGTGTTCACCGGATGCATCTTGTTGTAGATGCCCGCGACCGCGCCCTCGCGATCGAGCACGACGGCGGAGTTGTAGACGCGCTTCCCCTCGCGCCGCTTGAGCGGGCAGATGATATAAGCCCGGTGCTCGCGCGCGCGCTTCGCCGCCGCGTCCGTGGTCGGGCCGGGCACCGTCTCGGCGAGTTCCATCGGCTCGCCCTCGACGCCGACCGTGGGGAAGCACTCGGGCAGGCAGACGAGGTCGGGCCGCTCGGCGCACGCCCGGTCGAGCAGCGCCATCGTCAATTCGCGATTCGCCTCGACCGAGCCCCCGCGCTTCCCCGCGAGCGCGACCGTCGCCACGCGCACCTTCCTCGGCATGTCGTTTCTCCCGTTTTCGCCCCGCGCGCCGCGACGATTCAGTCCGCCCCGGCGCCCGCCCGTAGTTTCCCACGCCCGCGCGGTTTCGCAAGGGGGTTTTCGTCGCTCAATCAATCAAACACGGAGACACGGAGAGCACAGAGGAGGCTGTTCCATGAGGGTGGCCCAGGTTCTTGAACCTGGGCGCGAAGCGCGGGAAGCTTGACGGCGCGCCCCGCCCGCCCTACGATGCGACCATGTCCGGCGGGCGAATCTGCGACCGCGAGCAATTCGGCGACTGTCACCGGAATGGAATGGCCCGGAATGGCCCGGAATGGCCCGCTTTTCGGGCGTGCTCCCTAGCCCGGCCACAGACACATTATCGCCGCAATCAGGACGGGGGCAAGAGCGATTAGGACCGGGCACTCCTCTTCTGGTAGGACAGCCAACCTGCAAGAAGGAGCCCGACGGCCGCTGTTATCAGGACGCATATGCCCCATGTCAGTTGGATAGACTGTTCAACCTTCTTCCCGAGGCCTTCAAGAGGGGACTCCGCAAATATCTCACTGAATAGCCGTGCCAATCTTTCTTTCTGTATCGCGAAATGGACGATGCTTGCCGTCACGATACACACCGCGACAAGGCCAATCACGGGTAGCCATTTCCAGTGCGGCGTGAAGACAAGTGCGAGAGCTACCGCGCCACAGATCAGAGTCAAGATGCCTTCGACCTCGGAAACATCCATCAGGCTAATGCTTCCTAACTCGCGCACCTCCGCAAACGGCAGGAAGACGCCTCCTATGAGAGCACATGCGGCGAGGAATCCGAGGCCACGCCCCAAGATAGAGGTCGCCGTGTGGAGAGCTTCAGGGGCTCTGCATTGAGGACGCACTGAGAACGGTTCAAGGCGCTGGCCTTGTGAAGCAGACAAGCAGCCCCGGCAAAGGACTCGGCCCGAAGAATCATGGTGAGCATTCGCCGCGGCGAGAACCCGCCCGCAACCCGCACAGTTCATACGGTCAGGCATAGGTTTTCTCCCTGTCTTACAGGAGCTACTGCGCCTTCTCTTGGCCTTCAACGAGTTTCGCGGCCTTCGCCTCAAGCGCATCGAGGCGCTTGCTCAAAGCGGTGAGTTGGGCGCGGAGTTTCCGGACCTCTTTGAGCAGGGCCTTTGTCCCCTCGGCCGAGATGTCGGCCTGCATCGCCTCCTGTTCCTTCCCGATTTCCTCAAGCATCCTCATGGCGGTATAGCGAACGTTCGCATCCTCGTCGCGCGCAAGCTTGCTGAGTGTAGGAAGGGCTTCGGGTCCGGCGATTTTGCGGAGCGCTTTGATCACCATGATCCGCGCCGCGTATATGCCGCCTGTCCGGGGGTCTCGGTCCGGAACCCATGCCGCCTTGACAAGAGCGGGCACGGCTTCCTTGGCGGCCGCACCCATCGTTCCTAGTGCAAGCGCGGCCATTCCTCGCACGCGGGGATTCTCATCGCTGAGGATAGCTATGAGCGCGGGAATTGCGGGCACCGCATGGGGACTGCCGACACGGGCGAGCGTCCCCGCGGCTTCTTCACGGACACGCGCATCATCATCTTGCAGGGCTTGGGCCAGCGCGGGCACTGCTTCCCGTGCCGCCGCCCCCAGCCTCCCAAGTGCTTTTGCGGCGTCCAGGCGCACGTTCGGGTCCTCGTCCCGAAGCGCTTTCGCAAGTTCCGTTGCTGCGCTTCTTGGCTGTTCGGACTCGGCCGCCCAGGCAAGACCGCACATCAGGATAGCGAGGGGCGCGTGCTTCATAGCCATGCGGCTCCTTTCGCTCAATGTGCCGGAAGCATACCCCCCCGGCCGCGCGCGGTCAAGCCCTGCTCAAATCCCGTCCCCCATGCCGGACCCGTACAACTTGACGGGGGACGAAATGTCCGCGGGTGGCCCACTTCAACGGGACGGGCCACCCTTCAGTTCGAGAATCTCCCCAATTGCCACCCAACCCCCAACCCAGGGGGGGGGGGGGGTCACATAACAACTCCTTGCGGCGAAACGGGTTAAGCACATTTTTTCGTCAAAGCCCCCTATATATGGAGGGTCTTTGTGATTCTCCCGAGGCGGGAGGGAGCCAAAAGTGACAAGAAATGTCATTTCGCAAGCGCCTTCCGTTCGTAGGGGCGGGTCTGAGATCCGCCCGGAGATGCCGGCGCCCGCCGGGCGCGTGCATGGGGACAGGGACCGGAAGTCCCGGATGAAATCCGGGAAGCGGTGCCTGTCCCCGGAACCCTTCGCTTGCGCGGGCGGGTCTGAGACCCGCCCCTACGACCCCAATCCTTCTCCGTGCGCTCCGCGTCTCCGTGTTGAGGATGACGCCGACGAGAAGGTCGAGGACGCGCTTGTTGAAAGCGCGCTTCGCGGCAGCATCCGCGCGCAGGTCTTCTGGCTCGTGAACCGCGCGCCGTATAAATGGCGGCCGGTGTGGCGGATTCGCGTCGCGCCGCGGCTGCCGTCGCTGGCCTCGCTGCTGAACGTTTCCGAGCCGCGGCTGCGGGAGTGGGCGCGCAGTGCTTCACTCAGAACACGGAGACACGGAGCACACGGAGAAAGATCTGTTTCTTTTGGGTCTTGTGGTTACCCCAATCCCTCTCCGTATTCTCGGTCTTCTCCGTGGTCTCCGTGCCTCCGTGTTTCGAATGGTCGTTCGCGCCTACCCGCCCGCGAGTTCCTTCGTCCGCTTGCGCTCCTTCCACGCGCCGCGGCGGCGCGGGCCCGCAAGAAGACGCCGCCGCATGATCTCCGCGTGCTCCGCGCGGCCCTGCCGCTCGTACTCGGCGACCATCTCCTCGGGCTCGCCGTAGGTGTACGGGCCCCAGTCGGTCATGGTCGTGAACGGGTCCACCGACGCGCCCGGGCCTGCGCACCGCGCATGCCACCAGTCGGCGTAGAGCGAGTCAAGCCGCGCGGCGACGTCCGGCTCGTCCGCGAGCGCGTTGTGCCGGCCGAGCGGGTCGGCCTCGAGGTTGACCAGGACCTTCGGCTCCAGCGGGTAGTAGCCCGGGTGGATCGTGCGGATGAGCCTGTGCGTGCGCGTGCGCACCGCGCGCTGAAAAGAATAAATCCCGCAGCCGAGCACGAGGTGGTCGCGGCCGCCGAAGTCCTCGCCGCGCAGCACGGGCGAGAGGTCGCCGCAGTCGAGCTGGCTCGGCAGCTCGCACTCCGCCGCGCCGAGGAGCGCGGGGATCATATCGAACTGATACACGAGCGCGTCTGAAGTCAGCCCCTCCTTCACGCCCGGCCCGGCCATCACGAGCGGGATGTGGTTCACGCCCTCGGAACAGTTCCCGTGCTCGAAGTACATGCCCTGCTCGGCGATGGCCTCGCCGTGGTCGGCGCTCACCATGATGAGCGTATCCTCAAGCACGCCCTGGCGTTCGAGGATCGCGAGGAAGCGGCCGATGGTGTCGTCCACATAGCGCAGCGACGCATCGTAGCCGAGAAGAAAGCGGTCGAAATCCGCGCGATTTTTGATTTCGAGCGGCACGTCCCACTGGCGGGGCTTCGAGCTCTCCTTGCCCCACGGGTTCGCGCTGCCCGTGTTGAGGAACCACTCGCGCGCGGTGCGCGGGCCGAACCAGCGGTCGTGGTCCTCGCGGATCTCCTCGCCGGTCGGCCAGGCCTGGCCGGGGACCTCGGCCATCTCCTTGTCGTAGCGCGCCGGCTGGCGATTATAGGGACTGTGCGTGTCCCAGAAGTTGACGTGCATGAACCAGCGGTCGGACTTTCCGTTCGCCTCGAGCCACGGCGCGACGTGGCTCTCGATAAATTCGGCCGACTCCATCCCGCCGGGCAGTCGGTTGGAGTAGGAATCAGTGAAGCCGACGTTGTACCACCACGCGCAGTGCCGCTGGCCGAATCCGGAGAAGCTCACCGTCTTCCATCCGGCGTGCTGCATGACGCGCAGCCAGTGCGCGCGCGTCGGGTCGTGCCAGTGTCCGAGCCCCGCGTAGCGAAGCGGCTGCGCCGGGCCCTCGTGGCAAATCGCGCCGTTGTTCACGCCGAAGCGGCCGCTGAACAGCGCCGCGCGGCTCGGCAGGCACGGCGCGTCGGAGGTGTGGCACTGCGTGAAGTTCACGCCGCGCGAGGCGACCGCGTCGATCGCCGGCGTGGTCGGCCGCGGATTGCCGTTGCAGTGCAGCCGGTCCCAGCGCAGGCAGTCGATATCGAGGTACAGGATGCGCATGGCTTCTCCCCCTTCTCAGTCCGCGGCGCGGAGCCGCCGCTCGATCCGGTCGCGCGCGGCAAGCAGCCGCATGAGGATGCGCTCGCGGTCGCGCGCGAACCGCGCGCCGGGCACCACCGTGTGGAGCTCGCCCGAGGGCGCGCCGTCGGGCGCGATCACCGCGACGCACGCGCGGCGCGGCCCGCCCTTCGCGAGCCGATGCGGCATGGGCTCGACGCGCACGCCCGCGCGCCGGTACGCGACAATCTCGCGGCGGAACGCGGCGAAGTCGAGCACGCGGCTCTCGAACGAGCGCGCGAAGCGCGCGAAGGCGTCGCCGCTCAAGTGCGCGGCCACGACGACGGCCGGGCCTTCGTTCGCGGCGGGCCGGAAGACCTGCCCGCGCCGCGCGAGCTTGAACCCGTCGGCGACCTCGACCTTCTCGACGAGCACGAGCCGCTCGCCGAAGAAACGCGCGAACGCGATCGACTCGCCGGTCGCGCGCGTGTACTCGGTCATCGCATCGAGCGCGAGTTCATCGAGCGAGCTCGCGCCCGCGAGCACGCGGCCGAGCGACGCGAACGCCTCCCCCGCGGCGTAGCGTCCGTCCGGAGTTTTTTGGATGTAGTCCTCGGCGGCGAGCGCCTTGACGAGGCGCGAGAGCGTGGGCGCGGCGAGGTCGTCGAGCTTCCGCTGGAGCTCGCCGAACGCGAGGCCGTCGGCGCCCGCGCCGGCGAGCGCGCGCAGGAGCCGCAGCCCGCGCCCGAGCGCGGGGATCGCGCCGCGCTTCGAAGTGGGTTCCGCAACGGGGGAGGGCAGGGCCATCGGGCCATTCTCCTGAACTATCGTTTCCGTTATTATATTATATATTCGTCACCTGTCCCTGTCAAGGCAAAAACCGGCAGAATCCATGCCGAGGGTGGATGGAAAGGGCGGCAGAGGGTGGTGTGAGGAATTTGTTTGCGGCTCACCAAATCATAGGGTAATATACTATCAGTTAGCGTCGCACAGGGGCGGGACTTGCGGGGGAGGCCACGATGAGCAAGATTGCCGTTCTGACGGTTGTTTTTCTGCTGGCGGGTGTTTCCGCCGCTTTGAGTGAAGATATCATCGAACTCAAGGACGGGAGAGTTATGAAGGGGAAGTTGGTCAAGGAGTCGGATGACCAGGTCGTGTTCGAGTATCACAGCGGCTCGATCAAGGCCCAACTCAAGTTCAAGAAGGAAGACGTTACCAAGATAACCCGCGGTTCAGCCGACGAGAAAGGTCCGTCCCTGCAAGAACAGCCGCCGACCGGTGAAGACAAGGTGGCGGACTACGTTCGGGACGCACTCAGGCTGTATGCCGAGGGAAAGAAGAGGCAAGCCTACTTCGTGCTCAAGAACGCCCGGCTCTTCGGGCGGGAGACGAAGAGGATCAATGAAGCAATCAAGGACTGTCCGCAGACCAAGGAGGGATACATCAGTGGCGGCTTGGAGGATATCGAGCGCCTTGCCACTACCATGGGCGCGATCGACGTAAAGATCGAAAAGCTTGCCGGAATGGTTTCGGTCAGCGGCGAGCGCGACCAAATCGAGGCAACCATGCTGCTGGACCAGAGGCTGGTCGGCGACTGCAGGGTTGCCGAGGGAACGGTTGGCGAGATCGAGTTCTTCACCTTCCTGCGGAAGAACTGCTTGAGTGACGAAGAAATAAGGAAACTGTATGGACGGCCGAACAAGACGTTCAAGTCCGACGAGGGCTTCGCGTATTCGTTCTACGGACGCATGATGTTCATGCGGAAGCCGGGACAGCCTCAACCTGCGGTTTTCCGGTTTGCGGTGCAGGGCAAAACAGCGGTCGAGAGGCCCGCGACTTCTCCCTCTTTGACTCCGACGCAATTGGACGATATCGAGCGGGCAATCCGCCTCAGTCGAGAGGCCGAAGAGATGCAACGCTTCATCGAGATGGGGGACACTTTGAAAAAGATCGAAGAGATGCAACGCACCATGGAAATGATTAGAACAATGGAAGAAGCAAGAAAGACCATGCCTCCTCCCATCCCAAACGATTGAGGGCGGGGATAATATCAAATGCGTCCGGGCAGCCGGCGCATTCGAGGAAAGTGAGGAAGAAATCGAATAATCATGAAATTCAACTGCCCGCACTGCCAGAAGGCGCTCAACGTCAAGGACGAGATCGCCGGGAAGAAAGGCAAGTGCCCCTCATGCGGCGGGGCCGTGACCATCCCGGAGCCGGAGATAGGGGTTCTTCCCGATGGGCCCCTTCAACAGAAGCAAACGCCTCCGCAGGAACAGGGCAGCGGCCCGTCCGCGTTCGGAGAGGCTTGCCCCAAGTGCTTCCAGTCGATGGCGGCGGATGCGGTGGTGTGCATCCAGTGCGGCTACGATACGCGCACCAAGAAGACCCTGCGAACCGAGTTCGGCGCGGAGGAAACGCAGCGTCCGGACTCGGATGCGACGGGCCTTCTGAAGCCCACCAGTTCTTCGGGTTTTCGCCCTGAAGGATCATCGCTACAGGGCCGTGAGGCCGTAACGCGACTCTTCAAGCTCGGACTCATCATTCTGTTGGGCTTCTTCCTCCCGATAGCGGTACCGATGGGAGAAAGAAGCACGCGCCTCATCTTCCCAAACCTGTTGGTTCTCGGCCAAAAAGGCGCCCCGTTGCTGGCCGTTCTTTTCTTTCTTTATCCCGCTCTTGCGGGTGTTGCCGTGATCCTGCTCGCGGTGCGAACGAGCGGCACCCAGAGGGCGGTTGGCCTGATTGCAGCGGGAGTCCTGCCTATCCTCATCCTCCTCCCGGGCCCCGGCGTACTGGCGGGGCTGGAGAGACTCGTCAGAAGCACCCCCGGCCCAGCGATGCTGGGACCGATTCTCCTTCTCGTCGGATGGGTCGGAATCTACGTGGGGTCGCGGACGGCAACCCTGCGACCCGGAACCCTCGCAGCGGCCCTGATCGCCACGATCGGAGGAGGAAGCTACCTGCTCTTTCTCGTGTTTCCCTTCATCCCGGCACGTGAAGGTCTTGTTCCGCTCCTGGCGGTCCTTAAGCTTTTCTTCACGGTCAAGTCATTCGCCGAGTTTCTGGCCGTTCTTGGGCTCTTCGCGCTAATGGCCTGTATGGGGGCAGCAGCCGCCTTCTGCGTGCAGGTCTTTCGAGAAAGACCTTCCGATCAGTACCTTGGGTATAAGGCCTTTTCCCTCTTGAGGCTTGGCAGCATCCTTTGCCCCGTTCTGATTTTCCTCGGCGCCCTGTTGCAGGTGAAATCCGTGGGAACGTTTGCCGTGGCTCTCACCGTCGCGGCGAAGCTCGGCTGCTGGGGCTTCGGACTCTTCTTGTTGATCCCGATCGGGTTGACGGAACTCGTGGTCGCGCTTGTTTCTGAGAAACCGAAGAAAAGGACGCGACCCTCAGAAGACAAAGTTTCTACGGGCACGATGCTTCCGCCCGTCCAGGCTACGGAAGACGGCGAGCCATCCCGGGACTCGTTCAATCTCAAGCCTGTTGTGATCGGCGTAGGTCTTCTTGCCCTTGTGGCCCTGGCCGTGACCCTCGGCGTCTTGGGAACCCGCTCGTCGGGCCCGGAGCCGTCCGAGGAGACGCAGCAGAGCATCATCCGCGTGATAGGGCGGGACGGAGCGATCTCAGACTTTAGATTTGTCGAGAGCAAGGAACGCGGCAAGGTGGCCTTCGAGTGTTATATAGCAGGCCCCCACATGAACGCCGAGTTTCGGGGAACCTACGACGGAAAGCGCGTTGAAATGCGCCGCATACAGAATCCACCTCTTAATGTACAAGATATCGAAGAGATGCTCATCCGGGCGACGAGTCTGTCACAGGCGGGCAAGTATCAAGAGGCCCTCAACATGCTGGAGGAGGCCCGGAGGGCCGCAAAGGAACAGGGGATTTGGCCCGTCCTGATGAAACACATCAACGAGGAGATGGAATCCGCTCGCCTCAAGTCGGGGCGGCGGTGAAAACGTTTTTCGGTCGCCTGTAACAGGCCCCTACCGCCCCGGGAGCCCGAGCAGCACGCGCTTGAGGTGTTCGCCGCCCTTGGCGCTCTCTCGCCGGGCGAGGGAGATTCTCATAACGGACTTGTCGGCAACGGGTTGCCGGCCTCGCGGGTCGGGCCTATCCCGTCACGAACCGGTAGGGCATCTCGACGTCTATGTAACACGCGGGCACGTCCGGGAAGACGCCGGCGAGGTACGTCGCCATCGACATCATGCCCGGCTTCTCCGCGACCGCGTGGTTCACGATGAGGACGGGCGTGGCGGTGTCCACGGCCCAGAGGCCGCTGTCCCAGGAATTGGTGCCGTCGTCGGTCGCGAGGAGCGCGTCCGCGCCGAGCGCGGCCATGAGCGGGAGCTTCGTGATCGCGCCGGTGCCGCTCGCGAGCCGCTCGACCGGGCGCGCGCCGTCGCCGTAGACCATCACCTGTTCCTGGCCGAGCTCGCCGAGGCGCGCGGCGAGCGCGCGCGCGAGCGAGTCGACCGTGTGGCCGGAGACGTTCATCACGCGATAGAACGAAACTCCGCGCGCGATGTCGTCGGCCGTGTGGCCGTCTTTCTCAAGAAGCCGCTCGATGTCGGCCTCGCCGGTCGCAACAAGGGGAAAGCCGAGCCAGCGCGCCCACGCGGCGGGGATGCCGTGCTCGGGCACGCGGTCCCACACGTCGTGGCATCGCAGGAGCGTCATGCCCAGCTCGTCCAGGAGCGCGCGCTTCGCCGCGGCCGACTTGACCGCGAGCGGCTTGTCCGGGTTCCCCGGATAAAAGGCGGGCTCGTGCGTGACGAAAAGATTCGCGCCGCGCTCGGCCGCCTCGCGGATCGCGCGCATCGTGGGGATCCACGCGCAGGCGACGGCCTTCACCCCGGCCTCCGGGTCGCCGTGGAGGAACTCGTCGCGCGTCTTCGTCCAGTCCACCCAGGGGCCGATGGACCTGAAATGCTCGTGGACCTCGCGTGCCTTCATCGCCTCTTCCTCCTCTATCCGCCGAACGCGCGGCCCGCGAGGCGCAGCGCCTCGCGCCTGTAGGGCTCCGCCTGCGACGCGCCCGCGCCGCGCAGCGTGCGGATGACGATGTATTTCTGAAGCTCGTACAGATAGTAAAACACGCCGCGCACTTGCGCCTCGGCGGACCGGTCGCGCGCGCGCCCGTACCCTTCCCAGAACTCGGGCGTCGAGACGCCGCAGTAGTCCAGCACCGCGAACTCGATCTCCGGGTCGCCCCAGAGCGCGCGGTCGAAATCCACGATTCCCGTGAGGCGGCCGGCCGAGTCGCACAGGATGTTCTGCGCCCAGACGTCCATGTGCAACAGGTGCGAGCCGGGATTGTGACCGAATGCTTTCACGTTCGCGTCGAGCGCGCGGCGGAGGGCGTCCGCCTCTTCCGCCGAGTACCCGCCGCAGGCGACGATGTCGTCAAGGAGCTTGTTCCACATCACGCCGAACGCGCCCGGCCAGTCCGGCTGCGCTTTCATGCACCGATGCGCGCCGAGGTAGCCGTACGCCCCGCGCGTGATGGAATGTATCTCGCGCAGCGCCGCGCCGACCTCGCCGTAGAGCCGCGCGGCCGCGCCGCGCGTGACGGCCGCGCTGCTGAGCGCCTCGCCGGGCAGCCGCGACATCAGGATAAAGTCGCGGGGGAGGTGCGCGCGCGTCACGTCATGCGCGAGGATCTCGGCCACGGGCACGCGCGTTTTCTCGCGCACGAGCGCGTGGAGCTCGGGCTCCTGCGCCATCATGCCGCGCTCGTAGAAGAGGAAGCCCGCGTCGTCCGGCGGCGCGACGCGGAGGACGTACTCGCGCCCGTTCGCTTCGACAAAAAAGGACGTGTTGAACTTGCCCGTGGGGATGCAAGAAAGACGCGCGCGCTCCGCGCCCTCGAGGTAAGGCGCGAGCGCGGCGCGCAGGTCGGCGTCGTCAAAACGCTCGGCCAAGAGCTACTCCAGCCCCGCGAGGTCGGCGACGTAGAGCTGGCGCGTGCCGTCGTGCACGCTGTCGAAGCTCGCGGCCTTCCCGTCGCGCCGCCAGCGCGGATGGAGGTCGCATCTCAGGTCGCCGACGTACGGCTCCGGCGCGAGGAAGCGGCCGAGCTTGACGCGGCGCGACGCGGCCGGATCGTAGAGAAAAAGTGTCCGCTTGGAGTCGCGCTTGTCCGGGTAGGTGTCCGAGAGGATCCAGCGCCGGTCGGGCGAGTAGGAGCAGTGGCCGTCGGAGGTCAGCTCGTCCGCGCCGATGACCTCGTACTCGCGCGTCCGGTCGCGGAAGAGGATGTAGTGCTGCTCCGGCGCGTCCACGGAGCTGTCGGGCGTGCGCGCCCAGGCGAGGAGCATCCCGGCGTCGCGCCAGTCGTAGTGGCTCGTCATCCGGTTCGGGTTAAGACAGTACACGTCCGACCCGTCGAGGTTCGCCGTGAAGAGGCGCGTCACGCACCCGCGCCCGGAGGGGCGCCGGTAACGGTGGAGCACGCCGAAGCGCGTGCCGTCGGTGTTGATCTGGACGTGGTTCACCCACTGCGGCATGCCGGCCATGTCGTCGCGAGGCTCGGCCGTGGCGAGCGCGGCGAGGGAGAGGACGAGCTCGGACTCGCCGGTCTCCATGTCCATGCGCCAGACGCCGTCGAGCTCGGGCGCGAGTTCGCCGGCAAATTTGTCGGCGACGCCCGCGTACCCGTAGCCGGGCCGCGTGACCTGGAGCCGCTCGAAACTCAGCGAGAGCGCGGTCCGCCCGTCGGGCGTCACGCAAAAAATCGGACGCGGGAGCGTGCGCTTCTCGCCCGAGTCGAGGTCGTGCACGACCGCGGCGAAACGGTCCCCCTCGCGGACGTTGTACGCGACCGTGCGCTCGAACGCGGGCGGCATCCACTGGAGCATGCACCCGGTCTGCCAGGCCCAGGACGCGCTCTCGGCGAACGGCTCGAAGCGATTATCGTTCTCGAGGTCGATCCGGCCGAGCCGGATGCGGTCCTCGGGCGTGGGCGCGCGGTCGGCGAAGCCGACCTCCATCGCGAGCATCCACCGGCCGGTCGCGTCCCACGGCGACTTCTCGTAGTACCCGAACCAGTGGTGCGCCGGGCCGCGGGTGACGGCGCGGACCGGGAAGAGCGCGGCGTCTTGGCTGGACATGATTTCCTCCTCGGCAACCAGTCTAGCCGCCCGCGGCTAGGCGTCAAGCGGCGGGGGTCAAGGCTCCGAGGTACGGATCATGTCGAGCGACTCGTCCGCAGCACCGCGAAGACTGGCATCCTCGTTCTCGTTCTTGGACAACCGCAGCAATGCGGGCACGGCTGCCTTCGCTTCCGGACCGATGTGGCCCAACGCTATCGCGGCACACCAGCGCAAGCCAGAGTCCGAATTTCCGAGAGCCTGGATGAGCGTCGGGACAGCGTCCTCCGCCCCCGGACCGATCTCACCCAATGCCAACGTAGCGTGGCGACGTATCTCGATGTCCGGGTCTGTGAGGAGCTTGATGAGCGTGGGCACTGCAGCGCGCGCTCTTGAACCGATCCGACTCAGCCACCATATGGCTCCGGCACGGTTCGTTCCCATCCACTGCGGCAAGCGGAGATAGGCCGAGAGCCTATTCGGAGCACGCTCCGGGCCGCCTAGGCGGGCAATCGCATCTTCATAGGAGATTTCACCCTTCGTCGAAGAGCATATCACTCGGTGCACCCGCCGCAGCGGTGCGACCACGGCCACATAGAGAACCGCGAGACCGAGGATAACGACAATCCCCACCGTCGCGAGGATCACCGCGCGGCGGGAGCGATCGGGGGGCTTCTTGTCTACTTCGGCGCTCACTCTTCAGGCTCCCCCAAGCCTCGGATTTCCTTCAGCGACCAGGCGGCCTGCTTGCGAACGCGCTCGTCCTCGTCCTTGAGCGCGTCCTCCAGCGCGGGGACGGCTTCTTTCGCCGCCGGCCCGAACATGGCCAGCGCCCAGGCGGCGGAGATACGGACATAGGAGTCCCCATCCTTGAGCGCTTCCGTCAGCGCGGCCATGACGGTCTCTGGATGCGAACCGATCCTGCCCAGCGCCAAGGCGGCGCGCGCGCGCGCGAACTTGTCCCCATCGTCCTTCATCATCTCGATCAATCTCGGCACCGCGGGCTTTGAATCCGGACCGATGGCACCCAGCGCCTGGGCGCTCTTAGAACGCACATGCTTGCTTTCGTCCTCGAGCGCCTCCACGAGCACGGGCACGGCAGCCCTTGCGTCCGGCCCGATGCTGCCCAAAGCACCGGCGACGAGGGAGCGGAAGAACTCGTCATCAACTCTCAGGGCTCTGATAAGCGCCGGCACGGCATTCCTGGCGTGAGATTTCAGGCGGGACAGCGAAACGACAGCCATGAGACGGAGGTCCGGGGCATTCTTGCCGAGCGTCTCGACGAGGATATCGACCGCCGGCTCGCCGCAGTATGAGAGAAGAACGACGGCGGACTTCTTCTTCGGAGCCAGCCACCTTGGCAGGCGAAGGTAGGTGGTAAGGCGCCGTGCAACGCGGCCCTTTCCGCCAAGTCGGACGATCGCCTTCTGAGCCCAAGGCCCGACGGGGTAATCCGCAACAAAGTTGGATATCTTCACAAACGGGATCACCCACAACCCGACAAACAGCGCCATCCCCAGAATCGCCACGATCCCGAGGGTGACGAGAACGGCCCCGCGCGTGGAAAGGCCGCTCTTGCCTTTGGACTGCTCGCCGGTCATGCTCCAAGCGTAGCGCGACCCGCCCAGCCGGTCAAGAACCCGCGGCCGGCCGCCCGTCAAGGCGCAGCGGGGGGCAACAGCCCCACTCTCCCGTTGAACAGGGAGAACGATGCCTATTTCGGAAAGTGGGGCTCGGTCTCCCGACGCAGCGGCTCCTGCGAGAGCCGGTACAAGGGCCGATACTTGTCCCGTAGTTCCTTTACTCTGGCTATGAGGGCGACCTTGTCCTTCGCCGACATCGTCCGGCCTTTCTCGCCCTCGGGGCTCTCCGGGATTTTTTTGGCCAGCTCCAAGGCACGGTCATACTCCAACCGGGCGCACAAAAGGCAGACGGCCCAGTTCCAGTGGTCGATGTAACGATCGTTCTCAACCTGCTCGGGAGTCTGCATGAAGCAGACCCAGAGAACGTCCGGCAATTCTGCCGTGGTTCGAGGATATCGGGAGATTATAAAGCCCCCTCTAGGCGGGCTATCTTGGTGTACTTAGGTTCTATAGCCTTGTGGAGGTCCAGCGGCCTACACCACTTCGCAAGAAAAGCCCCCACTTCCTTGGCCGTCAGCCAACTTCCTTCCTTCTTGCCTAACCCCATTCTACCCATCTTGACCCTCCATGCAAGGAGAATCTCGCGCTTCCGGCCGCCCGGACCGAATGCGCCGCCTGCGCAATCCGTCCATTCCCTTGAAGCCCGGCGGCGGATGGTGTATGGAAAGCGGCGGATTCGGGAAGGAGGCGTTTCATGTCGTTAAGGGCCATCGGACTTCTCACGCTCGCGGCGATGCTCGCCGCGGGGAGCGCGCACGCAGGAGAAGCGGGCGGCAAGGGCTACACGCTCGAGGGCGGCGTCTTCAAGGTGCCGCTCGAGGTGGGGGAGAACCTGGGCGTCGCGCGGAAGGCGTGGCCCGCCTCGTTCGGCGTGCCCGTCCCCGAGGGGCTCGTCAAGGAGACCAAAGACCTGCGCCTTCTCAATGGCGCGGGGGCGGAGGTCCCCTGCCAGTTTCGCGTGCTCAGCCGCTGGTGGGCGAAGGATGGCTCGCTTCGCTGGGTGCTGCTGGACTTTCAGGCCGACGTGGCCGCGGGCGGGAAGAGCGTCTACACGCTCACGAACGACAAGCCGCACGCGCCGGTCGCAGGCGGCATCGCGATCGAGGAGACCGGCGAAGCGGTGACGCTCTCGACCGGAAAGCTCAAGGTCGTCGTCTCGAAGAAGCGGTGCAGCCTCTTCGAGTCGGTCTCGCTCGGCGGGGAGGAGCTGGTCAAGGCCGCCGAGCACGACGGCCCGCGCGCCACGACCGACGCGCAGGACTACACGCGCAGCTACGGCGGCGACTGGAACCTGCACGGCTGGAGCGGCAAGCGCGACCAGGTGGGCGTGCACCCCATCAAGCGCGCCGACTACTTCGGCGACCTCGGCGCGCCCGACCGCGTCGCGGTCGAGCGGAAGGGTCCGCTGCACGCGATCGTGCGCGTGGACGGCGCCTACCGGCCGACCGAGGAGGGGAAGGACGTCCTCGCGCACGGCGTGTACAACTTCACCTACCGCGTGCACGTCTTCAAGGACAAGGATTACGTCCGCGTGGAACACTCGATCGAGAACTCCCGCTTCGAGGAGCCGCGCTTCCAGACGAAACTCCTCGACCACTCGGTCTGGAGCTCGCTCGCCATGAAAGGCAACCTCGCCTGCACCTACGGCGGCCTCGGCGGCAAGACCGGCGAGGGAACGGCCGAGCCGGGGAAGACGTTCTCGGTCTACGGCGACAAGGCCAAGGAGGGGCGCGTCCAGTGGCTCGACGTCGCCGCGGGCGGCAAGCGCGTGGGCGTGGGCACGTGGCTCCATCGCGAGGCGCAGGCGCTTGACATTGTGGACGGCCGGCTCGTGGTGCGGCCCTATGCAATTTACTGGGGCGAGGCGCACCCCTTGAGCTCGCTCACATCAAAAAGCTGGGGCCGCGGGAGCTTCCAGCTCGACTTCGGCAGCCGCGAGACCTACAACCTCTGGTACCGGTTCGGGGGCGGGACCGACCTGGCGACGCTGCTCAAGGGCATGACCTGGCCGCTGTTCGGCTTCGCGCCGCCGCACTGGTACGCGGACGCGGCGGTCTGGAACATGGACATCCACCCGGACCATCCGGGCAAGGTCCGCCGCCGGGGGCGCAAGGCCGACCCGAACGCCGCCTACGACCCGCAGGGCGAGGACGCGGCGGCCGCGGCCAAGCGCGGCAAGTGGAACTTCAACTCCGGCGGGCACCACGGGAACCTCTCGAGCCTGAACGATACGGCGCTCGTGCGGCGCGACCTCCAGGCCGTCCAGAAGAACTACTGGATCACCGACAACGCGATCGACTTCCTCCAGTGGAACTACCGCGGGCACGAGCCAACGGCCGAGCACGCGAAGCTCCACCACGCGCACCGGCTCATCATGTTCGGCGGAAAGGACGTGTATCTCTTCGGCAAGAAGGGCCAGAACATGGGCACGCACATGATGGCCTACAAGTACCTGCCCGACTTCGAGCACTACGCGATGCTCTGGCTCTGGGAGCACTACTACCTCTGGGGCGACGAGCGCGCGCGCGAAAGCCTGATGCGCTTCGCCAACTTCTCGGTCACCTTCGAGTGGGACGTCATGTTCAAGCGCGAGGGCGAGAAGGAGGGCCTTCCGCCGCTCGAGAAGGTGGACTTCTTCGAGAAACACCGCACCGGCCTCTACCGGAGCCACTACGCGCGCATCTACTCGTGGCAGCTCTACACGCCGCTCCAGGCCTACGAGGCGACCGGCCACCCGGTCTACGACCTCATCACCAAGTGGCAGCTGAGGCGGCAGAGCCACCTGCAGCGCCTCTCGCGCGGCATGCCCGAGTGCTGGACGCGGCGGCTCTGGGACAGCGAGAAGCAGGGCTTCTGGAAGGACATCCCCTACCCGCCCGAGGCCGACGACGTCACCGCGTATCTTTACAGGGGCAAGATCTGGATGTTCAGTAAGACGATGCTCGCCTTCCACGAGGCGTTCCGGACCTACGGCGACGAGGAGGTTCTCGACAACCTCTGGGGCATGTGCGACTACTATCGCAACCAGGTGCCCTGGTCGCCCGAGAAGGGCACGCCGCAGATTCCGGTCGTGCCGCAGCCCTGCGGCAATTACGAGAAGGAACCCTATAAGCTCCAGGCCCACATGCGCACCTGCCAGGGCTACGCGCTCGCGTATCTCTACACGGGCGACGCGAGGCTCAAGACGATGATGGAGGACTTCGCGCAAAAAGGCGGCGGCGGCTTCACGGCCGGCACCTGGGGGCACCTGTACCACTGGATCAAGGATCGCAAGGGCGGGCGCGAGAAGCCGCCCGAGGCCGTCACGGACCTCGCCTGCACGAAGGCCGCGCGCGACGGCCTCGTCTTCGAGTGGACCGCGCCGAAGGGGCATGGGAAGTCGGGAAAGGCGGCACGGTACTTCCTCAAGTTCTCGACCAAGCCGCTCGTCAAGTGGGCGCTCGTGGCGAACCCGGAGCCGCCCGCGGATCCGTACATCGACAAGAACAAGCGGCTCTACAAGCCCGAGTGCTGGCACCCGGACTTCCTCAAGAAGGACGCCTTCTGGATGGCGACGCACGTCGAGGGCGAGCCCGCGCCGGGCGAGCCGGGCGCGAAGGAGAAGTGCACCGTCACGATCACGAAGCCGCATAACTACTACGGCCTGCCGCTCGAGAAGATGCCCAAGGTTAAAGACCTTCCCGCGGGCACGTACTACTTCGCGCTCGTGAGCTACGACGAGGACTACAACCTCAGCGAGCCCTCGAACGTGGTGGCGGTGAAGCTGGAGTAGGCAGATTTTTCGAACCCATCGCGGGGCGCGGGCGTCCAAGGGGATGGAAGGAGGGCCCTGACATGACCCGTCTCCCGAGACCGGCCTTGCTGCTCGCGGGGCTAATCGTCACCGTTGCTCCCTCGACGCGACGCGCGCTCTGCGCAGAAGAGACCGGGACGCAACTGGAATTGACGGCCGAACAGACGGCCGAAATGACGCGCCTCGCGAAAGAGTTTGCCAAGGAGAACCGCCTCAAACTCGCGCGCGAGGGACAACTCGCGCACGCGCGCGAGGCGGTGACGATCCTGCCCTTCACGGGCAAGTGGTATCGCGTCCGCCTCTCACTGGAGGCCGGAAAAGGCGGGCCGATCATCCACCAGCTGCTCATTTCGACCGACGGGTGGGTGGTCGATGCGATAAGACACGAGGTTGTCGTCTGGGATGTCTTCCGGAACGTGCTGCCAACGCCGAAGACCGAGGCCGAGCATCTCCAGTATCTGAAGCATTACATCCTCGCGATCAGCGCCTACGACACCTACATCATCTCTAAGCCGGAGGACATCAAGGGCTACGCCAAGCGTCCACTCGACAAGGATCTCGAGGGCATGATCCGGGCCCCGTGGACGACCCCATGGACGATCCCGTGGAGCAAACGGACCCACCACGTCTTCTACACCTACACGCGCGAGGGCGGGACGGTGAAGCGGTGGAAGTGCGACTTTACCGGCGGACGGCTCCGGTACGATCAGGTGATGCAGCTGGCGTCCTCCATCGGCGACGCGATCCTGCACGAGTAGCGTCCGCACGAAAGAAGCCGCAGGGGCGCACGCTTGTGCGCCCCTGTCGTTTTCATTCGAACATGGCGCGCGCCTTATTCGACCCGTTCGAGGCGGGTTTCGCGCGATTTTTCCGGTTTTTGTTCCTGAGGTCGCATTCCGCAGCGTATTACCATATGATTGGTAAAAGACGGACTGAAGCAGGGGACTTCCGGCTCCGTCTGTCATTCTCGGGGGAGGGGGGACAGCAACAAAACCTGAAAAAGAGGGGGAAGGCGATGTTCTCACGGCAGTCTCTGCTTGGACCCGGAATTGCGCTCGCGGCGCTCGCCGCGCTCCTTGCCGCCTCCGCGCCTGCACGCGGAGGGGAGGAAGGGGCGAACGGCGGCGTCGTCATCCTCGACACGACCGGCTTCTGGCGCTGCCACTTCACCCTGCGCGACCCGGTCTACGGCACACAGAAAGAAGCAAAACTCCGGCAGGACCTGCCCGCGCCGCTCGGCCAGAAGCCCAAGTACGGGCACAAGCGCCACACCGACCCGCCGAGCGCCGACTGGATGAAGACCGACTTCGACGACACGGGCTGGGCGCGCCGGCCCGGGCCCTTCTTCGGCGGCTACGGGTTCAAGCAGCAGCGCGACCTGGGGCTCCTCTGCCTGCGCGGCACGTTCAACGTGCCCGAAGGGGGCGCGGCGGGTGACCTGACGCTCTCGCTCGTCTTCCGCGGCGGGATGCGCGTCTGGCTCAACGGCGAGGAGCTCGCGCGCGCGCACCTGCCCGAGGGCGAGATCACGCCCGACACGCTCGCCGAGGACTACCCCTTCGAGACCTACTCCACCCCCGACGGCACGAAGACGATCCGCTGGGGCTGGGGCGACCCGAAGAAATACAACGACCGCTGCGAGATGCGCATCCGCAGGATTAAAGCCCTCAAGATCCCCGCAGCGAAGCTGCGGAAGGGGCTCAACGTCCTCGGCATCGAGGTCCACCGCGCGGCCACGCCCGTGGACTGGCTCAAGATCAAGGGCTATTACGTGGGCTCCTGGAACACCGTGGGGCTCAACAGCGCGCGGCTCACGAGCGCGCGCCCGGGCGCAGTCACACCCAATCTCGCCCGGCCGAAGGGCTTCCAGGTCTGGAACGCGGACGTCCTGACGCCGGTCTTCGACCTCGACTACGGCGACCCGAACACGCCGCTGCGACCGATCCGCATCGTCGCCGCGCGCAACGGCGTCTTCAGCGGCCAAGTCGTCGCGAGCCGCGAGGCGCCGATCAAAAAACTCGCCGCCGAGATGGGCGATCTCACGCTCAAGGACGGCGACGCGGCGATTCCCCCCTCGAGCGTCGAGGTCCGCTACCCGACGCCCGGCGGGCGCGCCGGCGGTGCGGGCATCCGCTACCCGGGCATCAGCGGCGTAAGCATGTTCGACGTCCTCGCCGAGGAGGCACCGGCCGAGGTGCCCGTCTTCACGAAGAGCATCAGCCGCCGCTACAAGGGGACCGTACCGGTCTTCGGCGCGGTGCAGCCGATCTGGGTCACGGTGCGCGTGCCTGAGGACCAGGCCGCCGGCGAGTACGAGGGCGTGCTCACGATCAAGGCCGAGGGCGTCGAGCCGGTGGCGGTGCCGGTCCGCCTCAAGGTCTGCGAGTGGACGCTGCCAAAGCCGATCGACTACACCACGCACGTGGACTTCATCGAGTCGCCCGAGTCGGTGGCGATGCGCTACGAGCTCCCGCTCTGGTCGGAGAAGCACTGGGAGCGCGTGGGCAGGAGCCTCGACCGACTCGCACGCTTCGGCAACAAGACGATCTACATCCCCGTCATCTGCCGGACGAACTTCGGCAACGCCGAGAGCATGGTCCGCTGGATCAAAGAGGGAGAAGGGTACAAATACGACTTCACGCCCATGGAGAAGTACCTCGACCTGTATCTCGAGCGCGTGGGGAAACCGCAGTTCGTGATCTTCTACGTCTCGGACCGGCACACGGGCAGCGGCTACTTCGGCCGAAAAGCGAAAAACCACAACCCCATTCCCGTGAGTCTGCTCGACCCGGAGACCGGCAAAATCACGGAGATGGCGGGCCCGTCCTACGAC
>Ga0272441_10000915_pt1 | contig 64370 bp, 59 predicted proteins | sample SSMProp6N_FD_193582 | JGI IMG/M metagenome (GOLD analysis project Ga0272441, IMG submission 193582) | Marine sediment archaeal communities from Little Sippewissett salt marsh, Falmouth, MA, United States - SSM-Prop-6N | ecosystem: Environmental > Aquatic > Marine > Wetlands > Sediment ... | reverse complement strand
AACTCAACATCCCCTTTGATTTCATGGAGATCCTCAAGAGCCGTCTGCACCTGCTCTACAACAACGGCGGACTGGGCCTGCTGCTGGTCGTTATCACCCTGGGACTTTTCCTGTCCACCCGCCTCTCTTTCTGGGTGGCCTGGGGGATTCCCGCTTCCTTCCTGGCCATGGCCATCCTGGCGGCGTCCATGAACGTGACCATCAACATGATCTCCCTTTTCGGCATGATCCTGGTGATCGGTATCCTGGTGGACGACGGCATCGTCATCGCCGAGAACATCTACTCTCATTTCGAACAGGGCAAGAGTCCCAAGCGGGCCGCTATCGACGGTACCATGGAAGTGTTGCCGGCGGTCGTGACTTCGGTGACCACCACCATCGTGGCCTTTTCCCCCCTGCTGATGCTGGAGGGCATGTTCGAATTCTTCTATGAGATGGGCTTCGTGGTGATTTTCAGCCTGTTTTTCTCATTGTGGGAGGCTTTCTTCGTTCTGCCCGCCCACGTGGGTACTCCCCACGTGTTGCGTTCCCGGGACAGGCAACGCCGGGGTCTGAGGATTCGGGAGAATCTCGAGAAGGCCATTGATTTTCTGCGCTATCGCCTGTACGGCGGCCTGTTGAAGCGTATCATTCACTGGAAGTGGGTGGTTCTGGCCATGCCCCTGGCCATCCTCATTATCACCATCGGCCTGTTCGCCGGCGGATTTCTGCGTTACACCTATTTCCCCACCATCCCCTTCGACAATTTCACCATCAATATGGCATACAAGCCGGGTACCGGCGAAGCCCTGACCAACCGCACCCTCGAGGAATTCGACGAAGCGGTATGGCGGGTGAACGACGAACTGAAAAAAGAATTCGCCGACCCCGAAGATTACATTTCAACGACATACCGCAACCTGGGCTTCGCATTTGACGGCGAAGAAAGCGGGTCCCATGCCGGCAGCGTCATGGTGTTGCTGCGGGATATGGAGGGCGCTCCGGTATCGAGTTTCCAGATCGCCGAGCGTATCCGCAAACGGATCGGGAGACGGCCGGACCTGGAGAAGTTTTCCATCGGGGGGCGCAACCGCTGGGGAAAACCCGTATCCATCAGCCTGCTCGGCAAGGATATGAACGAGTTGCGTCGCGCCAAGGAATACATGCTGGCGGAGATGGAAAAGCTCGACGACTTGATCAACGTAACCAGCAACGATGTGCTGGGCCGCCAGGAAGTGAGGCTGAAGCTCAAACCCAAGGCATATTTCCTGGGCCTGAACCACAGCGCCATTATCAATCAGGTGCGCCAGGGATTTTATGGCGGCCAGGCCCAGCGCCTGCAGTCGGGCAAGGATGAGTTGCGGGTGTGGGTGCGTTATCCCGGCGCCGACCGCTACTCCCTGGGCCAGCTGGAAGCCATGAAGATCAAGACCCCCGCGGGTATTTTTCCTCTCTCGGAACTGGCGGATTACACCATCCAGCGGGGACCGGTCAGCATTCATCGTTACAACCTCTCCCGGGAAATCCGCCTGGAGGCGGACATGACCGATCCCTACGCTTCGGTCCCCCTGGTATTGGAAAAGCTCAAGCAGGGCCCCCTGCTGACCATGCGCTCCCAGCATCCCGGCGTGCGGGTGGTCTACCAGGGCCAACGCAGGGAGAGCGATCAGGCCACGGCGGATATGTCACGCCTCTTCATGATCGCCTTCGCGGTGATCGTGCTGATCCTCATGATCCACTTCCGCTCCTTTGCGCAACCCTTCCTGATCCTGGTGATGATTCCCCTCTCCTGGCTGGGCGCATCCTGGGGTCACGGGCTGGAGGGTATTCCCGTGAGCATGCTCAGCGCCTGGGGCATGGTGGCCCTTTCGGGAGTGGTCATCAATGACGCGGTGGTTTTCGTTTCCAAGTACAATCGTCTTCTTCTCCAGGGAATGGAGGTCAAGGACGCGGTATACAACGCCGGTATCTCCCGTCTGCGGCCCATCCTGCTGACCACCATCACCACCGTGGCCGGTTTGTACCCCATTGTATTGGAAAAAAGTTTCCAATCCCAATTTCTCAAGCCCATGGCCATTACCCTGGCCTACGGCGTTCTTTTCGGTACCATGTTCATTCTCCTTTTCCTGCCGGTGTTTATCCTGGCGTTGAACGAGTTGAAACTGCGCTGGTACAAAATCCGTCACGGAAAGTTTCCCGAAAGCAGTCGGGATGTTGAGATCGCGGTGGTTCACCAGCGTATCCAAATCGATTAAGTGAGGCCAAAATGCATAGATTGTTACTTTTCATACTGGTTGTTGCGCTGTTCGCGCTTCCCGGCGCAGCCCGGGCTGCCGACATGGAAGACCTCTCCCTGGAAAAAGCCATCAACCGGGCCCTGGAGAAAAATTTCCAGGTGAAAGTCCTGCGCCAGCAGGAGCGGTCCGCCGGGATCAACAACTCCTGGGGAGCCGCCGGCCGCTATCCCACCGTCAACCTGGGGGTCGACCTGGATCATGTCTACGCGGATGCTCCGGCCTCCTCGGGAGACGGGCGCCTGACCACCACGGCGAACAGCGTTTCTCCCTACGTAACCCTGCGCTGGACTTTGTTTAACGGCTTCGGCGTATCCATAACCAAACGCAAACTGGCCCTGCTGGAACAGGTATCCCGGGGCAATACCGCCCTGACCGTGGAAAACGCCATCCAGGCGGTGATCCTGGCTTACTACAACGCCTTGTTGCAGCAGGAGCAACTGCAAATCGCCCGGGAAGTTCGCGCCCTCTCAAAGGACCGTTTCGATTACGTAAAGATGAAAAAGGAATTGGGCAGTGCCGGAACCTATGATGAACTGCAGGCAAAAATCGCCTACCTGGATGACATGGCCCGCTGTCAGAGCCAGCTCCTGAACCTGAATACCGCCCTGCGCAGCCTGAATCAGGTGATGGGCGAAGCCGGGGATAAATCCTACCGCCTTACCGGAACGTTCACTCATGAACCCAGGACGTACTCTTTTGAGGAGCTGTTGAAAAAAATGGAAGCGTCCAATCGTACTCTTCGCAACCAGCTCCTCAATACGGCTCTGAAGGAAAACGAGGTGCGCCTGAGCCGCAGCGCCGCCGCCCCGACGGTTAGTTTGAACTCCGGGGCTGGGTCCGGATTCTCCGCCACCCGGATCGGATCCGCTCCCAGGGTGGATTCCAGCTCCTACAATTACTATGTGGGTTTTACGTTGAACCTGACCCTTTCCGACGGGGGACGGGTACGCCGGGCCATTGCCAACGCCCGCATCAACCGCCGAATCGCCGAACTGCAGGTCGATGAGTTGCGGCTGTCCCTGAAAAACAGCCTCATCAACCTGCTGGAGCGGTACAATATCCGACGGCAACTGTTGGAGGTGGCGGAGGAGAAGATGGCCAGCGCCCGGTTGTCCCTGGATATATCCGGTGACAAGTTTCGCAGCGGTGCCATTAACTCGTTCAACTACCGGGATGCGCAATTGTTGTATTTGAATGCCGCTTTCGAGAAGCTGGCCGCGATTTACGATATCATGGACACCCACACCGAGTTGGCGCGCCTGACCGGGGGAATCGTGGCCGACCGGGAAAAAGAAAGTGAAAAGTGAAAAGTCGAAAGTGAAAAGTTGGATCGAGGTGACAGGAGTCAGGTATCAGGACGAGACAGGCTCTCCTGTCACCTGAAACCCGCCTCCTTTTTTCTACTTTCTTCCTTCTACTTTTTACCGATTTATTGGGGATTTCCAGGCGCCTGCAGCGTTTCCCGGACCTTGTTGATCAGGCCGGAAATGGAAAAGGGCTTTTGAATGAAGGGCATCTCCCGTTCAAGGATCCCGTGCCGGGCTATGACTTCATCGGCGTATCCGGACATGAATAGTGCCCGGGTGTCCGGGTATTCCCGGGAAACCCGTTCAAACAACTCGCGGCCGTTCATGCCTGGCATGATAACATCCGTAAGGAGGAGATCCACCGAACCTTCGTGCAGTTTCAGGGCATCCAATGCTTCGGGGCCGTTTGCCGCGGTGAGGACCTCGTAGCCGTTGCGTTTCAATATGGTGCCGGTCAATTCCCGAACCGGCTGGCTGTCTTCCACCACCAGAACCGTGCCGCTTCCACGGGAAGTAATTTCCTCTTTGCTTTCTTTGCCTCTTTGCCGGGCGGAGCGCGCGGCCCCGGGGAAAAACAGATGCATGGCGGTACCCCGGCCGGGGGCGCTCTCCACCTGGATTTCGCCCCGGTGCTGCCGGATAATTCCATATACCGTAGACAAACCCAGGCCGGTCCCCTTGTCCGGAGGTTTGGTTGAAAAGAACGGCTCGAACAGGTGTTCCCTGATTTCACTGCTCATGCCCATGCCGTTGTCCCGCACCGTGAGGCGCACCCCGGGCAGCGCATATTCCGGGGGGCCGGTGATGCCGGTTTCCAGGATCAGCTCTCCGCCTCCGGGCATGGCATCCTGAGAGTTGACCGCCAGGTTCAATACCACCTGCTCCAATTGCCCGCGGTCACCATTGATGGCCGGCAGGTCACTGGCCAGCTCCATACGAATTGATATGTCTTCGCGAATGGTGCGGCGTAACAGGTTTCGGAAATCCTCCAGCAGGGAGTTGATGTCCACGGGGGTAAACTCCATGGCCTGCTTGCGGCTGAAGGCCAGCAGCTGCCGGACCATATCCCTGGCCCGGCTTCCGGCGTTGAGGATCTCCTGGGCAGGTTCCAGGATGTAGTCTCCCGGGTTCGTTTCCTCCATGAGCATCTCGCTGTATCCCAGGATGGGAGTCAACAGGTTGTTCAGGTCGTGAGCCACGCCTCCGGCCAGGCGCCCCACCGACTCCAGGCGCTGCGCACGGTGAAATTGCTCACGCAGGCGTTGACGTTCGGCGTCATTTTGCTTGCGGTCGCTGATATCGACGATGGTGCCCAGGAAATAGCTGGGGTTGCCCTCGGAGTCGCGGATCAGATTGGCATCCAATATACCGAAAACCAGGCCTCCATCTTTGTGGACGAAACGTTTTTCCGTCCGGAAATGGTCGATTTCCCCTTTTCTCAGGCGGGTCTCCTGACGCTGGTCTTCATCGATATCCTGCGAACTGGTGATATCCCGGAGGTGTATTCCCAGCAGTTCCTCTTCCCGGTATCCCAGCATGCGGCGGAAGGCGTCATTGGCGTCCTGAATCGTAAAGTCCAGAGTGACCCGGGCCACACCAACGGACATATGCTTATAGATCTGACGGAACCTGGCTTCGCTCTCCCGCAACGCGTCCTGAGCCAGGTAAATATCGGTGATATCCGTAATGAACCCTTCCAGGGCGGAGACATTTCCATCCGTGTCCCGGACACCCTGTCCCTGTTCCCTTACCCACTTTTCCCCGCCCAGCCGGGTCCGTATGCGGTAGGTGAGCAGAAAGGGCCGCTCCGCTTTTACCGCGGCCTGGACTTCCTGCCAGATTTCCCGGCGGTCTTCCGGGTGGATCATCTCCGCGAAAGAGAGCAGGCTGTTGTTCAGCAACTCTTCCGGAAGGTAGCCGGTGAGCCGCTTGCAGCCGCCGCTCACGAAGTTCATGGTCCACTTGGGATCGTTCAGGCAACGGTAGGCCATTCCCGGCAGGTTGTCCATAAGGGTTTGCAGGCGCCGCCGGTTTTCCTTGAGGGCTTCCTTGTCCCGCTTTTTTTCATTGATATCCCTGACCATTACAAGGATTCGTTGCATTCCGCCGATTTCCGTTTTCTTGACGTTGACCTCAACCCAGAACACTTCGCCGTTTTTCTTGCGGGCTCGCCATTCAATTGTGATGGGTCCCTCCCGGGTGGCCCGTTCGATCAAGGCCCGGGCGTGTTCCTGGTCAAAAGGAGGCGAATCGGAGTTCAGTCCCACTAGGGTTCCACCGATGATCTCTTTCTTGGACGCGTAGCCGTACATCTCCACCGCCGTGAGGTTGCAGTCCAGGGTGTTGCCCGAGACGGAGTCGTGGATAAAGATCGCCTCACTGGTGGAATTGAAAAGTTCCCGGAATTCGCGATCCCGCTTGGTTAATTCTTTTTTGGCGCGCTTCTGGATGGTTAAGTCGCTGACGAACTCCACCAGGGCGGTTACCTCGCCGTTGTCGTCCAGTACCGGATATCCCCTCATGGACCACCAGCGCCCGCCCCGGGTTTCGCGGATACTGAACTGGGGCTTTTTTGTTTGCCGGGCTTTCAGGATGGGACAATCTCTGCAGGGTTTGTCGCCATGGCCCCATACGACGTAACAAAGCTTCCCCAGTAAATCGGCGATCGGTTTTTTCGCCAGGTCGGCGGCCGCCTGATTGGCCCAAAGCACCTTGAGTTCCGGGCTGAGGAGCACCATTTCCACGGGAAGTTGCTCCGCCAGGGTGCGAAAAAGGATCTCGCTGTTTTTGGGGGATATTTCCGGAGGAACAAAGCGATGTCCTGAATCCGAATCGTTTTTGTCGCGCTGGCTCATGAACCCCCTGGATTCTGGTTCCGAATGAATCGGGCGGGTACCCGGGTACTCATCCGCAAAAAAGAATGTAAGTGATGGCGGAACTCTTGTCAACGGTTTGCCCCGGGATTGCCGGTTCCCGGGGCCCCGGGCGTTGGTTTTGAACGAAATAAATTCCGGTCGGGCTGCTTTTGTCCGCTTGCCATCCATGCGATAATAACCGCGGAGGTAAACCATGTGGAGCGCTGGAATTGCCATGGCGGCGGGATTGATCTTACTGGCCTGGAGCGCGGACCGCTTCGTGCTGGGAGCCTCTTCCGCGGCGCATCACGCCGGTTTTCCCCCGTTGCTGATCGGCATGCTGGTGGTGGGCTTCGGCACCTCTCTCCCGGAAATCATCGTTTCCGGAATCGCCGCTCTGGATGGCAATCCCGACCTGGCCCTGGGCAACGGCTGGGGATCCAATATCGCCAACATCGCGTTGATTCTGGGTGTTGCCTCCCTGGTACGCCCCCTGGCGGTCCGCTCGGGCATCCTGAAATCCGAACTCCCCCTGTTGACCGTGGTGACCCTGTTGGCCGTCGGGCTGGTATTGGACGGAGACATGGCCCAATGGGAAGCCCTGGTCCTTTTGCTCCTTTTCAGCGCGCTCATGGCCTGGACCATCCGCCAGGGAATGCGCGCCAAGGGGGATTCCCTGGCGGTTGGCATGGAAACGAACCTCTCCTCCCGGCACCTGCCCAAACGAGAAGCCGCCCTGTGGACCCTGGTGGGACTGCTGGTCCTGGTGGGGAGTTCACGCCTGCTTGTGTGGGGAGCCGTTCGCCTGGCCCGGGGATTCGGCGTGTCCGAACTGGTGATCGGACTCTCCATCGTGGCCCTGGGCACATCGTTGCCGGAACTGGCTTCCACCGTTGCCGCGGTGCGCCGGGGGGAAGACGACATCGCCCTGGGAAATGTCATCGGCTCCAACCTTTTCAATACCCTGGCGGTGGTCGGCCTGGCCGGAGTGATTCGGCCGTTTCGAACCGGTCCCCTGGTGGTGACCCGGGACGGCCTGGTCATGCTGGGGCTCACGGTCTCTCTTTTCGTAATCGGCCGCAGCTTCCGCGGCCGGCCCGGACAAATCAACCGCTGGGAGGGGGCCCTGTTGCTGACCGTATACATCGCCTATATCGCCTGGCTGGCCCGGGAGGTTCTGTGATCATGAGGGGAAAGGGGAAAGTAGGGCGGGTTTAAAACCCGCCCGGAATAGAGAAGTTGAGAGAGTTGGGGAGTTGGATAGGGATGTTGAATGAATGGTTTTAGATGAAAAACAAGGGGTATGTATACCGGGACAGGGTATGCGCCGCCGACGAGGGCCGCGGCGTTTTGGACTTTTATTCCCGCCGTTATCCCCATTCCCATCGAGAAGAGTGGCGGGCGCGTATTGCCGCCGGGGAAGTGCGGCTCAATGGCGGCCCAGCCGGGTCGGAAGCGCGGTTGAAGGCGGGAGATCGCCTGGCATGGCACCGCCCTCCCTGGGAGGAACCCGACGCTCCGGGGGAGTTTGCTGCCCTCACTGAGGAAGACTCCTTCCTGGTGGTGGATAAACCCGCCGGCCTCCCGGTTCTGCCCGGCGCGGGATTCATGGAGAATACTTTGTTGCACCGGGTCCGGGAACGGTTCGGTCCCGGGTGCAATCCACTGCACCGCCTGGGGCGCTGGACCTCCGGGGCGGTGTTGTTCGCCCGAACCCGGGACGCCGCCCGGAGTCTGGGGCGGGCCATGCAGGCGCGGAGATTCAGCAAGACCTACCTGGCCCTGGCAAGCGGCACCGACCTGCCGGACCGGCTGCATATCACCATCCCCATCGGGCCGGTGGTTTATCCTCCCCTGGGCACCCTGCATGCCGCATGTGAAAACGGCATGCCCGCGGAAAGCCTGGTCGAGGTGTTACACCGCCAGCCAGATCGGAATATCACCCTGGTGAGGGTGCGCATCACCACCGGCCGGCCCCACCAGATCCGCATCCACCTGGCGGCGGCGGGATATCCCCTGATGGGGGATCCCCTGTATGGCGTGGAAGGGCGGCCCCGGCCCGGCGGAGCCCTGCCGGGAGATCCCGGTTACCGCCTGCACGCCTGGAAACTGGGCTTTCCCCATCCGCGGACCGGAAAGATGGTCGATGTGGAAAGCCCGGTTCCGGAATGGGCTCTTCCCCTCAGCGATTGCTTTTGACCGCGAAAGCCACTTTCACGGTGGAGCGGAACTCGCTAATACTGTCGCCCTTCACCTTGGCGGTCTGGGCGATCACCTCCACGCCGGTGATGCCGGAGACCGTCTCCGCTGCTTCACGCACGGCGTTGGCGGCGGCTTCTTCCCAGCTTGTCCCGGATGAACCGATAATCTCGATGACCTTGATGGTGCCCATGGCTACCTCCTTGACGATACGTCAAAAGGATATGCTCCGGATAGGGGATTGTCAATTCGACCACTCTTTCCCAATCAGGCCGGGTATGCTATAATCTTTCTTCCCGGTCCGGCCGGCAACGCCGGGGCCGACGAAGATTCCGGGAAACAATGCAAACGGATTCATGAGACACATCACCATCTTCATTGCCTTGTGGCTGTTGTTGCCGGTAGCGGGATTCTCCCTGAACGTGAACGTACGTTCCTTTGACTACCCGGATCATACCCGGTTGGTTTTTGAGGGAGATCACAGCTTCGCTTACAGCGTCGCTTCCCGGGATAGCGGTTTTGAACTGCGCCTGCAGGAGCCGGCATATACCGACCCCGCGGATATTCACCTGAGTGGGGGCGATCGCGTCAGCAGCGTTCAAACCCTGCCCCGTCACGACGGAACCGTATACCGGGTGGTTACCCGTACTCCCGTACGTTTCCGCAGACAATTCGTGCTGGAGAACCCCTTCCGGGTGGTTTTCGACCTGGAATCAAATCCCGAAGCGACGCCGGCGGCTGAGTCTCCTCCCCAGGAAGATACCGAAGCCCTTCCTCCCAAGCCCGAGGGATTCCGGATCAGCACGGTATGTATCGATCCCGGCCACGGCGGAACCGACCTGGGCGCCAAGGGATCCACCAGTGAGTTGGTGGAGAAGGATATCACCCTAAAAGTGGGCTTGCAATTAAAACGGTTGATCGAGACGCGGTTGGGCCTGCGAGTGGTGATGACCCGCAAAGACGACTCCGAGGTTTCCCTTGATTCCCGGGCCGCCATGGCCAACAATCAGAAAGCCCAGATTTTTGTCTCCATCCATGTCAACTCTTCCTATCGCAGGGGAGCCCGGGGGACCGAGACCTTCTATGTAAGCCTTGAAGCCACCGACCAGGAGGCCAGTGAACTGGCGCGAAAGGAAAACGCCGTATCGGGAGGCGATACCGGAGACCCCGCCGCCACCGACGATCTGCGCCTGATCCTGTGGAATATGGCGCAAACCGAATATATCAAGGAATCCTCAAAACTGGCCACCTATATTCAGAACCAGCTCAATGAGGTGATGAACACCCGAAATCGCGGCGTCAAGCAGGCGCCGTTCCGGGTACTCATGCGCGCCGCCATGCCGGCGGTATTGGTTGAGATCGCATTCCTCTCCAATCCGGGAGAAGAAAAGCAGTTGGCCCGCGATGCTTTCCTGGCCCGGGTGGCCGGCGGCATCTATACGGGAATCGCCCGCTTCATCACCTTCCACAATCAGCGTTATAAATGAACAAAAAGTTCCTGTATCCACTGGTGGCCCTGGCGGTTATCTTCTTTATCGTCAGTCTGGTGATTTTTCTGTCCGGCGACAAGGAGGGAACCGTGGCCCCGGGTTCGATAACCCGGATGGTTCCGGATGACGCCGAACAGGCGGATACGGTGGATCTGAAGCTGTTCTATATGGATAACGGAGATTGGCGCCTGGTGCCCATGACCATCCGGGTACCCCGCCCGGCGATACGCGCCGAACTCTATCGGGAGTTCCTGCGCCTTCTGCTGCAGCCCCGGGAAGAGCAACGCTCTCCCATACCCGAAGGCGCGGAGATACGGGCCCTCTATTATCTAGAGAACGACCAGGTGCTGGTGCTGGATTTCAACCAGGAACTGGTCACCCGGTTCCCGGTGGGCAGCCGATCGGAAATGGAATTCATCCGTTTCATCGTGAACAATGTCTGTTTCAATTTCCGGGAGATCCGCTCGGTACGTTTCATGGTGGCGGGCAACGAGGTTAAAACATTGAGCGGGCATATTGACCTTTCGCGCCCCTTCAAACCCAATTTCGCTTACCTCAAACAGGATGAATAGAAAACCCATCGGTGTATTTGATTCCGGAATCGGCGGCCTAACGGTCTATCGCGCCCTCAAGCAGAAGTTACCCCGGGAACGGGTGATCTATCTTGGGGATACCGCGCGCCTTCCCTATGGATCAAAATCGGAAGCCACCATCATACGGTTTTCCGAAGAAAATGCCCGGTTTCTTCTCCGTCACCAGGTCAAGATGATCGTGGTGGCCTGCAACTCTTCCTCTTCTTATGCGGTTCCGCGCCTGCAGGCCAGCCTCGATGTACCGGTGATCGGGGTGATCGAGCCCGGGGCCGAAGCCGCTGTCGCGGCCAGTCGTAAGAAAGTCGGAGTAATCGGCACATCCGCCACCATCATGTCCGGCGCGTATGAAGAGGCGATTCGCAAACGCAATCCCCGGCTGGAGATCATCTCCCGGGACTGTCCTCTTTTCGTACCCCTGGTGGAAGAGGGCTGGCGGGACCACCCGGTTACCCGCATGGTGGTTGAGGAATACCTCGTTCCCCTCAGGGATGAGGGTATTGATAGCCTGGTGCTGGGATGCACCCATTATCCGGTGCTCAGTGAAGTGATCGCCGGCGTGATGGGCGAGGGCATCCGCCTGATCGATTCCGGCGTGACCACCGCGGTTCAGGTGGAATCGATCCTGGAGAGCCTGGGTTGGATCAACAGTGGAGAACCCGATGGTGAAGACGGTTTCTTTGTTACCGATTTTCCCGAAAGGTTTCGCCGGGTTGGCGGGATCTTTCTGAACAAGAATATTCCCCGGGTAGCCGTGGCCGAAGAGTGAATCGGCCGGGAACACGAAGGAGGCATACCTGATGTTGACATTGATTGAAAAACTATTGTTTGTGCTGCTGGTAGCCGTGGCCGCCTTCCTGGCCCTGCGGGAATTCCGGCGCAAGGGATTGCTGGTTATGCGCGGCCGCCCGACTGAACGGGCGGACCGCCCGATTTATCGTCTCTGGTACGCCCTGCGCCGCGTTGTTCTGCAGTTGTGCGCGTATGAAAACCGCCCCGTTGTCGGGTTTTTTCACTCCATGATCTTCTGGGGTTTTCTGGTTTTTCTTCTGGTAACCATGAATCATGTGGTGGAAGGTTTTTTTACCGGCTTCAACCTGCTGGGCAGCGGAGGATTCCGTACGGTGGTTTTGTTCACGGCCAACATATTCGTGGTCATGATCCTGCTGGCCGCGGTTTTCTTTATTGTCCGTCGCTATGTGTTCCGCCCATCCACTCTGGATATTCCTTCCGTGGAATCAGCGGTAATCCTTGCCTTTATCTCCACCCTCATGATCAGCTTCGCTTTTTACGAAGCTTTCAAGCTTTACGGTCCCGAAGGGGCGATTTCCGGCAATTTCCTGGCGGTCTGGATCAAGGCCCACTGGCTGCCCGCGGGGCTGTCGGAAGCCGCTTTGACCTTGTGGATGCGGGCATTGTGGTGGATTCATATCCTGGTCGTCATGGCATTCGGCGTGTTGATTCCCTATTCCAAGCACCTTCACCTGGTCGCCGGACCCATCAATTTGTTCTGCAAGAACCACGGCGTGCGGGCGGAAATCCCGGTGGTGGACCTGGAGGAACAGGAGTACTTCGGCACTCCAAAAATCGTGGACCTGACCCGGAAAGACCTGTTGGATCTGTTCTCCTGCGCCGAGTGCGGCCGTTGTGACGATGTATGTCCCGCCCAGCGTACCGGAAAGGAACTGTCTCCCAAGACGCTGCTGCATAAAATGAAACTCCATATGCTGGAAAGCGGCCATACGTCCCGGGATGAATTAAAGAACCTGCTGGGCGAAGTGGTCAGTGAAGAAGAGATTTGGGCTTGCACCACTTGTGGGGCTTGCATGGAAGTATGCCCCATGTTCAATGAACATATCCCCAAGATTACCGGCATGCGTCAGTACGGGGTAATGATGGAATCCCGTTTCCCCGATGAGCTCCAGACCCTTTTTCGCGGCCTGGAAAACCAGGGCAATCCCTGGGGTATCAACGCCCAGGAACGTTCCAAGTGGGCTGAAGGTATGGATGTGCCCCGGATCGCCGATAAGGGTGAGACCGACCTGTTGCTCTGGGTGGGTTGCGAAGGCGCTTTCGACAACCATGTTCAGAAACATACCCGCATGCTGGTGGAAGTGCTTCAGAAAGCCGGAGTGGATTTCGCGATTCTGGGCGACGAGGAAATGTGCTGTGGTGATCCGGCACGCCGGTCCGGGCACGAATACCTCTTTCAAATCATGGCCATGCAGAACATTGAAATCCTGGGCAATTACAAGTTCAAGCGCATCGTAACCATGTGTCCCCACGGCGTTCACGTGCTGCGCCATGAGTATTCCCGCATGGGCGGAGAGTATACGGTTATTCATTACACCGAATTGTTGGAAGAGCTGGTGAAAAGCGGAGCTTTGAAGCTGAAGGCTGAATCCGGCCAAGACCGGATCACTTTTCATGATCCCTGCTACCTGGGCCGCTACCAGGGTGAGTACGAAGCCCCCCGCCGCCTGCTCAAAGCCGCCGGAGGCGGTACCCGACTGGTGGAGATGGCTCAAAATCGTGATCAATCATTCTGCTGCGGAGCCGGTGGCGGCGGTATGTGGAAAGAGGAAGAGGGCGAAAGCCGTATGAGCCACGCCCGCCTGGAGGACGCCCGCAAATGCGGAGCCGGCACTCTGGTTACCGCCTGTCCCTATTGCGCGGTAATGTTCAAGGATGCCATAGAGGAAACCGAGTCAAAGGATATCCAGACCCGGGATCTCATCCAATACATTCACGAAAACATGGCCTAGAGCCGGAGTCGTGGACATCCATCAGGAAGGCGAGCCGCTCCCGGGGAGGATTCATCCTCCCCGGGAGGGGCGGCTTCCTAAAATACCCTGAAATCCAGCCAGCCGGAGGAGTACGTGGTCCCGCCGGCGGGATCGCTGCAATACACACCGACCTTGTAAAAACCACGTTCCAGGCCGGTGGGAACCTGAACCTCCAGGGTGGTGCTGGTCCAGCGTTTCACGATCAGCTTGTTAATGCCGTCCTTGTTGATGCAGGGAATTTTCGTCCCCTGGCGGCTTCCCCAGCGACCGTACATGCGGAATTCGCTTCCGGGCCTGCCGCTGGTGGAAGAGAGCCGGTCCAGCCGTATCCCGCAGGGTTGACCGGTCTGGGTTTCTCCCTCCTGGCCGGGACAATTCAGGCGGCGGGTCAGGTGGTTGTTGCTTTCGTCGCTCTCCATGACCGCGTTGTTGTTGTCCACCACCACTTTGATGGAATGCACTCCCGGGGAAAGGTTGAGGTTGCTCGCTCCGGGGAACCAGATCCAGGAAACCTGGCCACCGGCGGATTTCAATTTGCCGTCGGGATCCACGGCACCCAGGCGGATGCCCCCCCAGGGGGCGTCGAAGCGGTACATCTGGATGGCGGCTCCGTTGTGCATGTCATATCCCGCCGCCGGCACTCCGGCGGCCCCGATATTGGCAATGGTGACTTTAATTTTGCAATCTTCCACCAGGGAGATGTCCTTGACCACCAGGTCGGGAAGCCGGGGTTTGGTTTGCACGTCCGCAAAGCCCTTGAAACGCAGGTTGACGAAAAAGTTGAAGTTGTTGTCTTCCCGGGATTCGGCCACATCGTTGTCGGCGTCGATATTGATTTTCAGCCGACCGTTCTGGGGACCGAGGTACGCCTGGGTATGGATGGGCCGGATCTCCATGGCGCCCAGATTGAGACTGGTCTGCTGACTCACCAGGTTGCCCTTGAAAAACACTTTGTTTTTGAAAGGCCCGGCGGGGACGCCTTTGTATTCCCGGCAGGAATAATAGAGGTCAAAGGCGGGAACACCGTTGCTGACAAGAAAGGCATCTCCGGGAGTAAGGACGATGGTTTCTCCCCATTTTACCAGCCGTTTGTTTTTGCCGATCTTCAGAAAGCCGTACATGCCCAGGTCGGGTCCGGCGGGGTCCGGTTCGGCCGTGGGCGCATTGTCGGTATCAAAGGAAAATCCCCACCAGGGGCTCCACTTGCTTTTCAAGTTGCCCCGCACGGCTCGTACCCGCCAGCGTCCCTGGTTGTCCCCGACGAAAACGAAATCGTAATGATTGGCCTTGATTCCCGATGCGGATTTCCAGGGCGCCCCGTTCTGGCTGTCCCATTGCCCTGAAATGCGGCAGTGCAGGCAATCAATCTCCACGTCGTATTCGGCTTTGGGTACCTCTTTCCAGCGCAGCCTGACTTTGCGTGGATAGTGAGTCATTTTTTCGCCGTTCTTCGGGGCAATCTGTACGGGTACGGGTACTTGCAGCCTGGTCACCAGGTGCGGCTGAAGCGCCGGCGTACCGATTACTTTGAGCTTTTTGCCGATCTTGATGCGGCACAGAGCGACGTTGTTGCGTTCATTGCTTTCACGAACTTCGTCACCCGGGTCGATAACCGCGGCCAGGTAATAGGTTCCCGGTGGAGTCCCCGCCGGAATCCGATTGTTTCCGTTCAATGTTACATTCCTGGTGGACCCGCCGGCCACGTTGAATTCGTGTTCCCTGCCTCCCAATAAGAGGCAATCCTCCACGAAATGATCCGCATAGACGGCGTACTTCACCGGGACCAGGGGATCCGAGGAAAGCACCAGATCCACTGCGAACCGGGCGGCATTGACCTGACCGTTGTTCCTGACCGTGACCTGAATGGACGTTTTGAGATCCTGTCCGGGTACCGCGCTCCCCGGGCAGGTGATCTTGGCTTCCAGGTCGGCGGCCGCCTGGGCGGACACCATCGCCGTGACGAGGAATACCCCCAGAACAATAAACAGAATTCTTCCCTTTTTCATACACATTTTTGAAACCTCCTTTTGCAAATCTCTCTCCCATGAATACATTCCCTGGACGCAGGAATTATCTCAGTAGAAAAATGCTTTGATACCTTGATTGCGGAGGTGCTGAAAACTATGCGATAATGGCTTCTCCATGAAATTCGCAGCACGACGATTCGCAAAGTGGCTCTTTCCCGCCGGAGGCCTTCTCAGCCTGGCCCTGCATGGAGGGATGATTCCGCCGGTCGCCATGATCGCGGTGGTACTGGCCGCGGGAATCGCCGGGTGGCGATGTCTGCGGGGCCGGGATATCCGCTGGGTCCGGTGCGCTTCGCTGGGCTGGCTGGCGTGGCTTGCCCGGCTGACCTATTGGGATGCGGCGGAATTCTCCATGCGAATGGGCATGCTGGCGGGGCTGATCTCCCTGGCGTTGATTGTCGACCTTTTGTCCGGCCACGGTGCTATGCCGCGATTGGGCGCGGTTTTCCAGAGAATGTCCCTGGGGAAACGGATGCTGGTTTTATTCCTGGGCGCCTGGCTGGCACTGGCCGCGGGGGCGGCGGGATTGACCCTGGGGGGCATCCCCATGCTGGGGGATGAACCCCATTACCTGGTGATCGCCCAATCCATCCTGCAGGACGGTGATTGCAACGTTGCCAACCAGTACGCGCAACGCCAGTATCAGCGGTTTATCCCCGGAGCCCGCATGGGGATTCATGGGTTTTTCGGATGGAAAGATGAGCGCTTTCAAGCGCGCCGCTACCGCGACGACCTGCCGCCGCCCCGGGGCGCTTTCATTTATTCCATTCATCTTCCCGGCATGGCGGTTATCATGGTCCCGGTGGTTGCCGTTCCCATGCAACCGGGGTGGTGGATTTTTCTTTTGCGGGTCTGGCTGGGATTGTTCGGGGCGGGAATTGTGGTAATGACCTACCTGCTGGCTCTGCGCCTCGCAAGGCGCCGGGACTTTGCCTTCAGAGCCGCACTGGTGGCGCTGTGTACGCCGCCCCTCTTTTTTCACTCCATTCACGCCTACCCGGATGCCCAGGTATTGCTGATGCTTATGGCGGCTCTTTACCTGCTGCTCTACGGCCGCAATCGTTCCCGGGCGGTTCCCGCCGCCGGCCTGCTGCTGGGATTGCTGTTCTTCTGGGGGGTCAAGTACGCGATATTTGTGTGGTCTTTCACCCTCCTGTTTTCGGTGTTCTTCTACAGGCAACGGCGTTTCCGTGATCTGTGGCGCCTGTGGCTTTTCCCCCTGGTTTTCCAGGCCCTTTTCCTGGGCTATCTTTACAACGCCTACGGTAACATTTCTCCGACATCGGTATATATGAATTACACCCAGAAAAAGCAATTCAGCCAGGTGGTTTTCAAAGGGATTCCCAATCAGGTGCGGGTGGATTCCCTGCTGGATTATTTCCTGGACCAGCGGGACGGGCTCCTGCCTTACGCTCCGGTATTCTTTCTGGCGTTCCCGGGATTGCTGCTGGCTATCCGCAGGTGGCGGCGTTATCTCGGTCACCTGCTGCTGGCCGTGCCGGCGGGGATTTTCGTTTTCAGTTACGCTTTCCTGAGTCATCGGGGCGGGCAATGCCCCCAGGCTCGCCCCTTGATCCCGGTGATCTGGGCGTTGTTGTTGTTTATATGGATATATCTGCGGGAGAGTCGCAACCAGTGGATGCAGAGGGCCTGGCGCTGGTTGCCCCTGTATGGGGCGGGGGTAACGATATTTCAGGTGTTCTATCCCTGGACCCTGTACCAGCCTACTACCCACAACGTGCCCATACGGGCGGGATTGATGTTTCAGATCTGGAGCCCTTTGGGTGTCCGCCTGAATGAGATGCTTCCCTCTTTCGCCAAGGTTCCGGGGAACTGGAGCTGGTGGCCGAATCCCATCTGGTTGGTGATTCTCCTGGTTCTGGGGTGGCTGGCCCTGCGCAAGCAGGGAGTAAAGCGCATGCGGTCCCGGGTAGTCACCGGGATCGTGGGCGCGGGAGTATTGGTCTTGACGATATTGCTGCCCCGGGTACCGGATCACAATCCCACCCTGGTAAGCGGTGAAGGGATGCTGCCGCACCGGATTATGGGCGCGGCTCGTTATCCCCGCCGGGTGGAACGGCGACGGTTCAGCCTGGAAGCGGGGCGCGGGTATTCCTTTACGTTGACGACAAACAGGCCGGCGGGAGCCATCGATGTTGAATGGAGCGGCGAGGGGTCCCCGCCGTTCAGGCTCAAACTATTTGATGCGCAGGTCCATTCCGCTGGTCCTGACGGTTGGAGATTGGAACATCCCCGTTTCCGGCGGCACCGGAGCCGGTATGTATACCGCCTCCACCTTGCGCCCGTCTCGGCGACCGGGGCCGATGGCATCCTGGAAATCCTTCCACGCCGCAGGTAGCCGGGACAATCCGCCACGGGCGGGGAATGCGATGCCCCCGGGATTCCTACTTGGGAGAGTCCTTCTTGCCCTCGACTTCAAGGATCAGCTTGCGGATGCGCTTGGTGGTGAATTCATCTTTCGCCAATCCCAATGCCCGGTCCAGCAGGTCCATGGCCTTGGCCTTCTGGCCCAGGCGGTTGTGAATCCGCGCCACGTTCAATAGGATATTCACGTCTTCTTCGGTGAGGAAAGTCAGGGCTTTGTTGTAATTGTACAGGGAATCCTTCAGCTTCCCCTGCTTCTCCAGAATGATGCCTTTGAGGTTGTACAAAGGAGCGAAGCTGCGATTCTCGCCGATTCCCTTGTCCACGTATCGCAGGGCGTTTTCATAGGATTCCCGTTTGATTTCCAGCATGGCCAGGTTGACGTAGGCGTTTTCCGGAGTCCGGTAACGATCCGACGTGGCGGCCTTGAGGAGGTGCCGGCGGGCCAGTTCGTATTGACCGGTCTCGGTATAGATGAGTCCCAGGGAGTTATGGGCGTCCCAGTAATCCGGGGCCATTTTAAGCACGGTATTGAAGTGCTTTATGGCAGCCGGAAAATCACGCAGATAGGTGTAGACCACTCCCATGGAGTAGTGTGCCGCTTTGGAATTGGGTTTCTTGCGCAGCGCCTCCTGGATTTTCTGTTTTGCCGGATCGAGCTTGCCCTGGTTGAGGTAGAATACGCCTTCATTGAGAATGTACTCGGCGGATCCGGGTTTGAGTTGCCCCGGCAGGGTTTGTGTTTTTCTGGCACAGGCCGAAAACAGTGTCAGCAGGGCCATCAATATACAGGCTCTTTTCATCTTTCCCCCTTGAGTCGTTTCACTTTATAGGTTTTTACCGGTGAAGAAATTCCCTGGAGTTTGTATTCCCCCAGCTGGTCGAAGGCGAACTGCTTGCGCAGGCGGTTGTACACGACGTGAGACACCACCACCTCATTGGGTCCGGCTACCGCGGATTCCAGGCGTGACGCGATGTTGACGGTGGTTCCGAGAACCGTATAGTCGTATCGTTGGGGTGAACCGAAATCTCCGGATATCAGCCGCCCGGTATGAATGCCGATGCGTACCTGGATGGGATCATCCTCGGAAAATCCGCGATTGATCTCTTCCAGCTGGTTGACCATGTCCAGCGCCGCGCCGACCGCCAGGCCGGGATGGTCGTCAACGGCCAGCGGAGCGCCGAAAACAGCCATGATTCCGTCACCAATGTACTTGTCCAGGGTCCCGTTGTGCTGAAAAATGATCTCGGTCATGGCGGAAAAGAAATGGTTCAACAGCAGTCCGACATCGACGGGTTTCATGTTTTCCGCCCGGGAAGTGAAGCCCACCATGTCCATGAACAACACCGTGGCCTCGGTTTCCCGGTATGCCATGATTTCGCGGGTGCCCGCCGCCTGGTCCTGCATGATGCGGGATACCACCGCCGGTGAATGGTACCGTTCCAGGCGCTCCCGCAGTTTCATTTCCCGGTCCAGACGTTGCTGGCTCTCGATGCTCTCAATCGTAAGTCCCGTGAAATTGGCGATAGTGGCGATGACTTCCAGGTCCCGCTGGGTAAACAGCTCGGTCAGTTGGGTGGTGTCCAGGTAAAGCAGCCCATAGATCGATCGCTTTGTCCAGATGGGTATCGATATGGCGGATACGATGCCGTAAAGGATTACGCTTTTCGCTTTTTCAAAGCGTTTGTCGTCCTTGGTGTTGGACGATAGGATCGCTACTTTTTCCTTGATGGCCTTCATGGCGATGGTCTGGGATATGGTAACGTTTTCGACGGGTTTGCCCGAGGCGTCCCGGCTGTATCTCAGGTCCAGCTCGTCCCGCTCGTCGTCATAAAAGAAAACGAAAAGACGCTGGGGTTTGAGAATGTTAAAGATCGCGGCGCCCACTTTTTCAAAACAATCCGGCAGACATGAGGCGGCAAGAAGGTGGCGGCCCAATTCGGTCAACTCCGCCAGATGGCTCAGCTCCCGCTTCAGGTTCTCTTCTTCGCTCACCTTGAAGGTTTCGCTGAGAGGCAGGACCATGGATATTTTCTGGGCGGTATCATCCTGGTATTGCCGGGGCATTGATTCCACCAGATAACGCATGCGTGCGCGGCCGATGGTGATCTCGTCACCGGGATTGAGGATTTTACGCCGGATCCGTCTCCCGTTCACATAGGTTCCGTTGGTGCTGTTGGAATCGTGGATTTCCCAGCCCTTGCGCACCCGGACCAGGCGGCAATGCTGGCGGGATACGGTGGTTTCATCCAGGCATATATCCATGCCCTTCAGCTTGCCCACCCGGACCTCTTCCCCCTCCAGGGAGAAGACCCGGGAATTGCCGTTCACGATATAGCGAAGTTTGTGGATCACTCCGGTTTCAGCCTCCGCTGCATCAATTCCTGAAGAGCCAGCCGGGGTTCCTTGCCGTTGAACAGCACCTCATACACTTTGTCGGTAATGGGCATTTCGATGCCCATTTCAGCCGCCAGCGCGTGGGCCGCCAGGGTGGTTTCGACGCCCTCGGCAATCATGACCATGTCTGATTCGATCTCCTCGAGGGAGCGGCCGGAGGCCACTTGAACTCCCAGTTGGAAATTCCTGGACAGGGGGCCGAAGCAGGTGAGCATAAGGTCGCCGATTCCGGCCAGGCCCCAGAAGGTTTCCTTACGCCCTCCCAATCGCTTCCCCAGGCGGGAAATTTCCACGGTGGCCCGGGTAATCAGGCTGGCGGTGGTGTTGTATCCGAATCCCGACCCATGGACAATGCCGGAAGCAATGGCCATGACATTTTTCATTGAAGCCGCGACTTCAATTCCCGGCAGGTCCGTATTGCGGTAAATACGCAGTTGGGGAGATGAAAACACCTGCTGGATCTTCTCCAACAGGGTGTCGATGTATGATACCGCGACCACGGCGGTGGGATGGCGTAAAGCCAGTTCCCGGGCGAATGACGGGCCCGATATGGTCACCCATTGGCTGATCACCCGGTCACCCAATACGTCCCGGGCCATCTGGGACAGGGTCATCCGGGAAGAGGACTCGAAGCCCTTGCTCAAGTTGACGATGATCTGGTCTTTCAATACCGGGCGCAGTCGTTCGAACACGGCGCGGGAGAATTTTGACGGAACGGCGTGGACGAGCAGGTCCGCGTCCTCTACCGCTCTCTCAAGGTCGCCAACGGCTTGCAGATTGGGGGAAAGGGGCATGTCCGGGAGAAAACGCGGATTCTCATTACGTTCTTCCATGGCCCGACGCACATCGTCTTCACGGACCCAGATGCGCAGGGGGCCCAGGTGGCGTGCCAGGTAATCGGCGAAAGCGGTACCCCAGGAACCACCGCCCACGACCAGAATATTATTCATCCGACACCTTCCGCAAATGGATCCGTCGTTCCGTGCCCTGGATAATGGCCAGGATGTTGCGCCGGTGGCGCAGAGAAATCAATATCGACAAAAAGAGGACGATCATGGACAGGGTGGGCACCCGGGTAAACAGGGTGGTGAAAAAAACCAGGAAGACTCCGGTCAGGGATGCCGCGGATACCAGGCGGGTGAAAGCCACTACGGAGAAAAAACCCGCCAGGAATACTCCCGCCGCCAGAGGATGGAGAACCGCGAAAACTCCGAAAAATGTCGAAACACCCTTGCCGCCCCGGAATCTCAGGAAAGGTGAAAACATGTGTCCCAGAATGGCCGTCGCCCCACCGGCCATAATCAGGTAGGGATTGTCGAAGTGGTGGCTGCCGTATAGAACGGGGATGGAGCCCTTGAGGATATCCAGGACCAGGGTGACCGCGCCTCCGGCGGGGCCGAGGGTGCGCAGCGCGTTGGTGGCGCCGATGTTACCGCTGCCTTCATGACGAATATCCCGCCGGGTAACCAGGTAACAGAGGATATATCCAAAGGGTATCGCACCCAGCAGGAAAGAAAAAACGATGAATGACCATTCATGTGGCGTCAAGAGAAATCTCCTCAAGGATTGAATACCGCGGGCCTTCGGGAAGAAGGACGCTTTTGAATACCGTAACGGCCTTCGCCCGGAATGCGGCGATTTGATCGGAGGCGGACCGTAACCGGGCCGCGATCCGCCGGGGTGCCGGCTGGCCGCGCCGGATTCGGGCCAGGGTGATGTGAGGATGAAAACGCCTGGTTTCCCGGGGAATTCCCAGACTTTCCAGTATTTCTTCCAGATGGTTGAACAGGTTGGTCAGTGCAGGAGAATTGCGGATACCCGCCCAGATGACCCGGGGAGAGGACGGGTTGGGAAAACCGCCCAGGCCGTAGATTTCCAGGGGAATCGCGGTGGATGGCGGAAGGCTTGATTTCAGACGGCTGCAAAGTTTTTCCGCGTCCGCGGTGCTCATCTCGCCGAGAAAACGCAATGTAAGATGGCGGTTCCCCGGATCCACCCACTTGAATTGGGGGAAATCCCGGCGCAGGGGGGATGCTTCCTCTTCGAGACGGGTTAGGGCTTCTCTCTCGGGCCTGATCCCGATGAACACGCGCATGGGCTGATTATATGACATTCCCCCGGGGGAGTAAAGCAACACCGGAGGGTCAGTACTCGACCTTGATCAGGGTCAGACCCCGGGCGGGGGCGGTACGTCCGGACCTTCTGCGGTCCCGGGCGGTGAAAATATCCGGGAGCTCGCCGGGATCGATTTTTCCTCTTCCCACGTCGATCAGGGTGCCGGCGATATTGCGGACCATATACCGCAGGAACGCGGGCCCCTTGACGGTCAGGATCAGGGTGTCTCCGCGTCTTTTCAGCCGAATATACGTTATGGTTCGGACCCGGTTCTTTTTTTCCGTATCCGAGGTGAAGGAAGAAAAATCCTTCTGGCCGCGAAAGTGGCGCAGGGCTTTCTTCATGGCCCTGATGTCCAGGGGCTGGGGGATATGGGCGGTCCAGCGGCAGTCGAAAGGCGACAGCGTCCGGCCGCGGAAAATACGGTATTCATAGGTTTTGGAACGAGCGCCGAAACGGGCGTTGAATTTCGGATCCGCCCGCAGGCATGACGTAACCCGGATGGCTTCCGGCAACAGGGCGTTCAGCGCCAGGCGCAACGAATCCGGACGAATCCGTACCGGAAGGTGAAAGTTCGCCACCAGGCCCCGGGAGTGAACGCCGGCATCGGTGCGGCTGCTGCCGGTTACGACCACACGCTTTTTCGCGATAACCTGGAGGACCCGCATGACTTCCCCCTGAATCGTGGGGGTTTCCGTATTCTGGTACTGCCAGCCCGAGTAACCGGTGCCGTCGTATTGCAGCGTTATGCGGTAGTTATCTGGTTTCAATGCTCTTGAGGATCTGTTCCATCACCCGGGCAGGAGATTGGAGGGCGATGACTCCGGGGATTTCCCAGGTGCCCAACCCGAATACGGGAATTCCCAGGATACCCGCGTGGGCGATTTCCGAGAGGGTACCGTAAGCTCCGGCAACGGCCACGACATAATCGGCGTTGCTGACCACCAGCGCGTTGCGCAGATGACCCATGCCGGTGGGAACGGCTATGTCCACCCAGGGATTGGCTTCATTCCTGTCCAGGCCCGGAAGTATTCCCAGCACCATGCCTCCGGCGGTTTTCGCCCCGCGGCAGGCTGCTTCCATTACGCCGCCGCGGCCTCCGGTGATCAGGATGAATCCTTCGGCTGCGATGCGCCGCCCCATCTCAAAGGCTGCTTCGAGGGATTCGGCCCCGGCGTCATCGCCGCCGATAACCGCGATTCTGGGTTTGGCACGCCATATGGAGGGGGGAATCCCCCGGGTGCCTTCTGGAGTGGTGGCGCTCATGAGGATGGAGTGCCGGCGGAGTGGGGGTCGGGATCAGATCGATTTGCGTACCCGGCCGGAACGGATGCAGGAGGTGCATACCCGCATACGTCGGGTCTCGCCGTCCACGTCAACACGGATGGACTGCAGGTTCGGCAGCCAGCGGCGCTTGGTAAGTTTATGGGAGTGGCTTACATTGTTGCCCGTCACCGGGCGTTTTCCACAGATTTCGCATACTTTGGACAATTCGGGTTCCTCCTGGAAATCAGACGGCTATTATACAACATCCCCGCCGGAATGACAAGCCGTCCCGCCCCGGAAACCGAATAAACGGCTCCCGGGGCGGACTGGTGATTCCCTATTTTTTTACTTTATCCAGAATATCTTTGAGCATGTCCTTATGAACCGTGAAGGTGAGCATTTTGAGCTTGATATAATCTTCCCGGAACATGTAGTAGCCTTCGAAACGACCTTTGCGGGCGGAACGGCCGGAATCCTTGATCAGGTACCAGTTCCACCCCTTGTACCGGGTGTGTCCCACCATGTGAATGCCGTGATCATCCCCGGTGGTGCGGTTGTATATGCGCAGCTCCCGGGCGTCCTGGCTGATCAGTCGTGGCGGAATGTCGAAACTGGGTACGAAGGCGATATCCTTTTCCCCGCACTTTCCGGGTTCCGACGTGTCACCGCCGATGTTTACCGAATACCCGCTTTTCATGGCCCGGCGGATTACCTGCAGCCAGGTGTCGAGGGGCAGATTCAGATAGTCTTTGCTGTGCCACCAATTATCCGGGGCGCGGAATTCCTGGAAGGTGTGGAAGGGGTAGTAAGCGGTTGACATGGTGGAAATGTAATCATCCATGTTCAGGCCGGTTTCCTTCAGGAAGTCCCGGGGGGTCATCTCCCGGCCCTGCCAGGTGAAACGTTGCGGGGGGGCTCCCATGTAGCGGTTGAGGATCAGGGTGATGTGACGGATGTTTTCCTCTTCGTCCCAGAGGTCGTTGGCCTTGATATAGTCGAGGTATGTGCCCAATTCCTTCATCATGGGCATATGGTTGTGCTTGTCTCCGGGTTGCAGCACTCCCGTGTAGGCCTCGGCGGGCACCACGCCGTGTTCTTTCCAGATACGTTGGAAGGCGTTGGCTTCTCCCCCTCCGGCAACGTAGGAATTGCCCCTTTCCCGGATGTAGCGCCGGCATTTGGCGATCAGTTCCCAATAGGGAGTCCACATCTCCGACAGCTTTATTTTTTTGCCGGTCAGGCGGAAGATCTCGCTTTCATAAAACGAGGTTGTACAGAAGCTCCAGCAGGTGGACGTCATGTATTGCGCCTGGGGAGGAAAGTGGAACATTTTCGTGAACGCCTCCGGGGAAGCCGGGGGATAAACGCCGGAAAGGTCGGATTTCATACTTGGGCGCCGTCTGCGCTGCTCCCGCTTGTCCTTCTGGTGGCGTTGTTGAATGTTGGCGGTCTCTTCCCGCCGTTTCTTTTCCATTTCCATGAAATCCTTGCGGACCTGTTCCAGAACCGCGTCGGGTTTGTAGGGTACATAGCGGATTTTGTTGGGTTTGTCCGGACGGGCTCCCAGGACCGTCCCCATGGCCAGGATCGCGGCCAGAGTCACTATGAGGATACGTTTCATGATTACCTCCTTTGGAAACCTAGGTTTTCCACCATTATAGCCTTGTCAAAGCAAAGAGTGCAATGATGCGCCGGATCAGGCCAGGCGGGGACATAGGTGGACGATCAGCTGGAGTACTCCCGCCGCGTAGATTCCCGCCAGAACGTCATCCAACATGATTCCCCAGCCGCCAGCCACTTTGCGGTCCACCAGATTGACCGGGAAAGGTTTGAAGATATCGAAAATCCGGAAGAGGATGAATCCCGCCAGGTAAACGGGGAGGGATATGGGCGCCCACCAGAGGGTCACCATCTGGCCCGCGACTTCATCGATTACTATGGGGCGCGGATCCTTGCTTCCCATGAGTTTTTCGGCCCGGTCAGCGGCGATGACGCCGATGATGATAATCGGCAGTGTCGCCAGAGGAAGCCATAACCGTGAGGATGGTTTGAAAACAATGGCCGCGGGGAAAAGCACCGCGGCGGTGATCAGGGATGCCCAGGATCCCGGGGCGATGGGCAGGTACCCGGTGTTGAAGAATGTGGCGATAGCCATCCAGAGGGATTTCATGCGGGTTCTCCTTGCAGAATATTCTGGCGGAAAGCGGTCACGCGGACCTGAATCGGGCCGGAAGTCATGGGAATGTCGGCTTTGATCTCAGCCAGGCCGTCCACTTCCGGAGCCTGGGAAGATATCCGCCCCAGGGTGGATCCCGATTCCCAGGGGGAAGGACCTCCCGGCAGGAAAGACTGGATCGAGCCCGAGATGCTCCGGTTATACTCTTCCAGGTTGGTATCGGAGATGTCCATCAACTCTTCGCGCCGTTGCTGGGCCAGTTCCTGGGGCACCGGGTCTTTCAGGTTGAAGGCGGCGGTGCCTTCCTCCGGAGAGTATACGAAAGCACCGATGCGTTCGATGCGGCTGTCCCGTGCGAAGTCCATGAGTTGTCGGAAATCATTGTCGGTTTCGCCGGGAAATCCCGTGATGAATGTGGCGCGGATTACCGCGTCGGGATACCCGCGGCGGATGGATTCGATCAGGCGTGAAAAAGTTTCCCGGTTTCCTCCCCGGCGCATGCGTTTCAGCAAGGGGGCGGAAACATGTTGAAAGGGAAGGTCGAAGTAGGGCAGAATCCGGGGATGGGCAAAACCTTCCAGAATTTCCGGGGTTACTTCTTCGGGCATCATGTAAAGCACCCGGATCCAGTCGAAACCCAGCGGAGAAAGAGCTTGCAGCAGTCGCGGCAGATTTTCTCCGCCCTTTTTGTCGCGGCCGAAGTGAGTCGAATTCTGGGAAATCAGATTGAGTTCCGCTACGCCGCGGCCGCGCATGGCTTCCGCTTCGCTTACCACTGAATCCAGGTCTCTGGAACGATAGGGACCGCGAATGGCGGGAATGGCGCAGAAACTGCACTTCATGTCGCAGCCTTCCGAAATCTTGATAAATGCCGTGTTGGGCGGAGTGGTCAGAATACGGGGGAGAGTATGGTCGTACAGGTAAAGCGGCGGTTCGTCATACCGGGCGGATTTGTTTTCGGCGATGGCCACGGCCAATCCCCGGGGGTCGTTGACACCCCAGATCAGGTTAACCTCGGGGAAATTCTCTTGCAGATCCGCCAGGTAGCGTTCCGAGAGGCACCCCATGACCGCCACGTGTTGTACCCGGCCCTCGGCCTTCATCTCCAGGGCGGATAGAATCTCCTGGATGCTTTCTTCCTTGGCGGGTTGAATGAAACCGCAGGTATTGACGACAATCCAGTCTGCGTTCTCGTAGGGGGATACCACCCGGACACCCATGGAGGAGAGCAGCCCGCCCAGGACTTCGGTGTCCACGGTATTCTTGAAACAACCAAGACTGACAAAAGCTACGGTTGTCCGGGGGGATTTCATGGATTTCCTATTTCTCGCTTAAATGGGATGAGGAATGTCATGGTGGATTTTACCATGATCCCGGTAAGGGTGCAATGAAGGAGGGGCGGAGCTGCGTCCGCCCTGAAGTTGAAAAGTTGAAAAGGCGGAGAGGGAAGAAGTAATCAGAAGGGGACAGGTGACAGGTGGCTGGAGAGCCCCGGTGACCTTCCAAGGAGATCGCCTCATTGATCTCCTGGGTGGATCGTCCGCGATTTCCTGTTACCTGTCACCTGCCACCTTCTCTCCGTTTTTTATTGATTTGCCAACATGATGTCCAGACGTTATATTGGAGATCATGAAACGGGTCGAGATGATTGTCGGCGGACACCCCGTTACCGTGGCGTTCGATGAGAACAGCATCCATGTTTTCAACGCGTTCCCGGTAAAGGACCGTCTCAAGTCGCGGGGGTACCGCTGGAATCCCGCACAGAAGAGCTGGGATTTCCGCGGTAGTGACGTGGAAGCCGAAATATCCCGTCTGAAGGAAAACGCAGCGACGTCCCCGGCGCCTTCGTCATCGGAACCGCCCCCCCCGGGGCTGCCGGAATCATTGTCGGTGTCGGAACTGCGGGAGAGGATCGACGCGCTGATCCGTTCCGCCCTGCCTGCGACTGTTTGGGTGCGCGGAGTCGTGGCGTCGGAGCCCAAAGCGTATCGATGGGCCACTTATTTCGATCTGCGGGATGAAGATGACTCCCGGGATATGGTGTTCGCCTGCGAAATGCGCACCGGTGAACAGGCGCATATCGAACAGCGGCTTTCTCTTACCGGTGTGGCATCGGGACTCGAAAAGGACTTGCCGGTTTTCCTGGCCGTTGAGGTCAACCTGTCCCGCAAGTACACGGTGAACGTGCGCTTGCGAGCGGTGGACGTGCTCCCCGAGTTCACCCGGGAACGCCTGCGCAGCCAACGGGATGTGACCGTTGATCGATTGCGTAAAGAAGGGCTGCTGGAAAAGCAGAAAGAACTGCGGTTGCCCATGCTGTTGGGCGGTGTCGGCTTGATTACTTCCGCCATGGGTACTTCGGTAAGGGATATTCTCGCCGGTTTGAGTCCCATGGAAAACCGATACCGGATCGGGTTTCTGGACACCCGCATGGAGGGCGGCGCGGCGGTGGATGGCATGATCGACGCCATGGACTTCATGGAGTTCCGGGCACCCTGGCGCCCGGAAGCACTGATTATCGCCCGGGGAGGCGGTAGCGAACAGTCCCTGGGGGTGTTCAATGATTATCGCCTCTGCGCCCGGATCTGCCGTTGCACGATTCCCGTATTGACCGCCATCGGCCATGAAAAAGACCTTTCCGCAGCTGAAATCTGCTCCCATTTCACGCCGACTCCGTCAACGCCTTCGGGGATAGGCCGTTTCCTGCGGGAGAGATTCATTGACCTCCAGGCCAGGCTGGGAGAATCGGTGCGGCGGCTGGTTGAACGTTTTGCCGCGGCCCATGGATTTGAGGGAGAGAAACTGCGCGCCCGGGTCCGCCTTTTGCCCCGCCAGGGGCGGCGGCAATTGGAGTGGACCCGCATGGCTCTGCGCGGGCGGATCGCTGATTTCCTGAGAATGGGAATGCGGATGACCCGGGAGCACGGGACACGCTTGGGTGAAATGAAGCGTGTCCTCTTGGTCCGTTCCGGAACAGCCCGGGAGAGGGAACGCCGCCACCTGGAACGGGCCGCCGCCCGTATGGACTTTCAGCGCCGGGCACTTCTCGGAGAAGCGGCGGTCCGGGAATTGCGGCGGCTGTCCCGGGAAGTCCGTTCGGCGGCGCTGCGCAAGATGGATGGAGGTGACCGGGAGGTGAAAGCCCGAAAGAACCTGGCCAGGGCGAGTCATCCCGACCGCATTCTGGAAAGGGGATTCACCATCACCATGGATCCCCATGGCAAGGCGGTTTCAACGGCCCGGGAATTCCGATCCCTGACCTGGGCCCGGTTGCGCTTCGCGGACGGTACGGAACGCATTGAACGCAAGGAGGAATAATGGCTGATAAACTCAAGGATAAAAAAGATACCTATGAAGGGAGTTTCGCCGTTCTGGAGGGAATAACGGACTCTCTAAACAAAGACGAGATCGGCATTGACGATCTGCTTGAAAAAACCCGGGAAGCATTGGAGGCCGCCCGCCGCTGCATGGATATCCTGAATCACCAGCGGGGGGAATTCCAGAAGCTGGAAGCCGAGTTCGCCAATTTGATCGAGGATTCAGCCGCGGAGACCGGCGGGGGCGATGACAGCCCGGATGACGGTGACGACGGATAGCCCTATTTCGGAGACGGTCAGGGTCGGAGTTGAACGTAGATCTGGGTGAAGTACCAGGCATCATCTCCCGGATCATAGCAGATGCCGACTCCGGTAATCTGGAAGTCACCCATCAGGTTTTCGAGGTGGGAAGCGCTGTTTTTCCACGCGTTGAGGACAACCTGCGAAGGTGAATCGAGGTTGGACGTCATGCCCACGTTTTCCCCGGCGGAGCGGATGGAAAGGATGGCGGATATGGCCGACACCCGGTCACTGAAACCGTCGTGCCCGACGGGCGTGCGCCCCTGGGCCATGTCACGGCTGTGGTCGCGGGCGATGTCAGCCACCCGGGAATCCCATTCAAGTTTCGAAAGTCCCCGGGAAACGCGGAACTCGTTGACCTGCTGGAAGACGGATTGCTCCATGCTGGTCGCGGACGCGTCGGATGTATCCGCGGTCTTGCAGGCCTGAACCGATAAACCGACAAACAGAGCCAACACAAGAAAGCCCCGGCGCAATTGTTTATGTGTAAACATGATCGTTACGGTCATATATTAATCATACACCAGAAGCCCCGATTTGTCCAGTATCATGAATCGCTGGCAAATTGACTTTTGACTTCGGGAATGCTAATGAAAAGCCAGCGGATAAAGGCCATGAGACTATCGGAGTCTTCCGGATGAAGTGTTCCCATTGTGGTCGGGACTGCTCCAGGGACAGCCATTTCTGCCGGCATTGCGGTCAGCCGTTTATGAAGGACCCGGATAGTCCCGCGGTCACCCGCCCGCCTTTGGAAAATGGTGGATTGGGCATCGTTCCGGGAGAGGTTTTCGCCGGGCGTTACCGCATAATCAGTGAAATCGGCCGGGGGGGCATGGGACGGATCTACCGGGCCGATGACCTTGAACTGGGAACCCGGGTGGCCCTGAAGGTGATCCGCCCGGAATACCTTGATGATCCGCGGATGATCCGCCGTTTCAAGAAAGAGATCCTCCTGGCCAGGGAGGTGTCCCATCCCAACGTGGTGAGAATCCATGACTTCGGCGAGTCCGGGGGAGTCAAATTCATCACCATGCAGTACGTAGACGGGGAGAATCTCAAGGATGTGATCCGTGATGCCGGCCCATTGAGCCTGGACGCGGTGATCAGTATTTCCTGCCAGTTGCTGGAAGGACTTTCCGCCGCCCACCGGCACAATATCTTGCACCGGGATTTGAAACCGCACAACATCATGATCACCGAAGCCGGGGATGTCGTGATCACCGATTTCGGCCTGGCCAAGTCTTTGATGGCCGCCGACGGCAGTGTATCGGGGACCTTGATCGGAACGCCCCAATACATCCCTCCGGAGCAATGGCGGGGGCAGAAGCTGACCGCCGCGGCGGATATTTACGCGGTGGGAATCATCATGTTCGAAATGTTGACCACCCGTTGTCCTTTCAAGGCTGATTCCGACGTGGGATATCTGGATAAACACATCAACAGCCGTCCTTTATTCACCCGCCAGGAGGAAGCCCGGATTCCTCTCTTTTTGCGGCGGATTGTCTTGCGCTGTCTGGAAAAACATCCCGGTGACCGTTATTCCGACGTTGCCGCCCTGTTGAATGACATCCGGCTCGGAAATTTTTCAACCCGTCCTTTCAGGTCCCGGGTCTCCGCCGCGGTTCGCGGGCGCCGGGCGCGGGTTGCCGTCGCATTGATATCTGTCGCGGCGATCGTCCTGGGGATAATCCCCTGGTTGCGCTCTGGTCAGGGAGGGGATGCCATTCCGTCCCGTCAATCCCTGGCGGTACTAAATTTCGAAAACGAAACCGGAGAACCGGTCCTGGATCGCTGGCGCAGCGCCCTGCCGGACCTGCTGATCACCGACCTGGCGCAGTCCCGGCTGATCCGCATGGTTCCGGAAAACCGCCTGTTTCAGGAATTAAAGCGGCTGGATGTGCCTCCGGAAGGCCCGTTTCCGACGGAAATACTCCAGCGGATGGGCGCAACTCTGGGCGTCAGCCATTTTGTTACCGGAAGCTTCGCCCGGGCGGGGGATCGCTTCCGGGTCAATCTGCGGATCCTGGATCCCGAATCAGCGGAGATCCTGTACACTGAATCGGCAAGCGGAGTCGGAGAAAGCTGTTTTTTTCCCATGGTGGACGAGCTGACCCGCAAGATCAAAACCCGCTTCGGGTTTTCCCCCCGGGACTTGCAGCGGGATATTGACAAGGAAATCGGTAAGATTACCACTTCTTCCCCGGAGGCCATGAAATTCTACGTTATGGGGCAGCAGCATTTCCGGGGCAGTCGTTTCCCCCAAAGTCTGGACGCTTTTCACAATGCGATCCGGATCGATCCGGAATTCGCGCTGGCGTATCGGGCGGCGGCTGAGAGCTGCGGATATATGGAAAAGCATGAGGATGAGAAAAAGTACATACTCAAAGCCATGAGCCTGCTTGAGCGGGTTTCCCATCGCGAGCAGTTTTTGATCCAGGGGTATGCCGCCAGTGCGATTCAACAGGATTCCCGCAAGGCGGCCGAAATTTTCAAATCCCTGCTGGAGGTTTATCCCGATGACGAGGAAGCCGGTATGTACCTGGGAGCCATGCTGCGCAACCTGGGCAAGCTGGAGGAGGCGCGCCAGTCTTTTGCCCGGCTGCTTGAAAAAAATCCGAATCACCGGTTGGCCCTGCTGAATCTGTTGTATATAGACAGGGTGCAGGGAAAATATCCCCAGGCTTTGCGCCTGCTGCATGAACACGGCTCCCGTGGCGGTGATGGAGATCCGGCTTTCGTGAATTACTGGACCAGCGTGATCATGACCTGTCAGGGCAGGCTGGAGGAGGCCAGGCTTGAAGTCCGCGCCGCCCTGCGGGAGCATCCCCGCAATACCCTGTACAACATCCAGATGGGGAATGTCTGCCAGCTCATGGGGGACAAGGAGTCAGCCGAGGACCGCTACCGGAAACTGCTGGAGCGATCCGAACACCGGGAAAGGATCCGTGGTAATTCCTGGCTGGCGTGCCTGCGGGTGGAGCAGGGACGTTTCCGGGAAGCCCTCCAACTGGTTGCCGGGAGCATCGCCATGCTGCGGGAAACCGATTCAAGAGAAGCAGGAGGCGAATTATCTCTGCGCTTGATCAACCTGGATATGATGGAGGGAGGGGAACAGTTATCCGCTGAATGCAAACGGTTTCTTGAATCCATTACAGCCGGGGAAAGGGATGAATACACCCCCAAACTGCTGGCGTACCAGGGAGTCAACGCCCTGAAAGCGCAGAGGATGGTTGATGCCCGGAAAAAACTTGAGCGGTTGCGAAACCTGCCGGAGAGTTTCTACGGCATTTCGCATCTGCGCTTCAGGTTCTATCTGGCGGCGCGCCTGTCCGAGGCGGAGGGAAACTTCACCATGGCGGTCAAGCATATGGAAGGCGCCCTGTCCCAACTGGAAAACCAGTCGGGACGGTTCGACGAACATGCGTTCTTCTTTTTCCACGCGGCCCGGTTGTACCGGCTTGCCGGGGAACGCCGCAAAGCAATCGAGTTCTCCCGCCGCATTCTGGACCTGAATTATGGCCGGTTGCGGTACGGCCGGATCTACATCCGCACCCATTATGACCTGGCCAGGGATTACCAGTCCATTGGCTGGGAAGGCAAAGCTCTGGAGTGTTACCGGGATTACCTGAAATTAGACGCGGGCGAAGCCGATCCCTGGCGGGTCAAGGACGCCCGCGCCCAAATCAACCTGCTCAGTCGCATGACGGCCGGGTGAATTGTCTCATCAACGCCTGGACGCGGCAGGCTGACGCGGGAATGACCCCCACGACTCCGGGGCCGAAGGGAACCGGACAGACGCCGCAGGTTAGAGAATCCGGACAGTCCAGGCACAATCCCTTCTCGTTCCGGTAAAACCGTGGCTGTAAAGTCCGGTATGCCCGCAGGCGCCGGTGGTATGTTTCCGGAAATCCCGTCACGAACTCCTCCAGTCCGCCGAAAGAGTAGCGATTGCGCAGGACGTGTTCGTCTCCGCTGTCGAAATAGTCTATGAAGCGATGGCAGCCCCAGACTTCCCCCCGGGGGGAAACGGCCAGTCGATCCATGCCGGCGGTACAATCCATTGGGGAGTGAGGAGGGGCCTCGGGCAATGATACCAGCGGCAGGGGCGGGCCATTGGACTTCCGGGGTTGTCCGTTTCGGTGTCCCCCGGACAATTCCAGCTGTCGCCCCAGTTCCGCAACCGCAGCGGGGGGCCATACCGTTGAACGGTCCGGAGTCACGTGCATGGCGGTGATGCCCGCGTCGCTGATATGTCTCAGGGCGGTATCCAGGTGGTGAACCGATTCGGGAGTTACCACGGTGTTGGTTTCCAGTTGAATCCCCGAACGTCGGCTCAACAGACGTGCCGCCGAAGCAACCCGGTTCGCTGCGCCCCTTTGGGCGGATTGCAGGGTCCCGTCCCAGCTCAGCAGTACCGAGAAGCGGTGATGATCCAGGAAATCCGCCATCTCCGCGGTCAAGAGGCTGCCGTTGGTAGCCAGACCGAAGGTCAGACTTCTCCCTTCAAGCCGGGAAACCGCTTTTTCAAGAAGCGGGAAAGCAAGCAGCGGCTCTCCACCGGTGAAATTCACCATGGCTCCGGGGTTGAGGCGCGGGGCGAAAAAATCGATGGCTCCGTCAAGAACGGCCGGCGCCATGTTTTTGTCACGGTGGGACTGGCGGCAGTATAGACAAGCGAAATTGCACTGCCCGGTTAATACGAAGGTAAGCAGGTCCAGTTGCACCGGGATTCCGATTGGTGTGTCAGGCGGAGGCTTTTACTGCTTGGGAATAGCACCCTGACACTTGCTGCCGCTTCCTTCCAAAGGCATCCCCGCCATACCCTGCAGTCTTTGCAGGGAGTCCACCGCCGAATAACGAAGAGTCTGGATTTCCGTCCAATCCGCGGATTGATCCGAAGTGGATGGAACCGCTTCGATAAACCGGGAAATGTGTTCAAGCAGAACCTGCAGGTCCGGAGCGTCTTGCATTTCCATCTTTCTCTCCTGAATATAGGTGAATATACCAATATTTTTACAAATGAAACAAATGAAATCAATATGTAAGCCCGGGGAGATGCCCGGTTGATTTCGATCTTACGATTCCGTATGATAGGGGACTGCTTCGAGGAGGTTTGCATGATCACCAAAATCGATCATATCGCGATCGCAGTTCCCGACCTGGAGAGCGCTATTCCTCATTACCGGGATGTTCTGGGAATGACTTTCCTGGGCACCGAAGAGGTCCCCAGCCAGAAAGTCAAAGTAGCCATGTTCGATATCGGCGGAGTACATATCGAACTGCTGGAGCCCCTGAATGCCGAATCACCCATTTCCGCTTACCTTGAAAAACGCGGCGGCGGTATTCACCACATCGCCTTGCGAGTGGATGAAATCAAGGAACAGATCAGTGACATGCAGGAAAAGGGCGTGCGCATGCTGGATTCCGAGGCCCGCCCGGGCGCCCATGGAAGCCGTATCGCTTTCGCCCACCCCAAGAGTTTCGGCGGCGTGCTGATGGAGTTCTGTCAGAAAGAAGACTGATCCATCCGTCATGATCCGTCTCGCCCTTCTGCTGCATATGCACCAGCCGCTGTACACTGACCCGGAGAGCGGTAAGGCCGCGCTGCCCTGGGTGCGGTTGCACGGTATCAAGGACTACAGTGGTATTCCTCTGGTTCTGCGGCAATACCCTGAGGTGAAAACAACGGTCAACCTGGTGCCCAGCCTGCTGGGGCAGTTGGAGAACTACCTGGAAGGAGGGCGCGATATTTTTCAGGAAATGGCCGCCAAACCCGCCGTCGATCTGAACCACCGGGACCGTGTTTTTATGGCGCGGCATTTCTTTTCGGCCCACCCGGAGCAGATGATCCGGCCTTTTCCTCGATACCGGGAACTCCATGACCGGCGGCAGGAACTGGAACGGGGTGGCGGAACCCCTGGAGACTGGCGGGACCTGCAGGTGTGGTCTTCCCTGGCCTGGTTCGACGCGGACCGGGCGCAGGCGGACGAAAGGGTGCGGGAATTGCGGAACCGGGGCAGGGATTTTTCTGAAACCGACAAGGCCATCCTGGTCGCGGCCCAGAGAGATCACCTGGCGGGAATTGTCCCGGCGTGGCGCGAGTTACAGGATCTGGGCCTGGTGGAGATCGCCACTTCCCCCATGACCCATGCCATCCTTCCCCTATTGCTGGATCCCCAGGCCGGGCGTGAGGCGAATCCCCGCTTGCCGGCGTATAACCTCTGCTTTCACTGGCCCGATGACGCCCGGCGGCATCTAAAGGAAGCTCTGGACTTCATGAACCAGAGGTTCGGCCGTCGTCCCCGGGGGATCTGGCCTTCAGAAGGCAGCCTCAGCGAGGGGGTGCTGGAAATACTGGATGAACTGGGAATCGCCTGGACGGCCAGCGATGAAATCAACCTGGGGCGCTCATTGGTGCTGCAGGGTGACCGGGAATGGCCGGCGGGCCGAGATAATCTCCTGTACCGGCCGTGGACCGCGGGCGGAAGGGACATCCGCATTCTATTCCGGGACCATGACCTGTCGGACCGGATCGGTTTCCGCTACCAGGGAATGGACCCCGCCCGGGCGGTGGAAGACTTTATGGCCCGACTGCGGGAAATCGACCGGCAGGCGGGAGATCCCGTGGTGACGGTGATCCTGGATGGGGAGAATCCCTGGGAACATTATCCCGGCAACGGGCGGCCCTTTCTTCACGCCCTGCTGCAACGGCTGCGGGATAGTGAAATGGTGGAGACCGTTTCCATGAGTGAAGCGGCGGCAGCGGAAACGGGAAACCTGCGGCACCTGGCGCCCGGTTCCTGGATCGGAGGTAACTTCGATATCTGGATCGGCGACGAGAGCGACCGCCGCGCTTGGGAGCTGCTGGCGAAAACCAGGGAGTGTTATCTGCAGGCCCGGGAAAAGATGTCTCCCGAGGATGAGTCCATGGCCCGGCGTTGCCTGGACGTCGCCCAGGGAAGTGACTGGTATTGGTGGTTCGGCCCGGAACACCATACCGCCGACCTGGATGTTTTCGACCGTTTGTTCCGGACCAATCTCAAACGGGTATATGAGTTGGCCGGAATGGATCCCCCGTCGGAACTGCTGGTTCCGGTTTGCCGGGATACGGAGGGAAACGCTCCGGCGACACGCCCCCCCCGGCGTCCCTTGCGGCCGACCCTGGACGGTCGGGACAGCCATTTTTTTGAATGGCGGCATGCCGGGCGTTTGGATGTCCATGCCGGGAGCGGCGCCATGAATCCCGGGGAATCTTTGTTGCGGGCCGTGTTCTACGGCTTTGATACCCGTAGATTTTTCCTGCGGGTGGATACCCGGGGTGGGGCCGCGGCGGTGATAAACGCCGGGAACCGCCTGCGTCTGGACCTGCGGATTGCCGGAAAGCCGGATCGGGCCGTTGACATTCCCATGGATCCCCGAATGGGTGAATGTGCCATCGCGGAGGTTGTGGAGTGCGGCATCGAATTGTCCGCCCTGGGCCTGGAAGAGAAAGACAATTTCGAGCTCAGCCTGGAGTTACGGAAGGACAAAAGGATCCGGCAGCGCCTGCCCGTTGACGGCTATTATGCCCTCACTGTCCCCGGCCCGCAAGACTACGCGGAGTATTGGATAGTCTAAAACGGCCCGGGGCAAGAGGCCAGGGGCAAGTGGAGACGATCGCTCCCAATCGCCCCTCGCCATATGCCCTGCGTCGATTTTCGTCAGGTCCTTTGTTATCCCGCCCGGAAGATCACGTTTTCCTTCTGGAACCAGCGGGTGCAGAACAACAGACTCAGCAGGGCGATCGCCGTCAGGGATATGAACACCTCCGCCAGCAGCAATGTTTGAATGTTGCCGGCGATGATCTCCCGGGTGGCCAGGGAGACATTGAGCACCGGAATCAGGGCCGTCACCGCGTTCAGCTTGAATCCCGGGAACAAACCGATGAAAACCGGAACGATGACCAGGATGTTCATGGGGGTCATGATGCTCTGGGCTTCCTTGAAGGTATGGGCGAAAATGGAGATGGACAGCAGGATGGCGGCAAAAAAGATGCACAACGGGATGAGCAGGGAGAACATCATGAATATGGAACGGATATCGATGATCTTGATCAGGGCGGAAAGCAGGTCCTCCGGAATGCCGCTGGTTTGTTTCAGGGCAATGTAAAGGCCCAGGATGGACATACCCGCCGAGAACAGGCCGGCCAGGAAAACCACTCCGAATTTGCCCAGCACGATTTCCATGCGGCTGGCCGGAGAAGCCAGCAGGGTTTCGATGGTTCCCCGCTCTTTTTCCCCCGCCGCCAGGTCGATGGCGGGATACATGGCGCCCACGAAGCAGAAAATCACGAAGATGTAGGGCAGAAAGCCGCCGATGGCTTCACCGATACGTTCCTTGACGGTCACGATGTCCTGCTTGTCGATGGTAATGACCTCGAATACTTTCCGGTCCAGTTGCATTTCCTTTAGCCGGGCGGTCAGCAGGTTCTCCTTGAATTCGTCCAGCACCGCGCGGACGCGTTTGCCCGTCAGGTCGGTTTCCTGCGAGGATTTCAGGTAAAAACGGATTGTCCCCGGCGAGTGGGACGCCACCACGCTGTCGAAATCTCCGGCGAAAACCAGCCCGAAATCGATCTTTTCGGCCCGGATGGAGTCGGCGATTTCGTTTTCCGGAATATTGGTGAGCACCGTGATTTTTTCACTTTTCTCAAGCAGGTCCATGAACTCCGCGGCGTTTTCATTAAGCACCAGGGCCACTTTGAGCTCCTTGACCCGGGCCTCCTTTTTCTGGCGGACCATGATCTGGGTGGATATGGATATCAAAACCGGGAACAAGAGCAGGGGAATAATGATCATCACCACCAGGGTGCGGCGGTCGCGCAGGGTGTCTTTCAACTCCTTCAGAAATATGATTGCCGTCTTTTTCATTTCAGGCCTCCTGGACCAGGCGGATGAATTCGTCTTCGATGGTTCGGGATTGACTCTGATCGCGGAACCCATCGAACGCCCCGTTGTAAAGCAGCCGTCCCTTATGAATAATGGCCAGATCGTCACTGAGCAGGTTGACTTCGCCCATGATATGGGTAGAGAAAATGACGGTCTTGCCGTCTTCCCGGCAGCGGCGGATCAGCTCGATGATGGCCCGGGCGGTAATCACGTCCAGGCCCGTGGTCGGCTCGTCGAAAACAACCACCTCCGGGTCATGGATCATGGTGCGGGCAATGGATACCTTTTGCCGCATTCCCGTGGAGAGCTTGGAGATCCGGCGCTTGGCGAAGGGATGGATGTCCAGCAGGTCGAACAGCCGTTGCCGGTTTTTCTCGAAAGCATCCGCGTCTATACCGTTCAGATCTGCATAGTAGCGGACGATTTCATCCGGAGTAAGGCGGCCGTACAGGCCGGTGGTGCCCGTCAGGAATCCGATCCGGGCGCGAACTTTCCGGGGTTCCTTGCGGGTGTCGAAACCTGCCACCTGAATGGAACCCTCGGTGGGTTTCAGCATGGTGGCGATCAGTCGCAGGGTGGTTGTCTTGCCGGCACCGTTGGGGCCCAGGAGGGTAAACACCCGGCCCGGTCGGCAGGTGAAGCTGATATCCTTCACGGGCCAGATGTACGGAGAAGCGCCCTCGATTTCCATTTCCCGTTTTTGTTTTTTGGACAAGCGGAAACGTTTGCTGAGTTTTTCAACTGCAATCATGGCTCATGACCTCCCTAAGGCGATTGATACGGGATTGCCGGGCTCAGGGTTTGACCCGGATACCGGTTGGACACTATACCATATCCCGAGATGTCCGCCAAAGAATTGGAAACTTCCGGGATTGCGCTCTTTCCGGTACCATTCGTTTACTTTTACGGCCTTTTCTGATACAATAGGCGTGACGACTACGAATCGACAAGTAAAACAGGAGGAAATTGTGAGCATTACCATTGAGGAGAAACGGAAATTGATTGACCGTTTCCACCGCGCCGAGGCGGACACCGGGTCCGCGGAAGTACAGATCGCTATTCTGACCACCCGTATCAAGAACCTGACCGAACACTTCAAGACCCATAAAAAGGACAACCATTCCCGAAGGGGCCTGTTGTCCCTGGTTTCCCGCCGGCGGAAACTCCTGAAATACCTCAAGCGGAAGGATTTCGACCGCTACAGCAAGGTATTGAAGGCATTGAAGTTGAGAAAATAAGGCTTGATTTATCCATCTTACCAGGCGTGTTTCATCACGCCGACCCTGAACGGAGAAAAAAATGCAGAAGACTATACATATTGATTTGGACGGGAATACCCTGACCATAGAGACGCACCGCTGGGCCAAGCAATCCAATGGCTCAGCCCTGATGTCTTACGGAGACAGCCGTATTCTGGTTACCGCCAACATGAAAGACGAGGCCCGGGAGGGCCAGGATTTCTTTCCCCTGATGGTGGATTTTCGGGAAAACAACTATGCCGGCGGCAAAATCCCCGGTGGGTTCTTTAAACGTGAGGGCAAACCCTCTGAAAGGGAAGTGCTGATCAGCCGGTTGATCGACCGACCGATCCGGCCCCTGTTCCCCGACGGGTTTTTCAACGAAACCCAGGTGATCGCCAATTTGCTGAGCGCTGACTTCAGCCTGGATTACGACGCCATGGGCATTACCGGTGCTTCGGCGGCTTTGATGTCGTCCACCATTCCCTTCGATACTCCCGTAGCCGCGGTTAAAATCGGCCGCCGGGACGGTCGTTTCCACATTAATCCCGGGCGGGACGAGATCAACGAGAATGAATTTGAAATGATCCTCCTGCTGGCCGGTACCGAGGACGATGTGGTCATGATGGAGGCCGAGGGGGATCAGTTCAGCGAAGACCTGCTGAAGCAGGGGCTGATCCTGGGCAAGGAAGTCATTCAGAAACTCTGTGCCGCGCAACGCGAGCTGATCAATCCCGATAAAATGAAAGTGGAACCCGATACCCGTTACGAAGAGATTCTGACGGAGTTGCGAAACCGTTGTGGAGACCGCCTTCAGGACGCCATCTTCACGCATGACCGGGTAAAGCGTCGTGAAGAGATCGCGGCTATCAAGGATGAAGTGTACGCGAGCCTCGAAGATGAAGAGGTAACGCCCAAATACAAGCGCGCGTTCCATACCCTGGAACATGACCTTTTCCGCCAGCGACTCCTGGAAAAACGTGAGCGTAACGACGGCCGCAGGTTGGACGAGATTCGAGACCTGTCCGTGGAACTGGGTATCCTGCCCAGAGCCCACGGCTCGGCGGTGTTTACCCGCGGAGAAACCCAGGCCCTGGCTACGGTCACTCTGGGATCCGAGGACGACGCTCAGAGAATTGACGATATCACCAATACCAGTGAAGGTTTCCGTCATTTCATGCTGCACTACAACTTCCCACCCTATTCGGTGGGAGAGGTCAGCTTCCTGCGGGGAGCCGGACGGCGTGAAATCGGGCACGGCAACCTGGCCTGGAAAGGCATTAAGCCCATGCTGCCCACATTCGAGGATTTTCCCTATACCATCCGCGTGGTCTCGGATATCATGGAGTCCAACGGCTCCAGTTCCATGGCTACCGTTTGCGGTACCTCGCTGGCATTGATGCAGGCCGGTGTGCCCATGCGTCACGCCGTGGCCGGTATCGCCATGGGCCTGGTAAAAGAAGGCGATGAATACGTGGTCCTGACCGATATTGCCGGCTTCGAAGATCATTTCGGTGATATGGACTTCAAAGTAGCGGGAACCGCCGATGGCATCAATGCCGTGCAGCTCGACATCAAGATCGACGGACTCAGTGAAGAGATCATCGACGCGACCCTCAACCAGGCCCGGGAAGCCCGCCTTCACATCCTGGGGGTCATGAACGCCGCCATAGACCATCCGGCGGACGAATTGTCGGAGTACGCCCCGGTAATGATCTCCATGCAGATCGATACCGACAAGATCCGCGACCTGATCGGTCCCGGAGGGAAAACCATCAAGGAACTTACCGCGTCGTTCAGCGTGAAGATAAACGTTGATGACGACGGCAAGGTGACCATCGCCGCACCCAATAATGAGGTGGGCGCCAGCGTGCAGGAGCGGATCAACGCCATCACGGCTTCCCCGGAGATCGGTGCCGTATATACCGGCAAGATCACCCGCATAGAGGAGTATGGAATCTTCGTGGATGTCCTCAATGGTGCCTCCGCCCTGGTGCACATTTCCGAAATTTCCCATCGCCGTATCCCCAGCATTCACGATATGAACTACACAATCGGCCAGGAAGTCAAGGTGAAAGTCATCCATATCGACCGTGACGGCAGGGTCAGGCTTCGATTCGCGAATTGGAGCCGGAGCCCGAGGATGGCGGCCGGGATGAGGGTGGTTCCGGATCCGGCCGGGACAGGGACCCTCGCAGCCGGGACAACCGCTCCCGTGACAATCGCGGCCGGGACAACCGCAGCCGGGACAACCGGGGCCGGGATAACCGCAACCGCGATAATCGGGGCCGGGACAACCGCAACCGCGATCGCGACCGCGGGTAACATGAAGGCGAGGGCCGGCTTCACCCTGGTCGAGTTGATCGTGGTGGTGGTCATCATCGCGATCCTGGCCGCAGTGGCCGTGCCCGTTGCCCAGACTTCGATTCAACGCGGCCGGGAGGTGGATCTACGCCGCGGCCTGCGGACCCTGCGCGAAGCCATTGATGACTACCGGGATTTCGCCCGGGAACATAAAGTCGAAATGGATGAAGACCGCTACCATCTGCCCGAGAGCCTTGATGATCTGGTGGAAGGACTGGAATACAGGGACAAAAATGGGAAAAGGCGGATCGAGCGTTTCCTGCGGCGCATTCCCGAGGATCCCATGACCGGGAAAAGGGAATGGGGTCTGCGATCTTACCAGGACAAGCGGGATTCATCGAGTTGGGGCGGCGAAAACATCTGGGACGTGTACTCCCTGTCGGAAAAGAGCGCCCTGAACGGCACCGAATACAAGGACTGGTAAGCCTCATGTTGACGTTCAGGCCCGCAGTCTGGTATAATTTAAAGACTCTTCCGGGTTATTTTCGCTCACATGCGGCGGAACAGACCCATCCCCCGGCTTGCCGCAGATAGCGCAAGGAGGACGACATTGGATCAACATGAATTCATAGACAGCAAATTCCGCCTGGTAATCCTGGCCGCCAAACGAGCCCGTCAATTGCTGCGGGGCGGACGGAAAAAAGTGGATATCGAGGCGGAAAATTCACTGACCATAGCCCTGGAAGAGATCAACCGGGGACTGATCAAATACGAGATCACCGACGGCACTCCCCGGGAACCCGACCTGTCAATCTTCGGAGATTCCGACGAAGCCGAAACCGCGGAGGGTGGCGAAGAAATCGAAACCCTCGCCGACGAGGATGAACCGGCGGATGAAGCTCCGGCGTCGGAGGAAGATACCGACGCTCCCGAAGAATCCATCTCCGAAGAGGAAGTCGAAGAGACTCAACCCGCCGCGGAATGACCCTGGCGGTCCGCACTCCGAACTGGATCGGCGACTGCGTCATGATCCAGCCCGCTTTGCGGTTATTGGAAACCGTATATTCCCGGGATGAACTGATCCTGGTTACCCGTCCCCACCTGACGGACTTGTTTACTCCTCCGTTGGTACCGCCTCATGCGGCGCATCCGGTGGTATCGCTTCCCGGGGGAGGGAAATGGCGTGAGGTCGTGTCAGGGGCGGGGAAATTGAGAAAGCGCGGATCCAATCGGGGGCTTCTTTTTACCAACTCAATCGCGTCCGCGCTGATGTTTCGTCTGGCCGGTATCAACCGACTGACGGGGTACCGCCGGGACGGCCGGGGACCGTTGCTTTGCCAATCCCTGGAATGGCCCTCTCCGGCCCGCCATCAAGTGGATGCTTACATGGACCTGGCTGCGGCGGCCTCCGGGATGGAACCTGTCGATAATGCCCTGCCCCGGATGGATGTTCCGGGGGATTTTCTGAACCGGGTTTCCCGGCTGCTGGTGGAACACGGTGCCCGGAAGGGAGTGCCGTGGATAGGGATTTCTCCATGCGCGGCCTTTGGAACGGCCAAGGAGTGGCCCCGGGAGCGATACAGGGAATTGGTTCAACGCCTTTCCCGAAGGTACAATGAAATGTCGATCCTGCTTTTCGGGGGGCCCGGAGATCACCACCGCCTGGAATTTCTTGTCCCGGACGCCGCGGAACGCGTCGTCAACCTGGCCCGGGTAACCACTCTGGCCGAATCCGTGGCCGCAGCTTCCCTGTGCCGGGTCTTTGTCAGTAACGACTCCGGGATGATGCACGCCGCCGCGGCGACCGGCACGCCGGTAGTGGCCCTGTTCGGCCCCACCGATCCCAAGCGGGTTATTCCCCGAACCCCGCTAATAAAAATTCTCTATCGGGAAACTCCCTGCGCACCGTGCTCGAGAAGGACTTGTGACCATCATGATTGCATGCGGGGCATTTCCGTCGAGCAGGTACACACCGCCGTCCGGGATTTTCTGGCGGCTGGAAGAGATTGAACCCATGCGGCCTGCGGCCTTCCTGGACCGGGACGGAACCCTGATCAGAGACCGCGGGTATATCTGCTCTTTTCACCAGGTACGTATTTTCCCCTTTGCGGCCGAGGCCCTGAGGCGGTTGCGGGCGGCGGGAGTAGCGACCGTGCTGGTTACCAACCAATCCGCGGTCGCCCGGGGAATATGTACGCCCGAACAAATCAGAGCGTTGCACAACCGGCTGCGGGAAACCCTTGCCAGGGAATCCGCTTTGATCGATGCCGTGTATTGGTGCCCTTTCCACCCCCGGGGTCGGGTTCCGGAATTCACCGTTGACAGTGAAATGCGTAAACCCCGGCCCGGTATGCTTCTCCAGGCGGCCCGGGAGCTGGACCTGGACCTGTCATCATCTCTGATGGTGGGCGACAAACCGGCGGATATCGCCGCCGGAAATGCCGCTGGTTGTACTACGGCCCTGGTTCGGACGGGTTACGGAGCCGAGGCGGAAATGTCCACGGCATGGAGCCCCGGGCCTGATATGGTTGGGGACGACCTGTTGGATATCGTCCGCCGTTGGTTGGATTCAAGATGAATTTTCCAGAACCGGCTCGAAGGCGTCCATATAGGTTTTGATACTTCGGATGGCCCGGGACGATCGGTCTCCCGGCGGCAGGCGATTCAGCAGCCAGTCGATTTGCCCCAGACGGCGCAGACGGTTCATGGCCCATGCTGAGTTGATATCGAACACCCAGGATGTCTGCAACAGGCGGAAATCCTGAACCGACGCCACGTTTTGCATGGCTACGCAGCGTGCGGCCTCGATGTCCATCAGCGCGGCTTCGGAAAGGTTTTCGCCCCGGGGCAGGTCCAGGTCCAGGGCGGGATTATCACCGTTATTCCGGGATTGGTAATATTGAATCAATACGTCAAGTATATCCATTTTATCCGCGTCCCTAAGGATGCGGACAAGCCGTAATTGCGCCGGGTCCAAGCCCGACGGCAGCTTCAGCCGGTTGTGTACCATCACCGCGGTGAGCACCCGCCGGCGTGTTGTCTCCGGCAGGCCTTCCAGCAGCCCCGCGGCTTTGATTTCCCTTACACCCAGGAGCGCGTGATCCTCCGAAACCCGGTCATTGAATGTGGCGTAGCGTTGGATTTGCGGGAAACGCCCAATGTCATGAAACAGGGCGGCCAGGAAAGCCTGTTCCCGTTCCGATCTTGAAGACTCCAGAGACCGGGTCAGGGCCAGGGCGTGCAGGCACACCCGGCGGGTATGCTTCTCCTTGATGTCGATGTTGGTGTCGACAAATTCGTCATTGCCTCGAAAAGAGTCCACATAGGCCTGAAAGCGCCTCTGGTAGAGGCGCAGGGGCCTTGCGGTGTCCATGGGATCGGGATGTTGACTCAGCTGCCGAGGCTGGCCACCATAACGGCCTTGATGGTATGCATGCGGTTTTCCGCTTCATCGAATACGATGGATGCGGGAGATTCGAAAACCTCCTCGGTAACTTCCATGCCGTCAAGCCCGTATTTTTCATGAATATCGGCGCCGATCTTGGTTTCCCGGTTGTGGAAGGCCGGCAGGCAGTGCATGAAACGGGCGTCGGGTTTGCCGGTTTTTTCCATGGCATCGGCGTTTACCTGGAACGGTTTGAGGGCGGCGATGCGTTCCTCCCATACCGATTCCGGTTCTCCCATGGAGACCCAGACATCGGAGTACAGGAAATCCGCGCCCTTGACGGCCTGGTCAACCTGGTCGGTTATGGTGATCCGGGCACCCGTGTCTTTCGCGATGGCCCGGCAATCGGCTACCAGGTTTTTATCGGGCTGGTATTGCTCGGGAGCCGCCAAACGCACATCCATCCCCATTTTGGCTCCTCCCACCAAAAGGGAATTCCCCATGTTGAACCGGGCGTCTCCCAGGTAGCAGAAGGTGATATCCCGCAGGTCCTTGCGGGCATGCTCACGCATGGTCATGAAATCCGCCAATACCTGGGTGGGGTGAAATTCGTTGGTGAGACCGTTCCAAACCGGGACGCCGGCATGGCGGGCCAGCTCCTCCACGATCTCCTGGCCGAAGCCGCGGTATTCGATCCCGTCATACATGCGGCCCAGAACCCTGGCGGTATCCTTCATCGATTCCTTGTGACCGATCTGCGATCCCGAAGGACCCAAATAGGTCACGAAGGCTCCCTGGTCGCGGGCGGCTACTTCAAAGGCGCAGCGCGTGCGGGTGGAGCTTTTTTCAAATATCAGGGCGATCTGCTTGCCCCGCATACGGGGTTGCTCGGTACCATTGTATTTTGCCTGCTTGAGAGAGTCGGATAGATCCAGCAGGAAAGCGATTTCTCCGGGAGTAAAATCCAGGAGTTTCAGGAAATGGCGATTGCGTAGATTGACAGCCATGGGAGCCTCCTAAATCAATCAATTCAGAAACAAGAGTGTACCCTAAAACGCCCGTCGAATCAACCATATTCGGGTTCTTCCCGGGGTTGGCACGGAGGCCGATACAGGGTAAAATAGACGTATGAAAAATCAAGGCGCAGTGGTCCTTTTTTCCGGAGGCCTTGACTCCACCACGGCTCTTTACTGGTCCCTGAAACGTTTCGGTGCCGTAACCGCGCTGACATTCACCTACGAGCAGAGCCATTCCGTGGAGGTTGGGGCTGCTCGGCGGATCGCCGCCGATCTGAACGTGGAATGGCGCCATATGAGCCTGCCTCTGGGCGGTTGGGTGGAATCGGCCCTGGTGGGAGACGGCCGAAAGATTCCCGAATCCCTGGCCGCGTCCCGGGATTCCCGGGGGATTCCTCACACCTACGTGCCGTTCCGGAACGGAATCTTCCTGTCCCTGGCCGCCGCCTGGGCGGAATCCCGTGAGATTCCCCACCTGGTAACCGGATTCAATCGGATCGATACTCCGGATTATCCGGATACCACTGCTGAATTCGCGGAACAAATGGAAGCGGCCATAAATGCCGGTACGACCGCGAAGCGGCGGGGGTGGGCTTTTCACATCCACCTGCCCCTGGCGAAATTGACCAAAAAGGATATCGTGGCTCTGGGGCTGTCCCTGGGAGCGGATTACTCCCGATCCGTTTCCTGCTACCGCCAGGGGGAAGTGCCCTGCGGCCGATGCCCGTCATGCGAAATCCGCTTCCGGGCGTTCAACCAGCTCGGCATGGAAGATCCCCTGGTGACACGGTTGAAAAAGGAGGGCAGATATGGCCTGGGAACTGGTGGTTAAAGAGAAATTTTCCGCGGCTCACTACCTGGAACACTACCAGGGTAAATGTGAACATATGCACGGTCACACCTTCCAGATTGAAGTGACCCTGGCCGGAGAAGTTCTGGATGAATCGGGGATCAGTTATGATTTCACCCGGATCAGAGAAAGGTTGCGGGAAATACTTCCGGATCATTGTCTGCTGAACGAAGTGATCCCCGGCTCACCTTCAGCCGAGAATCTTGCTCGTCATTTTTTCAAGAAGTTACGGGAGGAGTTTCCGGTGACCTCGGTAATGGTCTGGGAGTCCGAAAATGCCGGAGCCCGTTATCGTGAAGATCTCTGAAATTTTCTTTTCAGCCCAGGGAGAAGGAGCCCGTTCCGGTGTTCCGGCGGTGTTCCTGCGTCTGGCGGGGTGTTCACTGGGATGCCCGTTCTGTGATACTCCCCAAGCCCTCTCCGGCGGGGAAGAGATGGAGATTACGGATGTGCTGGATGCGGTTTTCCGCCTGGCCCCACGGGGAGAAGGCACTCAAGTCGTGATCACCGGTGGAGAGCCTCTTGAGCAGGACCTGGGACGGCTCATCGTGGAACTCGGCAGGGCCGGGTATTTTCTCTCGGTGGAAACCAACGGCATTCACTATCAGGACCTGGCAGTGGACTGGTGGACCGTATCCCCCAAACCCGGAAACGGTTTCCGGGTCCATTCCCGGTTGCGGGACAAAGCGGAGGAAGTGAAGATTGTGGTGACTCCGGAGGTGACTCCCGATCAAGTGGGCAAGGTACGCGATTCCATGCCGCGGCCTCCCATTTTTCTGCAGCCCAACGCCCGGGACCCCCGCGGTTATGTTGTCGCCTGGGACCTCTTCAACCGTTGCGTCCGCGAAGGAATCTCCGGCGTACGCCTGGGGGTGCAACTGCACCGGGTGTACCGGATCCCCTGAAATCAATTACCATCCGTTCCGGGATATCAGTTGGTCCGGCGATTTCCGGGGCCGGGCCGCCGGAGTCTCGTCGGGTACTCCCAGAGTCATCAATTGTACAATGGGTACGTTTCCTGGTACGTTCAGTATGCGGCGGGCGGGTTCCTGGTCGAAGGATCCGATCCAGCAGGTGCCCAAGCCTTCCCTGGCGGCCTGAAGGCTGAGGTGGTCGAGGACGATGGCCAGGTCAACCGGATATGCCGGGATACCGCAACGCATGACGTAATCGGGGTTGAGAGCGCAAATGGCCATGATGACCGCGGCGTTGCGCATAAAGGGCTGGTGAGGGGCCGCCGCGTCCACCAGGGCTTCCCGAATGCCCGGATCGTCCACTACGATCAATTTCCAGTCCTGCCGGTTCTTGGCGGTGGGCGCTCGTCGGGCGGCTTCCAGCACCCGGTTGAGTTTGTCCGGATCCATGGGGACGTTCCGGTAACGTCGTATTGAGCGTCTCGCTTCGATAGCGTCTATCAGCATGCAAACCTCCTTTCGTTTCCAGACTATCATATTCCCGGATGTTGGCCAATCCCATGGGAGTTCTTGGATGGATGTGGTTTCCGGGGAATGCGCCGGCTTGCTTCCAGAGGAAATGGGAGTATAATAAAAAATGAAGCGTTCATATCCCACAAACGAGGCGTATCCATGAAAATACTTGTCATCAACAGTGGAAGTTCGTCCATTAAGTTCAAATTAATCTCCATGCGGAACCGGGATGTCCTGGCCGGAGGCCTGTTGGAAAGGATCGGTATTCGGGGTTCCCGGTTGAAACTGAGCCGGGGAAAATCGCAAAGGGTTGTGGAGCGTCCCGTCAAGAATCACGCGGAAGGCATTCACCTGATCGTGGAACACCTGACGCATCCGGAAACGGGTGTAATCAAAGACCGGGGAGAGATCTCCGCCGTCGGGCACCGGGTTGTTCATGCGGGTGAAAAGTTTCACAGCACGGTACTGATTGATGATCCGGTCATGGAGGCGTTGCGGGAATGTATTCCCCTGGCGCCGTTGCACAATCCCCCCAACATCACCGGTATCGAAGCCTGCCGCAGTATTCTGCCCGGCGTTCCCATGGCCGCGGTCTTCGATACGGCGTTTCACCAGACAATACCTCCCCATGCCTATATCTATCCGATTCCCTACGAGTACTATGAAGAAGATGGGATCCGCCGCTACGGATTCCATGGTACATCCCATCTGTATGTCGCCCGCCAGGCGGCGCGCAAATTCGGTCGGCCACTGGAGAGCCTGAACATCATTACCTGCCATCTGGGAAACGGTTCTTCCATCGCGGCGGTCGAAAAGGGCCGTTCCGTGGACACCAGTATGGGGTTTACTCCCCTGGAGGGATTGATCATGGGGACCCGCTGCGGTGATATCGATCCCGCCATTCCCTTGACCATCATGCGTAACAAGGGGATCGGTGTCGACGAGATGGATCGCATTCTGAACAAGCGCAGCGGCCTGCAGGGTGTGAGTCAGTCCAGCTCCGATCTAAGAGACGTGCATACCCGGGCGGATGAGGGTGACGAGCATGCCCAACTGGCGCTTGATATCCTGGTCCACCGCATCCGCAAGTACCTGGGCGCATATACAGCTGTTATGAATGGAGCGGACATCGTGGTGTTTACCGCGGGAATTGGAGAAAATGACCGCGCCCTCAGGGAAAGAGTGCTGGAGCGGCTGGACAGTCTGGGTATCCATCTTGACCGGGAACGCAATGCCGCGGTTCAGGGTGAATTCGGGGTCATATCCGCTCCGGGATCTCCGGTCACGGTCATGGTGATTCCCACCAACGAAGAGCTGGAAATAGCCGAACAGACCATGGCCGTCTTGGGGACGGTGCTTGTAAATTTGTAAATATCAATCGAACCGGAATAAGGCATTTCAGAAGAGGTTCTTGAATATAGAGAGTTTGGGCGCGGCAATATTTACAAATTTACAAGCACCGTCCCCAGGGTCAGCGGCGGATTTTTCTGAGGATCAGGAAAAAGAAGGACAACACCACCCAGATGGCCAGGGCCAGCCTCCAGAAACGCAGGTCCCGCAGAATATCCATGGGCATCAGTGACGGACGCGGATGCGCAGGCCGCCGAACAGATCCGCCAGGATGTTGTACAGACCTGAAACGACCAGGGCCGTCAGGGCGAATGAGATAAAGCCCGCCAAGCCTCCAAGAACACCGAAAATCAGTCCACCCTGGATTTTGCCCCGGGTTTCCTGAAGCATACGGGGGAATTGGTAGATCAGGTCGCCGAAAATATTGAAAATTCCGAAAGAGGCTCCCAGAATAACCCCCAGTATCAGGCCCAGGCCTCCCAGGAGGAAAAGCATTGAAAATGGATGGATAGAGCGGATCTGCATGGTGGTGATGGTGCCGCTGTGTTCCCGGTGGGCCCGGGACTTGGGCGGAGTGGTCTCATTCTGATTGGCTCCGCAGGCCGGGCAGTATTCCGCGTCACCGGGGATGACGGCATCACAAACCCGGCAATTGGCGGTGTCCGCAGAAACCGGCGGCGGGGATGGACCGGGCTGGGTGGGTTCTCTCTGCCACGATTCCTCATGGTTTATGGTCCCCGGGGGTTCGGAGGAGGCCTCCTGCTCCCGGGGTTCGACACCGCGGGTGGGATCGATCGTCACAATCGGGAGTTCCGATTCCTCATGCATGGGAATCGCGGAAGGTTCCTCATCATGGGCGGAGGTATCTTCCACCTGGAATGCCTGGTCCAGATCCAGGGAGCCGTCGGTTCCCAGGGCGGTTTCATAGCCACCGTCGTCATCGGTTTCATGAAAAGAAACCCGGTCTCTGTCCTCATGAATCTGAAAATCATCGCCCGGGTGAACCGGTTCCGTATTGTGTCCGTTGTCATCAGAGACAATCATCGGCGCATATTCATCTTCTCTATCGGCTGATTCAGCTGTGTCGGTCCGGGTGGCCGCCAAAACGGAGGAATCGTCCGCCGACTCATGGCCGGAAGCTTCACTGGCCCAGGCCCCGGGATCTTCGTCGAATTTCAGAGGATCATCCATGACCCATTGCGTACCGTCATGGCGGTACCAGCGACCGGATTTGCCGCCAATCATCCAATAGTGGCCCTGATCGTCCACGATCATCAATCTTTTCAGGGATTCCTTGAGATCGCTGACGGAGATTTCACCGGCATCCAACCGGGCCTTCAGCTCCTGGTATTGCGTAGACGCCCGCGTGAATTTTTCCGTGGTCATGGTTCTCCTCCGAGGATTTGAGTCCGCATGGCGCCGGCCATGTACAGGGAACCGGTGATCACAATGGTGTGACCAAAGGTTCTCGCCATGTCAAGGGCGCGCGCATAGTTGTGTTCGATAATCGGATGCGTATGTTCCGGAAAGCAGACGGCCGCCTGTTCAGCGGGTAAAGCTCTCCGGGATACGGGTTCCGTTATGATGACCCGTTCCGCGTATGGCGCGATCATGGCGGCCATGCGGCGGAAAGGCTTGTCCCTGAGTACCCCGAATATAATCGTAAGGCCATTTATGTTCCGTTCCGATAAAAATCGGGTAAGCGCCCGGGTTCCCTCGAGATTGTGGCCGCCGTCAAGATAAATGGAGGGATTCCCGGGAATGTGCTCGATACGACCGGAAACACTTGTGTCGGATATAGCTCCCGATACGGCGGCGGGGGATGGAACGGCTTCGGGATAATGGTACAGCTCCGCGATACGGATCGCCATGGCGGCATTGCGGGCTTGATGGATGCCGTTCATGCGTACCTGGTATGTATACTCCGCCAGGGGAGAGCGGTAAACACATGCATACCCCTGGCCGGAGGGAACGGCTTCAAGGTCCGACCTGCCGGGGGCAACGAGATGAAAGGGAGCGCCTTTTTCCCTGCAGGCGTTCTCAATGACTCTGCGGGCGACGCTGCGGGGAGGGCATCCACAAACCAGGGGAACTCCGGGCTTGATGATTCCGGCTTTTTCCCGGGCGATGTCACGGATTCCGGGGCCCAGGGTCTTGGTGTGGTCTCTGGAAATATTGGTTATGGCGGTCACCAGAGGCTCGAGAGAAGTCGTCGCGTCCAGGCGTCCTCCAAGGCCCACTTCCATAACCGCGGCGCGAATCCCCCGGGTGTGAAAATGGTGGATCGCCGTCAGAAAAACATGCTCGAAATAAGTTGGCATGTTGGCGACATCCCCCCGGCGCACCAGCTCGGTGGCAATCGTCTTCACCGCTTCCAGGGAAGCGGCGAATTCAGCTTGGCTGATTTGGGCGCCGTCGACCATGATGCGTTCTCGGATCGTCTGCAGATGAGGGGATGTGAACAGACCTGTACGGTATCCGCAAGCCCTAAGGATGGCCGCGGTAAAATGGCTGGTCGAGCCTTTTCCGTTGGTTCCGGCCACCTGGATGAAATGGATGGGGGACAGGTCGAAAGGCAAATGGCGGATCAAGTTGCGAATATTATCCAACTCCAGCTTGGCTCCCTGATCGCGGACAGAGTCCAAGTAGAGCAGTGCGTCTGAGTATGTCATGAAACGGGAGATCCGGCCGGGATGTTAGTCGGCGTTCTCCTCATCTTCAAATTCATTGGGTGCATCAAGGATCACGGCCGCGCCGTCGTAGATCTGGCGGACGGCTTTTTTCTGTTCCTGGAGTTCACTGATCAATTGCTTGACCCGGGCCAGTTCCTCTTCCACTTTGGCATCGATTATCTCGATCTTCTTTTTGGCTTCCCTCAGTGTGGATTCATAAAAGGATTTGTCTTCGGGTTTCAGGTCTGGCATCTTTTTCTCCTTATTTTTTTATGGTTATGGATTTGGTTTGCCATATCTTGACCTTTTTGCCCTGTTTCGTCGCCGGGCGGTAGGTCCAGTTCGATACGGTTCTGGCGATCTGCATGTCGATATCCGGGACACCGGAACGGCGGATGAATTTGATTCGTTCCACTTTGCCGTTGTGGTCCACCAGGAAACTGATGATTACGTTCTTCGTACCCTTCAACTGGCGCAGGTTGCGTCCGCTGAGTTTGGGAAACGGAGTTGACATGGCTACGGGCATGGTATCCACACTGGTGGCAAGCTGTCCTTCCCGTACCACTTCTTTTGGTGGCGGTGGCGGCGTTTCAGCGGGAGTCGTCGGTTGTTCGGTTTCCGTGGTCGCGGGTTCCGGGGAAGGCTCAGTTGATTCCGACTCGGTTTTCGTTTCAACCGGAGTGTCGTCGGCGGGTTTTTCCGCAGTGGTTTCTTGCGGTTCGGAGTCCTGCGGGGATTTCTTTTTTTCCGCCGGCGGGGGTGGAGGGGCGATCTGAGCACGCCGGGTCTCAGGTTTCTCTTTTTTTACGGACGTCTCGACGGGCTTGCTCCGGGGCGGAGTGGGTGTCGCGGCGGCGGGTTTGGTCTCCTTCACACTGCTCTTGGGTGGCTCGGCGGCGACGGCTTCGGTTTCGTTCGTTTGGGATGTGTCGGATTCCGAAATATTTCCGGCATCTTGTTCGGGAGTCGTTTCATTCTGGGTTTCAGGCTGGCCCGGGAGGGGATCTTCAGCCTGTTCCCGGGTTTCTGAAACCGCCGCCGGCGGGGTGATGGGTTCCGGTTTGGCCGTGCGGTTCATCATGATAAAGACCACCCCCGCGGCGACGGCGGCGAGGGCCAGGATGATCAAAAGAAACGTGCGGCTGCGACGGCCGCTGCTGCGGTCCAGGGCGGCCAGTTCGTCATCAATGCGAATGCTGTTCCCCGCGTCCTCCGGGATTTTGGGGGGGTCTTCGTCGAGGCTTATCTCGAAAGTAGGGCGTGGCGCCTCCGGGATTTCCGGAGGAACGACCGGCCCGGGTTCAGGTTCTCTGAAACCGGAATCCCGCAGGGAGGCTTCCATTTCGGGTTCCGATGGAAAAGGCTCTTCCGTTGGAGGTTCCGGTTCCACCGGAGGGATAGGATGGGGTGATACCGGGGCCGAAACCAGGGGGTCCTGCATTTCCATGTTCTCCGGCTGGAGGGGGGGGCGATCCTCTTCATTGCCTTCCGGAGGCTCCATGGTTTCCGGTTCCAAGGGCGGAATCCGGGAGATCTCTTCTTCGCCTTCCAGGGGCAGGAACTCGATTTCCGGTTCTTCCAGGGACAAGGGTTCGTCTTCCTGCTCGGAAGGCGCCGGGGGCGGTTCTTCCGGCCGGGTGGTTTCAATGTGGAACGCCTGGGGTTCTTCGATTTCCTCTTCCTGGGGATCACTGGGCTTCTGTGGCAGCCGCTGGATGCTGTAGGGGAGGGGTTTCAAAGCGATCTTAACATTTTCCCCGGCCATATCTTCTTCGAAAAGGTCATTCATGAAATGAGCCAGGTGCAGGTAGCCGGGAATGTGGTCGTACCGGGAAAGCAGATAGGATTCAAGATCGGACAGCATGTCGGACCCCGACTGGTAGCGTTCATCCCGGTTCAGGCTCAAGGATTTGAGCAGAATGCGCTCCAATTCCGGATCCATCACGATGGCGTCTTTGGAGGGCGGCGTGAATTGGCCCTGCTGAACCCGCTTGAGCACTTTCATCTCCGAAGCTTCCATGAAAAGCTTGCGGCCGGTGAGAAGTTCGTAGAGGATAATCCCCACGGAGTAAAGATCCGAGCGGTGGTCGATGTCTCTATCAGCCCGGGCCTGTTCGGGAGACATGTACAGAAGTTTGCCTTTCAGAGCACCCGAAAGGGTTTGATGAACCTTGATCGTCGCCTTGGAGACACCGAAATCGGTCAGTTTTACTTCTCCACCGTAGGAGATCATGATGTTGGGCGGAGAGATATCGCGGTGTACGATGTCCAGATTCTGTCCACGGCTGTCTTTGGCCGAGTGGGCGTAGCTGAGGGCCTCCAATACTTTTATGGTAAGGAATACCGCCAATTCTTCCGGGAGATCCCGATCCCGACCGGCCAGGCGTTTCAGGATAACCCGCAGGTCTTTGCCCTGCACATATTCCATGGCGATGAAATAGTAGTCGTCCTTTTTGCCCAGGTCATATATCTGTACGATATTGGGATGGGTAAGCTCGGCGGCGATCTTTGCCTCATCCACGAACATTTCGATGTACTTGTCATCCTGGCCGTAGCCGGAAAGAATTTTCTTTATGGCCAGAACTTTCTCGAATCCCTTGACACCTTTTTTTTTGGCTTTATAGATCTCGGCCATTCCGCCCCGGGCGATCAGGCCGAGTATGTCGTAGTCTCCCAGTTCACTGGAGGATGTGTCGGCCTTTGGCGGTTTTTCCGGAGGGACCGGCATCTCCTGGGTTCGGAAATCCGGAGTTACCGGTGGAGCCGGGGGTGCGGGAGGGGCCTTTTTTTTCTTTTTGTCCAGACCCAGCCCGGACAGGGTATCCTCGAACTTTTTCGAAAAGTCATCTTCGATCTTTTTGAAACGCTGGGTATCCGGAGCTTTTTCGGTTTTCTTGGAGAGCAGGTTGTTCAGGCTGGCGTCGATATCGTCGGAGGTTATGGCCTTGAATGAAGAAGCCCTGGATTGTGGGGGCGGCGAGGGCATTTCAGTGGTTTTCGGAGAAACCGGGATCAAGTCCGCGTCGGTCAGGTCAAGGACACCGTCATCCTCGTTTGCTTTTTTCCGTTCCTCCCGGGGAGGGCTCGGGGCCGGCGGGGGAGATGCAGGTTTCGGCGGAGTCGCATCGTTTCCTTGAGGGGCTTCGGATTCCACCTTCTCGATGATATCTCCAAACAGGTCGTCGGAGCTGAAACGGTTGCCCTCGGTCTGGGGCTGATCGGAGACGGAGGGGATCTTGGACGTGTCCGCCGCGGGGAACTCCATGGTGGCAGCGGCTTCTCCTGCGCCTCCGACAGCGGGATCCATGTTCAGAAGCTCCATGGCCCGGTTGCGCAGAAGCTCAGCCTTCAAGGGTTTTTGAAAGAAATCGTCGGCATTGTATTGGGTGATGACCTGGCGCTTGTATTCAATCTCCTTGTAAATTCCGCTGATGATAATAATGCGGGTATCCGGGTATTGCTCATGGATAAATTGCGAGAGGTTGAAGCCGTGGAACTTGGGCAACATGGCGGCGGTGATGACCAGGTCGTAGGCGTTCCGCGCCAAGGTGTCCCTGGCCTTCTGGCCTTCATCCACCACGGTAAGGTCAAAAGTAGATGGAGGGAAAGCATCCCGAATCAGCTCCACCGTCTGTGCGTCGTATTCAACCACCAGGATCCGTTTCTTCATCTTCATTTCTCCAGCTTTGGCCTTATTATACCCTCATTCATATCTGAATGAAAACCACTCGCGACCATTTTCATGTCCCGTCATATGCAGCGGATCCTCCGACGGGCGCCGTAACCTTTTATCCCGCTGATCACATCCGATGACAAGTAAAACGGTCAACCATCAAAGTCGGGGTGGTGCTGGCGGAGTATCATTAATTTTCCGCGCACCTTGATGCCCATGGGCATCAAGATCACCAGGAGAAGGGCGGAGACCAGAAAGATGAACCAAGTCCGGGAAAACGGAACGCCCAGCCAGGTTAATGCCAGACCCAGCAGGGGAATGGTTTCAGTAGCCGAAATAAGGATGATGTCGATGGTGTTCCACTTGCGTAAGACGTCCGCGACCGTCATTTCCTCTTTGATGATGCGCGATGAATAATACACGGTTTTGCGCACCGCCAGAATGGCGACCATGATCAGGATAATCACCAGCACAACGATACCGAAAAGGGTTTCCAGGGTACGGGCGGACATGGAGGGCTCGGTGGAGACGAAACGGGAGAGCAGGGTACATACGGCTACCGTCGCCAGGGACAGAAGACCCGCCATGATACCCGGGCGGGTGTGTTTGCGTATGGCCATCCGTTCTTCGCGATCTCTCTCAAACTCAGTGGTCATGGCTCGGTTTTATCACTCCCCATCGGGGATGTCAAGCTTGTCGGCCGGGGTGGGGGAATACCATGGAAGGGTCGGGAAAAAGAGAGGGATCGTGACGGAGGATTTCCGGATCTCCCGCCCAGATGACCAGGCCGCCGGGTGCGGTCAGATTGAGAAGGGGAATGTCGGCCAGACTATCTCCGGCGCTGACCAGGGGGGGGGTATCGCCAAGTTCCCGTGCATAGAGTCGGGGTTTCCCAGTGCCGTAGGGGACCGGTTCCGAGAGCTCCGGGGTCAGGATTTCAGCGCCGGCTTCATCGACGCGGGTGAGGGCTCTGATTCCCCAGGCCCGTTGCGGGAATATCCCGAAAAATTCCGCCGCGACGGTACGTACGGAAATATGGTTGCTGGCGGATATGATGAAAGTCTCGAAGCCCATGCGGTCAAGGCGCTGGAGTAAACTCTTCATCAACGGGTCAATCCGGGGTACCGGGATCCTGACTCCGTCGGCTTCCAGCCATTCGCCGGGGCTGTTCATGACTTCCCTGGTTGTCTGCCGGATAAAGGACGCTTTCAGGCCGGCCATGGCGGTCACGCAACGGCAATACGCTTCCCGGCGGTCGCCGGTCTCCCGCATTTGGATATATTGGGGCCAGGAAAGAGGCAGGGGTTCGGTAATTCCCGGGATCGCGCCTGCCAGGGAAAGGCCGCGCAGGCGGGTAAAAACCGCTTCGCCTACGTCATGGATCAGGAGGGTATTGTCCAGGTCGAAAACCGCGATCCGAGGAGATGGTTCCCGGGTGGACTCCAGGGCCGCCAGCCTTTCTTCCCAATCTCCGGGAAGCGTTTGCGGCGAATTTGAGGATTTGTCGGTGCTCATGGGTTGGACAGCCGCTTTAATTCGAGTCCATTGTGGAGGCTTTCAGGTCGCGGCGCCACTGCCGGGAATGCTTTTTCATAGGAGCCGGCTTGATGGTGGAGTCATTCGCAAGATTGCGGTAGGTCTCGATTACCGCCGCATTCACCCGGTCCCAATGGCGGGAACGTACCCAATTGAGTCCTCGGGAACGCAGGCGCTCCTTCATGGCGGGATTAAGAATCAGGCTGCGGCAGGCGCGAAAGAAAGCCCCGCTGTCACCGGCGGGACAAACCATGCCCGCTCCCGAGGTAGTTGCGATTTCCTGGCATCCCCCCTGATCGGAGACCAGGGCGGGTAATCCCGAGGCCAGGGCTTCCTGGATTACGTTGCCGAAGGTTTCCGTAGTTGAGGGGAAGAGAAAGATATCGCTGCTGGCGTATACCCGGGACAAATCTTCTCCGGAAAGGTATCCTGGAAAAACCGCTTCGGGCATGCGCTCTTCCAGTACATCCCGGATCGGGCCGTCACCGGCCAGGACGAAACGTACCCGTGACAGGAGGCCCTGTTCAGCGAACTTCTCGTACACTTGCATGAAAATTTCCAGGTCTTTGTACCAGACGAACCTACCGGCATAGAGAATGACCAGGCGGTCTTCGGCTTTCCATGAAGCGCGGAGTTTGCGGCAGCGGAAACCGGGATTGAAATGATCCAGATGGATGCCCCGGGACCAGATATCCACGTTGCGGATACCGTGGGTTCTCAGTATCCGGGCCATTTCCTCGGTGGGAGCGAGTACCGCATCGGTGCCGTTGTACAGCCATTGCAGGTATTTCCAGGATTGATTCTCGAACATTCCCAGACGGTAGGACTTGAGGTAGGAGACAAAATCCGTATGAAATGAACTCATTACCGGGATGCCGCGCCTGCGGGCATAACGGCGGAAGTGTATGCCCATCAGATCGGGAACCGTGATATGGATGACGTCGGGAGCGAATTCGTCGAGATCCCGGTCAAGCCGGGGGGTGGGGAGGGAGATGCGGTAGTCCGGGTAGAGGATCAATGGAATCGACGGCACTTTGAAAAGGGAGAGTCCCCGGCGGGCCTGTTTCGTGAAGCTGTAGGACCAGATCGCGGTTTCGATCCCCTCCCTGAGTAGAGAGTCGGTCAACTCATATAAGGTTCGCGTAGCTCCATCCTGATTGCGGCGATAGGTGCCGCTGTAGATAGCGATTTTCATCTAACTCCCTCGCAGACTATACCACAATAGCCCAAATATATGAATGCAATGTTAAGAGGGGGTTTGATTATGGTGAAAGGTGCCGAACAGCCTAATCCACCAGGGCCAGGATGCCCGTAAATCCGAGGTGAAACAGAATCGATCCCAGGATGCATCCGGCGACAATCACCAGGAAAGCCTTGCGGCGACCCATTTCCAATGAAGTGGCCAGGATACTTCCCGACAGGGCGCCGCCGGCATAGGGGAGCGCCGCCACCAGGAATACTCCCAATGCGCCATACCGTCTCAACCGTTCCCACCGGGGTTTCTCCCGGGGAATGGATTCCACGGGTCTGCGCCGCAGGCGGGCGCGGATCTTTTTCAGCCAGAGGATAACCGCGTCCAGGCTATGCAGGAGAAAAATCGTCTGGATCATGTCGGAAACCACCACGATGGTGGTGATCTTGATCAAGCTGAAATGGATCAGCAGCCCATAGGGGTAAGAGCCCCTGCGGCCAAGGGTGTATTGCACCCCGATGAACGACAGGATCTTGCCTATCTCTCTGATTAACGTTGCCGGCGACGTCATGTGGCGTTATTCATCCGGGTTACTCGCGGATATCTTTTGTTTTTTCCTGAAGTCCGAGCCATTGCATCACAGGAGAATCAACTTCCGGTTAAGATTGACAGGGATACCGCCGTGTGCTACGCTGATTCCCGCCGTTTCCGAGGCCCTCTTACGCATAGAAGGAAAAGCTCCATGCTCTTTATCTGGATTGTGGTTGCCTTTATTGCTTACACATTTGTCGCCAATGTGCTCAGTTATCGCATATTGAAGAATCGTATTCTGCGCCGCCGCCGCTGGGATCTCAATATCTGCTGCGGCCGTACCGACGGCGGCGGCATCAACGCCGACATCCATCGCCATGAGGAATTGCCCAACTTCGTTCTCGTGAAAGACGTCGTAAAGCTGCCGTTCCGGGACGGGCAGTTCGGTCATGTGCTCTCGTCCCATACCATTGAACACGTGGATTCGCCGCGGGCTTTCTACCGGGAACTCCAGCGGGTCGGCGAATCGGTAACCCTGGTGGTTCCACCTCTCTGGGATATCAGTGCCGCTCTCAATCTGTTTGAACACCGGCACATATTTCTGACGCTCCGCAAGGTCCACACGACTTTGCCGGCGTATGTGCGTCTGCCCGGCGCTTCCTGGGTACAGAAACGCCTGGGGCAGCGCATTCACGCCTGAATGGGTCAGACTTCCAGAATAACCGAGGCTGAGGGCTCGAGTACCTGGAAAGCGAACGATTCCGTGATGAACAGCTTCACCATTTCACCATCGTAAGCGCGGTAGCCGATGGACAAATCCTGTCCAAGGGTGAAATGGAAGTCGCCTCCCCTTCCGGAAAGCAGCAGGCCGCCATTGATCACCGGGCTCCAGGAAATGGAGCCGCCCAACAGCTGGCCGACTCTTTGATTCAAGGGGAAACCCCGTTGATCGCCCTGTTGCAGCAGCTGGAACGGTTTGGTGCCGAGGACCAGGTGGTAGGGTCCGCCGATGCCTTCCTGCTGCAGAGTCAGGATAGCGGTTTCAATACATTCCATGTACCCGTCGGGCAAGGAATCGCATTTCACCGGGGGATGGGGAGAGCTGGGAATGATGCCGCTGATCCCGGCGGCTTCCAATCCGTGATATATCGCGGTCTCTTCAAAATGGGCCGCCTGGCGGCAGGCGGTTTCCAATGGGGCCAGGTCGGGATTGCGTACCCCCCTCTGTAGGTGTTCCAGCTCGTTCATGGAAAGGGTGAAATCCACCTGCAGTTCCAGAAGGGGCTGGACCTGCCGCAAGCCCCAGCGGATGCCGCTGATGGGCTCGTCCACATGGTCCAGGTTTATTCTTCCGAGGTTGACCGCGCTTTTTCCCCATCCGAACGGTCCATCCAGGTCCACCAGGCCGCGGGCCGACAGATTGCCCTTCAAGGTGATCCTGGCCTGCTCGTCGATTTCATTCCAGGCCAGTTGCCCCAGCGGGGCCAGATCGCGTTTTAAAATATCGCTCATGGTTATTTTCCTCCTTTCAGGCCGCCGATGCCCAGGCTTCCCGCGGCTGGTTCGTTCTCCGGGGTGGAGTTTTCATCGTCCCCGGCATCGTTGCCCTCTTCAATCCGGGTGATGGGGGCGGTCTGGAAGAGGTAGGTCCGCAACTCCTCGTCGAATTCCGGAATGCGGCGACGCAACCATTCCAGCGCCATGGCGGCGTGTTCTATCTCTTCGTTGCGGTTATGGATCAATACGCTTTTCAATTCATTGTCATTGGTTACATCGGCGCGTTGATTGTACCAGTCCACGGCCTCAAGCTCCTCGCATAGACTTGCCAGGGCCCGGTGGATGTCCTGGGCTTCCGGGGAAAGGCCGGATTCATGATAGACAGTGCTCATAATCCCCTCCTATTGTTGGTTATATGATTTTATTCTAGCAAACCAGGAAAACTCCCGCAATTGAAAAGTGCTTAATACAACCGGGAATTCCGGGATTCCCGCCAGTCCCGGAACAACCGCAGACAGGTTTCCCGATCCAGGGAGATACGTTCCGCCGGAGAAACTCCGGGTTTCTCCCGGATCCAGTCGTAGATCATCCGGTCCGAAAAACCGATATCCGCCGCGTCGTCACGGGTGCAACCGAAATAGAGGCGGGGGATCCGGGCCCAGGCCACGGCTCCCAGGCACATGGGGCAGGGTTCGCAGGTGGTGTACAGTTCACAGTCATCCAGGTGAAACCGTTTCAGGATCCCCGCGGCCCGGCGGATGGCCAGGACTTCGGCGTGGGCCGTGGGATCCCTGGTTGCCAGCACTTCATTGTGAGCCCGGGCGACAACACTTCCACGGCGCACGATCAGGGCGCCGAAGGGCCCGCCGTCTCCTTTGGCGATTCCCGTACGCGCTTCTTCAGCGGCCATGCGCATGAACGCAATCACCGGGGTTGCGGTCATGCGTCGCCTCTTCCGGCGGCGCGGCGGATCCCTTGGGACGGTCCCAGGAGGATCACGATATCGCCGATACGGAATATCTCTTCGGGCCCCGGGTTGAAGTGCATCCCCGAATCCCTGCGGATCGCCACGACCATGGCTTCGTGATCTTCCCGCAGCCTTGACAAGCGTACGGATTTGCCGTTCAGGTCGGATTCGGCGTCTATGGTGATCTCCTCCAGGGCGAGGTTGAGCATGGTCGGCTGGGAGAGAACGTCCATGAGGTCGACCACGTTGGGGCGCATCACGCTGTTGACGATGCGCTTGGATGAGAGCAGATTGGGGGCGATGACCCGGTGGGCGCCGATGCGGCGAAGTTTTTTTTCATTATGGGCGTCCAGGGCCCGGGCGATGCGGGTCAGGCCCGGGTTCATTTCCCGAACGGTAAGCACGGCGAAAACATTGTCCGCGTCCGAGGAAAGAAGGGATATAAAAGCCCGGGCCCGGCGAATGCCGCATTGTTCGAGCACTTCTTCGCGGGTGGCGTCGGCCTTGAGTACCCGGACTCCACTCTCCTCCGCCAGGGCGAAGCGGTGCTCATCCAGTTCGATCACCATGCATTCAAGACCCTGCTCGGTGAGTTCCCGCACAACGATTTCTCCCATGCGGCCGTAACCGGCGACAACAATATGGTTTTTCATGTTCAAAAGGGCTTTCATGCGCCTTCTCCCTAGAATGCTGCGGAGTCGACCTTCAACGCTTTGTTCCACCACCGTCGTGGCAATGGTGAACACCAGGCCCAGGCCGCTGAGGATCACGAAAATGGTAAACAGCTTGCCGCCCTGGGAGAGAGGGAAGACTTCGCGGTAACCCACGGTGGTGATGCTGATCAGGGTCATGTACACCGCGTCCGCGGTTCCGGCACCCTCGATAAGAATGTAACCCACGGTGTCGATGGCCAGCAGGACCAGCAGCATGGCGGCCAGAATCATTACCCTTGAGGACTTCCGCATCGTGGCTCTATTTTATCAGAATGAAAGAGTCGGGGAAAGGTGGAGTTGAAAGAGTATGCCCGGGAGGCTTCGGTGTTTCAGAAGTGCCCGCCGGTCACGGCTCCTTCGACGGCCGCCCAGTCTATGTAGTTCCTGGGAAAGGACAACTCCCATGTCGGCAGGGCCGCCGCCATGTCACAGATCAGGTCAAAAGCCTTTTGTTTCAGTGTATGCGGCAACATGGACAGGGTATGACCGATTTCCCGCCAGATAAATGAAATGATTTCGCGGCCGGGCATCGGTTCCAGCCTGAACCGATCGGACTTTTTCAATATAAACACGCCGGCCGGGGGAACGCCCGGCCGGGCATCGGTATAACGTCCCCAGGGAGTGCCGAATACACGGAAGCCTTCTTCCATGCGGCGAACAATGACCTGGTCGTCTCCGAGGATGATCCCTGAAGGTGTCAACAGGGAAGCCGTGGTTTTACCGCCCTCATCTGGCGCGAGGAAAACCAGGCTCTTTCCCCGGTGTACCACGGCCGCCGCGTGAAGCTGGCAGGCATTGAAACCGGGGAGGAAAGGCGCCAGCAGGGCTGCCGATACCATGTGGTCTCGGGCGATACGGGCTCCCGCGGGGGAAAAGAACATGTCGGCCCTCCGTCCATTCAAGTCAAGTATCCCGACGGAATCGCGATGGCGTTCCAACAGCACCCGGTCCGATTCTCCTCCGGCTTCCTTGATTCGCCGCAGCACTTGATTTGTCTTGAAGAGCGGGGAATCTCCCCCGGCATGCACGCTACGGAGGACCGCGTCATTCTGGCTCGCTTTATTCCGTGAACCTGAACTGTTCGCCCGGATGATCCGGAAGTTCCAGAAGATATCCCGGTGGCACGGAGATGTGCGGAAGGGGATATACCGCTGGTGATGGAGCAGATTCAATTCGGGAAACGAATCCGCCTGAACCACCAGGCCTCCGATGCCAAGGAATTCAGACGCGGAATTCATACATACTTTATGAGATAACCTAATCGGCCACCGATCCCGCGAGGCAACCCGTAGCACCCGGAAACAATCCGGCATCGCAGGCGGAGGAAGAAGGATTGAAACCGTAGCTGCAGGCTCCGGAAGAAGGCGCCGGACCGGTCAGGCACCAGCCCATGGGTTGCGAAGGCGGTGTGTATGCGTCACCGACGGTGCATGAGGCCTCAGAGGTATCCTGGCCGCAGGCGATCTGGATCTCAGGAGATGAAATGTCTAGGATTCTCGGCGGTTCATATTTCCTTTTTTTGTTTTCCTGTTGCATGTGCGCTCAGTCTTTTCGCTGATAATTATACCAATATGCAATAAGTAGTTCAACAAAGCTACCTTCACT
>Ga0272441_10000914_pt1 | contig 64381 bp, 57 predicted proteins | sample SSMProp6N_FD_193582 | JGI IMG/M metagenome (GOLD analysis project Ga0272441, IMG submission 193582) | Marine sediment archaeal communities from Little Sippewissett salt marsh, Falmouth, MA, United States - SSM-Prop-6N | ecosystem: Environmental > Aquatic > Marine > Wetlands > Sediment ... | reverse complement strand
CGCGATACTCAAATCTTTCCAACACCGGTATGGGCAACTTGTGCTGCAATCTGACAGATTGTCTAAATGAAAACGCGGTCGCCTTCTGAGACAGCCTCTGAAGCCGGGCGCAAAGAGGAGCCGGCTCAAAGCCGGCTAAGTCTTAGCAGGTTGCGCACTCGCAGAATGTAGTTTAAGTTTGGTCATGTAGCCTGTGAAATATGCAGGTCAGGTGAATCGGGAGGGCGTGATGAGAGCGACTTTTGCTTTGGTTTTGGCGCTTTTTTTGTTTAGTTTTTCTGCGGGGGCGGTCAAGAAGATCGAGCCGGTTTCGCCGGAAGAGACGAAGGCGATTCTGGATCGGGAGATCCAGCGCACGCAGCCCGATTATGTCGTCTACCGGCCGAGAAGCGTCGATGGTTCGACGTTTGACACGGGCAACGAGCACTTTCTGGTGTTCGACGGGCCGGACGGCTCTTTGATGTGCGTGTGGACGCAGAGCAGCTATGAGGGCGCGGGCGATCACCGCATCATGTTCTCGAGGTCGGAAGACGAGGGCAAGACGTGGGCCGAGCCGTTGCGGGTGGCGGGCCCGGCGAAACCGGGCGACGGGCACATGGCGAGCTGGGGGTTTCCGCTGGTGTCGAAATCGGGGCGCATCTACGCGATCTGGAACCAGTACCAGGGGATCGACGACGTGGTCCACCAGCACACGGGCACGATGGACGGGTGCTACTCCGATGATATGGGGAAGACATGGTCATCGCCGCAAACGATCCCGATGCCGCGCAGCGCATACGACCATCCCGACCCGAACGTGCCGTCGAACTGGATTGTTTGGCAGAAACCGATCCGCGACCTCGACGGGAAACCGTTCACGGGCTTTTCGCGCTGGGTGAGCAAGGCGGTGCGGACGCCGCCGCATGTGAATTCGTGGACGGCGTGGGAGACGGTGGTCCAGTTCATGCGGTTCGAGAACATCGACGAGAATCCCGAGGTCAAAGACATCGAGATCACGTGGTCGCCGGACGACGAGGCGCTTCGCGTGCCGCACTACGGCAACCCGGTCTTAAGTATTGCGCAGGAACCAAGCCTGGTGCGCCTGCTGGACGAGCGGCTGTTCTGCACGATGCGGACGATGTCGGGTTGCATCTGGTACAGCGTGTCGAGCGACGACGGGCGGAGCTGGCAATCGCCGCGGCCGTTGTTGCGTCGCGACCACGGGCTGCCGATCCTGGAGCCGCTATGCTGCTGCCCCATTTACGAGTACGGCGAGGGCCGGTACGTGTTGTTGCACCATAACAACGACGGGCGGTTCGAAGGCTGCAAACCCGAGGAGACCGGCAAGAACCGGCGGCCGGCGTTCATCGCGCTGGGCGAGTTCCGGCCCGGGGCGGATCAGCCGATCTGGTTTAGCGAATCGAAACAGTTGATGGACAACGACGGCGTGGGCATCGGGCCGCTGAACCGGATCGACCTCGGCGTGTATCCCAGCGTGACGAACCGCAACGGCAACTTCGTGCTGTGGCACCCCGACCGCAAATTCTTCCTGCTCGGCAAGAAAATTGCTGAGGAGTGGCTGCGAGAGCTAGCGGCGCCGGAAATGTATCCCGGTGCCAGCGCCGTAGCAAATCGAGAACCTTAAGCGGGATCACTTCTGTTTCTTTAGCGTGACGTGAACCACGCCGACTTCGCCGGGGTCGAGGGAAGCGGTCAAGCCGTCCGCCGCATTATTCCATTTGAACCGGCCGAACTGGGGCGAAAACCGGAGGATGGCCTCGTTTTTGAACCGGATGACGCACTCGTTTGCCTGAAGCGGTTTTGCAGCGGTTTGGCCGGGCAGCGACGGGGCGTTGTTGTTGATGGCACCGATGACCCACCCGTCGTCCACACGGTTCAGGATGATCTGGAAGTTGTCGGGAATTTCAATTGGCGTGAACGCCTCGGCGAGCGTCCGCAACAAGGCCTGGGCGACCGGCAACAGGTGACGGGTTGCGTCCGTGAAACCTTCGGCGGCGCCGATAATAACAAGCCCGCGGCCCATCGGCCGCCACGCGACCAGCGGGTCGCCCGCGTCGGTCCAGGCGAGCGTATGCGCATCCCGAACTTTCATCACGCGGTATGGGAATGGGGCGTCGACGGGCGCGGTTGCTGCAAGGGCGGTTTGCACCTGGGTGCCAACGGCCGTCTGGCGCGTGAACTCGACGCCGCTGACGCTCCTGCGCAACTTCCCGGCCAGCCCGGCGTCCGCCACGAGGATACCGCCGTCTTCGACGTACCTCGCCAGGGCCTTCCTCCCGGCTTTTTTAAGGTCGAAGTCTCCCAGCGGCCACACCACCGGGTACTGTTTGAGTTTTTCCGAGCCGGGTACGCCCGGGAAGAGGTCAAAAATGTCGCCGTACGGCCCGCTGGCGATGGAGCCGGCCAGCGAGTCCCGGCCATCGGCCCGGCCGTACGCGTGGCGCATGGCGGCTTCGACTGCTTCGTTGCCGGTTGCAACGGCGCCAGCCGTTTCGGGCCGCCAGCTTTGGCGGGCCGGGAGCATGAAAGCAATAGGCGTGTAAGGCACGCCGCGTTTGCCGCCGTACCAGAACGCGCCCTTTGTTGCAGGCTCGCACGTGCGGTCGACGAAGACTGCGCCGCTGAGATAGGCGGCGGTTTGCAGCCGGAGGCCCGGCATCGGCGGCTCGCCCGGCCGCTGTGCGCCGTCGAACGGTTCACCGTTCTGGGTACAGATATTGACGCCCCAGGGTTCGCCGCCCTTTATGCGCGACATACCCCGCAGGAAGGCGAAATTGAGTGCAGCGTACCGACCGAGCCCGCCAACGCTGCCGAACGGCGCCTTGGCCGCCCTGGCCAAGACTGCTTGCTTGTTCGATCCCGGCGGACCTTGGCCGGACGCGGTGGAGGCGGCCGGCCCCGCGGGCTCTTGCGGCCCGAGTTCGGCTAGATCCCAATAGGATTTCCCCGCCACCACGGGCAGCCGCCATTGGGGGGGCGTGCTGAAAGCTTCCGCGCGGCCGGCGACGGCTTGCAGGAACTCTTCAATCGGGCTCAGCCTCACGAGACGCACGGGCCGGGGCGTTATGTGCAGATCTGAAGACGACGCTAAAAGCTTGCCCGATTCGTCATAAAGCTTCAGGTCGAGCGTAACGGGTTCGCTGCTCGTTTGCACGAACGGGACGTACAGGCCTTCGCCGCCAATCGGTTTACAGGTCGCGCCGACGATTTCGCCTTCGCGCCGGACTACTGCGCTGGCGAAGTTGGTCTTGCGGGTAAGACGGGCCTGAACGAACACTCCACCATACGGTGAGTGTTCGAGAAAATCGCGGCTTATCACCGAGCCGACACGAATCGAGCGGCGGGCGTGTTTTTCAGCCGGCGCCGGCGTTGTTGAACGGCGGCTTTCGAAACCCGCGAAACCGTTGTACGCGGGGTTTGCGGCGGGATGCGCCCAACCGCGTGCAGCCCTGGTTTTATGGCATACGACGCTGCCGCTCTCGGTCACGCTGATTAACTCGAGCCGGAAATCGTAATCGATGTCTGCCAGGATCATGCCTTGTGAAGCCACGCCCGGCAGTGGCAATCGTTCCTCGACGGTTCCGTCGAGCGCCGCGACAACCACGGCGCCGGCGGCGGTTGCGGCGAGGATTTCAAACTCGCCGTCATCATCGACATCCGCGCATAGTGGCGGCGGCACGTAACGGCCGGCCGGCAGCGCGCCGCGGGCAACCACGTTGCCGAGCACATCCAGCGCGGCCGTGGCCCCCTGCTCGCACACCACTACCAGCAGGCGCCCGCCGTCTTCCTGCTCGACAACCGCGGGCGTTCCCGCATCGCCCCGGCCCACCCGCATTTTCCAGGACAGCGTCCCGTCGTCCGCACGCAGCGCGTAAACGGTCCCCTCGCTGTCGGTCACGATCACCAGCGGCGGGATCAGCCCTTCGCCCTGCAACACGAGCGGGCGCCGGTGCGGGCCGGGTTTGAATTTCCCGGGAGGCAACTGGCTCCTCCACAACGGCCTGCCGTCTCCGGTGAGCCCGTGCATGGCGCCGTCCTCGGATACGAGAAAGACGCCGCACGAGTCTTTAAACACGCGTGCGGCCGCGATGCCGCCCGCCAGCGTGTGGCCGGCGTGATACTGCCACTGCGGCACCATCCTCCGGTTGTAAGCGCACACGGCGCCGTGATTGTTGGCGCGCAGCACCTCGGGCAACCGGTCGCCGTTGATGTCGGCGAACGCGAGGCCATTGACGCCATTTTCGGGGGGCAAGCCGTCAGCCTCGATGATGTAGCTTTCGGGCCGCAACCGGTTGAGCAGGACAAGATGGCCTCCGGTTTCTTCAAACAAGAGCTGGTCGAGCACCGGGCTGCACGCAATTCCTGCAACGACGCGGCGCGGCCGTTGGAACGTGGCGGCGAGTTCGCCATCGGCTTTTAAGACGTGTATTTTGTCGCTGAGCCTGCTCGACAGGTAGATGCAGCGGCCGGGCTCGCCGTCGAAATTCATCACGACGGGCAGGTGAGGCAGCGGGCAGCCCGTGTCGTACTGCCAAAGCTCCTCCAAACCAACCGCTGGCGCCGCCAACAGGAAAATCAGGACATATGTAAGTCGCACAACACCCTCCCCAACGTCACATACCGTTTATTCTACTGACTTTGCGCCGATTTTTCAGCCTGAGAAATTTTTGGTGCTGAACGTTGAGAATCCGCATCTTGTGAAACTTCTTTTTCTTTTGCTGGATTTCGGGTATAGTACGCTCTGGCGTACGCTGCAATGAGGGTAGTGTGTGGCCATATGGAAGCTGTGGCCGATTTGCATCGCGGGGTAGTTTTGATATAATGAGGCGTCCAAGGCTGGACGGTATAAGTCTTTGCTGTTATGTATGTTAGGAAGTTACGGCCGCTCGAACCACAACGGTGGGGATACTAAATGTTGAGCATCCTTCGTTTCTTGCCGAGTATGTTTTCTCGCGATATGGGTATTGATCTTGGAACGGCCAACACACTGGTGTATGTGCGCGGCCAGGGTATTGTTTTGAGCGAACCGTCGGTTGTCGCGATCAACCGCGACACGTCCCGCGTCCGCGCCGTGGGCAACGAGGCCAAAAACATGATTGGCCGCACGCCTGGCAACATCGTGGCCATCCGGCCGATGAAAGACGGGGTGATCGCCGATTTTGAAATCACCGAAGCGATGCTGCGTCATTTCATCGTAAAGATCCACAACCGCAAGCGGCTGGTTTGGCCGCGGGTGGCGATCGGGATCCCGTCCGGCATTACGGAAGTGGAAAAACGCGCGGTGACCGAAAGCGCGATGCTTGCCGGCGCGAAAAAAGTTTATTTGATTGAGGAGCCGATGGCCGCGGCGATTGGCGCGGGCCTGCCCGTGCACGAACCGCAGGGCTGCATGATCGTCGATATCGGCGGGGGCACGACCGAGGTAGCGGTGATTGCGCTGGGCGGGATCGTGTTCTCGAAGTCCGTGCGCGTTGCCGGCGACGAGATGGACCAGGCCATCATCCAGCACCTGAAACGCACCTACAACATGATGGTCGGCGAGCGGACCGCCGAAGAAATCAAGATCGCCATCGGTTCAGCTTTCGAATTGCAGGAAGAACTGGAAATCCAGGTCAAAGGCCGCGATCAGGTACTGGGTCTCCCGAAGATTTTGACAATTACGTCGGAGGAAATCCGGGAAGCGTTGCGCGAACCGGTCAGCGCGATCGTCGACGCCGTGCGGGTCACGCTCGAACGCACGCCGCCGGAACTTTCGGCCGACATCGTCGACCGCGGCGTGGTGCTTGCGGGCGGCGGTGCGTTACTGCGCGGCCTTGACCAGTTGTTGTCGCGCGAGACGGGCCTCCATGTAACGGTGGCCGAGGATCCGCTTACGGCGGTTGCGCTGGGCACCGGCAAATATCTCGAAACGCTTAAAGGTCTGGCAGACGAAGACGAAATGTAGGGGTGATTTCCGCACGCCGTCTTAGAGAGCACAGGCCGACGATCATTTTCGTCGTGCTGGTGTTGCTTTCGCTTGCCTCGCTGGCGATGGGGACTCGGTCCTCGCCGATCCGCGACGGCATACATGCCGTGGTGTCCGTTACCAAATATCCTTTCCTCGTGGTGATGAACGCCGTTACGGAGAAAGTCGACTACGCCGCCAAGTTCATCTTTTCGTACAACGCCGCGTTTGAAGAAGCGCGCATCACGCGCGAACGGCTGGCGAGCCTGATGCAGCATGCCACGCAACGCCATGAACTCGCCGCGGAAAACCAGCGGCTGCGCCGCCAACTGGGCTTTCTGCGCAACGAGCAGGGGATCAACCTCGAACTTGTCGGCGTGATCGAATCGTTCAAAGGCCACCTCACGATCGACCGCGGCTCGATGCACGACATCGCCGACCCGATGTGCGCCGTAACGGACCGGGGGGTGGTTGGCGTAATAACGCAGGTCGATCTGCTCAGCTCGAACGTCGTCACGCTGCACAACCCGGAGTGCAGGATCAGCGCCATGATCGACCGCAACCGGGTTCGCGGAATCGTCCACGGCAGCAACAGCGACCTCAGCCGGTACTGTACCATGCGGTATATCGACATGAAGGACGACGTGCGGAAAGGCGACCTGGTTGTGGCCAGCCCAGGGAGCATCTTCCCCACCGGCTATCCCATCGGCCGTATTGCCGAGATCGACGAAACCGGGTCGCTGTGGAAACTGGCCTATGTCGAGCCGGTCGTGGATCCGTACCGGCTTGACGAAGTTTTTATTCTGCGTCAGGCCGTCGCGCCGCCGGACGTGATGGCTGGGCCGGCCGCGCCCGAAGAGAACGCGGGGCCGGTTGAGACTTCTTCGGTTGCGCCGCCGGTGCCGGACACCCGGCCGTTGCAGCAACGCTACGCGCCATGATACTGACGCCAGATTGTTGGCGGCGGCTCTGGCCGTTAGTATTTGTTATTGGAGACGAAAGAATTGATGACGTACATGTTGAAGCCGGTACAAAAAATGGGGGCGTTGCCCTTTTTTCACAGATCGTTGTTTGTGCTTTATCACACGGTATGTGAAAAAAGGGCAACGTCCCCATTTTTTTCGGGAGGCCCATGCGAAAGAACATCATTTGGGCGATAGCCGTCATTGCGGCGGTACTGATTCAGACGACGTGGCTTGACGTGATTCGCGTGCAGGGCGTCCTGCCGGATCTCACGCTGCTGCTGGTGGTTTACTTTGCCATAACGGACGGCGAGGAACGCGGGATGTTGACGGGTGCGCTGGCGGGTGTTTACCAGGACGTGGCGGGAGAAGCCATTCTGGGCCATCATGTTCTGTGCAACGTGGTAGCGGCGTACGTGGTGGGGCGGGTTTCGCGCCGGCTTGTGCTCGATCATCCGGTGGTGAAAGTGGGCCTGGTGTTTATTGCCAGCCTGCTGCACGGCGCGTTGTACCTGTCGATCCAGTACATCCAGGCGCCGGCGCTGCCCGTGCTTAACCGGCTGGTCAATTCGGTCGTGCCGGGCTCGTTTTACAGCGCCCTGGTGACGCCGCTGGTGTTCGGGTTGCTGGCGCTCATTTTTGCGCGGCGGCAGGAGCCGATGACGCAGGGGAGCACCGGGTAGTGCGGCAGGACGGAGAAAAGAAACGCTACGACGGGGTAAAACGCCGGATTCGCATTATCGCGGCGGGCCTCGCGTTGGCGCTGGCGGTGCTGTTGCTCCGTTTGTGGCAATTGCAGATCGTCAACTGGTACGCGTACAGCAGCCAGGCCGAGGAAAACCGGCTGCACAGCGAGCGCCTTAAAGCGCCCCGCGGAATCATCTACGGTCCCGACGAATCGGTGGTGCTGGCGGACAACCGGCCCTCTTGCGATCTCGTGCTGGTTCCGGCCGAATGCCGCGATACGCCGTTCGAAGAGGTCTGCGGCCGGCTTGGCGAATTGATCAACATCGACAGCGAAGCGCTGCTCGAAAAAATCGAGAACGCGAAGAAGCAGCCTTACCGCCAGGTGCTGGTGAAGAAAGACGTTTCGAAAAACGAGCTTGCGCGGGTGGAAGAGTTTTCTTACACGCTTCCGGGGGTGTTTACGGTAGTATCGCCGCAGCGCAGATACCTCTATGGCAAGACGGCCGGCCAGATCCTGGGCTACCTCAATGAGATCACCTCGGAGGAACAATCGGAAAACTATCTTGGCGGCGACCTGATCGGCCGTTCGGGTTTGGAGCTGATGTACGAGTCGGAAATGCACGGCACGGACGGGCAGTTGGTGGTGAACGTGTACGTCAGCGACCGGCGCCCGCAGTTGAGGACCGACGCGTTCGGGAACGCGTACGTGGAGGTGGACAGTTACGGCCGCAAGCTCGAGGAAGAGCAGGAGTACCGCAAAGAACCGGCGCCGGGCCAGCCGATTTTCACCACGCTCGACATCGGTTTGCAGCAGTTCTGCGAGGAGCTGCTCGAAGGCGAGGTGGGCGGCATTGCGGTGTTAAACGCGGACACCGGGGCCGTGCTGGCCCTGGCCAGTACGCCCGTGTACGACCCAAGCATTTTCGTTACCCACGGCCGGAACGCCGCACGTAAAGCGGCGCTCACCTCGAAACCCAACCCGATGCGCAACCGGTGTTTTCAGGAGCGGTACGCGCCGGGTTCGGTTTTTAAAGTCATGCTGGCAACCGCCGCGCTCGAAGAGGGCATCATCGACGAGCATACCACGTTCTACTGCCCCGGCTTCTTTCAGCTTCCCGGTGTAAGCCGGAAATGGCACTGTTGGAAACGGAGCGGGCACGGGTCGGTAAGCGTGAAGGACGCGCTGGCTTTCTCGTGCGACGTGTTTTTTTACAATGTGGGCCTCAAGCTGGGCGTGGACCGGATCAACGAGTGGGCCGGGAAACTCGGGTTGGGCGAGAAGACCGGCATCGATCTGCCACGCGAGGTGGAGGGCCTGATCCCGTCGCGGGAGTGGCGCGAAGCGCGGATGAAGAAGGTTTACCCGGACAAACCCTGGGAGTGGCGGTGGTATCCGGGTTACACCGTCAACCTGGCCATCGGCCAGGGCGAAGCCTGCACCACGCCGCTTCAGAACGCGGTGATGATGGCGGCGATCGTCAACGGCGGCCACCGCGTGCGGCCTTACGTGAATACGGCTCTCGGCCCGGAAATCTCCGAGCCGTTTATCAGCGAGAAGACCCTTCGTATCGTGCAGGCCGGGCTGCAAAAGTGCGTCGATAAAGATCCGCCCGCGCCCACCGGCACCGGCAACGCCGCAAAAGTGCCCGGAGTCGCCCTGCTCGGCAAGACGGGTTCGGCGCAGATGGTAAGCCTGGAACGCCATGAGCAATATGACTCGGAAGAAGACATTCCCTACCATTTGCGCGACCACGCCTGGTTCGTGGCGGGGGTGCTCGACCGGCAGCCCCGGCTGGCGATGTGCGTCCTGATCGAGCACGGCCACCACGGAAGCAGCGCCGCCGCGCCGCTTGCCGGAGAAATCGTGCGCTACTACTACGGCCGGCAGAAAGAAGGCCTGCTTGCCGCAAAATCGGGGAAAACGGAATGAGCCGGCCCACCATCAAAGACTTTGACCTGCTCGACCCGCACACGAGCTTCTTCAACATCCGCAACCTTAAGCGGATTGATCCGTTGATGGCGCTTTTTGTGCTGGGTCTGGCGGGTGTGGGCCTGGCGGTGTTGTACAGCGCCAGCCGGAGCACGTCGATCGAGCCGGCGTACAACCTGCATATCCGGCAGTGGCCCTACTACCAGAAACAAGGGCTGTTTTTTCTGGCGGGCATCTTTCTGGCGCTGGTTTTCATGTGCGTGGACTCGCGGTTTCTGATCAGCTTGGCGCCGGGTATGTACGGGGCAATCATGGCGCTTCTGCTGGCGGTAATCCTGTTCGGTACGGAGGCCAAGGGGGGGCAGCGTTGGTTGCCGGTGGGCCCGTTCCGGCTTCAGCCGAGCGAACAGACCAAAGTGGTGATGGTTTATATGCTGGCGTGGTACCTGACGATGGTCAAACAGCGGATCCGGAAATTTCCGTATCTGATCCTGGCGTTTGCGATTGTGGGCGTGCCGGCCGTACTCATTCTGAAACAACCGAGCCTGGGCACGGCGATGACGCTGGTTCCGATAGGCTTCGTGATGATCTACGCGGCGGGTTGCAAAGGCTGGCACCTGGCGGTGCTGATTGCCGCAGGGCTCGTGGTGACGCCGTTCGCCTACCACCACCTCGAACCGTACCAGCAGGCGCGGCTGCTTTCGTTTATCTACCCCAGCGACTTTAAGACGGCCGGGCCGGAAAACGAAGAGGCCGAGCCGCCCTGGCAGGTCAAGCTGCTGGAGTACGCCGGAATCGAGGTGCCCAAGGCCGATCCCCAGGGCATCGGGTGGCAGACCCGCCAAAGCAAAATCACCGTGGGCAGCGGCGGGCTGTACGGGAAAGGCTTCACCAAAGGCACGCAAACCATGCTAAACTACCTGCCCGAACACCACACGGACTTCATTTTTTCGCTGCTGGCCGAGGAGAAAGGCTTTATGGGGGCGGCGGCCGTGATCGCGCTGTTTGCGGCATTCCTGCTCAGGGGGTTACAATTTGCCCGGGATTGCCCGGAGATGCAAGGCACCCTGCTGGGAGTCGGGGCCGTAACGATCCTGGCGTTCCATGTGTTTGTTAATATTGCGATAACTATCGGGCTGATGCCGGTCACGGGTATACCGTTGCCGTTTCTCAGTTACGGCGGCAACTTCTACCTGACCACCATGATGTCCGTTGGAATGTTGCTCAATATACCGGTACGAAAACAACTTTTTGACTGACCGCGTTATAAAGAGAAAGGCCTTTACGCGGCAGCAGGAGCAACAATGAAAGAGTTTGTAGTAAATGTCACGCCGCTCGAGACGCGCATCGCGCTGCTCGAAGACAAGAGGCTCACCGAACTTACGGTCGAGCGGCAGGAAAGCAGGAGCCTCGTCGGAAACATCTATAAGGGGCGCGTTGACTCGATCGTCCCGGGCATCCAGGCCGCCTTTATCGACATCGGGTTCGAGAAAAACGGTTTCTTGTACGTTTCGGATATCGCCGGCACCGAGGGCACCGGTGATTTTGTGCTCGAAGACGGCGTCGCCCGCCCCAAAACGCGCAGCCGACGGGCCGCCCAGTACACCATTGACAAGCTGCTGAAGAAAAACCAGAACGTCATGGTGCAGGTCAGCAAAGACCGGCTGGGCACCAAAGGCGTGCGGCTAACCAACTTCATCACCCTGCCCGGCCGGTACATGGTGCTGATGCCCACGGTCAAGCAGCTCGGCGTGTCGCGCAAAATTGAAAACGACAAGGAGCGCGACCGGCTTAAGAAAATCTTGCAGGAAGTCCGGCCCAAAGGCGTTGGGCTGATCACGCGGACCGCCGGCGAGGGCCGGAGAAAGTCCGACTTGCAGAACGACGTGAAGTACCTGGCCAAGGTATGGGACCAGGTGAAGCATAAGATGGAGACGATGAAGGCTCCTTGCCTGCTTCACGAAGACCTCAGCCCGATCCTGCGGGTCGTGCGCGATTCGTTCGGGCCCGACGTGGACCGGCTTACGGTCGATGAGGAGGACGAGTACAACCGGATTCTGAGGTTTCTGGACACGTTCGCGCCGAATCTTCGCAAGCGGTGCCGCTACTACTCGGGCATCCGGCCCATATACGAGAAGTTCGAGGTGGAGCCCGAGATCGATAAGGCGTTACGCCACAAGGTCTTTTTGAAAAGCGGCGGGCATATTGTCATCGACCAGACCGAAGCCCTTGTTGCCATTGATGTTAACACGGGCAAGTTCACTGGGAAGAGCCGGCTGGAAGAAACCGTGCTGCGCACGAATCTCGAGGCGGCCGAAGAAATTGCCCGGCAGGTCAGGCTGCGTGATCTCGGCGGCATAATCGTCATCGATTTCATCGATATGGAGCTTGAGAGAAACCGGCGCGAATTGCTCAAAAGGCTTCGCGACGCGCTCAAGGCCGACCGCGCCAAAACCACCATTTCCGAGGTCAGCGAGCTGGGCATGATCGAGATGACGCGCAAACGCGTCAAACACAATCTCCTCAAGGCCCTGTCCCAGCAGTGCCCTTACTGCGAAGGGAGCGGGATGGTCCGCTCCGTGACAACCATGGTGGCCACTACCCTCAGGGCATTGCAAAGCCTGTTCTGCAAGAGCAAAGAAAAATCGGTCATTCTGCAGGTTCATCCCGACCTTGCGCGAAGGTTGCGCGACGAGAACAAGAATTTGCTTGACAGTTTGGCCAGCCGGTTCGAGCGCGAGATCGCCGTTGAGTCCGTTTCGGACTTTCACATTCACGACATCAAAGTCCTCAGCGCGAGAACGAGAAAAGAACTCTAACACAGGGTCTGACAACGCCTTAGCCATCTAAAAACTTAAAGGTGGGCCGGAAGGGGAGGGGTGGCGGCAGATTGTGGTGAGTGCGTAATCATCTACCTTTGATTAATAATTCTGCAGAAAGGTTTGACAAAGCGGAATTTTTTGTTAATATATGGGGGGTAAAGTCATTTTGCGGGATATAAGGGACTGGGAGTATTGATATGGGGTCAGAAATCCTGCTACTGGTATCCGAACACGATGAGGATTTGACTGAACTCAAGTCCGCGGCAGGCGATGACTATAGTTTGCTTGTGGCAAGCGATGCCGCGCAATGTCTTCAGTTGGCGAATCAATCGCCGCGCCTTGTGCTTGTAAGCGATCGAACGGCGGAGCCCGATTCGGTATGTGCTGACATACGGAAGGATCCGCTTGGCACCGCGGCGCCGATACTTTTGCTTACCGACGAGGATTCCCCGTCCGTTACGGCGGGATTCGACGGGTTTGTCAGCCGTCCTGTCGACTCGGCCGTTTTGGGGGCGTGGCTTCAGGCGTCGGAGCGAATTTTTGAATTGCGGCACAACCGACTTGCTTGCGGCAGCGTTTCAAAAGAGGATTGCGAACAGTTGTTGCGCACGTTTGCCCGGCTCTCGCACGCGGTGAACAACCCCCTGCAGGCGCTTTATGCAACGGTCGACATGCTGATGCTCAACCACGGGCTGTCAAATGAAGCCAGTGCGCTTGCTTCTGAGGCGATCACTCATGCAGGGCGGGTGGCGCAACTGGTTGCGGAAGCCAGCGCCGAAGCCAAACAGGTGCTGCGAGCGGTTGCGCCGGAAAGGCACACGCCCGTCCCGTGAACGCTGATAAGCCGCAGGGTGCGGGCGGCCTCCGACCCGATACCGTTGCCCTCATACCGTGCTACAACTCCGGCCCGAAAGTTGGCGCCGTCATTCAGAACGTCCTTGCCGTTGTCGATCGCGTTATCGTTGTTGATGACGGCAGTACCGACGGGTGCCTGCAAAACTTGGGGTTGCCCGTACGGCTGATTCGGTTCGAGAAGAACCGTGGAAAAGGCGCCGCCATGATCGAAGGGTTCCGGGCGGCGCTGGAAGATCCGGCGACGCGGTGCGTGGCCGTGATCGACGCCGACGGCCAGCATGATCCCGCCGAAATACCGCGCCTTTATGAGGTTTTTGCTGCAAAAGACGCGGATCTGTTGATCGGCGCGCGCGATTTCGACCAGCCGCATGTGCCCTGGGCAAGCTGGCTGGGCAACACGCTCACCTGCCTGGTGACGGGCCTGCTGCTGAAACGGCGGCTGGCCGACACCCAATCGGGTTTCCGCCTTCACTCGCGGAAGTTGCTTGAAAGCGTCGTAACCTCTATTCCCGGAGGCAGATACGAGACGGAGATGCAGATCCTCGCCCATGCCATCAAGGGCGGCTACACGATTGTGTCCGTACCGATACGGACCATCTACGAAACCGGCAACCCGACCTCTCACTTCCGGAAAATCAGCGATTCCTGGCGGGTGTGGAGCGCCCTGTTCCGGGCGGCTTTTCGCCGCTGAAAGCCGGCTTACGCGCAAAATGTGAAGAGGCTTTCCCAACCCAGCATTTCTAACGCAAAAGACGCCAAAGACGCAACAGACGCTACGAAAAGCAGTGGTCCGGTCGTTCAGCGCCTTGACTTCAGAATCTGGCTGACATACGATCAGATTTCGCAGTAAAAGGTGGTTTTTAAAGCCAAAAACGAAGGTATGGACGGGCTTGGCCATGTCGCTGGAAACGGGCGCGGGGCAGTTGGGGATCGCGGGCATGTTCGACGCCATTGCGCCGCGGTACGATCTGCTGAACCGTGTTCTGTCACTTCGGCGGGACGTTGCGTGGCGGCGCCGGCTCGCGGCGCTGGTAGGCCGGGATCGGCCGGAACGGGTGCTGGATCTGGCGACGGGTACGGGCGACGTGCTGACGGCGCTTTCGGAGGCGGGGGCTGCGCAGGGGGCGGTCGGGCTGGACATGTCGGGCGAAATGCTTGCGCTGGCGCAAGCCAAGTTGAGAAGAAGCGGGGCGCCCCGTTCGTTTACGGCGGTCCGGGGCGACGCAACCGTCACGGCGTTTCCCGACGGCGCGTTCGATGCCGTTACGGTGGCCTTCGGGATACGGAATATGCCCGATGCCGCGGCGGCGTTGCGCGAAATGCGGCGGGTGCTCAAGCCGGGCGGGCGGGCTTATGTGCTGGAGTTTTCGCTGCCGGAAAACCCGCTGGTGCGCGCGGCGTACCTGGCCTATTTTCGGTATTGCGTACCGGCCGTAGGCGGCTGGCTGAGCCGCAATCGGGCGGCGTATGCCTACCTGAACCGGAGCGTGGAGCAGTTTCCCCGCGGCCGGGAATTTCTTGACATGATGACGGCCGCCGGTTTTGCCGGCGTTACCTCCGAAGCTTTGACGTTCGGCATTGCCGCGATTTACCAGGGAGTAAAAGCCAGTGGGTGAGAGTATTCGAAAACTGCGGCCGCCGTCCTGTTCCGCCGATGCCGGTAAAACTGCCGGAGTTAATGTACTGCCGAGTAAACAATTTCTGCTGGACGTGCTGCGTCAGGCGTTCGACCAGTTGCCGGACGCCGCGAGCGTGCGCGTCGAAACGCCGGCGCCGGGGGTAAACGCGCGGGCCTGGTTTGCCGCGCAGGACGCGCCGGTTAGATCTTACTGGCGCAGCCGCGACGGCGCGTTTGAGGCGGCAACGGTGGGCGCCGCCGACACGGTGGGGTCGCCGCCGGCTGGGAGGCCGGATTTTTCGACGGTGTTCTCGAAAATTCGGGCAAAGCTTTCCTGCGCACACCCGGCGATGCGCTACTACGGCGGCTGGGCGTTTGATTCCGCCGGCCCCGCCGACAGCGCCTGGGGGGAATTTGGCACGTATCGGTTCGTACTGCCTCGATTCGAGGTTAACATCCGGCACGGCAGTGCCATTTTTGCCTGCAATGCTTGCCGAACCGATGCCGGCACGGCCGGATTGGCGGCAGTTGCCGACGAGTTCGATCAGCTGAGCGCGGCCGTGAGTTGCGGGGTTGATTCGCGTGTTCCGGCGCTGACAAGGCGGCAGGACGTGCCGATGCGCCGAGACTGGGAGCGGCTTGTCGAGCGGGCCCTCGGGGCGATCCAAGAAGGGGAGTTTGAAAAAGCTGTGTTGGCCCGGCAAGTGACGGGCGTGTTTTCGGCGCTCCCCGATGTCTCTGCCCTGCTCGACCGGCTCGCGTTGAGGAACAATCACAACACGTACTTGTTTGCGATTCAGCCGGCGCGTGGGGTGGCTTTTTTGGGGGCAACGCCCGAAAGGCTTTACAAGAAGTTGGGAAACTATATAAAAACCGAAGCGTTGGCGGGTACCCGGCCGCGCGGCGTATCGGCCGCGGCCGACGAAACCCTCAGCCGGGACCTCCTGCACAACGACAAGGAACTGCGGGAACATGGGATCGTGGCCGACCGGCTGCGGGGCGTGCTTGACCGTATGTGCTGCGAGGTGCGGGCAGATAAGGCGCTCTCGCTGATCCGGCTTCACCGTTGCCAGCACCTGGTGCGCAGGTATGAGGGCGTATTGGAAGACGGTTTGTCCGATGCGGACGTGCTTGCGGCGTTGCACCCGACGCCGGCAGTCGGCGGCCATCCGGATGGGCCGGCATTGCAATGGCTTGGCGAGAACGAGGCTTTTAACCGCGGCTGGTATGCGGGCCCCGTGGGTTGGATAGGCCACGACGCTTCTGAATTTGCCATGGGAATCCGATCAGGGTTGGTCAGCGGAAGAAACCTGACGCTGTATTCGGGCGCGGGCATTGTGGCCGGTTCGGCGCCCGGCGCCGAATGGGATGAAACAGAATCGAAGCTGGCGGCATTTCTGGATGTGCTGACTGAAAATGAACAAAAAACACAATGATCTGCTGAGCAACCCGCCAAACCTCAATATGTATTGGGGCGCGCTGGTGGTTGAAGAACTGGTGCGCAACGGGGTGGACCACTTTTTTGTGTCGCCGGGTTCCCGCAGCACGCCAATTACGTGGGCCGTCGCGGCGCATCCGCGGGCGAACCGCATCGTTCACTATGACGAACGGGGCGCGGCATATTGCGCGCTTGGCGCCGCGAAAGGCCTGGGCCGGCCCACGGCGGTGGTGAGCACCTCGGGCACGGCCGCGGCGAATTTTTTCCCGGCGGTGGTGGAGGCGGCGATGTCGCAAGTGCCGCTGATCCTGCTCACCGCCGACCGGCCGCCCGAAGCGGTCGAAAGCGGAGCGAACCAGACCGTCGACCAGGTTCACATGTTCGGCAACTACACGCGTTGGTTCTTCAACCTGGCGTGCCCGGACCCGCAAATCCCCGGCCGCACCGCTTTAACCGCTATCGATCAGGCCGTCTACCGGGCGCTGGGCTCGCCGGCCGGGCCCGCCCACATCAACCTGATGTTCCGTGAACCGCTGGCACCCGTCGAAACGGGCCATTCGCTCCTGGAAATGACCGTGCCGCTCGAGAACTGGCAGAATTCCGGCGAGCCTTACACGCTGTACGACCGGCCCGGCCGCCAGCCGACTTCCGATGCGCTGGCGCGGGTGGCCGGCATTGCGCGGAACGCCAAGCGGGGGCTGCTGATTGCCGCACAGTTGGCGTCGTCCGCTGAGACGGCAAGCGTGCTCGAGCTTGCGCGGCGGCTGAACTGGCCGGTGTTTCCGGAGATCACATCGGGTTTGCGGCTGGGCCCGGAAGAGGCTCCATTTGCCCACTATTACGATCAGATGCTGGTGAGCGAGTCGTTCCGCGAGTTCTGCCGGCCCGACGCGGTCATTCAGATAGGCTCGCCCTACGTTAGCAAGCGGTTGCAGCGGCAAATGCAGGCTTTCAGCCCCCGGCATTACGTCGTGGTTGCGAACCACCCGCACCGGCACGATCCGAGCCATATCGCCACGATGCGCATTGAGTCGACCGTGGAGAGTTTCTGCGCCGGACTGGTTGAAGAACTGTGCGGGGAACCGTTGGAGCCGGCCCGCGGCTGGTTCGACGAAATACTGCGCCGGAACAAGGCATGCCGCGAAGCCCTGGGCAAGAGCATTCCCGTGCCGGGTCGCCTTACGGAACCCGCCGCGGCAAGGATGCTGCCGTCGTTGATGCCGCCGGAGTCCGCGCTCATACTGGCTTCGAGCATGCCCATCCGCGACGTGGATATGTATGCCGCGCCCGCCGGAAAAATCATTTTCGCCACGGCCAACCGCGGTGCCAGCGGAGTAGACGGCATTGTCGCAACCGCCGCCGGATACGCGCACGGATCGGGCAAACCGGTGGTGCTTCTGATTGGCGATCAGGCGATGCTCTACGACATGAACTCGCTCGCCCTCCTGCGGCGCGTCAAGCCGCCCGTTGTAATTGTGGTGGTCAATAATTTTGGCGGCGGGATCTTTTCTTTCCTTCCAATAGCCGGTTTTGGCGAGTTTTTTGAAGAGTTCTGGGGCACTCCCCATTCCTACACGTTTGAGCGGGCGGCCGAAATGTTCGACATCGATTATGCAAGCCCGTCGACCACCGGCGAATTCGCCGACGCCATGAAGGCCGCGATCCGGTCCGGCAAACACGCCTTAGTCGAAGTCCAGAGCAACCGGGAACAGAACGCCCAAACCCACCGCGACATCCAGGAACACGTGCGAAAAACGCTTGACGCGATTGTTTGAAGTACAAGCTACAGTATGGTTGAATGCACAAGAGTTGCCCTGGTTCAAAGGTTCCCGGAGCCGAGAAATGACTCGCGACGAAATCGTACAGTACTGGCTTGAATCAGCCGATCGGGATTGCGAGGTTATGGAGAGTCTGTTGGCCAACGGGCACTACTCCTGGTCGCTTTTCTTAGCTCATTTAGTAGTTGAAAAGCTGTTAAAAGCTTGTTACGCAAAAAGCGTCGATTCACCCCGCCACGCATACATGACCTTTTGAGACTGGCTGAAGGCGCGGGCCTTAAGTTGAAGCCGGAGCAAAACGCTTTTCTTGAGGAAGTAACCGCATTCAATATTCGAACTCGTTACCCCGACTACAAAAACAGATTCTCCAAAACCGCCACAAGAGACTTCACCGAAGGGTACATTGACAAAGTAAAGGAGTTCAGGCAGTGGCTGTTGACGCTGTTAACGAAGTAATACAAGCCTATGCTCGCCGCCTTGTCGAAAGTGGAATTCCTGTGTGGCGTATCTACCTCTTCGGCTCGCATGCAAAAGGAAAAGCCACGGACGACAGCGACATAGACTTGGCAGTATTTCTCGACAAGGATGATATCGCGGGGTTCCCTGAGGATGTGGAGTTGATGCGCCTTCGGAGAGATCTCGATCTGCGCATTGAGCCGCATGCTTTTGCCAAGACCGATTTTGAAGACAGAGATCCGTTTTTGGAGGAAATTATAGAAACGGGCAAACGCATCGTCTGACGAGAGCATTATTATGATCAAGCAATGATCGCTGAAAAGCGCTGGCTCGGCGAGCTCTCCTGAAAAACCTTTCCGACCAGATTTGACAAACCGGCCCCTTGGTTACACAATGTATATACGGAGCGAGTGAAGATGAAAAAGTTAACGAAACATGGCAACAGTCTCGCGCTCGTAATCGAGAAGCCTGTACTGGACCTGCTTAAAATCGATGCGGATACCCCGCTTGAAGTCTCGACAGACGGTGACGTTCTTGTTGTCAGGCCACATCGTAAGCGCCGCGAGAAAAAACAAATAAAAGAAGCTTTGGAATGGGTCAACGGGCACTATGGCAACGCCTTGCGGCGTTTGGCTGAGTAAGAATGCGGCCAGCATTTTTGACTGTAGACGACGTTGTAACCATTCACCGGGACCAGATAGAGCGGTACGGGGGCGCACCTGGGGTAAGGGACACTTTACTTTTGCAGTCCGCCGTTGCACAACCCCAGGCGACTTTTGAGGGAAATCATCTTGAGACAGACCTTTTTGAAATGGCAGCCGCTTATCTTTTCCATATTGCCAAAAATCATCCTTTTCTGGATGGAAACAAGAGGACCGCGGCGGTGGCGGCACTGGTCTTTCTGTTCTTGAATGACATTGAGGTTACGGTCGAGGAAGATTCTCTGGTTGATGTGGTAATCGCCGCCACGGAAGGAAAAGCCGGCAAACCGGAAATTGGGGCATTTCTAAAGAACGCGAGCAAGCCTCGGTAGCTTCGGCAGCAGGACAAAATAAAGAACGGGCTTGCTCACAAAAGTGCCGCGTAACTTGTAAAAATCTCCGGCGGCTTTTAGGCTTACGATTGACTTTTGTTGCCGGGGATGAATTTATGGACAACGCCGAGAGACGTTTGCGCGATCATGTAAGAGTACCGTGGCTTGTCCTTCTTACCTTTGTGTTCGGTTTCGCGCTGTTTGGTTTGGCCGGCTCACTGGCCGTGGCGGTTCTTGAACGGTCGGAGCCGGAACTTATCCCGCGGTTTTTGGCGAAGGCTGCGGCGTTTGGCGCGGTGGCGGCTTTGGCGGCCTGGGCTGCGCGGAGGGTGGCGGCGAAAGACGTGGTGTTGGTGGGAAAGACGTGGTGGCCGCAAAAAACAGGGACAGACACCCCTTTTAAACTGCCAAAAGGGGTGGCCGTGAAGCCGGAGGAAAAGGGCGGGTGGCCGCAAAAAGCAGGGACAGACACCCCTTTTAAACTGCCAAAAGGGGTGTCAGTCCCTGTTTTTTGCTTGTCTTTTTTTCTCTTGGCGGGGGCGTTGGTGTTTCCGCGGCTGGATGCTTATCCTTGGGCTGCGCCGGACGAGGTGCACCACCTTGTCGTGGCACGGAACGTTGCCACGCTCGGCGAGTACGCCTCCGGCCATCCCGGCGGCGAGCTGCGGCGGTTCGACCCGTACGATTCGGTTGGCCCGCCGGTGATCCTGCCGGTTGCGCTGGCGCTGAAACTGGGGGGCACGAACCTCGCGGCGGGGCGGGTGGTGATGGGCCTTTACTTCATTCTGCTTCTGGCGGCGCTTTATGCCTTTCTTATCCCGCGCCTCAAACCGGCTGCCGCGGCAATGGGCGTTGTGCTGGTTACGCTTGCCTTTGGCTCGGTGTACCTGGGCCGGACGCTGTACGGTGAAGTGCCGGCGTTGGCGTGGACGGTTCTTGGGCTGCTTTTGTGGCGCAAGGCGCTCGGCCGCGAGGCCGGAACGGCGTGGGGTCTGGCGGCGGGATTGGCGTTCGGGCTGGCGGTTCTCTGCAAAACGATACTCATTTTGGCCGTCTTTCCGTTCCTGGCGGTGCTTTTTTATGACCGCCTGACGTTCCGCTGCATCGGCGCCTGGCACGTTTTCGCGCCGGCCGCGGGCGTTGTTTGCGTTGTCGCGGCATGGTGGGCCGTGCAGGCGTTCAGCCGCCACGACGTGGCCGAAGCCGGCGGCGGCACGCTGGCGCTGTACAAGCATTACCTGATGTTCGGCCTGAAATCGGTTCCCGGCAACCTGGCGCAGGCCCTGCTCCATCCGCTTCAGACGATTCCCCCGATGATCTGCATGATCGTTTTCATGGAATGCATATTCAAGAGCCGTTACGAACCGCCACTCGCGGCCCTCTACTTCATTGGGGTTTTTTACGCGGCGTGGTGGATCTTTTTCACGCCCGGCACGATCCATCGTTACCTCTGGTTTTCCGCGGCCGTTTCAAGCCTCGCCGCCGCGCCCGTGATCGGATGGCTACTGATGCCCAGCCTTCCGCGGCGCCGCAGGTTTCTTGCTGTCGGATTGGCTGTTGCCATCGTTCTGGCGCCCGCATTAAGGTTTGCCCACGATATTCGGGCCGTGTACGCCGTTGACGAAACCGGCGACGACTACGCCGTCTCCCAATGGGCGGCCGGGCTCCCGGCCGAAACCGGCGTCGCGGCGACGTGGCCGGTGTCGGGCACGATGGTTTTTCTGGCCGACAGGAACGTCGACGTGCTGGAAAAACTGCCGGCCGCCCTCCCTGCCAACCGCGTGTTCATTATTGATACAATGACGCGCCCGGAAATGCTCGACGGCCTGAGGCCCGTGCGCCGGTTCGGCCGGTATGCCGTGGTGGCGGCAAAGGAGTAACGCGTGGCGGAAAAGTCCGTATCGATTTTCTACCCCTGCTACAACGACTGGGGGACAATGGGCAGCATGCTGCTGCTCACCACCCAGACGGTCGACCGGCTCGGGTTGGACGCCGACATCACCGTGGTCGACGACGGCAGCGATGCGCATACGCTCGAACTGCTCGAGGAGGTTCGCCGCCGGTTTCCCGAAGTCAACATCCTCCGGCACGAAAAGAACCGCGGGTACGGCGGGGCGTTGCGCAGCGGGTTCGCCGCGGCGACACGCGAGTGGATCTTCTATACGGACGGCGATGCCCAGTACGACGTGCGCGAGATCGAGACGCTGCTCGAGGCGGCGGGACCGGACGTTGACCTGGTGCAGGGCTACAAGATCACCCGGCACGACCCCCTGCACCGCATTATCATCGGCCGCGTTTACCACTGGATCGTCAAAATGGCGTTCGGCCTGAAGCTACGCGACGTCGACTGCGATTTCCGCCTTATGCGCCGCGGCATTTTCGACAAAATCAACCTCCACCACGACAGCGGGGTGATTTGCGCCGAGATGATGGTCAAAATTCAGCGGGCCGGCTTCCGGGTTGCCGAAGTGCCCGTGCACCACTACCAACGCGCGCACGGCAAGTCGCAGTTCTTTAATTTCCCGCGTATCGTGCGGGTTGCCCGCAACCTTACGGGGCTATGGGTCGAGATGGTGCTGCTTCGAAGGGAGGCCTAGAGGCATGATCCCGTTTGCCGAGTTGAACAGCCAGTTCAAATCTATTGAACCCGAAATCCGGGCCGCCATTGAAGACGTATTGACGACGGGCCGGTTCGTTTTCGGCAAACATTGCGAAGGGTTTGAAAAGGAATTTGCCGCCTACATCGGGGCGCCTTACGCCGCCGGCGTTAATTCGGGCACGGACGCGATCCACCTGGCGCTGGCAGCCGTCGGCGTCGGGCCTGGCGACGAGGTCGTCACCGCCGCGAACACCTGCGTGCCCACGGTGGCCGGCATCTGCGCTTCCGGCGCGAAACCCGTCTTGGCCGACATTGATGCGGCTACCTGCACGCTCGATCCCGCCGCATTCGAGGCCGCGATAACACCGCGCACGAAAGCGGTCGTGCCGGTCCATCTTTATGGCCACCCGTGCGACATGCCGCGGATCAACGAAATTGCCGACGCGCACGGCCTCGCCGTCGTCGAGGATTGCGCCCAGGCGCACGGCGCGGGTGTTGTCGATGGCGATACGATCCGCAAATGCGGCACGTTCGGCCACGCCGCCGCGTTCAGTTTCTACCCGAGCAAGAACCTCGGGGCGTACGGCGACGCCGGGGCCGTCGTCACAGGCGACCCGGAAGTGAAGGAACGGCTGCGGATGTTGCGAAACTATGGCGAAGAACGCAGGTACTACCACAGCGTCCGGGGATTCAACAGCCGGCTCGACGAGATCCAGGCCGCGGTGTTGCGCGTGAAGCTCAGGCATCTCGACTCGTGGAACGACGCCCGCAGGCGCCGGGCGGGTTTGTACGCGGAGCACCTCAAACACCTCCCGTTGCGCCTCCCGTTCGAGGCGCCGTGGGCGCGCCACATTTTCCACCTCTACGCCATCCGCGCGCGCCGCCGCGACGCCCTGCAGGCGCACCTGGCGTCGTGCGGCATCACGGCGCTGCTCCACTATCCCGTGCCCGTGCACTTGCAGAAGGCGTTCGCCGGTCTCGGTTACGGCCCCGGCCGGTTCCCCGAAAGCGAGCGGGCGTGCCGGCAGGTGCTGTCGTTACCGATGTACGCCGAGATGCCGCTCGACCACGTCAGGGCCGTCGCCCGCGCGGTGGCGCAGTTTCACGAGCCGCCGGAGGCCGCGTGAATCCGCGCGAGTACGCCACGATGTTCGCCGCCGAAGACGGCCACTGGTGGTACCGGGGCCTGCGCGCGATGGTGGCCGGCGCCTGCCGCCGTCATCTGCCGCCCGGCAACCCGCGCATACTCGATGCCGGCTGCGGCACGGGCGCCACGCTCGAGATGCTCGGCCAATTCGGCGCGCCCGCCGGAGTCGACCTCGCACCGCTGGCGGTCCAGTATTGCCGTGGACGGGGACAAGCGCTGACGGCGTCCGGATCCGTGCTTGATTTGCCCTTCAAGGACGCGGCATTCGATGCCGCGGTTTCGCTCGATGTGCTCTGCCACCGCGCCGTGACCGACAAGCAGGCGCCGCTGCGCGAAATGGCCCGCGTCCTGCGCCCCGGCGGCCTGCTCATCCTCAACCTGCCCGCCTACCAGTGGCTGCTGTCGTCGCACGACGCGGCCGTGCAGAACGACACGCGGTTCACGAAACGCCGGGCCCTGGCGCTGCTCAAACAGGCTGGGTTCACGCCCATCGAAGCTACTTATTGGAACAGCCTGCTGCTCCCGCCCATCATCGCCGCGCGGTTATGGCGGAGACTGCTTCCGCCGGCGCAATCCGACATCGCGTCCGGGGGGCAAGGCCCGGCGGGAGCCCTCTTCCGAGCCATCCTCGCCGCCGAGCGGGCCCTGCTCCGCTTGACGCCTCTCCCGGCGGGCCTCAGTGTTTTTCTCGTAGCGCGGAACGCAAGGGATTAGCACCGTTACACAACCCCGACCCTTTACCTGTCATTGCGACCCCCGCACCGCCTCCGGCAGCGATACATTGAGAAAGAAAAGCCATCCGAGGTAGGCCGACTTCGGCGAAGTCGGCCTCAACGTCCGCGGCCCAGGTTAACCATATAGCCTGATGCGCGGTCCAGGCCACGATAGCGAGGCGCCCTTGGTGAACGATGCGCGGAAACGTCCAGACGCTCTGCCCGGAAAGGCCAACTTCGGCGAAGTCGGCCTACTTCGGCGAAGCCGGCCTACTGCGGCGGGCATTGTTTTTCCATACGTAGCCGTATTTATGAACATGTGCACTAAGGGTGCCGGGAGTTGCATTTTCTTAGCAGGAGGCGGTGGAGCGATAGCGGAACGCCGACGTCCGACCGTCCGCGGTCGGCGTAATCCCGTCGGTATCATCCCGAGTCCCGGGAGAAGCACTTTTTGGCGGCCAAGCCCCAGACATGTTATTAGCAGCCGAAAAAAATAACCACAAAGAGCACATAGAACACAAAGAACGTGGGCGGATGCATTGAACGCCGTCTGTCCGCGCTTTTCGCGGCCGCCATTCCCGCCACAAAATGGAATTTTCCGCGCTCAACGAGATAAACTTCTCTCGTATGCATGAGCGCCCGATTCAGCCCCGAATCCCTCACACCGGCCCGCGGCGGTTTGCCGTTGACGCGGTCGCGCTGCTTTTGTACCTGATTGTGGTTTACGCGGCGAGCCTTTGGGTGCGGCCGCTGGGGCGCGATTACGCCGCGCTCGCCGATCCCGGCTCGCTCCCGCCGATTGCGGGCAGGCTGTTCGCTTGGGAGATCGCCGCGTTCGGCGGCTGGGCGCCGGGCTACCACGTGGTGAACCTGGTCATCCTCTATGGCTGCATGCTGGCGTTGTACCGGTTTGTTCGGCTGACCATCCCCGGCCCGTTCTGGCTGGGCACGCTCGCCGCGGCGCTGTTCATGGCCAACCCGGTGCATTCCGAGGCGGTGTTGAACCTGTCAGGGGTGGCGGATCTCGTGCCGGCGTTTTTCGCCCTGCTGGCACTGGCGGTTTACGCCCGGCATGTTGTCAATGCGCGCTGGTGGACGGGGCCGGTTACCTTGGCGGCGTTCGCGATGGCCGTGCTGCCGTACGCGCGCAATTTCCCGCTAATCATCGTGGCCGCGGCCTACCAGTGGGCCGCCTGGCGGCAGAAAAAGTTGAACGTGTGCCCTTCGAACGAAGGGACGCCCCCCGCCGCCTGCTCGTTACGGTGGCGGTGTCCGCTGTGCCCGACGCTGCTCGTGCCGATGGCGACCGTAACGGCCTTGGCGGCTTACCTTCACCCCGGGCTGTTCAGGGTTGAGAATATCGAGCCGGCGGGGATGTTTGCGCCGCTCTACCTGATTTTTTACCCTATCGGCCTGCTGCCGGAGACGGCGTACGCGTTTTACCAGCACCCGTGGCTGGGCTGGCTGGCCGCGGCGGCGGTCCTGTTCGTTATTGCCCTGGTCTACCGGAAGGCGCGGCAGCCGGTGATCGCGTTTGGTCTGGTTTCGATGGCCGGGATGCGCCTGTTTCAGGGCGGGGAGTTCTTCGATCCGGTCCACATGCTCGGCGGGGGCAGGCTGCTTGTGCCCAACGCATTGTTCTGCGTGGCGCTGGTCGGCCTGTTTTACCGGATTACCGACCACCCGAAATGGCGCCGGCCGGTTATCATGATGACTACCCTGCTGGCGGTGGTGTTTTTCGCCATGCAGATCATGTTTATCGTCCGTTGGCGGGAGGCCTCGCGCCTTGTCGAGCAGTTTCAAGCCGCCGCTTCCGTGCACGCCGCCCCCGTTGGCATCCTACCCGACTACCGCGCCTACCTCGGGGCGCCTGTCGGCCTGTCCGAGGCCATCTCGCACGACACGCCATTCAGCAAACGGGTCGACCACGTTTCTCTCCTGCCTCTCGACTACGCGCCGCCCGAAGAACATTTCGTACAGGTAAAAAACCCGGAGGTCGCCTCGCTGACCTGCCTGGTTGAAGCCGAGCCGCTGGTAAAAATCATCCCCTGGCCTTTCGGTTTGATGAACCCCGGAAACATCCTGCGAACCGAAAAGGCTGTCGTCGAGGTCTACGAAGTTGACGGGGACAGTGCCGTGTTTATGATCAAGCCCGAAATCTTCCCCCGCGAGTTGTGCTGCGTCCGCGGGATAACGTTGCCCGCGATGCCGGAGTCCGAATCCGCGCCGCCGGCAGCGCCCGCGGGCGGGGAAACAGAAGGTGAAACATCTCAAAAAGGAGCGGATATGAATTCTGCCGAAGACGATTGCCGTCTCACGCCCGAGCAGCGCCAAGTCCTGCTCGAAGCCGGCTGGCAGGAGCACGCCGGCGACGGGCCGGCCGTGTGGGTTTCGATCAGCGAGCAGACCTTCCGCATCATCGAACACGGCGAAGTGACCTGGCAGGCCCCCTGTTCCACCGCGAAGAACGGGCCCGGTTTTAAAGCCGACAGCTTTAAGACGCCGCTCGGTTGGCATTCCGTGGCCGAGAAAGTTGGCGAGGACGCGCCGTGGGGGCAGGTGTTCCGCGCGAAACGGCCTACCGGCGAAATCTGGAAACCTGGCGAGGAAACCGATCGGGACCTTGTGCTGACGCGCATCCTGGCGCTGGCCGGCGAGGAACCGGGGCTTAACAAAGGCGGCGACGTCGATTCCTACAAGCGTTGTATCTACATTCACGGGACCAACGGCGAAGACGAGATCGGCCGGCCCGTATCGCATGGGTGTATCCGCTTGAAAAACGACGACGTCATCGAGGCTTTTGAGAAAATTCCCGAAGGCGCCGCCGTGCTTATAACGGAATGATGTCGCTCAATCCCGCCGTAGGCCGACTTCGCCGAAGTCGGCCTCAACGCCCAAAGCTGTCTGCATAGGGCTGAGCTTGATGATCAAGAAAACCCTGAAACGGGCTTTGGATGGTGCCGGCAGGTTGGGTAATGTGTAGAAGCAATGCGCGGAGAGACCGACTTCGGCGAAGTCGGCCTACGACTACGCATGCTTTGGTTAATCCGCAACGTCACCGGTTGCTTTCGTGGAGGCCGACGGACACCCAGAAGATCCGGCCGACGGTCCGTACGGGCAGGGCCAGATTGAGCAGCCTTGTCATGCGCAGGTCGGCGGGCTCGCCGTCACCGCACACGGCGTTGCTTGCGAGCGCGCAGCCGAATCCCAATACGGCCGCCGCGACGAAGCAGAACCGGTAGCCCCACATGCCCCAGTGGTCGATGATCAGGCCGGCGAGGATCGGCGTCAGGCCCAGCGCCAACGACGTGCCGACCGTGAAGATGTTCGTATAGCCGATACGGTCGTCTTCGGCCACGCAATTGAACATAGCCCGGTGCGTGGTCATCCACATCGCCCCGTTGAACATGGCCGCCAGGATAAACACAGGATAAATCATGAAGCGGGTGACGGGGCTGTCCGGGAACAGGAACAACGCCCCGAGGGAAGCCAGGGAGTGGGCCGTCATGGTCAGGCTAATGCCGGGGCCGCTCCCGCTGTGCTCGATGAACCGGCCCCAGTAGCGGATGGTCATCATCACGCCGACGCTTCCGGCGGCCATCACGTACATGACTTCTTCGGAGGCGATATGGAGCACGTCGTTGAGGTAGAGCACGCCGGCGGTCGAAAACCAGTAGATGGCCGAGAAACAGAGCGAGGCGTTCGTCACGAACAGCATGTACTGCCGGTTCTTCAGCGCGCGCCTGTAGCTGTCAAACCCCTGGCTCACGGACAAATCGGCTTTCACGGCCGTCCCGCCGGGAACGCGTGCCATCCACACCAGGCTGAGCATGCCCGCCGCGATCCCGACCGCATAGATAATGAGGAACCGTCCGAGGCCGGGGTTGTCGCGCAGAATGAGGCCCTGTGCGAGCATCACGGCGACGTTCAAGAACTGGGCGACGGCGGCTTCGGCGCTGAAGTAGGCGGCCCGCTGTTCTTGCGGCACCACCTCGTGCAGCCAGGGAAACCAGCCGCCCGCCCCGATGGCCCGCATCAGGCAAAAGCCGAACGTGGCCGCCATCAGTACCGCCCAGCCGCTGTGCGGGCCGTGGCGCAGAAACGCCCACGGCATGAAAAAGACCAGGCAGGAAACCAGGTTCCGCAACATCCAAGCGGTAAACATCACCCGTTTGGGTCCGTAACGCAGCACAAGCTGGCCGGTCACGACCACGAGCACCATCGAGAGCGGCATGAACGAGATTAGAAAGCCCACGTACGAAGCGGGCATCTCGACTCTCCGCGCGAGAAGCACCAAAGACGGGCCCACGGTGCACTGCCACGACACGATGTTGAACACAATGAAAAACAGGAAGCGGCGCGGCGCCACCGCCAGGTCGTTGAGGTGGTGAAAAACCGGGACGCGGAATCCCCATGGATGTGATTTTTGACTGATTACCCCGTTCATTCTATGCCTTCACACGCCAAGAACTTGGCCTATCTCTAACACAAAATCTGCAATCCGCGTTCCCCGCATACAACCCAAGACGGAAAAGGTTACATAATATTCTGGTCTTTTTTTTGTGGGGGAAGTTGGCATGAAATTTTGCCGACGCCGTAGACGGTTTCGGCGGCTTGCCGTGAAGCGGATTGGCGCGTTTTTTTCATGCGCCAGCTTTAACGGAATGCGCCGAGGAAGAGACTTGCCAAGCCCATCAGAAGCCATTTTTGCTCAGTAACTTACGAAACGCTCTTACGAAGTTTTCGTTGCTTCCTCTTCCGCAAAAGGCAGCTCTTGTTCTTCGGGGAACTTGGCTGGTGGTTCGACGATTTCGCACTTGTCGGAATCGCAGAAGATATCCTGCTCTTCCTTGGTGTTGAGGGTGTGGAAATCGAGGGTTTGAATCCTTGCGCGCATGTTTTCGTAGGCTTCGCGTGTCACTTCCTGGTAGGGGGCCTGGGGGTAGTTGTGGTCGCGTAGGGGGAGGAAGCTGACCGATTTCAGCCGTGTTTCGTACAGCTCTAGGATGCGGGGTATGTCGGCGGCTTCTTCGGGCTGAAACGTGACGGTCGCGCTGACCTGGTTGTCGGCCCAGTAATACTGCATCTGGGCGATGTTCTCGACCTGCTCCCAGACGGACACGTCGGACTTGGACCGCTCGAACAGCTCGTGCATCACGGGAAAGTACACCACGAGGGTGTTGTCGCCGTACACGGATTCCTCGACGCGGTAGCCGGCGCGTTTTATGGGATCGATCAGGGGGCTGGTTTTATCGATGCGGATGGTGCGCATGTAGTACTTGGAATGCGCGTAGTGAATGCCGGGCGTGACGCCGGGCAGGAGCGACACCGTGCCGGAGGGCTTGACGGAGGTCTTTTTTATGCTCTCGGGTATGCACAGCCACTGCGCGTAGATCTTATCGAGCTTGCAGACGTAGTTGTAGCCTTGATCGCACCAGACGAAATGCTGGCGCCGGCCGTGGCGCTCGAACGATTCGACGATGCCCGATTGCGAAAGGCCGATCCGCCGGTTGCGCAGCATGATGGCGTTGGTGCGCTCGTTGTGCGTCGGCACGAGCGTCACGGTTTTTGCGTAGAGATAGGCGAACTTGAGGGTTCGCTCGTACTCCTTGAACGACTCGTGGAGCGAGGGGAACGTTTCTACGAGGTTGCAGATCTCGTACGATTCGAGGCTTTGTTCGGCGCAGGGATTGGTGCCGGAGACCTTCTGATCAGCCCAGGTTTCGCCGTCCTTGAGCCGTCCGAACGCGCGGGCATTGTCGATCCAGAAATAGCCCGGCTCGCCGTTTTTGGAGGTTTGCGTGCCCACGCCGGCGTAGTCCATGCCGATTTGCGCCGACACGCTGTTGTTTGACGCCCACCGCCAGGCCTTCAGCTTGTCGGCGTGCAGCTGGGGGTCCTTCAGGGTGAGGTACTCCTCGTCGGCCGGGTTGCCGAGCGCGAGTTCGGCGGTCCGCCTCACCCCGCCGGACACCACGCACTTGCCGATCACGTTCATCAAGTCGGTAATGTCGGCGGAGGTGATGCGCCCGCCGATCCGGCCCTCGAGGATCTTGTCGATGTTGGCCACGCTCTCGATCAGCGGCTGAGGTCCGGGGGCGATGCCGCCAAACGTTTTGATGGGTGCGCCGGTGGGGCGGATCTGCGCGTAATCGACGTTGGCCGGGCGCGGGCCGAGGCCGACGTACGAGTCGAGAATACACCGCACGAGGTCGCACCAGCCTTCTTTCGAGTCTTCGACGACGTAGGTGTCGGAACTTTGCACGGGCTTACGAATCTCGACCTTGCCCGCGCCTTTTGTGTCGAACGCGACGCCCACGCCGAGCATCGACATGTCCATCAGGAAGCAGAACGGCTCGCTGAAACTCACCTGGATCTCGTCGGTCGAGACAAAGGCGCAGTTGTTCAACGCGGCCGATCCGCGCTCATAAATGTAGTCGGCGCCCATCATCCACAGCCCGCGGCCGGGCGGCAGAAACTTGAAGTCCCACATCAGCCGGAACATTTCCTGGGCGGACCGCTGGGCCTTGTCCTTGTTCCAGGGCAGCTTCAGGCTGAGGCAATGGTTCCACTGGATGGTGTAGCAACCCTCGACGACGCGGCGCACGGTTTCCCAGTACTCTTCGGTACGCCCGTTGCCGTTGACGGCTCCGTTTCCGCCGATCACGCGTGCGTACGTGCGTTTGAACGTTACGTAGCCCAGCGGGCCCCACTTCGGCTGCTTGCCGCGGTACCGGTCGATGAACGAGTCATTGAGCGTGAACTTTTCTCTTATGCGAAACATGGTGGGCCTCCGGCAAGAAAAAGGGGACGTACAGGACGTAGCGCGGCAGGAGCCGCAATTGAATTAGATAGCGGGGTTTGGGGAATGGGGAATGGGGTATGGGGTAGTTTGGCGTCTGGCATTTCGCGTTTTGGGAAAGGATGAACGACAAAAGATTCTGGGAGACGATCTATGTGACTTACCGTTTTCATATTTTCCCGTGCTGGGTTTTCACCCAGGGCAGTCCATCGACGGTTTCAGTCGTGTAGTCGGCGAAAATGTTCGGGTAGCGTTCTTTGACTATTTGGTAGACGCTTGCGAACACGGCGCGAATTTCTTCTTCGGCGGCGGGATCGGTTCTTCGCTCGATGACGTGGCGCAACGTCCGGAAATTGGCCGACCAGCCGATGGTAGTGGCGATGCCTTCTGGGGCCACGCGCCGGAACGCCGACGTGGCCTTTTTCTTGAAACTGAACTTCGTGCCGGTCTTGTCGAGGTCGAAAAGTTCGGCGAATTGTTTCTGAACGGCTTCGAGCTGTTCCAGCGTCTGGACGAACACCTTCATTCCCGCCTCGTTTTCCTCGATCATCATGGGCAGGTAGGCGCTGAACCGGTCGAGCCGGACAAACCGCAGCGACTCCTGGCTGACCGCCACGCCGGCACGGTGCCGCACCAACTCGTGGGTGAACACGCGGCTGACGTCGGCGAAAATGAAGTTGAGCATGGCGTGTTCGAGCACGCTGCCGTGGCCGACTTCGACGATGTGGCTGATGTAGGAGGCGTTGCCCTGGCGCGTGCGGGTAACGTTCGGGTTGAGCCCCGGCTCGAACGAACGGTAACAGATGCGGCCGTACAGCTCGCACAACCGTTCGGCATCGCTCGGCGCGTCGGTCGCCCAGTGGGGTGCGCCCACATGCTCGAGATACGCGCGGATGCCCGCCTCGTCCACCCGCGTCTCGCCTATCAGGAACACTTTCGGCTTTACAAATTCCACGATAAAACCACCTCGTCGGTCATGCCGCGATGGACTCCGGGGGCCTCCCAGAAGGCCGGCTCGTCCGCCGGCATTTCCCCCGCCGGGAAGGCAAATTATAGAGGGCCGCGGGCATATTGTAAAGAGGCCGGTTGAACTTTCTTAGGTACAACCCGGGCACATAGACAGGGTTACTACCACAAGATATTGTACAGTAGAGCCTGGTTTTTTGGTCTCTCAGGCGGGAGTTGACGTAGCGGCGGCCGTTGGTTTACAGTAGGCAACATCAAGCCGCAGAAAGGTTTGCGGCGCACGCCCCTGCGTAACATTTTGGTGTTGCGCGGGTAAGATTGGAGTAGGAAGGGCGGCGATTTTTCGCGGCAAAAAAAAAGAGGGACTCGGGCATGCTGGACCAACTGTCGATGCTTTTTGAGATGTTTCGGGGGCAACTGATCAACATCCCGCTCAACAACACGTTGAGCATTCTTTACGCGATTCTGAACGCAATTCTGATCCTTTTCACGCCGCTTTTCGGCGGCGAATGACGTAGAAGTCTTTTCGCCAACGTAGACGCGGAAGGATGCCGCGTCTACGTTGCGTTCTTGGTATAATTGCCCGTCTATGGAAACCGTTTTCGATTTTCAGGTTGAGGGGCGGGATTCGGGTTCGCATGCCCGTGCTGGGCGGTTGCGGCTTGCGCACGGCGAGGTGGAAACGCCGGTTTTCATGCCGGTTGGCACGCAGGGCACCGTTAAGACGCTCTCCCAGGAAGATTTGCGCGAAATCGGCGCGCAAATCATCCTCAGCAACGCCTATCATTTATATTTGCGGCCCGGCACGGACGTGCTGGAACAGGCGGGCGGCCTGCATGCCTTCATGAATTGGGACCGGCCCATCCTGACAGACTCGGGCGGGTTCCAGGTGTTCAGCCTGGACGGGCTGACCAAGGTCACCGAGGAGGGCGTGCAGTTCCAAAGCCACTTGGACGGGTCGCGCCACTTCCTGAGCCCGGAGAGGGCCGTGGACGTGCAAATTTCGATCGGCTCGGACATCATGATGTGCTTCGACGAATGCACGCACTATCCCGTGGACGAGCCCGTGGCGCGGGAATCGATGGAGCGCACGGCCGGCTGGGCCGCCCGGTGCAAGGCGCGGTGGATCGAACGGGCGGTGCCGCGGCAAACGCTGTTCGGCATCGTGCAGGGGAGCGTCTACGACAACCTGCGCCGGGAAAGCCTCGAACGCACTGTGGACATTGGGTTTCCGGGCTACGCGGTGGGGGGCGTGAGCGTCGGCGAGAGCAAGGAAGAGATGCGGCGTGTGGTTGAGCTGACGGGCCCGGCGCTGCCCGAAGAGGCTCCGCGTTACCTGATGGGGGTAGGCACACCCGAAGACATTCTGGAATCGGTTGCCCAGGGGATCGACATGTTCGACTGCGTGATGCCTACCCGCAACGCCCGAAACGGCTCGCTGTTTACGTCGCGCGGCCGGTTGAACATCAAAAACCAGCGGTTTGCCACCGATTTTGGGCCGCTGGACCCGGCCTGCGGCTGCCCCGTTTGCAAGACGTACAGCCGGGCGTACCTGAGCCATTTGTACCGATCAGGCGAGGTGTTGTCGCTGCGGCTGAATACTTTACACAACCTTTTCTTTATGCTACAATTGACCACTAATGTGCGCCGGGCGATACGGTCGGGCGATTTTGCGTTATTCAGAGAGAATTTCTTGAGAGATTACGCGCAGGAGGCCCCTTGAGCGCGCAGGTTCGGCTCGGCCGCGGGCGGGAGCCGGCTTTTTTCAGTACAACCAGGAGGAAACAGTCCAGTGTTGGAAGTGGTTCTGGCGCAGGCGCCTGAAGGCGCGGAGCCAACGGAGGCCCCGCCGGCGAGCGGCCTCGGCGGCTTCTTGCCGATGATCCTTATCTTTTTTGCCATCATGTACTTCCTCATGATCCGGCCCAACCAGAAACGCGAGCGCGAGCGGCGGGAGATGCTCTCTGCGCTTGCCAAAGGGGACAAGGTAGTCACGACGGGGGGCGTTTGCGGGACCGTAGTGGGCTTGAGCGAAAGGTCGGTGGTTGTCCGCGTAGACGATAATGTAAATATTGAATTCCTCCGCGGGGCGGTTTCTCAGGTGACCTCGCACGAGGAAGAATAAGGAATAAACGGTTCAAGCCAAAGTTCATCCGGCGTAGCGCGCATTTCTGGAGTCGTCAATGAAAAACAATCTGTATAGGACCATTCTGATTGTGTTCGTGCTCATTTTCACGGGCATTTACATCTATCCGACCATCGGCTGGATGACCCTGAGTGAGGAGGAGCGCCAGGAACGCATCGAAATCTGGAAACAACAGGATTCGGTGTACCAGCCGCCAAACCTGTGGCGCGACATCAGGAAGGGAGTCCGCCGCTGGGCCGAGTTCGACGTGGACAAGGTGGTCACACTCGGCCTGGACCTCCAGGGCGGCGTGCACATGGTCATCGGGTTTGAACTGACCGAGGAGCAGAAAGAACAGGGTTACAACGAAAAAGCCATCCAGGAGCTTCTCCTTCAGAAAATCCGCCGCCGCGTCGCGGAGTTTGAAGCTAAAGATCCCGTTATTCAGGCTCTTGGCGACAACCAGATCCAGATCCAGTTGCCCGGCGAGAAAGACATCGACCGCGCCACGCGCCTGATCAAGCAGACGGCCCTGCTGACGTTCCATCTTGCGGCCGGCCCCGAAGAGACGATTCAGGTGATGAACAAGATCAGTTCGGACCCACGGTTCGAGAACCGTTTCACGCCTTTCCTGATGCGGCCCCGCGTGCCCGGCGTGTTCCGGATTCCGGTTGACACAATCGACCAGGTCCGCGACGTGGTTAAGGAGATTAACGACACCGAAGGCCTGCTGCCCGAAGGCAAGAAGTTTTTCATCAGCCAGGCGCCCAACCCGTGGGACGCCCAGGAGTACGAGCTGTACCTGCTCGACGCGGAGCCCCGGATGACGGGCGAAGGCCTGACCCGGGCCATCCACACCGAAGATCCGAACCGCCCGCCAAACTACATGATCCATTTTTCGTTCAACTCCGAAGCGGCCAAAGAGTTCGGCGAGTTGACCGGCAACAACATCGGCCGGGCGCTGGCGATCGTGCTTGACGGGGTGGTGGTTTCGGCGCCGACGATCGAAAGCCGCATCTCCAGCCAGGGCCAGATCACCGGCAACTTCAGCTTCGAGCAGGCCCGAGACCTGCGAATTGCCCTCAACTCCGGTTCGATGCCCGTTCCGGTCGAAGAGGAATACATGGGTGTGGTCGGCGCGAGTCTCGGCACCGACTCGATCCGGAAGGGCCTGTACTCATCGATTTTCGCGCTCGCGGCCATCATGGGCTTTATGCTGATTTACTATCGCTTCGGCGGTTTGGTGGCGAACGTTGCGCTGGTTTTGAACGGCCTGATAATGCTTGCGGCGTTTGCCTACTTCGGGCTGACGCTGACATTGCCGGGCATCGCGGGTTTTGTGCTGACGCTGGGGATGGCGGTCGACGCGAACGTGCTGATATTCGAGCGCGTCCGCGAGGAGGTGCGCAACGGCAAGTCGCTGTTGTCGGCGGTGGAGTTGGGTTATAAGCGTGCCACCGTGACGATCCTCGACGCGAACATCACCACGCTTATCGCTGCGCTGGTGCTGCTCCAGTTCGGGACGGGGCCGGTGCAGGGGTTCGGCGTCGCGCTTGCCATCGGTATCTTCACCAGTGTGTTCACGGCCCTCGTGGTTACCAAGGCCATCTTCGACTTCATGGTGAGCCGCAAACGGCTCCACAAACTGACCATGATGAGCCTTTTGAAGCCGGACACGCACATCCCGTTTATCCAGTACCGCAACAAGGCCTTCATCATCAGCGGCGTTGTGATTATCGCGGGCATCGCGGCATTTTTCGCCCGCGGTTATGAAAACAACTTCGGCGTCGACTTCGCCAGCGGCTCGAGCATGGTCGTCGCGCTGGAAAGCGACCAGCGTGTGCCCATCGCCGACGTGCGCCGGGAGTTGACCGAAGCCGGTTTTACCGATGCCGTTGTGCAGGAGTTCGGCGAAGGCGGCTCGCTGGAAAGAAACCAGTTCAGCATACGAATTACTGAGGAGCTGAAAACCGCCGAAGAACCGGAACCGGCTGAAACGCCCGGTGCCGAAGGCACCGTGCGGGACCGTCTGAGAACCGCGCTGGGCTCGCTTGTGGGCGGCCCCGACGACGTGGTTATCGAGCGGGCCGAAGTGGTTGGGCCGGCGATCGGCAGCCAGTTGCGCAACGACGCCATCAAGGCGGTCTTCTACGCTTTGATTTTCATGATCGCCTACATGTGGTTCCGTTACAACCTCATCTTCGGGCTGACGGCGGTGATTGCGCTGTTCCACGACTCGCTGATCGGCCTTGGCCTGTTGTCGGTTTGGGGCGGGCACATCGACATGACGGTTGTGGCCGCGGTGCTTACCATCGTGGGTTATTCGGTCAACGACACGGTGGTCATTTTCGACCGGATCCGCGAAGACATGCGTTTGTACAGCGGCCGCGGCTGGTCGTACGGCAAGATCATGGACCAGGCCATCAACCACACCCTCAGCCGCACCATTCTGACATCGGGGCTGACGTTCCTGGCAGTGCTGATGCTGTTCGTGTTCGGCGGCCACGTGTTGCACGATTTTGCCTTCTACCTGATGGTGGGCATCGTGGTCGGCACATACTCGAGTATCTTCGTGGCCAGCGCCCTGGCCTACGTGTGGCAAACCTGGTGGAAACGCCGCCAGACCACCGTCAATACGGACAAGGCCAAAGGCGGCTCGAAAAAGCGCCGCTCGAACGGCAAGGAAAACGAAGCCGCCGTATAGACACGGCCAAAACGGATAAACTAACGGCCCCGGCGCCAAGCGCCGGGGCCGTTTCTGTCCAGGTGGGGATGCTTGATCTGGCTACGGGGCAAGAGGCTGGAAGCCTCTTCTATTTTAACTACAAAGGATTGTGAGTGTTTAACCGCAACGCGTTGTGTAAGAGTCAGGCGGGGCATCCTGCCGCGGTCTGCGCGTTTGGTGTTTCACGCGTTTAAAGTAAAGTAGAAGGTCGTGCCTTGTCCGGGGCTTGATTCGGCCCAGATTCGGCCCGAATGCCGTTCGATCACGCGTTTGCAGATGGCCAGCCCGATGCCCGAGCCGCTGCTTTCTTCGCGGCGGTGGAGCCGCTGGAAAATCAAAAAGGCCCGGTCGGCCTGGCTTTGCGGGAAGCCGACGCCGTTGTCGCGCACCCAAAAGACCCATCTGTTATTTTCGCAGGCCGCGCCGATATGTATTTCGGGCTTGGTTTTGCCTCTGAACTTAATCGAGTTGGCAATGAGGTTCTGGTACAGCTGGACCAACTGCGTCTCATCGGCCACGACGCGGGGCAACGGGTCGCGCTTGATTGTCGCGCGGCTTTCGGACAACGGCCCGCTCATAACCTTGAGGACCTGGTCGACAACGGCCTCGAGATCGGTTTCGGCGAAAGGCATGCCGCGGCTTCCGATGCGCGAATAGGCCAGGAGCCCGCTGATGAGGGTTTGCATCCTGCTGGCGCCTTCAACGGCGTAAGCAATGTACTCGTCCGCTTCTTTTTCCAGCCGGCCCTGATACTGCTGGCTGAGGAGCTTGAGAAAACCCGTTACCATGCGGAGCGGCTCCTGGAGATCGTGCGAGGCGATGTATGCAAACTGTTCCAAGTCTTTGTTCGACTGGGCAACTTCGGCGGCGGACCTGGCCAGAGTATCCGTAAGCTGTTCGAGCTTCTTTCGTGCTTGCTCGGCCTGTTCGGCCCGTTCTTCGATCTGCTGCCGGGCTTCGATATGCTGGAGCGCGAGCGAGGCCAGCGCACCGAGGTGGCGAATGAGGGTTTCGTCCTCGGCGGTGAATTCCTCACCGCCTTCTTTGTCGCTGAGCGAGATCAGGCCGATGGTCTTTCCGGCGCCATTGATCATGCGAGTCCCCAGAAAACCCCGCAGCGGCACATGCCCTTTGGGCAACCCCCACCAGAGGGGGTGCCGCCGCATTTCTTCATCGGTTAGGCGCAGGGTGGGAGTGTCGGTGAGCAGTTTTTTGTAGATGCCGGCTCGCATTTCCTTGAATCTTCTTTTCGGCAGGCACGGCAGAATATCCTCGGCCCGCCGGACGGGACCAAGCACCCATTCGTTGTTTGCGCCCAAGTAGCTGGTCATCCCCAGTTTGGCTTTGGTAAGGCGTTGCGCGGCGGCAACCAGGCCTTCCAGCAAGGGTTCAATCTGCTCGACGCCAAGCAGATCCAGCGATACGTTCAATAACGTGTCTAACCGTTGGAGATAACTTTCCCGCTGGCTCTCTGCCTGCTTGGTGCTGGAAATGTCGTGGGAAACCAACAGCAGCTGCGAGACGCCTTCATCGCCTCCTATCGACACGACTTGGAGCGCGGCCGTATAGGGCGTGCCGTCAGCCAGAACACCCGATACTTCCCCTTCCTGAAAAGCAGCCCGTTCGCAGGCTTTGCTTAACATGCTTTTGACCACCGGAAGAATTTCGGGAGGACAAACCTCATCCAGAGGTTTGCCGATAACCTGTCCCGGCGCCATGGCAAGAAACTCGAACGCGGCCGGATTCAGGAATTGGATATTTAAGGCTGTGTCAAACACGGCCACCACGTCAGGCATGCTGTTGACCGCTGTTTCGAATACCGACCTGTTGCCGTTCCTCATGGCTTTGCTCCCCGCGGCGCACATCAGCCGCAATGTTGGATACAACGCCCTGCTACGCTACAATAAGTCGAATTGCGGTAAGCCGAAGATTCGGTACACGGTGCCCATCATGAGCAGCATTACGGTTCTGACACTTGTTCCCAACGCCAAAGACCGCCTCCCGCGGTGCCTGGCCAGCGTCGAGTGGGCCGACGAAATCTTTTGCGTTGTCGACAGCAAAACCAGCGACGGCTCCGAAGATATCGCTCGCCGCCTGGCCACCCGCGTCGAAGTCCACCAGTACGTTAATGCCGCCCAGCAGCGAAACTGGGCGCTGCCCCAGATTCAGACCGAATGGACCCTGGTGCTCGATGCCGACGAATGGGTCTCCGATGAGTTGGCTGAGAAAATCCGCCGCGTCATCAAAGGCGCCAACTCGTGCGATGGTTACAACATCCGGCGCCTATCGTACTTCTTTGGAAAAAGAATCGGCCACTGCGGCTGGCACCGCGACTTCAACCTCAGGCTGTTCCGCACCCGGAAAGGCAGGTACCTCGACCGGCGCGTCCATTCCAAGGTGGTGGTCGACGGCGCCGTCGACCGTATTATGGAACCAATGTATCACGATACATATCGAGATTTCGAGGAGTATTTTACCACCTTCCAGCGGTTCACCACCTGGGGCGCACAAGACCTTTTTGATAAAGGCCGCCGCGCCCGCCTGAGCGACCTCACATTGCGCCCCGCGCTGCGATTTTTCAAAATGTACGTCCTCCGAAGAGGCTTTCTCGACGGCTATCACGGGGCCGTGCTCTGCGGCCTCGGCGCGTTCAGCGTATTTACCAAGTACGCGAAGCTGTGGCGCCTTCAGCAAACAGCCGGCGAAAAATCGCGCACGGCTTCTGACGGCGCCGTCCAAGAGCCGGAGACAAGCCAGGAAAAGTAGCCTGGTATGGCCGAAATCATGGCCTGGCCCGTCCCAATCATATGTCTCATACGTGCCATTTTGTAACCCCGGAGTTGGTATTACTCCGAAAAATTCAGTAATATCAGGTCATGGGCACAATGACCAGACTTCTCGCCGTTACGGCATGTTTTAACTTGATCGTCCCGGCTTTTGCGAACGAGCCCGGCTCGGGCGCGCCATTAATCGTCGGTGGAAGCAGCCACATCTGCGACATTCTGGAGGCATTGAGCGGCGAAGAGTCGTTTCGTGTCAGGACGCTTGTGCCTCCGACGATGTGCCCCGGCCATTTTGACGCGAAGCCCAGCGAAATCTCCACGTTGAAACGGGCGCGCTGCATCCTTCTGCACGAATGGCAGGCGCCGATGCCGGTGGTTCAGTCGGTTCTGAAGGCTGCCGAAATGCCGCCCGGCCGCGTGAGGGTTGTTGAGGTGGCCGGGAACTGCCTGACGCCGGACATGCAAGAGGCGGCGGTTCAACAGGTTGTGCAGATCCTTTCCGAAATCGAGCCCGCCCGCGCTTCCGAGTTTGAAAAAAAAGCCGCGGAACGCGTCAAAACGGTTCGCCGGACGGGCGCCGCGGCGCTGGAGGAACTGAAGCGGGCCGGTTGTGGGGGAATGGCAGTCGTTTGCCACGATAAGCTCACCGGGTTGCTCCAATGGGCCGGCTTCAAGGTGGCCGGCGAATACGGAAAGGACGGCCAGCTCAGCGCGAGCCGGATGCGCACGCTTATCGCCGAAGCCCGCGCGGCGGGGGTGGCGCTCGTAGTCGACAACATCCAGGGGGGCGCGCTTCGCACGGGCGCGGCGTTGGCGCGGGATATCGGCGCGGCGCACGTCGTCCTGTCGAACTTCCCCGGCGGGTTTTCCGGCGCCGAAACCTGGGCCGACACGTTGCGGAAAGACGTGGAGATTCTGGCCCGCGCCGCGGAAAAGGTCAACCGGAAATGACTCCTGATTGCTCGATACAAATCGAAAACGCCACCGTGTCGTTCGGCAAGCGCCATGCGCTGGACGGTGTGTCGCTTGAGGTTCAGCGAGGCGATTTTGTGGGCGTAATCGGGCCCAACGGCGCGGGCAAAACGACGCTGCTCACGCTTTTAAACGGCCTCGCCCGGCTGGAATCGGGGCGCGTCGCCGTGCTTGGGTTGGACCCTTACAACGGATCGGGGCGCGGCGTGCGGAAGCGCGTCGGCTACATGCCCCAGACCCCGCGCATCGACCCGCGCGTGCCGCTCAACGTGCGGGAGGCCGTGATGGCGGGCCTGTCCGGCCGGCTTGGGCTGCTGCGGCGGCCCGGGCGTGCCGACCTGGCGGCCGTAGACCACGCGCTCGAATCAGTGGGCGCGGCGCATCTTTCCCAGCGGCCGCTGGGAAAACTTTCGGGCGGCGAGTATCAGAAAGTGGCGCTGGCGCGGGTGCTTGCCCAGCGGCCCGAAGTGTTCCTGTTCGACGAGCCGACCGCCGCGATCGATCCGCGGGCCCAACTCGACCTGCTTCAACTGATCCAGCAGGTTCATGCCGAGTGTGGCGCGACATCCCTGTACGTTACGCACAACATTCGCCTCCAGGACGGCCACGCGGCGCTGCCCGACTGCTGCGGCCGGCTCGTCATGATGCGGCACGGCCGAATCTGGCGCGACGGGCCGCGCGACGAACTTGCGGCCGAACCGCTACTGCGCGAGCTGTACGATTGCTGCTCGGAATCGGCGCCGTTGTACGAGAGCCAGCGCCAGGCCGGGAGCTTTTGACGATGGACTGGCTCGAACATCAGTTCATGCAGAACGCGATTGCCGCGGGATTTTTTGCGGGCGTGGCGTGTTCGGTGGCGGGCGTTTTCGTGGTGACGATGCACCTGTCTTTCCTGGGTGTGTGTATCGCTCACGCGGCCCTTGCCGGGGCGCTGATGGGCGAGTGGCTTCATTTCAGCCCGGTGCTTGGCGCCATGGCTTTCAGCGTTGGCGCGGCGGCGGTTGTCGGCCCCCTGGCCGACCGGGGCGAGCTCGGCCCGGACTCCGCGATCGGCATTGTTTTTTCGCTGATGCTCGGATTGGGCCTGCTGTTCCTGGGCCTGATTCCTGGGTCGCGCACGGAGGCTTTGAACCTGTTCTGGGGCAGCTTGTTGACGGTAACGCGGGCGGATGTGACCCTGCTGGCGATGACGGCGGCCGTGCTTGTCAGCCTGGTGATTCTGTTTTTCAAAGAAATCCAGGCGGTTCTTTGCCACCGCCAGGTGGCGGTTGCGGTGGGCATTCCGGCCGCGGCGATTTTTTACGGCATGCTGACGGCCACGGGCGTGACCGTTGCGGTCTCGCTGCGGAGCGTCGGCGGGTTACTCATATTCAGCCTTATCATCAGCCCCGCCGCCGCGGCATTCCAACTCACGTACAGCCTGAAACGGATGTTCATAATTTCGGCAGCACTGGGCGTACTGGCGTGTTGGGCAGGGCTGGCCGCTTCTTACCTGTGGGACCTGCGGACCGGGGCGTGCATCGCCATCGCTTCGTCCGTGATGTTTGCGTTGGCATCCGCCGTATCGCCAAAACGGCGGCTGCTGGCCGGGACGAGAGAAGGATAAGGCAAATGCCGACGAACACGCGGGAATACTTCGATGCGTTGGCAAAGGATTGGGACGGCAGCGTCAAGGCGCAGGCCTCAAAGCGGGCGGGCGAAATCGTGGCGGCCCTGGGAATACGCCCCGGCAGCAAAGTCCTCGATGTTGGCTGCGGCACCGGCGTGCTCGTGCCGATGTTGCGCGAGCATATGGAAGGCCGGGGGTTCGTGGCCGCAACGGACGTTTCCGGAAACATGTTGCGTGAGGCAAAAAGGAAGTTTGCCGACGGTTTTCTGGCCTTCTTTCAGTCGGACGCAACCGGCTTGCCGCTCGAGGACGGCTTCTTTGATTGGATCCTCTGCTACAGCGTGTTCCCGCACTTTCATGATCAGGCACGGACTGTGGCAAAGTTTGCGGCGGCGTTGAAACCGGGCGGCCGGCTTGCCGTCTTTCACAGCAAGAGCCGCGAAGACATCAATGCGTTTCACCACACCGTGGGCGGCCACGTCGGCGGGCACGAACTGCCCGACGAGCCAAGCATGCGGGCCATAATGACGTCCGCGAACCTTGAAGTCGAACGCCTCGAAGACAACCGCGATTACTACCTCGCCCTCGCCCGAAAAATGCCCTTATAGACGCGCGTCGTCGCGCCAAAGGCCGCATTTGCCAATCCTTGCCGCTTCCCTTTACGATGAAGGCCGGTTTTGGGCGCATGGAGTGGAAGTATGGACTTGTTAAGCCGGATTGGCGGAGCAGTTACGGGTTACTTTGAGCCGATCTACGTGGCGGCCGGCGAGGGTTTCGGGCCGTTGCTGAGCGCGCTCAGCGGTTTCATGTGGGGGCCGTGGATGTTGGTGCTCCTGTTCGGCACGCACATTTTCCTTACCATCCGTCTCCGGTTTATCCAGCGTTACATCGGCCGGGGCATCAAACTCTCTTTGGAACGTTCGGCGGAAGGCGAGGGCGACGTCAGCCATTTCGGCGCGCTGGTCACGGCCCTCGCGGCCACCATCGGCACGGGCAACATCGTCGGCGTGGCGGTGGCGGTCACGTCGGGCGGGCCCGGCGCGGTGTTGTGGATGTGGCTGACCGGCGTGTTCGGCATCTCCACCAAGTACGCCGAAGCCCTGCTGGCGGTCAAATACCGTGTCACCACCGAACGCGGCTACCACGCCGGCGGCCCGATGTACGTGCTCGAACGCGGCCTGAAGTGCAAGTGGCTCGGCGTTCTGTTCGCGGTGTTCACGGCCATCGCCGCTTTCGGCATCGGCAACATGGTGCAGGCCAACGCGATTTCGACTCTGCTCGCCGACAGCCGCTGGGGAATCAGCCCCTGGCTGACCGGCAGCGTCCTGATGGTGCTGACGGCGATGGTGGTGCTCGGCGGGCTTCGATCCATCGCCCGAGTGTGCGAGATTCTCGTGCCGTTCATGGCCGCGGCATACGTGGTGGGGTGCATCACGCTGCTCATCATCGGCCTGCCGACAATCCCCGCCACCTTTGCCCTCATCGTCAAGAGCGCATTCACCGGGCCGGCCGTCGCCGGCGGTTTTCTCGGGGCCGGCGTGCGCCAGGCCATCCGGTTCGGAATTGCCCGGGGGTTGTTTTCCAACGAATCCGGCCTGGGCAGCGCGCCCATCGTCGCCGCGGCCGCGCAAACCAGGAATCCTGTCCGCCAGGCCCTGGTTTCTTCCACGGGCACGTTCTGGGACACGGTCGTCATCTGCGCCATGACGGGGCTGGTGCTCGTAAACGCCGGCGACTGGACCGACGGGAACCTGGACGGGGCGTCGCTGACGGCCGCGGCGTTCGGCCGGCTGCCCTACATCGGCGCGAGCCTGCTCACGGTGGGCCTCGTAACGTTTGTGTTTTCGACTATCCTCGGCTGGTCGTACTATGGCGAGCGCGCCGCCGAATACCTCCTTGGGCGGCTGGCCATCGTGCCTTACCGGGTGTTGTGGGTGGCTTTTGTGCTTGTGGGGGCGGTGTCGCACTTGCAGCCCGTATGGGATTTCGCCGACATCGCCAACGCGCTCATGGCGGTCCCGAACCTCGTGGCCGTGATCCTGCTGAGCGGCGTCGTCGTTGCCGAGACGCGTCAGTACCTCTGGCAGGCCTCGGACGCCGAACCCGCGCCCGCCACCACAAAACGCTGAACCCGGCAACGAGCTTCTCATGAAAAGCTTCCGGTGGGACACGGCGGGCGATGAACTCATCGGGATGTTTGCGCGTTCAGCCCGAGGCGGGTTACTATTCCTCCGTTATGGTTGCACCCAAACAACTGTATGTCGTAATCGTCGGCTGTGGCCGGCTGGGTTCCTACGTCGCGAACAAAATGAGCGCCCGGGGCGACCGCGTTGTCGTCATCGACAGCGTGGAAGAGGCTTTCGAGGCGCTTTCGCACGAGTTCAGCGGTTACAGGATAGGCGGCGACGCCACCGAGTTCCGGGTTCTCCAGGAAGCCCGAACCAGCAAGGCCGATCTGCTCGTGGCCGTGACTTACGACGATAACGTGAACCTGATGGTGGCCCAGGTGGCCAAGAAAGTGTTCAAAGTGCCGAACGTCATGGTGCGCGTGAACGACCCCGCGCGCGAACAAGTGTACCGCGACATGGGGATCGACACCATCTGCCCAAGCATCGTGACCGGAGACGCTATTACGGCCATTGCCAGGGCGCTGGCTTTTCCCGCCGAGTGACGGGGGGTGAAAACATGCACATAATCATCATTGCCGAAAGAACGCTGGCCCATTTCCTCGCCCGGACGTTCCAGGCCAAGGACCACAAGATCACGATCATCAACCGGAACCGCGAGGATTGCGCGTGGCTGGCGCGGCGATCGACCGCCACCGTGGTTTTCGGCGACGGCAGCAATCCGCAAGTGTTGCAGGATGCCGGCGCCGAAACGGCCGACGCCGTGCTCGCCGCCGCTACCCGCGACGAAGACAACCTGGTGATCTGCCAGATGGCCGATTTGAAGTTTCACGTGCCGCGGATAATTTCAATCGTGAACGACCCTGACAACGAGCAGGTGTTCCGGCAGCTGGGCGTGTCTGACGTTTTCCCGATCACGCTGCTTCTGTCGAGCCTGATCGAGCAACGCGTCGATTCGGTGGGGATTTCAAGCCTCATTCCCGTAGCCGAAGGCAAAATAACCGTTTCCGAGGTCCGCCTGGACGAAAACTCGCCGGCGGCCGGCAAGCCCATGAGCGAAATTAAGATGCCCGAAAACTCGCTGGTGGCCTGCGTCGTGCGCGAGAACGAGGCTATTGTGCCCCGCGGCACCACGGTCATCTCCGCCAGCGACCGCCTCATCGTCATTTCGGCGCCCCGCAACCACCAGGCCGCCATGGAAGTCCTCACCGGCAACGGCCAAGACTCGACCGGCGAAAGCCGGGCGTAGGACGGCCTATGCGGCGCAACCCACATCTTCTGGCCCGGTACAAGGCCATTCTGTCGCATTCCGGCGCGGTGCTCCTGCTGAACGGCCTCGCCATGCTGATCCCGCTGCTGGCCCTGATCGGCTGGCCCGCCGAACGGGTTTATGCAGCGGCCTTTGTCGTGCCGGCGCTGGCCCAGATACTGCTCGGCGCTCTGGTCTGGCGCGCGTTCCGACCCCGGCCTGCGGTGGGCCTGACGCTGCAGGAGGGCGCGGTGATCGTGTTCATATCGTGGGTGCTGATCGCGGCGTTTTCGGCCGTGCCCTACGCCGCGGCCACCGGCTACAGCTTCACCCACGCCGCGTTCGAATCCGTGAGCGGGTGGTCGGGCACCGGTTTGACCGTCACGGACGTGCTGGCGGCGCCGCACATGATCCTCGTGTGGCGGAGCATCACCCAGTTTCTGGGGGGCGCCGGGCTGGCCCTCATCATGCTGGCCACCATCGCCGGTCCGCTCGGCCAGAACCTGTCCGTGGCCGAAGGCCGCACGGATCAGCTCGCCCCCCATGTGCGCGATTCGGCCAAGATCGTACTTGTGATGTATTCGGCCTACGCGGTGTTCGGCACGCTGGCCCTCTGGGCGGCGGGGATGACCATTTTCGACGCCGTCAACCATGCCCTCACCGCGCTCGCTACCGGCGGGTTCTCGACCCACCCCGAGAGCATCGCCTTTTTCGATTCCACGGTCATCGAGGCGGTCGTGATCGTCCTGATGCTGTTGGGCGGCACCAATTTTCTCACCGCGTATCTGTTCATGCAGGGCAAATTTCGCGTGGTATGGCGGAACGCCGAGATCCGCACGGCCTTTTTCGCCATTACCGTTTCCGTCTGCCTTCTGGCGGCCGTGCTCGTACACGCTAACGCGCTTCCCGGCGTCGGGAAAGCGTTGCGCGTGGCCGTTTTTGAACCCATCAGCGCCTTGACGGGCACCGGTTTCCAAACCACCGTCTACGGCGCGTGGAGCGCGCTGCCCTTGCTGTTGATCATAACGCTCATGGTAATCGGCGGGGGCGCCGGCTCGACGTCCGGCGCCCTGAAACAATTACGCGTCTACATGGTAGTCCGCTCGATCCTGTGGGAGTTTCGCCGCTCGATACGGCCCAAGAGCGTCGTCGAGGAAAACTACATCTGTTACGGAACCGGCCGCATGTACGTCGACGACGCCCGAATTCGGGCCGCCCAGAACTACATTGCCGTCTACGTGGCCGGCCTGCTGCTGGGGACGGCGATTGTCGCCGCCCACGGCTATCCGCTCGGCGCCGCGCTGTTCGAATACGCGTCGGCCCAGGGCACCGTCGGCCTCAGTCTCGGCATCACAAACGCCGCCACGCCGCCCGCAATCCTGTGGACCATGATGGCCGGGATGTTCCTCGGCCGCCTCGAGTTTTACGTCGTGTTCGTCAGTATCGTCAAAATCCTCCGGGACGCCCGGTACATCACTTTCCGCCACCCCCGGGCCGCACAGGCCCCCGAGGAGTTGGAAAAAGCCGGCTGACTTTTGCTCCCGTTCGATATTCGGCCGCGTTTGGTTGCGCGGAATCTTATTCATTTGTTATACTTACGGGTGGTCTTTCGGAGAGGGCGCTTTCCGACCTGACGGGCCCTCTATGCCGCTCTGGGCGGGCAAGTGGGGTCACCTGCTGAAATGGCACGTGCTACCCGTGTGCCCGGTGTGGCACAACCTGGTGTTGTGGTGGAAAAAACGTTTGTAATGATAAAGCCCGACGCGGTGGGCCGGCGGTTGTGCGGCGAGTTGATCGGCCGCTACGAGCGCAAAGGCCTCAGGCTGGCCGGGTTGAAGATGCAGGTGATTTCGCGCGAACTGGCCGAACGCCATTACGCCGAACACGTCGGCAAGCCTTTTTACCAAGGCCTGCTGGACTTCGTCACGTCGGGCCCGAGCATCCAGATGGTCTGGGAAGGTCCGAACGCGGTCGAGACGGTGCGCAAAATGAACGGCGCCACGGATTGCCAGAAAGCCGATGTGGGCACGATCCGCGGCGATTTCGGGATGAACACCCGAAACAACGTCGTTCACGCCTCGGACTCGGCGGAGACCGCCGAACGCGAGATAAAGCTGTACTTCAGCGATAACGAGTTGTGGGATTACCCGATGCCCGACGGGCATTGGCTGGAATGAACAAATAAAGGAAAGCAAGAATGGCTGGTGGACGCAAAGTGCGGCATAAGAAAATTATGAAGCACAAACGGAAAAAGAAGCGCCGCGCAAATCGCCACAAGAACAAGTAGGCGTGACCGCTTAACGTTCAGCAATATTGCCCACAGTCCACCGGCCCTCACCGGCCGGTGGGGCTGGGCCTTTTTTTGGCGCTGAACACGAACGTGCGGACGAAAAGGCGCGAGGATTTTAAAATGGCAGACGAAGAAAAGAAAATCATCATCGACGAGGACTGGAAAAGCCAGGTCCAGCGGGAAAAAGAAGAAGCTCGCAAAAAGGCCGAAGAACAGCCCGAGCAGGAAGAGAAACCCGCGGCCGCGGCCGAAGAGGCGTCTTTCGAAGGGCTCGTATCGGGCTTGTCCATGCAGGCAATGATCGCTTTGGGCGTTCTCGCCCCGCGCGACGCCAAGGAGGTCCAGGTCGACCTTCGCGGCGCGAAATACGTCATCGACCTGCTGATCGTGCTGCGCGACAAGACCAAAGGCAATCTCACCCCGGAAGAGCAGGGTTACCTGGCCGAGTCGCTGGCCGACCTGCAGCAGACATACGTGCTGCGCTCGCAACAACTGCAGGAATCGGCGCTGCGCCAGGCGGGCATCGACCCGAACCTGAAGGCCTAGCGGGCCAGGGCGCGCGAGGACTCGCGTAAGCGCGCGAGGACTCGCGTAAGCGCGCGAGGACTCACGTAAGCGCGCGAGGACTCGCGTAAGCGCGCGAGGATTCGCGTTGGCGCGCGAGGACGCTTGAGCGCGCGGAATATAGAACTTTTAAGGAGCAAGAAATGCCGGCATTTGTGATTGTAGGCATGCAATGGGGTGATGAAGGCAAGGGTAAAGTGGTGGACTACGTCTCGCGTTACGCCGACGTGGTGGTGCGCCACAATGGCGGAAACAACGCCGGGCACACCCTTACCGTTGGCGGAAAACAGACTATTCTCCACCTCATCCCGAGCGGTATCCTCCATCCCGGCAAAACCTGCATCATCGGCAACGGCACCGTCCTCGATCCCGCGGTACTTCTCGAGGAGATCGACGTGGTCCGCGCCGCCGGCGCCGAACTCGAAGGCCGCCTGTTTATTTCCGACACGGCGCACATCATCATGCCGTATCATAAACTGCTCGACAAGGCGCAGGAAACGTTTCGCGGCAAAAACCGCATCGGCACAACCGGCCGCGGCATCGGGCCCGCCTACGCCGACAAAACCGAGCGGTTCGGCGTGCGGCTGGGCGACCTGCTCGACACCGAGCTGTTTAAAACCAAGCTGGCCGACCTGCTCGAGTACAAAAACATGATCCTCGAGAAACTGTTTGGCGAAAAACCGCTCGAGTTCGACGCCGTCTTTAGCGAATACGCCGCTTACGCCGAGCGCCTCCGCCCCTTCGCCGCGGATGTCGTGCCCATGGTGCACAACGCATTGAAGGCGGGCCGGCAGGTGCTTTGCGAAGGCGCCCAGGGCTGCATGCTCGACCTCGACCACGGCACGTTCCCCTACGTCACCAGCTCGACCACCCTGTCCGCCGGCGCGTGTTCCGGAATCGGGCTCGGGCCCAAAGACATCAACGGCGTGATCGGTATCGTCAAGGCCTACACCACCCGCGTCGGCGAAGGACCATTCCCCACGGAACTGCTCAATTCGGCCGGCGAGTTCCTGCGCGAACGCGGCCGCGAATTCGGCGCCACCACCGGCCGCCCGCGGCGGTGCGGCTGGCTGGACTGCGTCCAGCTTCGGCGCGCCGCCATGGTCAACGGCGTCACCCATCTCGTCCTGACCAAGCCCGACGTTCTGAGCGAACTCGAATCGATCAAGATCTGCACGGCCTACGAGATCGACGGAGAAACCGTCAGCGAGTTCCCCGGGCATATCTCGCGGCTCGAACGGGTAAAGCCCCTGTACGAGGAAATGCCCGGCTGGAGCGAGGATATCTCGACCTGCTTGGACTGGAACCAGTTGCCCAAGCCGGCCCAGGCGTATTTCAAACGAATTGAAGAGCTAATCGGCGTGCCCGTGGCGATAGTAAGCGTCGGGCCCGGCCGGGAACAGACCATCGAGTGTGTCGACCCGTTCGGTTCCTGAGGTCCAGGGGCGGGCGATTTGGAGTTTTTAACCGGAATCAGTACAATTGAACAGTACACGTAAACAAAGTGCACGCGTTTTTCTTGGCGCCGGAAAGTTGAGCGACTATTCGGCATTTGATAATATCATCGGTCTTGCCGGGCTGTGTTGCATGGGCGGGCTCAATGCCCTCCCGCGGATTAACAAACGCCCAGCTGTGGCATTGTGAAGGGAGGTGAGTCAGTGAGAACGTATGAAACCCTGTACATCCTGCGCCCTGAGTTACAGGACGAGGAAGCCGAGGCTATTGCCCAGAACATTGAATCGCAGATAACAGCCGACGGGGGGTCGATAGTCCACTCGGAAATCTGGGGCAAACGCCGCCTAGCGTACGAAGTCCAGAAGTGTTCGGAAGGCTATTATATCCTTGTTCGTTTTACGGCAACGCCGGAGTTTGTCGAGCGGTTGGAAAACCATTTTCGCCTGACGGACGCCGTGATCCGTTATCTTCTGCTTCATTTCGACGAGCACACGCTTCGGCTTGAAGCGCGCCAGAAAAAGCGCAAGGAAGCCGAGCTGCAAAGCGCCGCCGCCGCCGCAAGGCCGCGCGGCGAACGGCAGGAAGAGGAATCCTCATCGCATCGGGCCAGCCGTGGTGGACGGCGCTATCGCGATGACGAAGATAAAGATGATGACGAGGACGAGGACGACAGAGACAACGAAGACGAAGACTGAGCCGTTCCGAGGGGAGAACATTTAAAATGGCTGACCTGAGAGTGCCTGATCTGAACAAGGTGTTTCTTGCAGGAAGACTGACCGCCGATCCGGAACTGCGTTACCTGCCATCGGGCCTTGCGTTGTGCAAGATGCGCCTGGCTTCGACGCGCTACTATAAAGGGCGCGACGGGGAACGCAAGGAAGACACGTTGTACGTTGATGCGACCGCGTGGGACAAGCAGGCGGAGTATCTTGGCCAGCGCCTGCGGCAGGGAAGCCCGATTTTGATCGAAGGCCGTTTGAGAATGGACTCCTGGGAAGACAAGAACACCGGCCAGAAACGTTCTCGCATCGATATTCAGGCCATGCGCGTGCAGGAGCTGGCGTGGCCGAGCGATAAACCCGGCGGCGCCGTGACGCCGGAACCGCGGGGCGAGCAGGAAGAACCCGTACCCGAAGACGATATTCCGTTCTAAAGACCAATGGTGAAAGGGAGTTGTTGATAAATGGCAAGAGCATCAGCCAAATCGCGCGGCGGCTCGAGAAGAAAAAAGAAGAAGAAATCATCGTCGCGCACCAAGATCTGCCGGTTGACGGTCGATCGCGTTGAATACATCGATTACAAAGACGTCGCGCTGCTCAAACATTACGTAACCGAGCGCGGTAAAATAATCCCCCGCCGAATCACGGGCGCAACGGCCAAGCATCAGCGTATGCTCACGCGCGCCATCAACCTGGCGCGCCAAATCGCGTTGCTGCCATATTCGGCCGACTAATCAGGGCATCGCGGGAAAGCGCGTCGGCGCCGGGCGGCCGTTTAGAGGTTGCCGGGCGCGGAAAGCGGGTGTGTTGTGGATAACGTCCGGGTTCAGACAATGGCAAAATTCTTTCTGATCGCGGGCGTCCTTTTTGTGTTCAGCTCGTTCTGCGCCAGCGCTCGGTTGGAAGCCTACAGCGTGTTTTTGCTGCCGGTTCCCGTGGCGGTTTGCGTTGCGCGGCGCCGGCTGGGCCTGGCACTTGGGCTGGTGGTGTTCAGCGGGCTCGGCGCCATGTCGTCGGACCGCGGTTTCCAGAGCGGCTTGATGTACGCACTGATCGCCATGGCCGGCATGCCCATCGGCCTTGGTGTGCTGCATCGGTGGTCCTACGGCAAGACGCTTGCGGCGGTGGCCGCAACCGCGTCGGTGGCGGCGGTGGGCGGCATTCTGGCCAACTGGCAGGACTGGCTGGCCCTGTCGCGCGTGGGTTATGACACGTTCATGGCCCAGTACGCCAACCAGATGCCGCCCCAGTTTGCCGAAAGCATGCAGTGGGGCCAGGCGCACTGGGCGGATGTCGGTGTTGGATTGCAGTTTGCCCTGGTTTTGATGGGCAGCGTGGCGGCGATGTGGGCGGCGCTGAACGTGCTCCGCCGCCGCTACGGGCTATCGGGCCTGCGCGGCTCGTTCAGCCGGGCGCGCGTCAGCGAGTGGTTAATTTGGGCGGCGATAGCGGTTGCGGCTTTATGGTTTGCCGACCGCAACTGGCCGGACCTCGGGTTGCGCGCGTTTACGTGGAACACGGCCATCGGTCTGGCGGCGGTGTACTGGCTCAACGGCCTGTCGGTGTTGTTGTACGGCCTGGACGTATTGCGCCCGGGCCTGTTGGGATATCTCGGCGTGGTGTTGTTGGTGGTTTCGTTTGGTTTTCACCCGGTCGGTCTGATCGGGCTGTTCGACACGTGGGTGAACTTCCGCCGCGTAATCGACCGCATCGTCGAAGAACGCAAGCGGCGGGAAGAGGCCGAACAGGCCGAACAGACGGACGATAAGTAATCTGGCCTGCGCCTGTCCATCAAGTGGAAAGACAGGCCGCCTGTATCAGGAGGTATTGTAATGAAAGTAATTCTGTGCGAGGATATAGCCAACCTCGGCAAAATGGGCTCGTCGGTCAAGGTGGCCGATGGTTACGCGCGCAACTATCTGCTGCCGCGGAAGCTGGCCGTCAACGCCGATTCCGCCAGCGCAAAGCAGATCGAGCACGAAATGGCCATCATCAAGCGGCGCGAAGAAAAGCAGAAGGCCGCCATCGCCGAAGTCGCCAAGAAACTCGAAGGTGTCACCGTCGAGATCAAAGCGCGCGCCGGCGAGGAAGACAAGCTGTTCGGCTCGGTCACAAACGCCATGATCGCCGAAAAACTTGCCGAAGCGGGCCACGAGATCGACCGCAAACTGATCGTGCTCGAAGAACCTATCCGGACACTCGGCATCTTTACGGTGCCGGTGCGGCTCGGCCATGGCGTCGAGGCCGAAGTCAAAGTGTGGGTGTCGGCAATCGAAGAAGAGGAGCCTGCAACCTGACGTGGCTGTGCAGCGGGAACCAAAACCGTCGTTTGATCGTGTTCCGCCGCAAAACGTAGAGGCCGAACAGGCGGTGCTGGGCGCCATGCTGCTTGACAACGACGCCGTCGGGCTCGTCATCGAGGTGCTCCGCGAAGAGCCGGCCGATCTGTTCTACGTCGAGGCGCACAAGCAGATCTTCGAGGCGATCGTCGCCCTGTTTCGCTCGAGCCAACCCGTCGATGAAATCACGCTGGTCGATCAGCTCAAACGCGATGGCCATTACGAAAGCAGCGGCGGCGCGTCTTACATCGCGCAGCTGGCAAATATCGTTCCGACCTCGGCCAACGCCGAGTATTACGCAAAGATCGTGCTGAATGCGGCGATACTCCGCAAACTGATCAGCGCCTGCACGACCATCGCCTCGTCGGCCTACGAGGGCGAGGAAGACGCGAACGAGCTGCTGGACCGCGCCGAAAACAGCATCTTTTCCATCGCCCAGACCCGGGAGCTCAACCCGATCAGCCGTGTTGGCGACCTGGTAAACGTGGCCATCGAGCAGATCGAGCGCCTCATCGCCTCGCACACCGGGATCTCCGGTCTCGCAACCGGGTATACAAAACTTGACGAAATGCTTTCCGGCCTCCAGCCGGCCGATATGGTCGTGCTGGCGGCGCGGCCGTCGGTGGGCAAGACGGCGTTGGCCCTGAACATCGCCTCGCACATCGCCGTGCGCGAAAACAAAGGCGTTCTGATTTTCAGCCTCGAAATGTCGCGCGAACAATTGACTCAGCGCCTGCTTTGCATGGAAGGCCGGATCGATTCCGCGCGTCTCCGCTCGGGATTCCTGGCCAAGGAGGAGATGAGCAAGCTTCAACCGGCCGCCAGCCGGTTGTATTCGGCGCCCATCTTCATCGACGACACCGCAAACATCTCGATGCTCGAGATCCGCAGCAAGGCCCGCCGGCACAAGGCACAGCATGACGTCCAGCTCATCATCATCGATTACCTCCAGCTCATGGGAAGCACCGGCAGCGGGCGGCGCGCCGAAAACCGCCAAGTCGAAATCTCCGAGATCTCGCGCGGCATCAAGGGGCTCGCCCGGGAGTTGCACGTGCCGGTGCTGGCGCTCTCGCAGCTCAGCCGCGAGGCCGAAAAAGACGATACCGGCATCCCGAAACTTTCGCACCTGCGCGAGTCCGGCTCGATTGAACAGGACGCCGACGTCGTGCTCATGTTATGGCGGCCCCCGGCGCACCAGGCTCCCGAGGATGAAAACCAGATCAAGGTCAGTATCGCCAAGCAGCGCAACGGGCCAACCGGTATCATCGACCTGCTGTTCCTCAAAAACATGCAGCGGTTTGAAAACATGCTAAAATCCGCCGGCGGCCCCGAACCGCCGCCCGAAGATTACGATTTTCAGGACGACGACACGCCGTTCTGATGTGCATCTAAACCTTTATAAGACCAGCAGGAAATGCAACCAGGGAGAACGTACCGGCCATGTTCAGCGGCTCGATTGTGGCGATTGTAACGCCGTTCAAGAAAAACTTTGATATCGACCTCGACGCCTACGGGCGCCTCATCGACTGGCATATCGAACAAGGTACGCAAGGAATCGTTCCCTGCGGGTGCACCGGCGAGGCCGCTACCCTCTCCCACGACGAGCAGAAGCAGTGCATCCGGTTCGCCGTCGAACGCGTCGCCGGCCGTATTCCCGTTATTGCCGGCGCCGGATCAAACAACACAAAAGAGGCCGTCAACCTCACCCGGTTCGCAAAAGAAGCCGGGGCCGACGCCGCACTCCTCATCACGCCCTACTACAACAAGCCCACGCCGGCCGGCCAAGTCGCCCACTACACCGCCGTCGCACAGGCCGCCGATATACCCAACATCCTCTACAACGTCCCGAGCAGGACCGGCATCAACATGCTTCCCCAAACCGTCGCCGAGCTTTACAAGATCGACAACATCGTCGCCATTAAAGAAGCCGGCGGAAGCGTCGATCAGGTCTCGCAGATCCTCAGCCTGTGCGATATCACCGTCCTGTCCGGCGACGACAGCCTCACCTTCCCCATGATGGCGGTCGGCGCCACGGGCGTCATCTCCGTCGCCGCGAACGTACAACCCGCCAAAATGGCCGAAATGTGCAACAAGTTCGCCGACGGCGATCTCGAAGCCGCCCGAAAGATCCATTTCGAGCTGTTCCCCCTGTTTAAAGGACTGTTTATCGAAACCAACCCCATGCCCGTAAAAGCCGCACTCGCCCACATGGGCATGATCGAAAATGTTCTCCGCCTCCCCCTGACCCCCATGCTGCCGGAAAAGTTCGATCAGCTAAAAATGCTCCTGAAGGATTTTCTTTAGCTCGTTATTTCAAGAAGACTTTACTGTCTTTGTCAGTATGAATACTACTAAACTTCGGCCCGATAGAGAGATGGTACTTTCTTCCGTCCAAACTGCAAGTTATTGGGGGATGGGCCGTTCGAAAAACCAGCTGAGCTATCCTCAATCCTGGGTATAGCTTAAGCGGCAGGGTTCCTACATTCGACAACTCCAATGTCACACAACCCTTAAATCCCGGCTCGACTGAACTCGCAGTTGCTACCTGAAGACCTACTCTAGCCCAAGACGATCGTCCTTCTACCTGACATTCTAAATCGCAAGGCATGGAGAGGTATTCCAGAGTTGCGCCCAACGCCAGCATCCCCGGATGAAGAATGAAATGCTCACCGTACTGGAAAACTTGTCTTTCCTGCCCTAAACGCGGATTACTGTTTTTTCCGTCTGGGCCAAAAGTTTCGAGGTTGTGCATCTTGAACAAGATGAACTGGTTGCCAAGTCGTACATCAATAGAAGCATCACCTACTTGCTTACCGTGTAGTAAGGGAGTTACTATTAACCGTGTTTTAGCCTCGCTCTTCAGACGTTCTAAGATCTCTTTTTTTGTCAGTGTACTCAATCTTGCAGGTAAGCCTCTATCAGTTTGGGACCAAAGGTCGTACTAACATAGCTCGACTCAATTGCTTTAAGACACAAACGAAACAGACGCTCAATGTTCTTTTCGCACCAGCTTTTATCTTGCGAAATCTCCTTTAGCTTGTATGCCCAACAAGCATTGAGGATAGTTTCTAGTGATGCTGGTTTAATATCAGGCCAAATGCCTGACTCATTTGGTGGAACCTGATCCTCAAGTCTTCCAATCAACTCAGAAATTTCTTCTTGATTCTCAACAAGACTAAAGGTCTTTTTCTCATCTGGAATTGAGCTAGTTACAAGTTCATTCATATCGTCGAGAGCTTGATTGACGAGTTTATAAGCTTCTGCACTTATTGGATTGCTCTGAATCTCTTTCATGTCAGTAGCACTGCTAGTGAATTCCCTAATCTTTAACAGCCATTCAAGAAAAGGAACTATATCAGCATGAATTCTCTGTTCATTCTGGGAAATGGCATCCAAGTCTCGGCTGCATTCCTGAGCTAATATCCTAAGGCGATAGCGCCAAGGAGGATAATTGCCATTTCCGATAGGATTAATGTCAACATGCCATCTTGTACAAATTTCTGCCATTGAAGCAAGTGCAGCTGGCCCAAATACACGTACTCCAACCTTGTCCGCCGTGGTCTCAATTAAAGCTTGAAGGGCAACTTGTCGCACTTTTTCGGTGTCATCTGATGCTTTAATTTCCGCAACTGTTTCTTTAAGAAGATCTCCCATTGCTTCGAAAGAAGCATCGCCCCTGATTAAATTCTTCAATCTCTCTTTGATTTCAGCTTCTTTTTCTAACCACATCTTTTCAAAAGAAACTTCTACTTTTCTTTGTGTAATTATATGACCTAATTCGTGCCCCAAGTTGGCATGGAGCAGCACGTTCAGTTTTTCGATTCGAGGAAAGGATATGCAAAAAAGTTTCTCTCCCCATCCGACCTCTTTCCGCCATTCGTCTAGCGGAAACCATTCTAAACCTGAAAGGGCTTTCTCAAACGCGGCAAAGACTCCTGTGCGCACTCCATAGTTGTAATTCCATTCGGGTGAGATGATGAAATACGCATCATCGCCTACGTATTTACGAAGAAATACTTCGGTAGCCTGTATCATACTCCACGGAGTTAAAGAAACCCGAGAGTGCTCCACAATACGTAAGAACTCATCACAGCAGAGGAGAGTGGCAACGTGCTTCAACCTACCATCGGGAGTGTCTTCAAGCGTCTTTGCTAATAGCTCAGCTGTGACTCTAACCAAGCGAGCTAAAGATTGCGGAGATTTATTTGGGTAATCCTGATTCTCTTCTAGCTTTCGTGCAGTGACAGCGAGGCCAGATGCTTGCCTTAAAAGCTCCCTGCGGAGCGTGTTTTGCTGCCACTCTTTTCCGTCATTCCCTTGGCACATAAAACTAGGCAAAAACTGGAACCGGATTCGGTTTGGGAATGCCGTTTGTACTTATCCTTGAAAGAAGGTTTTCCGAGAAAGCCTGCAAAAACTGTGCAGCTAAATCTAGCTGTTCAGAAGTCAGTTTTGACTCGACACCCCCTGAACGCAAAAATGAATAGAAAAGTTTCAAAAAATCTCCAATATCGGGAACTTCCCTTTTCGCCTCCTTAAACCATTTGAAAAAGGTCTCAAAAAAAACAGGTCTAACCGCCGTAGCCTGAGTGGCCATAACCGGATTTATATAAGCCGCTGACGCCCACTCATCACGCCGCCAGTCAACACGCATCAGTAAGGTCCCGGTCCAAGTTAATATGTCTCTCGTTTGCTGAGTTGGTTTTTCACCACCAGCAATTTTGGACAGGCATGTAGCTGCAAATTGCAGCTTGGTGCTTGCTTCAAAAATATGAGCCGATTCTAGCAGTTCCACCATTCGCCTATTCCTCCCCAGTTGACTAAACCCATCGACACGGCCACGAATTCCCCATTGTACCTTCATCTCTTATCACCAAATATATAGCCGATTGACTTATATGTCAATAATTTTTCTTTGCCTCCCGCCTACAGGAACTGTGAAACAGACTCTTAGCTAGAGCATCTCGTTTGCTTCTGGCTTTCCAGATAAGCATCATGTACATAAAAAGCATGTTCTCTTATGTGAAGGGAGACAAGTATATGGACAAGTTGGCCGGCCGCGTGACCACCGAAACCCGCGGCCACGTTTACCTCATGGGCCTGGACCGGGTGGCCAAGTACAATGGCGTCACGCCGAAAATGTTCGCCGAACTCAACGCGGCGTATGCCGAGCTCGACCGGAACCCCGATCTCTGGGTGGGCGTGCTGTTCGGCCACGGGCCGCACACCACCGCCGGCATCGATCTCCCGAAATTCTTTACCGCCATGAAGGAAGGCAGAGACCCCTTCCGCGCCGAAGGCGTCGACGCGTTCGGCCTCCACAAAAAATGCCGGAAACCCCTCGTCTGCGCCGTGCAGGGCATCACCTACACCGTCGGGATCGAACTTATGCTCGCCTGCGACATCGTCGTCGCCGCATCCGACTGCCGGTTCTCCCAACTCGAACCCAAACGGGGCATCGCCGCCGTCGCCGGCGCGACGATCCGGTTCGTCCAACGCTGCGGCTGGGGCAACGCCATGTACCACCTGCTCCGTTCCGACGAGTTTAACGCCGACGAAGCCTACCGTGTCGGCCTCGTGCAGGAAGTCGTCGAACCCGGCCGGCAACTCGAGCGCGCCATCGAGATCGCCGAAGAAATCGCCAAATGCGCGCCCCTCGCCGTCCAGGAAACAAAAGCCTCGAGCATGCGGTACGTCGAAGACGGCGAAGCCGCTGCCATCGCCCAATTCGCCGAAACCCAGCGCCGCCTCGCCGCAACCCAAGACGCCGCCGAAGGCGTCGCCTCATTCAAAGAACGCCGAGAAGCCCGCTTCACAGGGCGTTAACAACGCTATTCATACGTCTCATACGTCCTATACGTCCCATGCATGTGGGCATGCTCAGGACTACCGCCGACTTGAATTCCCCGGGCGATGTGCGAATACTGAAAGCGTAAAACCTTTCGGAGGGCTGCGGGATGTATAAGAAATTACTGGCGGGGGTAGTTCTGGCGGCGGTCGTTTTGGGGGTGGCGGTTTGGGCGAACTCGGGGGTTGACGCGGGCAAACTGATCCCCGCGCCGGGCACGTACGACGTCACGATTCTGCGGGATACCTGGGGCGTGCCGCACATCTTCGGGAAAACGGACGCGGACTGCGCGTACGGCCTTGCTTATGCGCACGCCGAGGACGATTACGCCACCATTCTCGAAGCGCTTCGTGGCGCGCGGGGCCGGACAGCGGCCGTGATGGGCAAGGAAGGAGCGCCGATTGATTATATCGTGGGCCTGTTGCGGGTGCGCGAGGACGTGGCCGGAAAGTATGAGTCCGATCTGAGCCCGGATATCCGGGCCGTGTGCGAGGCGTACGCCGACGGCCTGAACCATTACGCGGCGCTGCATCCCGGCGAGCCCGGCCGCGCGTTGTTGCCGTTCACGCCGCAGGACATCGTGGCGGGTTTCGTGCTGAAGGCGCCGTTCTTCTTCGGCCTCGACGGCCGCGTGCAAGAGCTGTTCGGCGACGAGCGGCGGCGGCCCGTTTCCGAGAAGAAGGCGGCGGCGGCCGAATCGCTGCTTACGGCCGACCTGCCGGTCGGCTCGAACGCGTTCGCGGTATCGCCCCGGCGTTCTTCGGACGGCCAGACGTTTCTGAATATCAACTCGCACCAGCCCTGGGAAGGTGTGGTGGCGTGGTACGAGGCGCACCTGCACAGCGAGGAGGGCCTCGACATCGTCGGCGGCACGTTCCCCGGCGCGCCGGTAATCCTCGTCGGCCACAACCGGCATCTCGGTTGGGCGCACACGGTCAACAAGGCCGACCTCGTCGACATTTACGTGCTCGACATCAACCCGGACAACCCCAACCAGTACCGTTTCGACGGCGAGTGGCGCGACCTCGAAGTGCGCAAGGTGCCGATCAAAGTCAAGCTTTGGGGGCCGATCAAGTGGACGGTAAAACGCGAGGCGTTGTGGTCGGTGTACGGGCCGACGGTCCGCCAGCCGCACGGCACGTACGCAATCCGTTACGCCGGTATGGGCGACATCCGCCAGGTCGAGCAGTGGTACCGGATGGGCAAGGCAAAGAACCTCGAGGAATGGCAGGAGGCGATGCGGATGCGGAGCATCGCGTCGTTCAACTGCGTGTACGCCGACGAGAAGGGCAACATCTACTTCCTGTTCAACGCCCTGCTGCCGTTGCGCGATGAAGCCTACGACTGGCAGCAGTACCTGCCCGGAGACACCTCGGAAACCCTGTGGACCGACTACCTGCCGTTCGAAAAACTGCCGCAGGTGCTCAACCCGCCGTCCGGCTTCATCCAAAGCTGCAACAATACGCCGTTCAAGACAACCACCGGCCCGGGGAACCCTGATCCGGACCATTACTCGAAGACGTTCGACATTGACACGCGCATGACGAACCGCGCGCGGCGCGCGTTCGAGCTGTTCGGCGAGGACGAATCAATTACCGAGGAAGAGTTTTTCGAGTACAAATACGATATGCGCTACGCCGAGGACGGGCCAGTGGCGAAAAGACTGAAGGCGCTGCTGGCGGCGGAACCGCCGGACGACCCGCTGATACGCGACGCGCTGGAGGTGGTCCGGGCTTGGGATTTCAACTCGAACCCGGAGAACACCTCGGCGGCGCTCGCGCTGCTGACCGTCGGGCCCGATCCCGACGGCGGCGCGGCCGGCGGCAAGCCGGAAAGCCTGATGGACCGGCTCGCGCAAAACGCGCGGGCGCTGAAAGAAGCCCACCGCCGGCTGGACGTGCCTTGGGGCGAGGTCAACCGGCTGTACCGCGGCGATCTCAACATCCCCATCGGCGGCGCGCCCGACGTGCTGCACGCGGTTTACGGGTTCCGCGTACGCAACGGCGAGGTCGAAGGCCTCGAGAACGGCCAGATGTACGGCCGGGCCGGCGACTGCTATGTGCTGATTGCCGTCTGGGACAAAGATGGCAAACTGCATTCAAAAAGCATCCACCAGTTCGGCTCGGCCACTACGCGGCCGGATTCGCCCCATTACGCCGACCAAGCCCCGCTGTTCGCCAAGCGCCAGATGAAACCCGTCTGGTTCGACGAGGCCGACATCCGCGCCAACCTCGAACGCGAGTACCGCCCGGGCGAATAGCAAAGATTTTGGTTCTTCGGAATTCGCGGTGGGGCAAGCCGACTCAGGCGACCACCGGAATTCTCGCGTCGCTGACAAACGCCAACTACTACTAATGACATGCCCAGGCTTGAGGTAAAAAACTGCCTCGCCCAAGGTCAGCGTATATACCGCCGGGATTGCTTCGTCGGCGTTCCGCTATCGCTGCACTGCCTCCTCGCAATGACAGTTGGAGGATTGGGCTTGCGTTGCAATGTTTTTCCGGGAAACCGCTGCTTTTCTGGGTCCCTGTTTCAAACTCTAATCGGGCGCTTTTTTGAACACCTGGTAAATCCGGTCGAGTTCGCGGCGGATGTCTTCGTCGAGCGAGAAGTCGTAGTTGGCCAGGAGCTGGTTTGCGGTTTCCCGCGTTTTTTCCTTCATGGAATGTTTCTCGCCGACCATCCACTTCTCGGGCGCAACGTTTTCGAACATATCCGAGTAATAGCTCTTGTCCCGCTGCTCCAACGTGGTGGCGTGGGTGGCGAACTGGCCGCCAGGCCCGGCCTCGGCGATCATATCGAACCCGCACCGCTCGGTGTCGAACTCGAACCCGGGCACGGCGTGCTTGACGTGTTGAAGGATCTCGATGTCGTAAAGGAGCTGCTCGACGCTGAACACCTTGTCGGTGCCGAGCATCCCGCCGAATGTGAACCTGCGCCCGCCCGCGAACGCCGCGGCGGCCGCAAACGCGGCGCGTTGGGTCAGCGCGTGCGCGTCGGGCATGACGGCGTTGGTGTGGAACGGCTTGCAGGTAACGGCATCGGAACCGTAGTAGCGGTTGATTTGCGCGCCGAGCAGATATGCCGTCAGACCTTCGGGCGTGCCGTAGGCGATCGCGCCGTGCTTCATGTCGAACGGGTAAACGTCGAACCGGTAGCTGGTTTCGTAGTCGGGCGCGAGCAGCCGGAACAGCGAGTACGCTCCCAGAACCGTTGCGATGTTTTCGGCAAACGCCGCCGGCAGAAAAACCGGCGCCGTCAACCCCATCAGGGGCATGCCGGCAAACCACAGCCTCATCGGCCGGTTGCGCTCGATCAGGTCAAGCGCGATCTCGACGCTGTCGCCCTCGACCCGCAAGGGATCCAGCGCGAAGACCGGAAAGCTGAACCGACGGCCCATCGCCTGTGTCATGGCATGCATGGCTTCGGCGGCCCGCAACGAAGTGGCGCCAACCTCGCCGGCCGTCCTCGAATACTCGCAGCCGATCTTGAAGGCCATTACTTCGCGCCACTCCGGCGGCACATCCTGGGGCAGCCCCGGCGAACCGCCGCGCACGCCGCGGTTGTGCAGACCGTCGATAATCTTGGCGGTCTGTATGCAGTCTTCGGTAGACACCAGCCGCAGCTCGTCGGTGAAGATGTCGAGCAGGTGGGAGGCATTGCCGTTGAGGACGTCGATGGAGAACTCGTGCGGCCGGTCATTTTCGGCGCCATACGCCTCACGGTGTTGATCGACAAACTCGTTCACGACAATCGGGTCGAAAAGCACGCGCGAATCGTTGATCGTAACGCCGCTCTCGCCGGCCAGCTCCCTCAGAATTGCGGGCAGGCCGACGTGCACGCCCACCTCGCTGAGCAGGCGCATGACGACGAGGTGGATCTCGTCGAGCTGGTCCATCGAAAGACCGCCTTGAATCGTGTAGGCGATGCGCTCCATACCGTGTCTCCTGGCTGGGAACAGGACAGATAGAACCTGTAGAAAGATGACACCTGCTCTCGGTGGGGTACGGCTCCCGCCGTACCGCCCGGCGGAACAGGAGGACAATTAAACCTGTAGAAAGATGACACCGGCGGAGGGGCTTCTTATGCCGGTTGGGCCAGTTCCGAGGCGGGTTCAGCGGGTTTTTGGGCCTTGATGATGAGTTCCCCGCGGCCGATGTAGTCATGGTCCAGGATCTGGTACTGCCGGCCTTCGAGGATGTTGGTGAGAGACTCGAGCGTGTAATGGGTGACGTGCTCGTCGGCGTAGGCGTTGGGGGCGACCTTGCCGTACAACCACTCGATGGCGCGCCACTCCCAGCGGGCATAGTCGGGCGTTCCGAGCACAAGGATGCCGCCGGGTTTCAACACGCGGCTCAGCTCGTCGAACACCGCCCCGTTGTCTTCGGGTATGTGCTCGATAACTTCCGAACAGATCACGCACTCGAACGCGTTGTCGGCGAACGGCAGTCGGAGCGCGTCGCCCTGCGCGAGCAGGTTGTTCGTGCGGCGCATGAACACCAGCTTATCGCGGCGGAGGTCGACGCCGATTGCGTGTGGCATGTCGGCCAGGATGCGGCTGCTGCCGCAGCCGATGTCGCAGGTCGAGACGAACCGCGGCGTGAAGCGCATGATGATGCTGTGGCGTGTCCGCTGCCAATAACGTTGCAGCCAGATCCGGCTGTCGTAAGCGCGCCAGTCGTAATCGGGAAACTGGACGCTATTGCGCATTTTCCACACGCGGTAAAACAGCCGGAGGTAGTCTTTCCCGAACTTGATAATGCGCGCTTTCGACGAGCCGCTGACGCGCGGTTTGTAGTGGAACGGGACCTCGGACACGTTCAGGCCTTTTGCATAGGCCTTGAGCAGGATCTCGATCAGGATGACGAAGTTGGTGAACGTGAGGTCCATGCCGTCGAAAATGGCTTTGCGGTACAGCCGGAACCCGCTGGACATGTCGCGCACCGGCACGGAAAGGCCGCTGCTGAAGAACCGGTTGAGGATGCGGCTGAGCGTGTAGCGGAACCAGGGCTGGTCGGCGCACCCGCCGGGCACGTACCTCGAGGCGATGACGACGTCGTCGCGCGCTTCCCACAGGTTTTTGATGAACGGGGTCGGGTGCGACATGTCGGCGTCCATGGTTTGCACGTACCGGCCGTTGGCCTCGCAGATGCCCCGGAAAATGGCCCTGCCGTAGCCGGGCTCTTTCTCGCACACGTAGCGGGCTCCGTCGGCCTGCTCGACCACTTTCTTTGTTCCGTCGGGGCTGTCGCCATCGACGATGATGATCTCCCAGGAGATTCCGAGCTCGTCGAGGTCTTTTTTCAGAAGCGGGAGGAGACGGTAAAGGTTCGGCGCCTCGTTGAGAGCCGCGATTACGATTGAGAGATCAAGCGTGTCGGCTTTTAATGTCGGTTTCATTGTCTGCCTCTACCGTACCCCTGCGCAAAAGCACAGCAATTGTCAGTCTACTATGCAGGGAACTTTTTTGCAACGCTTTATACGTCTTTTACGGTTTTGACTCCCAACAGGGCCTCACCTGAAGCCAGCAACAATACCGACGGGATTACGCCGACCGCGGACGGTCGGACGTCGGTGTTCCGCTCTCGCTGCACACCTCCTGCTAAGAAAATGCAACTCCCGGCACCCTTAGTGCACATGTTCATAAATACGGCTACGTATGGAAAAGCAATGCCCGCCGCAGTAGGCCGGCTTCGCCGAAGTAGGCCGACTTCGCCGAAGTCGGCCTTTCCGGGCAGAGCGTCTGGACGTTTCCGCGCATCGTTCACCAAGGGCGCCTCGCTATCGTGGCCTGGACCGCGCATCGGGCTATATGGTTAACCTGGGT